>JACXTT010004974.1_pt1 | contig 19495 bp, 16 predicted proteins | sample 9270951 | NCBI WGS metagenome assembly JACXTT01 (sample SAMN15532306, study PRJNA645909) | rock metagenome | isolation source: weathered quartz diorite | place: Puerto Rico | collected 2017-06-21 | reverse complement strand
TGCCTCCGGGGGGGCGGGTGGGGGGCAACGCGGGGGATGGGCAGGCCGTCCACCAGCGGCTCGTGCCCGGGGCGATCGTCGTGCCTAACGCAGACCGGTTGGCGGGTGCTGCCAAAGCGCGCGCGCAGGGCGCGCGCGTCCTGGTCCTCGACGACGCGTACCAGCGGCTCAATGTCGCGCGCGACGTCAACATCGCCGTCGTGAGCACCGAGAGCTCGCCGCCGCGCCACGTCGCGTGGCCGCTGCCGGCCGGTCCCTGGCGTGAAGATTGGAGTGCCCTGGGCCGCGCGGATGTCATTGTCGTGACGCGGCGCCGCGCGGCGGTCGCCGAGTCGCGCGCGCTCGCGGGACGCCTCGCGGCGCGCTGGCCGTGGGCAGTCGTGGCGGGCGTGCATCTCGCGCTCGACGGCTTGGCAGGTCTCAAGTCAGGCCGGCGCCTGGAGCTGTCGGCGCTCGCGAAGAAGCGGGTCGTTGTCGCCGCGGGCATCGCCGATCCAGTGAGCTTCGCCGCGCAGGTGCGCGCTTTCGGCGCCAGCGTGCAACTCACGGCGTATCAAGACCATCACGCCTATCCACCGGGCGACGTCGCCCGGCTCGCGCGGGCCGCAAAAGACGCCGATTATGTTGTAGTCACCGAGAAGGACGCGGTGAAGCTGCGGAGCCGCTGGCCGGCCGATGCGCCGGAGCCGCTGGTCGCGCAGCTCGCCTTGCGCTGGGAATTCAATGGCGCCGCGGTCGTCCGCATCCTGGAAGGGGTTCTGACGAGGGTCGTATGAGCGAGCCAGCGATTATTCGCCCCGACAAGCAAACGTTTCTCGCCGAGGAGAATCCCTTCGAGGCGATGATGGAGCGCTTCGACCACGCCGCGAAGCTCCTGAATCTCGACCGTGGTCTCTACAAAGTGCTCCGCAATCCCGAAAAACAGATCATCGTCTCGGTCCCGATTTTGCGCGACAATGGCGAGGTCGAGGTCTACACGGGCTACCGCGTGCTGTACAACACGTCGCGGGGACCCGCCAAGGGCGGCATCCGCTTCGATCTCAACGTCACGCTCGAAGAGGTCAAGGCGCTCGCGGCCTGGATGACATGGAAGTGCGCCCTGGTGAACATCCCGTTCGGGGGCTCGAAGGGCGGTGTCGTGTGCGATCCGAGCACGATGTCGATGGTCGAGCTGGAGCGCGTGACGCGCCGCTACACGTCGAGCATCATCGAGGTCCTGGGACCTGACTCCGACGTCCCCGCGCCCGACGTGAACACGAACGAACGCGTGATGGCGTGGATCATGGATACCTATTCTATGCACAAGCGCCACACCGTGACGGCGGTCGTGACGGGCAAACCGGTCGAGATGGGCGGCTCGCTCGGCCGGCGCGAGGCCACGGGGCGCGGCTGCATGATCGTGACGCGCGAAGCGCTCGCGAAGTTCGGGATGACCCTCAAGGGCACACGCGTGGCGGTCCAGGGCTTTGGCAACGTGGGGTCTGTCGCCGCCGACCTCATGGCGAAGGAGGGGGCGATCATCGTCGCCGTTTCGGACAAGTCTACCGCGCTCCACAATCCCACGGGGTTGGACGTCCAGGACCTGATCAAGTGGGGGAAGGAGCACCGTCAGCTTGCCGGATACACGAAGGCCGAAACGATCACGCACGAGCAGGTCTTGACGGTCGACTGCGACGTCTTGATCCCCGCCGCCACCGAGAATGTCATCACCCGCAAGAACGCTCCCCACATCAAAGCCAGGATCATCTGCGAAGGCGCGAACGGACCCACCAGCGCCGCCGCCGACAAGATTCTCGAGGATAAGGGCGTGTTCGTGATTCCCGATATTCTCGCGAATGCGGGCGGGGTGACGGTGAGCTACTTCGAGTGGGTGCAGGACCGCGGCGGCTACTTCTGGGACGAGGAGACCGTCAACCGGCGGCTCGAGGCGATCCTGGTCCGCTCGTTCAGCGAGGTGATGGCGATGGCGTCCAGGCACAAAGTGGCCAATCGTATCGCGTCCTACATCGTCGCCGTTGATCGCGTCGCGGGGATGCACCGGTTGCGCGGCATGTATGCCTGATGCGTTATCGCGTCGTCGCCCTGGGCGGGAAGGCGAGCCGCATGAAGAGCGCGGCGCTCCGGGCGGCCTGTGACGACTACCTGAGCCGGATCCGCCACTACGCGAACATCGAGGAACGAGAAGGGACCGCAACGCGCATCCCCGAGGATTCGCGGGTGGTCGCGCTGACGGAGCGGGGGGAGAGCTGGAGCTCGGCGCAGCTCGCCGAGCTCGTCGGTCGCTGGGAGATGGAGGGGCGCGACGTCACGTTCGTGATTGGAGACGCGGACGGCCTGCCGGACGACGTGCTGGACCGCGCCGAACGCCGTTGGAGCCTCGGGCCGCTGACGCTGCCGCACGAGCTCGCGCGCGTGGTATTGTACGAGCAATTGTATCGCGCGCACACGATCCGCCGCGGAGAGAAGTACCATCGCGGACCCTGAACAGTCCCTCACTCCCACCGATCGCGTCGCGCTGCTGGCGCTGGCACGCAACTCCATCCACGCGGCCCTCTCGGGTTGCCCGCCGCCGCCGCTGCCCGAGGTGCCGGCCGTCCGGCTGCGGCGCGGGGCATTCGTGACGCTGCAAGAGCAGGACGCACACGATCTGCGCGGCTGCATCGGCCACATTCTGGGTGACCGGCCGTTGGGTGAGGTGATCCGCCAGGTTGCCGTCTCCGCCGCTCGCTCCGATCCGCGATTCCCGCCGGTGCAGCTCGGTGAGCTGTCCGCGCTGCGGATCGAGATTTCCGTCCTCGACGAGCCGGTGCTCGTCGCGACGTCGGACCTGTGCCGCCACCTGGTGATCGGACGCGACGGCCTGCTGGTGCGCCGCGGGCGCGCGCAGGGGGTGCTGTTGCCGCAGGTGGCTGTCGAGCAGGGCTTCGGGCCCGAGGCGTTCCTGAACGCCGTGTGTCACAAAGCGGGACTTCCGCCCGGTAGCTGGCGGGAACCGGCAACCAGCGTCTTCACGTTCACAGCGGACCTCTTCGTCGAATGACCGAGTGGTTCGAGCAGTGGTTCGGCGAGGAGTATCATGCTCTCTACCCACACCGCGATGAAGAGGACGCGCGCCGCGCCGTCGCGCTGATTCGCGGCGTCGTCCCCTGGGGATCGGGCGACCGCATTCTCGACCTCGCCTGTGGCCCCGGACGTCACGCCGCCGAGCTGGCGAAAAGGGGCGGGCAGGTAGTGGGATTCGATCTCTCGCGCGCCATGTTGCGACGCGCGCGCGAGCGGAGCGGCGGCGCGCTGGTGCGCGGGGACATGCGGGCGCTGCCGTTTCGGGGCGGCAGTTTCACGCTGGCGGTGAATCTGTTCACGTCATTCGGTTACTTTCTGGACGAGGACGAGAACCGTCGCGTGGTCAGTCAGGTGACCGCCGCGCTCGCGCCCGGCGGTCACTTCGTGCTCGACTATCTCAACGCGGAGCACGTACGGCGCACGCTCAAGCTCACCGAGCAGGCCAAAGGTCGCGATGTGCTGGTGCGGCGCCGCATCGACGGCGCGAACCGCTTCGTGATCAAGGAGATCGAATTGCGCGATGAGGGTCGCCGGTTTGAGGAGCGCGTACGCCTCTATGGCGCCGACGAGCTCGCCGCAATGCTCACCAATGCCGGTCTCCGCGTCGTCGCGCGGTTCGGAGACTACGACGGTGCCGCGGCGGGGCCCGACGCACCGCGCGTGATTCTCGTGGCCGCGCGCGCATGATCTCGCGCATCCTGTCCACTCCGCTTCCCATGGCGGCAGGCAAGCTTCCGGCTGGTACGCCGCGCCGCGTTCATCCCGACGTCCTCGCCTCGGTCCTCCCGGGCCCCGGCCGCGATCGGCTCGCCGCCGGCGAAGTGCTGGCCATCACCACCGGGCAGCAGCCCGGACTCTTCACGGGCCCGCTCTACACGGTTTACAAGGCCCTGTCGGCGGTCGCGCTGGCGCAGCGGCTCGAACGGGAACGCGGGCTGCCGGTCGTGCCGGTGTTCTGGGTCGCCGGAGACGATCACGATTTCGCGGAAGCGAACCACGCTGCGGTGCTGGGTCGCGATGGTGAGCTGGTCAAAATCGTGCTGCGCGAGCGCCCGCATGAAGCGCCACAGCTGCCGCTGTTTCGCGAGCTGTTGCGTCCTGAGATCCGTGCGGCGCTCGACGCGCTGGATGCCGCGCTCCCCGATTCCGAGTGCAAGCCGGACGTGCGGCACTGGCTCGAGGTCAGCTATCGGCCCGACACGAACCTGGCAGACGCCGGTGCCGAGGCGCTGCACCAGCTGCTGGGGAGTCGCGGCCTTGCCGTCTTTCGGGCGCATGACCGCAGTAGCAAGCGCGCGGGAGCGCCGTGGATTCTGGGGGCGCTGGACGCGACGCTGCCTGACGGACTGACCCCGGTGATGGTCGAAGGGCAACTGGGTCGTGACCGCTTACTCAAGGACAACGGCGTCTTCGTGACGCGGCGCAGCAGCGAGCGGTTCACCCGGGCTCAGCTGGAGCACATCGCTGCCGAAACGCCCGAGCGGCTCTCCCCGAACGTGCTGCTGCGCCCGGTGATCGAAGCCGCGCTCTTTCCCACGCTCGCGTACGTCGGCGGTCCGGGCGAGATGGAGTACCTCCCCGAGGCCGCGCCGTTGTTCTCGGCGCTCGGCGTCGCGCCGCAGGCGCACGTGCCACGCTGGTCAGGCATCATCATCGAGGCGCGCGTCGAAAAAGTCTTGACGAAACACGGTCTCACACCAGCCGACTTCGAGAGCCCGCCCGGCGCACTCGAGACGCGGGTCGCCAAAGCAGAGTTGCCCCCCGAGCTCGCCGAGTCGCTGCAGGCGCTGCGCGACGACGTCGAAGCCCGGTTTGCAAGAATCACCGGCGCGGTGCAACAGCTCGATCCCACGCTGGAACGCACCGTCCAGTCGGCGCGCAACGCGGCGCTGGCGGGTACCAACGAGATCGAGAAGAAGCTCGTCGCCAGCCTGAAGCGCACGCAGGGCACGCTGGTAAGCCAGCTCGCGCGCGCCCGCGCGGCGTTGATGCCGGACGGCAAGCCGCAGGAGCGCGTCCTGACGGCCGTGTCATTCATGGCGCGCTACGGTGGGACACTGCTGGATCAAATCGACGCAGAGGTGGCGCGCTGGGCCGCAGGTTTATAGAATCCGGTCCATGTGGGTACTCGCGGTCATTCTGATCGTCGCGTTGCTGATTCCCGTTGCCGCGATTCTCGTCGACTCGCCGCTCGGCAAGTCGGTGGCGCGGCGCATGGACGGACGCATCGACGGAGGCGGATCGACGCCTGAGCTGCGCGATGTCCAGCGCAAAGTCGAGCTTATGGAGACCGAGATCGAGGATCTCAACCGCTCGGTCGCTGGAATGCGGGAAGAGCTGCAGTTCATGCAGCGCCTGCTGGAAGATCCTCGCCGCAAGAAACCCACGTCTTGAACCGCAGGAGCGAGGGAGGAGGCCGTCACGCGGCGCGAGTCGCGGCCGGCATCCTCCTTACGCGCGTGCTCGGCTACGTCCGCGAGCGCGTGTTTGCCCATTACTTCGGCAACGGGGCCGCGGCCGACGCCTTCCGCGCGGCGCTCCGCATCCCGAACGCGCTGCGCAACCTGCTCGGTGAAGGCACGCTGTCGGCGTCGTTCATCCCCGTCTACGCAGGATTCAACGAAAAGAACAAGGATGCCGCGCGCGCCCTAGCCGGCGCGATCCTCGGGCTGCTGCTGCTGGCGAGCGGCATCCTGGCCGTGCTCGGGATCGCCTTTGCTCCAGCGATCACCGCCGCCGTCGCCCAGGGCTTCGACGGACCGCGGCGCGAGCTCACCACCGTCCTCGTCCGCATCCTGTTTCCCATGACCGGCCTCATGGTGATCTCGGCGTGGTGCCTCGGCATTCTCAATACACACCGCCGTTTTTTTCTTCCTTATGCCGCGCCCGCGCTGTGGAACATCGCGGGGATCGCCGCGATGGTCGGGGCTGCCGCGTGGCTGAAAGGGGAAGGGCTGTACGGACTGTCGCTCGCGCTCGCCTGGGGCACTGTCGCGGGCAGCGCGCTGCAGATCGCGATCCAGCTGCCGGCGTGCAGGCGGCTGTTGGGAGGCATCCCGCTTCGCGTGAGCCTCGCGCCCCTGGGCGTGCGGCAGGTGATCACCGCCTGGCTGCCGCTCGTCGTCGGCGCGGGCGTCGCCCAACTGTCCGGCCTCGTCGACACCTTCCTCGGCTCATTCACCGGCGAGGGCGGGCTCGCGAGTCTCGGCTATGCGCAGCTCGTGCAGGTCTTGCCCATCAGTCTCTTCGGTGTGGCGGTGACTGCTGTGGCACTTCCCGATCTCGCGCGCGACGCGATTTCGGAGACGCCGAACGAGCAGCTACGCACGCGGATCGCGACCGGCTTTCGACGCATCGCGTACTTCGTCCTGCCGTCTGCCTTTGCGTTCGCCGCCTTCGGCCCTCGGATCGTCGGAGCGCTCTTTCAAACGGGCCGCTTCGACGCGGGCGATACGATGCTGGTCGGAGGCGTCCTGGCCGCGTACGGCATTGGGCTGTTGGGACAGTCGACCGTCAAGCTCTTCGCATCCGGCTTCTACGCCATGCGCGACACACGCACGCCGGTGCAGATCGCCATCATCTCGCTCCTGATTTCCGGAATCTTGTCGTGGTTCTTCATGCGGCGCCTCGGCCCCGCGGGCATCGCACTCGGCTCGTCGATCGGCGGCACGCTCAATACCGTGCTGCATCTGTACGACCTCGACCGGCGTATCGGGACGATTCTGCAGCGCTCCGACTGGCGGATCGTCGGGTTCGTCGTCGTCGCGGCACTGATCGGCGTCCTGCTCGGCATGGGCGCCGATCAGCTTTCGGCCGGCTGGCGACCGATCCCTCGAGCCATTGCCGTGCTGGGTATCTTTGGGGTGGCATACGGGGCGCTCACTTTGGCGTTCCGCCACCCCGACGCGATACGCGCATGGCAATCTCTGACCGGCTCGCCCGCCAACTAGCGGCACTTCCCGCTCGCCCCGGCGTCTACGTCTGGAAGGACGGCGCCGGGGAGATCTTGTACGTCGGGAAGGCGTCCAATCTCCGCACGCGCGTCCCGAATTATTTCGCCGACGAGCAGGGCAGTCCCGAGCGGGAGGTGTTGCAGGGGCTCATCGCCGACCTCGAGACGATCATCGTCCCGAACGAGGCGCAGGCGCTGCTGCTCGAAAACACGCTCATCAAGGAGCACCAGCCGCGGTTCAACATCCGGCTGCGCGACGACAAGAGCTACCCGCAGATCGCGGTGACCCTGGGCGAGCCGTTTCCACGCGTGCTGGTGGTGCGCCGGGTGACGATCCCGGGCGCCCGCTACTTCGGTCCTTACACCGACGTCGCGACGTTGCGCCAAACGCTCAAGATCATCCGCCGGATCTTCACCGTGCGGTCCTGTGCCTGGCATCTGCCCGAAGAGGCGCCGGACCGGCCCTGCCTGGACTTTCATATCGAGCGCTGCAAGGCGCCGTGCGTCGGCTATCAGAGTGTCGAGGATTACCGGCGCATGATCGACGACGTACTGCTGTTCCTGTCCGGGAAGACGCTCGAAGTGCGCACGCGGCTGCGCCAGCGGATGCACGAGGCCAGCGACATGCAGGACTACGAGCGCGCGGCGCAGCTGCGGGACGCACTCAAGTGGCTGGATCAGCTCGAGCAGCCGCAGACGGTGGAGGTCGTCGGGGGTGGCGACGCCGACGCAATCAGTCTCGTCCGCGACGGGGACGATGCCGTCGGAGTCATCCTTCGTATTCGAGACGGCAAGCTCATCGCGCGCGAGCATCGGTTCCTGGAGCACGTCGAGCATGCCCCCGAAGGCGAGGTGCTGCGCACGTTCCTGGTGGGCTACTATCTCCCGCTCGACCAGCGTGCCCATCGTGTGGTACTGCCGTTTGCGCCTGCCGATCTGGATGCCCTGCGCGAGCTGACGCCGGGCGTCGAGTTTGCGGTGCCGCAGCGCGGATCGGCCGCGAAGCTCGTCGAGCTGGCCGATCAGAACGCCCGCCACCTGCTCGACAGCTTCAAGATCGAGACGTTCGACATCGACGAGCGCGCCGCCGATCCGGTCTTCGCGTTAGGCCGGGATCTGGGCCTTCCCGTCGTCCCGCGGGCGATGGTGTGCATCGACATCTCGACCAATCAGGGGCGCGATACGGTCGGCTCGCTCGTGTGGTTCGAGGGCGGCCGCCCCCGCAAGGCGGAGTACCGGCGATATCGGATCAAGAGTGTAGAAGGAATCGACGATTTCGCGGCGCTGAAGGAAGTGGTGACGCGCTTTCTGACTCGCCGCATCGCGGAGAACAAGCAGATTCCGGACTTGATCGTGATCGACGGAGGAAAGGGCCAGCTCGCTGCCGCGCTCGACGCGGCGCGCGCGCAGGGACAGGAGCGGTTGCCGATCGTGAGCCTCGCGAAGCGGGAAGAGGAAGTGTTCCTGCAGGAGTCCGGCGAGCCGCTGCGCTTGTCGCATCGCAGCCCTTCGCTCAAGCTCTTGCAGCGAGCACGGGACGAAGCGCATCGCTTTGCCGTCACCTACAGCCGCAAACGACGCGCGCAGCGCACGATTACGTCGGAGCTGTTGCGCATTCCGGGGATCGGACCGGCACGCCGGCGGCTACTGCTCGAGCGCTTCGGCTCACTCGCCGGCGTCCGCACGGCGACGCCCGCGGAGATCGCGTCTCTGCCCGGATTCTCCACCAGGCTCGCGGACCGGATCCTCGACCGGTTGCATCAGCGCGCGTGACATCCTGGATCTTGGAGTGCTCGGCGTGCGATCCCGTGCGCACGCGCGACGCGGACGGCTTCCCTGGAGTCTGCGAGGTCTGCGGATCGCCGTACCTCGTCCGCTACGCCACGCTCCCAGCGCCCGAAATGAAGACGCAGCTGCGCCGCCGGCGTTGGACCATGTGGCGCTATGACGGGTGGCTGCCCCTCGGCGAAGGCGAGCACCCCGTCACACTCGGCGAGGGCGGCACGCCGCTGCTCAAGGTCGAGCGAGTCGCCGCGCGCCAAGGCTTCGACCAACTCTGGGTCAAGGACGAAGCCACGAACCCCACGGGATCGTTCAAGGCCCGGGGACTCGCCGCTGCCGTCACGCGCGCGGTGCTGGCAGGCGCCAGGGAATTCGTGGTACCGACCGCCGGCAATGCGGGGATCGCGCTCGCCGCGTACGCGACACGCGCCGGTGCATCAGCGCGAGTGTACGCGCCCGCCACGACGCCGCGACCGATCCTGGACCAGATCCGCGCGTTTGGCGGAGATCTGATGCTGCTCGATGGTCACATCGGCGACTGTGGTATCGCGGCTCGGTTGCACGCCACGAATACCGGCGCCATCGACGTCTCCACGCTGAGAGAGCCGTATCGCATCGAGGGCAAGAAGACGCTCGGCCTCGAGTTGGCCGAGCAGTTGGGGTGGACGCTTCCCGACGCGATCGTTTATCCGACGGGCGGCGGGACGGGTTTGATCGGTATGTGGAAGGCGTTCCAGGAGCTGCGCCAAAGCGGCTGGCTGCGCGGACCGCTGCCCCGGATGTACACGGTGCAAGCGAGCGGTTGCGCCCCCGTCGTGCAGGCATTCGAATCGGGCGCCGAGCGATGCGAGCCGTGGCCCGATCCCAGGACGGTCGCGGCGGGGTTGCGCGTCCCTGCGCCGCTGGGTGACCGGCTCATGCTGCGGGCGCTGCGCGAGAGCGGGGGCGGCGCTGTCGCCGTGAGCGACGAAGCTCTAACGGCGGCCGCGCATGAGCTGCAGCTCGCTGAGGGGATCGATGCATCGCCCGAAGGTGGAGCGGCATTGTCTGGTGCCGTCGCGCTCAAGAACCGAGGCGTGCTACGTCCCGACCAGCGCATCATCCTCTTCAACACAGGGGCCGGGTGGCTCTACAGAGCCTAAGCCATTAATATTTCAACACTTCTGCCCATGCGCATCGCCATCCTGGATCCGGCCGCTGGTATCAGCGGCGACATGACGTTAGCGGCTCTGCTCTCGCTGGGTGTGCCGGTTTCCTGGCTCGAGGAGTTGCCCCGCCGGCTAGGGGTTGGGGATGTCCGCGTTACGGTCCGAGACGTTCGCAGGTCCGGTATTACCTGCAAGCAAGTCAAGTTCGACATCCCGCCGCAGCCCCACGGGCGTCACGTCGGCGAGCTGGTGCGACTCGTCGAGCGGGCGCCGATATCCGACTGGGTGAAGGAGCGTGCGGTGCGCGCGTTCCGGCTGGTGGGTGAGGCTGAAGGTCGCGTCCACGGCATCGCTCCGGAGCAGGTGCATCTCCATGAAGTCGGAGCGGTGGACGCGGTCCTGGATATCGTGGGCGGGATCGAAGGGTTCGAGCGACTCGGCGTCGAGGCGGTGCATCATCTGCCGGTCGCCGTGGGGCAGGGATGGGCGGAGGCGGCGCACGGTCGCCTGCCGGTCCCCGCGCCGGCCACCGCGATCCTGCTCGAAGGCGTGGAGATCGCAGCCCCCGGGCCAGTCGAAGGCGAGGCGACGACTCCGACCGGCGCGGCGCTCCTGCGAGTGCTATCGTCAGGCGGGCCTCCGGACCGGTGGCGGATGGTTGGCAGCGGGTGGGGCGCGGGCCAGCGCGATCCCAAGCACTATCCGAACGCGCTCCGCATTCTCGTCGCCGAGGCAGCGAGCGAGGCGGGCCGGGTGGTGTTACTCGCGACCGACGTGGACGACATGAGTCCCGAGTACGTGGAGCCGCTGCGCCAGGCGCTGGTTCAGGCGGGCGCGCTCGACGTGCAGACGTGGCCGGTGCAGATGAAGAAAGGCCGGCAGGGATTCCGGGTGGAGGTCATGGCGCCCGAGGCGCTTGCGGAGGCGGTGACTGCCGAGCTGTTCCGGCACAGTACCACGGCTGGCGTGCGCCGCTGGATCGCCGAGCGGGCCACGCTGCCGCGACATCAGCTGACGGTGCGGCTGGATGGGGTGGCGGTGCGGGTCAAGGTGCTGGATGGCGAGAGTGTCCGGGTGAAGCCAGAATACGATGACGTGTTGGCGGCGGCCCAGGCGCTGGGACGTGCGCCGCTCGAGGTGGCGCGCGCCGTGGAGCGCGACGCCGAAGCTCTTATCGCGAAATCCAAGGAGTGAACGTGCGCACGGTTCGCAATCTTGCGGCAATCATGATGACCGCGGTCTCAGTCCCGCTGGCGGCGCAACAGCAGACCGGCGGAGCGGCGGGGCGGTGGGCAGAGCCAAGGTGTGATTTGAAACCCAACCATGTCCTGGTCAACCAGGGCATGATGTACCTGAAAAGTGCGACGACGGGGCGCTTCGAAGATCAAAAGAAAAAAGATCTGAACGACGCGCAGCGGGTGCTGGCCCAGGCGCTGACGACCGGAGGTCAGGACAAGAACCCGGCGGCGTGGTACTACCTGGGCCGCTACTACATCATGACCTCCGACGCGCTGGGCGCGGACACGGCATTCACCCATGCCGAGACGCTGAAAGCCGATTGCAAAGGCGATGTCGATCTCTGGCGGCGCGTGCTGTGGGTGCCGACGTTCAATGCGGGGATCGCCGCGTGGCAGGCAAACAAACTCGATTCCGCTATCGTGTCATTCCGGCGTGCCAGTGCCCTCCTGCCTGCCGAGCCGACCGGCATCAAGTACATCGCGACGCTGTACTACAACACCGGCAAGGCCGATTCCGCGGTGATGTACTTCCGGAAGGCCGCGAACGTCGCAGCGGCGGATCCCAAGTTCGCGCAGGACCGCAAAGACGCGCTCTATAACCTCGGCCGCATTCAGCAGAGCCTGCAGCAGCTGGCGGAGGCGCAGGCGACCTATCGCGAGTATTTGGCTCTCTATCCGAGCGATGCCGAGATCATGGCGGCGTTGGGCGGTGTCTACATGCAAAAGGCCGCGAAGGACAGTACGTACCGCGACAGTGCCTTCGCGATTTATCGGCAGATCATCAGCAAGGGCGACTCGATGGGCTATTACCAGCTCTATCGGGTCGGCGCCGAGATTTCCGGGAGCGTACCAGAAGATCCCGACACGTCGGTGGCCGGCAGCACGTGCCGCCGGGAGTCGCGCGCCAAGCGTCCGCCGATGACGGCGGTGCGGATTCGCGCGCATTGCGACTCCGTGACGACGGGTATCGCCAAAACCTATCTCGCGAGCTCGCGCGAGGCGTTCTCGCTCGCCGCGCAGGCGCTCGACGCGAGTTTGAAGCTCAACCCCCACTACCGCGAGACGCTGATCTTCCGCGCGAACACGGCGCTGGGGCTGCACGACTCGGTGACGGCGCTGGCCATGTCGCGGCGCCTGTTCGCCGTCGATCCGATGAACCGGACCGGCGTCAAGATCATGGCGTATGCCCAGCAACAGAACGGCAAGATCGATTCCGCGCTGTTCTACTACAGGCTGGGCGACTCGTTGCTGATCGGTGATGTCGCGGTCAGCCGGTTCGACTCGACCGACACGGGCCGGGACATGCAGGGGGTCGTCACGAACCCGCGCGCGGCGCCGAATGCGCCGTACAAGCTCATATTCGAGTTCGTCAACCTGCAGGGGCAGGTCGTCACGACCGATACGGTCAATGTGGCGGCGACGCCGCCGGGGCAAGGCCACCAGTTTGCGATCAAGGCGACGGGACCAACCATCGTCGCGTGGCGCTATCACAAGCAGTGACGGTGCGGAGAACAAACGAAACGGCCGTCGCGAACAGCGGCGGCCGTTTATTCTTCCAGCCATGAAGATCAGTCCCCTCGCGGGGCATCCGCCTCCGCAGGCGATGTTGCTCGACGTCGCCAAGCTGGTCTCGGCCTATTACGCCGAGATCCCCGATCCCTCCGTGCCGGTCCAGCGAGTCGCCTTCGGAACTTCGGGCCATCGCGGGTCCGCGTCCGAGAAGACCTTCAACGAATGGCACGTGCTCGCGATCAGCGAGGCCATCTGCCGCTACCGGCGGGCGCAGGGGATCGGCGGCCCGCTCTTTCTTGGGGTCGATACGCATGCCCTGTCGGGGCCGGCCTGCACCACCGCGGTCGAGGTGCTGGCCGCCAACGGCGTCGACATCATGCTCGCCGAGGACGACGCCTACACGCCGACCCCCGCGGTATCGCACGCCATCCTGTGCTACAACCGCGGGCGCACCACGGGGGGCGGCCTGGCCGACGGCATCGTCGTCACGCCGTCGCACAATCCACCGGACGACGGCGGGTTCAAGTACAACCCGCCCACAGGGGGGCCGGCCGATGGCGGCGTCACCAGCTGGATCGAAGCCCAGGCAAATAAGTTGATGGAGCAAGGTCTCGAAAGTGTGAAACGCATCCCCTACGAGAAGGCGCTGCGCGCCGCGACGACGCACCGGCACGACTATTTGAACGCGTACGTGCGCGATCTCGCGAACGTCATCGATATGGCGGCCATCCACAGCGCGGGGCTGCGCTTGGGCGTGGACCCGCTCGGTGGGGCGGGCGTCCACTATTGGGCCCCCATCGCCGAGCGTTACGATCTCGATCTGACGGTCGTGAGCGACGTGGTGGATCAAACGTTCCGGTTCATGAGCGTGGATTGGGACGGCCGCATCCGGATGGACCCGTCGTCGTCGTATGCGATGCAGCGGCTGATCGGCCTGCGGGACCGCTTCGACATCGCCTTTGCGTGCGACACCGATCACGATCGTCATGGGGTCGTCACGCGGAGCACGGGGCTGCTGCCGCCCAATCACTATCTCGCGGTCGCCATCCACCATCTCTTCCCGCATCGGCCGTACTGGGGCGCGGACGCGGGGGTGGGGAAGACAGTGGTGAGCAGTGGCATGATCGATCGGGTGAGCGCGAAGCTCGGACGGCGGCTCCACGAGGTGCCCGTCGGCTTCAAGTGGTTCGTCGCCGGCCTGGGCGACGGGTCACTCGGCTTTTGCGGCGAAGAGAGTGCCGGAGCGACGCTGCTGCGCCACGACGGAACCGCGTGGACGACGGACAAGGATGGCATCGTGCTGGCACTGCTCGCGGCCGAAATCACGGCGTGGGCGGGCCGCGATCCGGGAGAGCTCTACGGCGAACTGACGCGCGAGTTCGGTGCACCCGCGTACGATCGGGTCGAGGCGCCCGCGACGCCGGCACAGAAGCGGCGGCTCGCGGCGCTCGACCCCGCGCAGGTGCAGTGCGCCGAGCTCGCCGGGGAAAAGGTCCGGAGCATCATCAACGAAGCGCCGGGCAACCACGCGCCTATCGGGGGCGTGAAGGTAACTGCCGCGACCGGCTGGTTCGCGGCTCGGCCGTCGGGCACCGAGGATCTCTACAAGATTTACGCCGAGAGCTTCCGGGGCAGGGAGCAGTTGAACCGCATCGTGCAAGAGGCGCAAATGATTGTGGACGGCGCGCTCGCTGAATAGTGGCTTTCCCTTTTTGGGCTAGCGACTAGATTCAGCGACTGTTGAACCACGCGGGCGTAATTCAGGGGTAGAATGCCAGCTTCCCAAGAGGCGACGGCCGTCGCGCACCGGCGACGGCCGTCGCTTTTGTAGCGGATTCGACGTTCTCAGCGGTTGCCAGCGACGGCCAGCAACGGTCCCGTTGGCACCACCATTGGCACCACTCACCTCCCGTACTAGACCCGGTCTAGCCGCGTCACCCGGCCGCCCAGGTTCTCGAACCCTGTCACGATCTGGCTACGGAGCTTCCGCGACTGATCAACGATGAGTCCAGCGCTCGCCTCCGGGAACACCTCGACGTACATCATCATCGCGGAGTGAGGGATGGGACTCTTCTGGGGTAGAGCCCAGAGGAACGACTCCGCGAAACAGAACAAGACCGCGACGCGGTTGTACCCGTTGTCAGCCTGGCGGCGTACCAAGTAATCGCGCGCCGTAGTGTACGCTGTGCGGAACGTCCCTTGGTACTGAGCATCCGCTAGAGCCACGTTACGAACGACCGATGGCGATGACGACAAGTCCGAGAGGTCGAGCGCGACGACACTAGGATAGGCCTTGTACGCCCGCACCTGGCGAACCGCGTCAGCAACGGCGCGTTCGACCGCACCGCCAGATCCGGGTCGTTTTACTTCGGTGGAGTAGCTGACTGTGTCTACGTCGGCCACGTAGTCAGGTGTCTTGCCCTTTCCGGGCCTCGGCGCTCCGACGCGCACCCCCCCGCCCACGAGCGTCACGCCCACGAGCAGCTCACTTTGCGCGCGGTGTGCCTTTGTTGGACCGACGTCGTCAAGCGTCCCCTTCAAGGCGTGTTTGACGGACTCAAGCACTCCCGGCGGACCCGGCGGTTGGATCGCGTCGATGAAACTTACGAAGTTGAACGCCGCCTTTACCGCGTTCCCCACGCGCACGAGCTCCGGATCCGTCGTGGGGTAGGCCTTCGCCGCATGAATAGATCGTAGCAGCTTCACCGCTTGGGGTAGCCGGGACATCGGATGCGGCGGTGCGATTCCAAAGGCCGGGAGCCGCCTGAGCACCTCTTCGAGTCGATCGGCGAGCGCGCCCGTGGCGTCGGGCTGTAGCGGCCTGTAGGGGAGGATCAGATTGGACACGCGCCCCGGTCGTCCTACGCGGGTCGAATCGTGAGCATGAGCGGCCGATTGTGGACGGGGTCTGCCGTGATCTCGACCCGATCTAGTGGAAAGCTATAAAGCCTCGAGCTCGAAATGTCGCGGACCTCAACCGAATGCGCCGAGCACCCTTCTATTCGGCACGACTGCGGGCCCAGATCCAGGACCGTCGCCCACTGTGGCACTCCCTTATCGACGACTGAGACGATCTTGCCCTTGTGACGCAGGATCGCCCCGGCCTTGGTGTTCCGGCTCGCTATCAGATCCTCATAGAGGCTCGGGGACGCCTTCACGGTGCGCGGCCCATCGCGAACGTAAGCGGCCCCTGCGAAATGTGGACGCTCTGTGCTTGCCTGGACCACCACGGCCAGGACGTTGCGATCATCGAACGGGAGCGCCTCGCAGCGGAAGCGGATCGGCGGATAGCATTCGTCGGCCCACTTCGCGACCTTCTCGCCGAGGCTGGTTGGGTCCTCAATGCCGACCACCTCGCCGCCCGGTTTCACGCCAATGAAAAGGACTCCCGCCCGCTCGGGCGTTGCAGAATTGGCGAGAGCCACGATGGCTTTCTTCACCTCGTCGGCGGATCCCGTAGTCTTGAACTCGGTGAGCGTGTCCTCGACCGCTCGCGTTCGTGCCAGTAACTCAGCGCGTGTCACCCTTAATCCTCGTCGCGCCGCGGTCGCCACCCGCTCGCGTACTTGTCCGCCAGGCCGAGGAGATCGTCGACGCCATGGGGTTTCGATCCCTTCAACTCCTCAAGGCGCCGCTTCAGTACGTCCTCATTCCCATAAAGCTCGACGAGAATATCCCACGCGAGCCGGGGGGTTCGGCGAATCGACCGGTTGCCCATCGTCTGAGTTTTGACTTCGTGCCTTGCGCACTTGAGAATGGCTAGCGTCAGAGTCGGCGCCGCAGGGACGATGACGGGTGGCTCCTCCGGAGTGCTGTGTCGTTTCGCGTCGAAAAGGACTTCCAGCAGGTCCTTCTCCGGAAGGAGTCGATCCAGCGAGGCTGCGCGTACCTCGTCGCGCCAGGCCTTCTCGAGGTCCGCAGCGGCCGCTTCCGATATGAGTTTGTGCCCCTGATTCTCTCGGTATCCGAGATCGCTGATGAGCTCAAGCTTGGCAGATAGCGTCTTAAGGCGGGGAAGGATTTCCCGTGCGGCCGCCTCGACTTGAGCTGGATCACCGAGGCGTTTCATCAGCCGATAGGTCACTCGCGTGATGACGAGCGACGTACTGAACTCGAAGATGCCGGTCTCACGTTCCGGCAAGTCGGGGAGGATATTCAGCAACACGGTAGTCGCGGGCACGACGTGCTGAGGCTTAAACTCGTCCTCATAATTCTCCAGCGCGGCGATAACGTCTTGCAGTCTTTCTACGGGCAGCGAGCGGAGGTACCGATCGAGTTTCTCTTGATCATCGAAAAGGCTCCACGCCTTCTGAGCGTCGTTGAAAGCCTGAAGTCCCTTGCCTGCGACTCGCTCGAGATATAGGCGGAGAACGTCCTCGTGGGCCATTCGACGGTCCCGAAGCCAGCGGCTCTGCCAGCTCGCACCGAAATGGCTCCCGCCGACGCGGTGGACACCGGCGGGGAATAGCCGGGCGATCATGTTTCGGAAAACGTCCTTATGCTCCCCTCCAGCTTCGACCAGCGCATTCACATCGCGCTTTAGCTGTTCGTCATCGCCCCCGCGGGCCATCGATGTAGAAGTGGACGTGAGGCCTTCGATCGTCGAGTCGAGGCGTTCGAAGACGTCTGGCAGGAAGACGCGCACCGCTTCGAGTGCCAGGACGTCGGTGAGCGCGATCTGACCTTTGAGGTCTCTTACGGTCCCACGAATCGCAGCGGCATAACGTCGGACGTCCCGCATGTTTCGGATCAGCGGCCGAATGACCTCCATGAATATGTCGGGCCACGCGTGCTCGTCGAACGGGCCTGGATCCTCGATCCCGCCCAGGGCCCGATCAACCGTCTTTAGAATCTCGCGCTGTAGGATGTTCTCGGGGACGGCTGGCAAGTCGATTGCCAACTGAAGGATCTTTTCGAGGTAGTCGCGCCCCGGCACACCCTCGTCCGTGAGCGCCTTCTCCACGCGGCCACGGTCAAAGGCCAGGACGTAAATGATCTGCGGAAAGCTCGCGGTCAGTCGCACCAGCTTGAAAATGTCCCGGATCTCTCGAGTCGAAAGCCGGTCGATGTCATCAAGGACGACGACGATTGGTTTGTCGAGGGCGAGAAGCGATTGCCACAGCTTTTTCTTCCGGCCGGCGATCCCTTCCTTGCGCCGCTGTAGGAACGCGCCTAGCAGTTTCGCAACTCCGCGCGCTCCTTCAATCCATGAGCCGAGGAAGGGAACCCATGACATGCCGGAGAACATCTCTCCGTAGTCTTCAAGATTCTTCCCGACATCTGCCAGATCGGGACGAACCTTCAGTTGGGCCGATAACTCCACGAAGAAGGAGTCGACTAACTGCTCCGCACCGCTAAACATCCACGGATTGAAGTCCAGTATGGGGACGCCGGCCTTTTTCAGTTCAAGGCGAGCCAGGTTCACAAAGGACGTCTTACCAGAGCCCCAACGGCCCAACACCCCCACTACAACGCCCTCCCCTGCGTCGAGCGACAGGATATGCTCCGCGAACGCCTGAGCGGTTGGTCCTCGTCCGAGCGTATCGTCTTCGAGCGAGTAGATCGGATGGTCGCCTCGCACGGGGGGCGGACTAGGTTCAGCCAGTTTCGCCTGAGAAGCGGCCGGAGCTCGAGCCTTCGGATGGCGGCGGATCCGCGATAGCCAGTTCGTCAGGCTCACGGCTAGTTCAGCGCGTCAGGCCGGAACACGTAATACGTCGCGTGCAGCCGCGACGCTCGAAGTGACTCGCCGAGATCCTCGGTGAACTTCGCAAATGCGGCCTGAAAGGCGACGTATCGCTCGCGGTACGAGTTGAGCGGGCCGCGCCCATCGGGCGTCAGCAGGTCGCGGGCGTCTTTCGGCATTGACCGAAACACGGGCTGCATGCATTGCGCAGAATGGGCGCTGATCACCGTGTAGAACTCAGTGAGCGCGCGCAGCATATGCGCAGCGTCAGCGGGCTCCTCGTCCAGGCGCACGCGGACATTGTGGAGCATCTCGTCGAACACATGCACCGACGGGACGTGGAGGCGTTCGAGCATCCCGTGGTAGTTCTTGAACGCTTCCTGAAGCCCCGTTTGCAGGGTGTCGTTGTTTTGGGGGCTCACGAGCTTCCCGAACGTGTTTACCAGCGACCGTAACTCGGGCAGGACCCGGCGCGCCAGGTGGTCATCCAGTCTCCGCAGCCGGCGGTCGCGTACTCGTCGGACTATCGGTCCGCCGAACGTCAGCGCGAGCAACGCGGCACCGAGCGCCAGGATCCACCAAGCGCGCGGCGTGTTGAGCTGGGCGTAGGCGACGACCGCGACGATCACCTGCGCGAGCCCGGCGAGCGCCTGGATCACGTTGAACTGCGGGCCCTGCGGTTTGAGCGGCTGCGTCCCGCTGAGGATCGGGTGGCGTTGCATGGATCCCCTCGCGTGATCGTGGCATCAGGGCAAACGCCCTAAGGTGCGCCGCCCGTGAGCGCGGCACCAGGCTGTTTTTGCGGCAGGAGGGGGCGAAATTGCGGCACACCAGGGTCGGGGTGCCCACGGGCGCGCGCGGTGAGGTAGGGGGAGGCGGCTCGCGTCCGCTAACGCGTCACAAGTCAAATGGCGGGTTAGCCCAAGGCGAGCGCGTGCCGTGTGTCAGGGGTGGCTTGTCAATGCCCCCGTTGGCACCGCCGATGGCACCACGGCGCTGGCTACCCTACTACCTCTTTCGGCAGCCGCGCCCGGACGGACCGGAAAAGCTCTCGCGCGACGGCCAGCGCTTCGTCCGCCTCGGCCGCTGTCGGCTCTCCCGGCTCGCCGGGGTA
>JACXTT010004973.1_pt1 | contig 19496 bp, 19 predicted proteins | sample 9270951 | NCBI WGS metagenome assembly JACXTT01 (sample SAMN15532306, study PRJNA645909) | rock metagenome | isolation source: weathered quartz diorite | place: Puerto Rico | collected 2017-06-21 | reverse complement strand
ATCGGCTGGTGGCCGCCGGAGACATCGATGATGCTGAGCCGCCGGACGCCTAGCCCGACGCCGTCGGCGAAGTGGAGCCCCTCATCGTCCGGACCGCGATGGACCATCGTCGCGGTCATGCGACGCAGCACCGGCCTATCGACGTGCCCCATCACTCCGCAGATTCCGCACATCCGTTAGGCAAGTCTCCTGCTCAGGGTGGTTTGCGGGAGCCGCAATAGAGGCGAAAAACCGCGGGGTCGCTGCTGGCTTACATATCCGCCGCAGGAGACAGAACGGCTGACGCGGACTTCTGAACCACTGAGTAGATAGTAGGGGCACGGATCCGAAATGGCGAGTTCAAGAACTGCTCCTGAGGGTTCGGTCCAGTTGCCGACGCAGGATCTCGCGATCTCGCGTAGGGGACGATCACGGGTTGTGACCCACTGAGGAGACTCGAGCTTGTCTGATCACGGTTAGGCACCCTATGGTACACGGGCTTGTGGAGAAAGTCGAAACTAGGCTTCTGTCGCATTTTGGTTGGAATCCGTGGTTCTTCGATCACTACTGGCCGGAGAACAGACCACGGGTCTTGCGGGTGCTCCGCGACAGCGTCGCCTTCTGCCCACCCACGGTTGAGCGACGCGTGCTCGACCTCGGCTGCTTCAATGGGTACCTCAGCGCAGCCCTTGCCCTTAGCGGCTACAGCGTCACCGCCGTCGACGCGTATGAAGATGAGCGCCGACGCGCTCTGTTCGATACCGTCGGCGGTGTCACCTACAGAGAGATCAACCTGAACGGCGAGGACCTCTTTGCTGGCTGGCCAGACCATGCCTTTGATGTCGCCTTCATGGGTGAGGTGATTGAGCACATTCTTAACTGTCCGCTTCAGGTGCTGGTGGAGGTGAACCGTCTCCTGAGGCCAGGGGGACGGTTGTACCTCACCACGCCAAATCCCTGTACGCTTATGAATGCTTGGCCCATGATCACCGGGCGTTACGGACCTTGGGGTACCAAGGCCTTCGCAACAGAACCCAAGATCGCCGGCGGCCGAGTCATCGCTAAAGCTGACATTCACTACCGCGAATACACACACGCAGAACTGCAGGCGATTCTTCTTGAGTCAGGTTTTGCAATCGTGGCCGCGGGATTCATCATGACCGGCTCGTCCGGAGATGAAGCGACAATCAAACAGTGGGCAAAGGCAGCGGTCAGTGCCACGGTGGGGGAGCAGCGGCTCTTCTCATCTTGTCAATACCTTGTTTGTGAAAAGCCACATGCGGGCACCAAGAGTCCAAGAGACTGCGACGCCTAACAACTCGCCGCAGTCGACGCGACACAGGCACGGCATGGGCGCATCGACGTGGCCGAGGACCGCGCAGATCCCGCACATGGACGGACTCTAGCGGACGCAACCTCTGCCGTCCAGCACAGACTTCACGACCTCAGCCACTCTTGGCACGAGTCGGGCATAGTCGAACTCAGCCTCGGCGATCCGCCGGCAATGCTCTCCTAGGCGGAGGAGCTCAGGGTTCCGCACCACGTGTTCGATCCGGTGCGCCAGGCGCTCAGGGTAGGCGGGGTCGAAGCCTTCCGCGTAGTCCACGAGCATCTCTGCGGGGAGGACCTGAGCCGCTTCACCAACTCGGCTCGCAAAGACAAAGCGGCCGCACGCGAGGAAGAGCGGCAACTTTGCCGTTGTGCGGGCGCGGCCGACCCAGTCGTTGGTCTGAGTGGAGAGACAAATGTCCATCGCGTTTATGTAGGGAGGCAGCAAGTCTTGAGGGACGTACCCGACGAACTTGACGCGTTCCCCCACGCCTCTCTCGGCGGCCTTCCGCTCAAGGATCTTCCGTCCAGGACCATCTCCGAGGACCATACCGTACACCGAGAGCCCCTTGAGTAGTGTCAAGGCCTCTATGAGCTCGCAGCCATAGCCCCACTGGAGTCGCTCACTCCAGTTCAAGGTGCCCATCACGCCGATCGACACAGATCCTTCCAAGCCGAGCGCTTTTCGCAGATCGCCTACGTCCATGGGGTGGAACACCCGAGTGTCGACGCCGTCTGGTACGACAGTTACTCGCGTCACTCCAAAGCGGGCGACGTACTCTCTCAAGCCGCTGCCTCGAACGACGACGTGGTCGGCGCGTCTTAGGACTGCTCGCTCGTATTTGCGAATCGCAGCTCGTCCCACGCTCCCCACTCGCCCCGCCGCCCAAAGCAACTCAGCAAGAGGGTCTCCCGTCTCGATGACAAGCGGGCAGGACACTATTGCTCGATAGAAGAGGGAGGCGAGAACTACGGGATATCCCTGATCGATCACATACAGCAGATCTGGCCGAAAAGCTTGGAGCTTGGCTAGGAACGCCAGGATCGCTGTGGCCCGAGCGGAATAACGCCAGAACACCTCGACCCGGAACTCGGGGGTCAGGCCGTGCGCAAAAGCTAGGGCGCGAGGAGCAAGGACGCCGCTGGGCGGAGAATTAGTGAGGATGGCCACCCGGGGCTTCTTGCCCACTACTCCTCTGAACGCGCTGAAAGATCTGTGTCGTAGCGCCCGACCAACCCGTTCGAGCCGGCTACGCCCCTTCGCTCCCAGAGGTGGTGGAGCGCGAAAGCTGCCATCAGCAGGAAGAACGGCTCGACCGGGGCACGGAACCGCGGCATGGAGGTATAGACCGCAGCTGTGAGGACAGTCTGGCAGATCAACAGATATACGGGCAGGAGCCGTCGCCACCGGTTAACACTCCAAAAGAAGCCGAGCAGGCTCAGCCCTAGGACTGGATACCAGGATGCTTGTGCCGCAGAGTGGTGGTAGGGGCTAAGAAATAGCTTCACCTTCTGCACAGAGTAACCGAGCGACTCCGCGGGGTGCTCGCCCACGAACGCAATCGCCAGTCGGAAGGCCATGCGGTCCGCGTCAAGCGGCGAGAGTCCTTCTAGCTCTGCGCCATATCGCGGATCGTCGTACCAGCCCCTAGCACCGGCCTCAAGCTTGCTCAGCGCCGTCTGAGTGTAGGGATTATTACCCTCGTACAGAACGGATCCTCCCTGGAGAGTGATCGGGGGCCAGCCGCCGACTGCAAAGTGGTCCCGAATCACCCAAGGAGTCACGACGGCGGCCCAACAGGCAAGGGTCACCCCGAGCCAACTCGTGCGCCTCGTCCATGACTTCTCCCGTTCGATCAAGGCCAGCAGAAAGAGGAAAGGAGCGAATCCCAGCACCTGGGGCCGATTAAGCGCTGCGAGCCCCAGAAGACAGCCGGTGAGGGCCGCGTGTTTCGTAGTGTATGTTCCGTCCTTCTTCGTAAGCCACAACGCCAGGATTGTGTACAAGAGGAGCGCCAGGTTTTCCGTCAGTGGAAGCGCCGCGAGGAACACGAAGAACGGGTAGAAGGTCGCCAGCATGCCTGCCAGGATTCCGACCCCGCTCGAGAACAGGTTCTTCCCCAGAAGGTACACGGCCACCACGGCGAACGCGCCGACCGCTGCTAGGAGCATCTGACCCACCAGAACATGAGGCCCGAAGACGGAGTAGGCGGTAGCGAGGACGAACGGTGTGAGCGGCGGCCGCGTGGCATATGGGATGTCGATGCGATGCGGGGGGTCGATCACAGTGACGAATTGGTGCCGCTCGACCAAGTTCACAGCCAGGTCGTGGTACGCTTTAGCGTCATCGGAAAGGGTTAGGCCCTCCCCCGTACGCGACAAGACCCACGCGATCCGTACCATCAAGGCTACAGCGAACAGTGTGAGGGCCCACCGCTGGCGAGGGTCTATTCTCATTGGGGGTCGCCCAGCGCTTCGCCGTAGACTTCCAGCGTTCGATCGGCGACCCGCTCCCACGAGAATCGCTCCGCCGTTTCACGCCCCGCGCTTCCGAGCTGCGCCCGCGACGCCTGATCGTCGGCTAGCAGGCGGAGGTGAGCGGCGAGGGTGTTGACGTCGCTGGCATCTTGAAGGACCAGGGCATCAACTCCGTCCCTAAGGTGCTCCGACACCCCAGCCGCACGGCTTACGATCACTGGGAGGCCGGACGCCATAGCCTCCAGGGTAGCAAGACTGAACGTGTCATACCCCGTCGGCAACACGAAGCAGTCGGCAGCCGCGTAAAAGGGCGCGACGTCAGCGACAACCCCGACGCACACCACGCGGCTACCAACGCCGTCATGGCAGAGGACCTCTTGCGGAACCGCTCGTGGATCGACGCCGACGGCAAGTACGGTGATCGGCATACGAACGTGAGCGACCGCTTCGAGCAACACGGGCAGGCCCTTCAGCTGGTAATCGCGTCCGACGAATGCCACGACGAACTCGCGCGCGCCAATGCCATGGTGCAGCCGTACAGACTCACGGTGACGGCCACGGTTCCGGGGATGGAAGCAATCGCCGTCGACACCGTGTGGGATCACGACGATGCGCTTCGGCGAGACGCAGTAATGCCGTTCGATGTCCCCCTTCACCTGATGAGAGACAGCGATCACTCGTCGCGTGGATGGCTTCGCCATGCAGTAGCGCTCCGCGGCTATGCCCACAGAATAATTGCAGCGGCGGATTCGGCTCGCACTGTGGCTGGCGGCCGCTCGCATCGCCGCGTTGCAGCAGTGGGCTGTGATCACGTTCCCTACGGGCGCATCGGCACCCTGGATGTGCACGATGTCGGCCGTCCGCTGGGCGGTCGCGACAGCCGACGCGACCCAGAGCGAGGCCAGCCGCGCGACCGCCGGACTATTCGGCACCGGAAGGATGCGGCAGTCCACCTGCGAGCGTAGCGGCGACCAGAACGACCCCGAGTAGACCGTCACGGGATACGCGACCCCGAGGCGCCGTGCAAGCTCGATGACGTACCGCCCGTGACTATTGTCCGGCGTGCACCTGGGAACGAAGAAGCTGATCCGCATCGACCGCCCTCGCGAGCGCGGGTGCCTTCATGAGCATCCCGATCAGCAGCCAAAAATAGATCGAGCTCGGCAACGTCGCTTGCGGCTGGAAGATCACGGACACGATCGGGTAGGTGGCGGCGAACAGCGCCGGGCCCAGAAGGAGATCGCGCAGACGGCCGGCGGGCAGCCGGTACCAGCTCCGGAGGCCTTCGATGCCCACCTTCACGGCGAAATATGTGAAGATCGCCAGCCCAAGGAGCCCGAGCTCCGCTGCGGCAGCGCCGTAGCCACTGTCCAGGTTCGTCGACGGGAGGTCCTGGATCACCGAGCCGGGGACGAACTGCGGGACGCCTGCTGTATACCCGAGGCCCATGCCGAGAGGATGATCTTTGGCGATCTGAATCCCATAGGTGAGGGGGCCGAACCACTTCCAGAAGAAGGCCTGTGGGTCGAAGATGGAAGCGAAGCGCTCACTGACTACTGGGCCAACGAGGAGAGCGACCATTATTACTGCCACGCCCGCCATCGCAGCCGCCTTCAACCCCATCGTAACTCTCCTCCGCACACCTGGCACAACCGCAACCCCAATGGCTGTGGCCACCAGGAGGTGGGCGACCGGACCCCGACTGCCTGAGGCCGCGATTCCCGCTCCCATCACTGCGAACGCGGCGGCGGCGGCGATCCGCCAGGGGGGGCGAGCTCTCGGAGAAGCCGCCGCGCTGAAGGCGATGAGCATGAGCAGTGCCATGTTGCCCCCGAACGTGCCGGCACTGACGAACGTAGAGAAGGCTCGGAACACGGTGCCGGACTGGGCGGACCAAGCGAGCCTCGCATACCTACCGTAGTAATCGTTCCAATTGGCGAACGATTGCGGTCCGGCCTGCCATTGATACACTCCGTAAGCAGCCGTGAGGAGCCCAAGAGCGACGAGAAGAACGTACAATCGCTCGAGCTGCTTCACGGATCCCAGAGTGTACAAGCCGACCAAATAAAAGCTCAAGTACAGGATCCAGCTTCGCAGTCCCATTACGCTGCGAATGAAGGGCGCCTCGGGATTGACCAGTTCTAAGACGCAGAAAGCCGCAAGCGCAAGGAGCGGCACGCTTAGCGGGCTGGCGGCGAAGAGCGGCTTTCGGCTCGCGATTCTATCAGCGAGAACAACCAGGAGGACTAGCAATGCAAGACCGTCGGCGCTCAGGTAGCTGAGCCAGGAAGCACCCAGGAGTTTGAGAGGCCCGAGGAAAAATCCTTCTACGAGGAGAAGCATGATCAGAAAGTCGGTAGACCCTCTGCCGTGAACCCGTTGGCTGTGCAGAGAGCCTGGCCGGCCAGTCGAGGTCCCTCTCTCAGTCATGCGGGCGTCTTCTTCCGGCACACTGCGAGAAAATGGTCGGCTTGCCGCAGTTGGCCCGGTGCGATGACCACGTTGCTCCCCGATGTGACCTGGCGGTTCACTCCAAAGAATGTGCGCGCAAGGAACTCCCTTAGGAGCGGTGGCACTCGCAGGCGCAGGTTACGCGTGTCTAGGGATCTAAGGAAGCGATAAATCATGTTGCCTTGATATCGCATGGCACCAAAGAAATCCACCGCGAACTCCCGCTCCAGCTCCGTCTTGAATGAGACAGCATCCATCTCGGTGAGATGAGCATCCACCGCTATTCCGACGCTGTTCTGGTGGGGTACGGTTACCTCACGGTTGGACGTGCTTATGATGAATAATCCGCCCAACTTAAGAACGCGGCGGACCTCATGGAGAAACAATTCATGAGCTTGGAGGCTCACCAGGTGTTCGATGACTTCAAAGTTCACAACAAGGTCGAAGGTTGCCTCGTTGAAGGGTAGCGCTGTGACAGTGGACGTCGCAAAGGCCAAATTGGTCGACGGATACCTCTGGTGGGCGTAAAGAATAACTTTGGGATCGTAGTCCACGGCCACGAGGTACGAAGAGACCTGAGCCAATAGATTCGCACCATACCCCGTTCCACAGCCTGCATCGAGCACGACCCTTCCGACTGCATAGGATTGTGCGAACTCATATCTCCTCAGGGAGAATGACAGGTTGCCAGGATCGGCCGCGTCAGGAACGAGCCGCTCGAATTCGAAGTGCGGCCCACGCCTCAGGTGCTCCAAGTTCCCCATGTGGTAAGTCTTTGGATCAAGTCTAGAAACCCTTCCTCCGTCGTCAGACACTCAATGTCGGCCGATGCCCAGCCATTTCTTGGTATAGCGCCTGCAATTGCCCAACCATCCTCTCGGCGCTAAAGCGATCTCGAACCCGCACAGCTCCTGATTGACCCATTCGAATGCGGCGATCGGGATCGCCCACTAGCATCAGAATCGCTTGCGCCAGGTCCTCGGCGCTTTCCGGACGTATCAGTAGCCCTGTTACATCCCTTTCGACGATCTCTCTGGGACCTCCGGAGTCTGACGCGATAACCGGCTTCCCCCACGCCATGGCCTCCAAGAGGACGGTGGGAAAAGGGTCCGGCTCGATCGCGCTGTGAACGACGACATCAGCCGCAGCGTAGAAACGCGAAACGTCGGCACGGTAGCCAGTGAAGACAACGGCACGGTCCAGCCCCAATCGGTCTACCTGACGGCGTAGCTCCTCAGCATAATCCTGCTCCAAGCCGAAAAGGCTCCCACCCACGACCATGAAGCACACTTCGGGATACTTCTGAAGGACGTGCGCCGCCGATTCGATGAAGACGTGGACACCTTTCCAGCGCTGGAGTCGGGTTGCCATCAAAACCAGCGGGACCCCGTCTGGGATGCCAAACTGCTGCCGCACTGTGGCCGACTTGTCGGTTACGCCGCCTACACCCGGTATGACACCGCTGTGAACAACGTGCACGTTCCTCTTTCTACCCCACACGGCTTGGAACGCCCGCGCAACATAGTTAGAGCACGCAACCGTCTGCCGCGCTGGGATCAGAACAGACAACAAGCTGACGAGGCCATCACGGCTAACGGACGGTCTCGGAACTCCCTGCAAATGAAGCAGGCTGGGGACCCCCGCGATCCTTGCGGCCAGGCCACCATACACGTGAGCCTTGGAGTTGTGAGTATGAACAAGATCGATGCGTTGATCGCGGATCAGCCGCGTCACCCTGGCCACCGCCCTTCCCCCTCTCAGGAGTTCCCGAGCACGGCCTACGTTGATCACATAGGTAACCGTCCCGGTCTCTTGGACCTCGCTTACGAAGGGGCCGTCTGTGAGGAACAGCACCTGGGGTACGAAGCTAGATCGGTCGAGGCATTTCACGATGTTGAGCATGATAACCTCGAGGCCCCCTCTCTCTGCCGCCGCCAGCACGTGGAGGATCTTCAGCACGGCTTGGGCTTTCTTGCCACAACGAGCCAATTCAGCGTGTCCTTCATGGCTCCACCGCCATAGACTGACGAAAGCCGATCGAGTTTCAACACAAGCCATGCCAGGGCCGCACTCCCAATTTTGCAAAGCAGGTGCCCAATCAACGGCACCCTTCGGAGCCAGTTAAGGTGCCACACAATCATCTGCCCGACGGTGGCAATCGCCCCTCCGAGTGGCTCTGTCTGGACTCCATCAAAGCCTGCCCTCCGCGTCAACAACTTGAGGCCATGACAAGTGAAGCGAAAAAAATCGTTTGGTTCCTCGTGGAGCGGATTTGTCTGAGGCGCGGTCAGCACTAGATGGCCACCTGGTCGCAGGACTCGGTAGGCCTCGCGCAAGAGTGCCTCCGGCTGCGTCACGTGCTCTAGCACCTGGGTCGAAACTATAGTGTCAAAGGTGCAAGATCCGAATGGCAGACTGAGGGCGCTGCCGTAAACATCCGCGGCCGAGTCGCCTGAAGGTGTGGTTGCCAAATCAAGGCCGATCCAGTTGCTGACCCCCGTACCGGCAATTGACTCGTAGGGCTTCGATCCGCATCCGATGTCAAGCACATTACCAGCAAAGAGGTGCGCAACAGACTGGAGCCCAGCCAAAAGAAGGTTCTCACTAATCTTGGAGCCCCAGGCCCAGGGCAGGTTCATTGGACTGACTTGTTCTGCGCGACCCGCACGACTTGATGAGCAATCACATCCCAGTCGAAGTGGGAGTCATACAGAGTGCGCGCGCCTCGCCCGAGGCGCGCCCGCAAGTCGGGGTGTCGAGCCAGCTCCCGCAAACCTTGACTGAACGCCTCCGCGTTTCCCGCTGGTACCAAATACACGTTCTCGCCGTGAACGAATAGGTCATCGACCAGTTTTCCTTTCGTTGTAAGAATTGGCAGCCCATGCAGTAGTGCCGCCGCCACCGTCCCGCGCTTCGTCGAGACCCCGTCCCTGAACAGCAGTACCAACAGGTCGCAGGCGCTCATCATGCGCGAGATTTCCGGGTGGGAGAGGTGTCCGGTTGGCAGAACGTCCGGACCGAGATCATTTCCGTGAGAGATGGGCGCGATGGTCGCCCACTGCCCTTGCGTGAGACCGGAGGCACCAAGCCAGATGAGCTTGACGGACTGGCGTTGCTTCAGCTCCCGGAGTCCCGCCAAGAGCATCTGAATGTCGCGATCGGCCCCACCCGACCCGAAGCTCCCAATCACAAGCGTCTTACCGTCCCCTCCCAATCTGTCCCGAAGCGATCTCGCTTGCTGTTTGGTGATACCAGCTCGCGGGATGTTGCTGCCAACGGGGATTACCTCAACGCGCTTCCACACGGCGACTCGCCGGAGACGCTCCGGCCATTCCCTCGAGATGGCCGTGAGACCGTGGCTCGGCGCGGCCATAAGGAAAGCCATTGCGCGTTGCCACAAGGCCCCGAGCCAGTGCTTCAAGGAGTGGTCAAAAGGAATGAAGAGCTCGTGAAAGTTGGTGATCACTCGGGTCCGCGTCACGACTCGGACTAGCAGGGGAAGAATGTTTACGGCAAAAGTGATCCCTCTCGCATCGAAGGCGTGCGGCGTGTACTGAATCAGGAGCGCATCGGGATCCAGCCGCCGGACTAACTGGACGACGCCCGCGAGCCCGCGAATGCCCCAACTCTTGGCGACCCGGTGAACTCGCAGCCCGGCAGCGAGCGGGTAGAGCACTGGATCGAGCTCACCCACCGAAGTGAGCACTTCTACCTCGCAGCCGGTTCGCGCCAGAGCACACGCGAGGAAATAGGTATAGTCGCCGTTGCCATCGTGATCGGGAGGGAACCGGGCGGACAGAAGGCAAACGCGCATGGGAGTTAGGGTAGCAGCCCCTCAGACATGCAGAGAGCCTTCAGGCCCTCTTGAAGTGAGTACCTCGGCTGCCAGCCCGTTGCTTTCCGAATCCTGGTGACATCGGCCTCAAGATGTGCACGGTCGATCGAACGGACGCGCTCAGCGTCGACCTCGACGTGGAGCCGTGCGCCCAGGAGTTCGCCAAGGATACCCAGGACCTCCTTCACAGACACGGCGTTGCCGCTACCCACGTTGAACACGCAGAACGGACACGGCGCCGCGAAGGCTTCGAGAGCCAGCAGTGCCTCAATCGTGTCCGTGACATACGTGTAGTCCCGCTTCGGCCAGAGGTTCCCCAGCCGGAGTCTATCTCCGCTTCTGATTCCTTCCAGTATTTGGGGGATGACATGAGGATTAGTCTCTCGAGGACCATAGGTGTTGAAGAGGCGTGCGATTACGAATCTCGCGTCATTCCGAGTTCGGCTCGCGGCCTCGACCAAATGTTCACCAAAGAATTTCGAGAGTCCGTACACGTTGAACGGCTGCAACGAGTCGTCCTCTCCGTGCGGGCTGTCCTTCGGAGCGTAGACATCGCCGGTTGAAGCGAACAAAAATCGTCGGCACGGCACCACATCGAGCAGGGCCTCCGTTGCCACCACGTTGACCGACAGCGTCTCCGTCGGCCGGGCGGTGCACTCGGGGATGTAATGGATAGCCGCTAGGTGGAAGATCGTGTCAAAGGGGCCGAGACCCGCAACGCGCTTCAGTACCGCCTCGTCCCTCAGGTCGCCGACCTCCAACCGAAAGCCTGCTCGATCAAGCACAGGGCCGACGTTCGCAGTCGATCCCTTCGTCAAGTTGTCCAGTACTACGACTCGACGACCCTGTGCAAGCAGACTTTCGACGAGATGCGACCCTATGAAGCCGGTCCCTCCGGTCACAAGCACTGTCATTCCCGAAGCCTGTGCCAGAATAGAGGTCACCTAGTTCAGAAGCTCATGGTAGTTGCCGATGAGCCGGTCCAGAATCAGCTTACGGTCAAACCGCTCCCTGATGCAGGTTCGCGCCGCCTCACCCAGTTGAACCCTCAGCTTGGAGTTGGTCAATAGCCGCGCGATTGCTCTTGCGAGGTCCGCTACCTCACCACGCCGCACCAACAGGCCATTCACCCCTTCGACAAGCCATTCGCGCACGCCGCCTACGTCGAACGCCACGACTGGCTTTCCGTAAGCCATGACCTCGGGGCCTACCAAGCCAAAAGGCTCAGGCCAGACAGAAGGCAAGGCCAGCAACCCACACTGGGCGTACTCCTCTCTGAGAGCTGACCTACTAAGCCAGCCGCGGAACTCGACCAGATGGTCAAGCCCCAATCGTGAGGCCAAGCCTTCACAGGACCTCCGAAGTGGCCCGTCGCCTGCAATCACCGCCTTGAACGGGACCCGCAAGAGGGCGAGAGCCCTGAGCAGATTAGGTAGACCCTTCTCCGGAGTAATCCTGCCCGCGAAGAGCACCGTCTCACTCTTGTCTGGAGCGGCTGTCGGAGGAAGCTCAACCCACGGTGCGAGCACTCTGATGTGATCCGCCTCCAGACCAGAGTGCACAAGCTGCTCCCGGACGTACCCGCTGTGCGCCAGCACGCGACGAGCGGTTCGCAGTGCCGCAATCCCATCAGCGGAAGTGGTAAACCGGGCCCAGAGCCGGACCGGGTGCCGCGGAGCGCAGTGGTGCGTGTAGGCGTGGATAAGGCACGGAACTCCCAAAGGGCGTGTGCACACGATTCCAGTCCGCCAAAAAACCTTCGAACCCCCCGGGCAGTAAACGTTGTGATCATGGATGGTGACGATCGTTGGTAGCCGTTCTGTGGCAAACCGGATGACATCCGGTCTCGTCACCTTATGGATGTGGATCAGATCTGGTCGCTCTTGATCGACAATGGTTTCGAGGACAGCGGGGTCAGACCTTCCGGACGGTCGGAAGAGCTCTGGTCTCTCATACACTGGAATACCGCGAGCGACGGTCGGGTCTCGCTCCCGACATATCACTGCGGGCGTGCAACCGGCCTCCGCAAGCGCGTCAATGGTCTGAACGGCGACGATCTCCGATCCACCGAGGGGAACGAGCGAGTCCTGCACGATTAAGACCTTCAAGACTTGAGAACTTCCCGGTACGCCTGGAGACAGCGCCCGGCAACGGCAGCCCATGTGAAGTGAAGTCGCACCCGTTCCCGCCCTGCCTCACCGATCGTTCTCGCCGCGTCCGGTCGATCCAGGAGGAACCTGATCCTTTCCCCTAAGGCCTCGGGATCGTTCGGTGGGACCAAGAAGCCCGTGACCCCGTCCTCGACTACCTCAGGGAGGCCACCACACCTCGTCGCAATGACCGGTGTCCCACAGGCCATTGATTCGAGAGCCACCAGGCCGAAGAGTTCACCGGGCCCGAGGCTGCCGTGTAGGTCCGTGTAGACCGACGGCACGACGGTCACGAGCGCGGACGCATACTCTCGAACCAAATCACGATCCGACGCTTGGGTCAGGAACTCGACCCGCTTCCCACGCGTCTTGGCTTGAAGCTCCTGAAAGTAGCGTTCGTCATACTGTCGTCCCACGATGCGCAACGGTGTCTCCGGCCCAACGGCCTCGATCAAGTAGTCAATCCCCTTGACCGGGATCAGGCGACCGACGAACAACACGCGCTGTTCTCGAGCCACGTTGAGAGGGCGGAAGTGGTCAGCATCCACACCCCCACCGATGACGCGCACCCGCGCCTGATACGTCCGGTACCGTTGCGCATTATGGGCACTTAGTAGCAAGAAGCCGTCGACGAAACTGCGGGTATCTAGGCCGAGCTTCGACAGGTATGTGCTCGCACAAGTCCCACCGCCGTGAACGTCCGTTACGAAAAGCTTCTTCCGAAACGCCTTCGCGAAAAGGATGCAGAAATCGGTCACCACGGTGGGGTAGCCGTAACAGTGAAGGCAATCGAAAGTTCGCAGGTCTTTGAGGAAAGCCACCGTGAACGGATTTGCCAGATTGCCTTTCACGAAGCGGCTTGCGGGATAGTTGCGGATCTCAAGGTCCCCCTCTGACTGGATCGCGGGCAGTCTACTCTCTCTGGAAAACGTGATGAGCGTGGTGGTGATGTGTCGGGCGAGTGATCGCGACACCTCGAGAGCATAGCGCTCCCCACCGCCGATAATAGAGGCTTCGCCGAAGAACGTCGGGCTGATTTGCGCCACCTTCATGAACGTCGAGCCCGCCAGAAGGCGTTGACTCCTCCGAGATGGCCGATTTCCTCGACGGCAAGCCATCGTTCCTTGAGGGGATAGGCAAGCACACGCAGATGTTTGTTCACTGCCTTAGCGATGAGAGCCGGCATGTCATAGGCCCGCCCGCGCGGGATTAGCCGCACGATATCGGACTCCACGACATACATGCCAGCACTCACGTCGAACACGATCGTCGGCTTCTCTTGGATGCCGACGACGCGGCCGTTCTGCTGCCTGACTTCGCCCAGAGGGAGCCGGTAGAGATAGCGGAGCAACGCCACCGTGAGGTGTCCGCGGCGCCGAACATGGTGCGAGATCAAACGATCGAACCGGGCCCGCGTCAGGATGTCGGCGTTAATGACCAGGACGGGCCCTCGCAGCTGGAAACTCTCCACGACGGCTCGGAGAGGTCCGGCCGTGCCCAGGGGCCTCGTTTCCCGGTTAGCCTGGATATCGAGACCCCAGCGACTGCTGTCGCCGACATAGGCCAGGATCAAGTCCGCCTGGTACCCGAGGGCCAAGTGGATCTGGCGGAAGCCCTGCCGACGAAGACGGCGCAAGGTCATACCCAGGATCGGCTCCCGGCCCGCCCAGAGAAGGGGCTTGGGAACCGCAAAGGTGAGGGGCCTCAAGCGGGTGCCCCGGCCGCCCGCGAGGATCACCACGGGGACCTTTGCTGAGTTAGTAATGGTAGCGAGCGGCATCGTCCGGCGTTGCGGCATCTCTCATCCATGCGATCGTGGCTCGCAGCCCGTCGTCGAAGGAGAGGCGGGGACTCCAACCCAGGAGCTGCTTGGCCTTGTCAATGTTAGCGCAGAGCTGTTTGACCTCACTTCGTTCCGGACGGATGCGTTCCGAGTCTTCTTCGACAACTGCGCTGCTCCCGCTCAGAGCCTTCACCCGATCCACAACATCGCGGATAGAGAGGTCCCGCCCCGACCCGAGGTTTACAATATTGTGGACCGCGTCGCTCGACTCCGCACTGGCGAGGAGGCCTTCGACGGTGTCCTGCACGTAGGTGAAGTCTCGCTTCGTGGTGACAGTGCCCAACCTGATGCGGTCACTGAAGAGTGCTTGAGCAACGATTGTAGGGATTACCGCTCGGAGAGATTGGCGAGGACCGTAGGTGTTGAATGGACGAATGACGGTCACGGGCGACCCATATGTGCGAGAGAAGCTCTCGGCTATCTTTTCGGCTGCAATCTTGCTGGCAGCGTAGGGCGATTGAGCCTGAAGAGGGTGTTCCTCGTCGATGGGCAAGCGACGCGCGGTGCCGTACACCTCACTGGACGAAACCACGATGACACGCTCGGCCTCCGCCTCGCGAGCAGCGATCAACGCGTTGAGGGTCCCCAGTGCATTCACTTCCAGGACCTCGCGCGGATGCTGATAGGAATAAGGAATGCTCATGAGCGCCGCCAGGTGAAAGACGCACGCTGCCCCCTGCGCCGCCGCCCTTAGACCCTCCGGTTCCGTCACGCTTCCAGGCTGAAGGCGGACCTTCTGAAGCACTTCCGCGGAGAGATTACCCAACCCTCGGTCCGCCTGAGGCGTACGAGCCCGAACGAGAACTCTGACGTCTGCACCTCTACGAGTCAGCTCTTCAGTGAGATGGCTGCCGATGAACCCCGTAGCACCGGTCACCAATACACTCCTACCAGACCAATATCCGGACATGCAGCCGAATGTGGCATTAGAATCAAGAAATGGTTAGCTAAGAGATGCCTGGCCAGGTCTGGGCAACCGCCGTTCTAACAAGCGGCTAGCCACCAAGCGGCTAGCCACGCGTGGCGAGGGCAGTTGCGTCGGGGAGCGGTCGATGACTGTTAGGAGCTCCAAGCCTCCTGTAAACCTCGACCACACGCCGCGCGCTCTGCTCCCACGAAAAGAGGGCCGCTCTCGCCAAAGCTCTCTCCTCCATCGCGTGTCGCAGATCTACATCAGTCGCAAGCCGCGCCACGGCACCGACCAGTGCGCGCGCATTGGTTACGTCGATCAACAGACCTGCGTCGCCGACGATCTCCGGAATGGCCGACCCGTTCGCAGCAATCACCGCTTTCCCGCACGCCATCGCCTCCAATACCGGCAGACCGAATCCCTCAAAAAAAGACCCGAAGACGAAGAACTCCGCCAGATTGTACAGCGTTGCGAGCTCATCGTCAGGAAGTTGGCCGACAAGATGCACTCGGTCTGTCATTCCTGCTCGGATGATGGCGCCCTCAATCGACTCGGGCGCCATTCCCGAACCTCGATCTCCAAACAGGACCAGGTGGTGGGGTAGGCCGGTTGCCGACACGAACTCAGCGAAGCTTCCGATAACGCCCACCGTGTTCTTTCTCGGCTCGTAGGACAACACGGAGAGGATGAAGCGGGGTGGAAGGTGATGCTTCACTCTTATCGTATCTAGGTCGGCGGCCCCCGTCTTGGGGCAGAAGACTGGATCTGCAGCGAGAGGCACTAAGGAGATCCGTCTGGGATCGACTTGGTATAGCCTGACGAGGTCACTCTTGGTGTTGTCAGAAATGGCGAGAAGCTGATCGGCGTTCCGAATCGCCCGCCTTTGCAGTCTGTAATTTCGGGATGCTCGAACGTGGGAGTATTCAGGAAACAGTTCGTGCATCAAATCATAGACCGTTACGACCAGTTTGCACGGAGCCCACCAGGTGGCCATCTGAAGAAGGAAATGAAATACAGTCAGCCCGCGGAGTCGCAAGAATATCGGCAAGACTGTCTGCTCCCAGAGCCACGCGCGCCGAGTGTGACGAGGCATACGGACCATCCAGTATGTGTACCGGAACGCGGATGGCATTGCAGGGAAGTCCAGCTCATCTCGGGGGTACGGTGAGACTAGATGGAATTCGTGCCCAGCTTCCAGCTGCGCGATCTCACGGAGAAGGTTATGCGCGTACCGCCACTGCCCCGAGCCACGGTAGGAACGGTGCAAGGCTCGCACTTCGAGGCCTATCCGCATATGCGATCTCCCAGTTCCCTGGAAAGCGCGGAAGCAGGCTCGGAATCAGAGCCAGCACGGTGCAAGTGGTGTTGCTGAATCCAGCTCAGTGGATTCCGCAGCCTATAGACCCTTTAGTTTGCTGCTGATCGCACAATCTACCCACTCGGAATTCGCGCGGGAGTGCCACGTCGCCCTGAGCGACTCCACCCGAACGACGCCGCGCCAGGGCAAGCTGCCACGCGGCAGCCTTCGTCCGCCTAGCGATCCTCAGTCCTTGAGCGTCTGAGCAGTTTGACTCCTTTGTACTTGAGAGACCGGACCTGCATCACACGCTCCCGCACGAGTGCGGCCGCACGCCCTGCACTGAAACTAGCCGAAAGCAGGCCACCAGCACACCTGCGGCGTACCGCGTGGGCGACGTACCGCAGAATAGCCATGAGGTCTTGACTGATGGTCAGGGGCTGCTCGATTACCCTTTCAAACGCGACGACCTCGACTCCGCGTCGAAACTGTGCGCGGAGCAGTTGCCAAAGCCGAAGGTCTCTTGCGCTCCGGCGGTGCCATACCCAGCCCTCGGGGAGGTAAACAATTCGCCCGCCTGCTTTCAATAGGCGCAATTCCCACTCGCCCTCATCCCCGAGTCCCGAAAGGACTTCGTTGAATGGACCCACCCTCTCTATAGCCGTACGGCGGACAGACATATTCCCGCCCCTGACCTCATCCACGGCTCGCTCTACATCACCAAGATCGAGGGCAGCTTCCCACAGCGGGTGGCGATCGCAGAGTCGGGGCGGCTTCCCCTCAAGCCGTAGGCGCACCGGTCCACCGAAGCACTCCGCCTCTGGATGGCGGAGACTGCCATCGGCAACCGCCCTCACCCAGGAGGGCGGGGCTATCACATCGTCATCGACAAAGGCGATCGGATCTCCGCGGGCAGCTCGCAAGCCCGCATTGCGCGCGACATTCAGACCTCGAGCTGCTGGCTGCACATACCGGAGGTCTGGACAGTTGATACGAGCCCGAATGTCGCCGAGCACTTCAGGCGTTTCGTCTGTGGATCCGTCGTCGACCACGATGATTTCGTATCGGTCGGGGGGGAAATCCTGCCCCATGAGGCTCTCGATACAGTCGCGCAATAGCCGCGCACGATTGCGGCTTGGAACTACGACCGAAAGGAAAGGCAGTGGCTGGATCACTTAAGCCGCGGCGTCGCCGCTAGAGCCTGACTGCACGAAGACACCAATGCATCGGTTTCAGGCCCGTGCGAATCCAGACCGTAACTGCGGGCACGCGTTCGATTTCGTAAAGTATTCGTCGAACCCCCTTGATCTTGTGCCACACACCGGGTCGCAGCCCCCAATTCTGTCCCCACACTCTCTTTAGGCGAAATCCAGTCTCCTTGAGCAGACCCCGAAGCTCGTCGATGCTCATTTCATGCACATGGTACGGGTTGGAGCCACACGAACGACCTGCGTTCGGCGTCGATAGCAACAGCTCGCCTTGAGGGCGAAGAACGCGCCACAACTCCTTGCCGAATGCCACTGGATCCCCAAGATGCTCGATCGTCTCGAACGACACGACGGTCTCGCAAGTCGCTGTTCCTAGGGGTAGCCGATGAGCGTCGCCGCATATTGGAATAATGTTGTATCGTGAGAAACCGAATCGAAGGGCATGACGGGACACATCAAGACTCACGACCCCGCGCGCGCCCGCAGCCCGCAGGATGGAAGCTCCGTATCCGGTTCCACAAGCAACGTCCAGAACCAGTCGATCCCTCACCCAACGAGACGCCCATCTGTAACGGGCCAGGTGTTCTGCCTCAAATGACGGCTGAAAAAACCCGGGAGCGATGCGCTCCACGGCCTCGGGTCGTTCTCCGAACACGCGGGCGCGATCAACCATGTCACTCATTGGTCAAGAGACCAGCAGTGACTGACCCGAACGGGCCCGTACATCCACGGCGCACTAACCGCGCTCGGTCCGATCGTGGTCTCGGGGAGGCTCACCCGGATCGCACCCACAGGACTCCAGTCGAGCAGATCCGCAGCTCCCACCCCCTCTCGAACCGAGGCATACAGCTCGTACACTCTCGGCCCGAGTGGCAACGGACCTGTGCGGCAAATTACGACATGCCGGCCGGGCGCGAGATCGAATCCCTCGTGTCCCTCAAGCATCGAGCACAGGAGCAAGGCACCGGGCCGGCCGTCGCTGACGCCGACGGAGAACCAGGGCCGCATGAGTGCCTGTTCCGCGCACACGTGGAACCGGATCTCCAGAGGCTCGCCGCTCTTAAAGACGTACCTCTCCGCTCCACTGGCGTCATGCACTGTCACGCGCTCCACGACCAAGCCTCTCCCTACTAGGGGGCCCCCGGCGCCCTTCCGCCGGCGCTCGCGGTCGTCCACCCACTCCAGATATGCACGCAGCGCCTCCCGGACAGCCCCCGTCACCTGGACCCGCCCTTCGAGGAGGAAGATCCCACGCCCGCAGACCGCTTCGACCGCCGACAGGTTGTGGGAAACGAACAGCAGCGTCCGACCTTCCGCCACCAGTTTAGTCATCCGCTCCACGCACTTCGCCTGAAACCCCGCATCCCCCACCGCCAGCGCCTCGTCCACCACGAACACGTCAGGATCCAGGTGCGACGCGATGGCAAATCCCAGCCGAAGCTGCATCCCGGAAGAGTACATCTTGACTGGCGTATCGAGCACGTGACCGAGCTCTGCGAACTCGACGATTTCGTCAAACCGGCGGCGGACATCCTCCTTGCTCATTCCGAGGATCTGTCCGTACAGCCAGATGTTCTCCCGCGCCGTGAGCTCGGGATGCACCCCGGAACCGACCTCGATGAGGGCGCCCACGCGGCCGCGCACGCGCACGCGCCCTGATGTGGGATTCGAGATCCGCGAAATGATCTTGAGAGCCGTGGTCTTCCCCGCCCCGTTCGGCCCGATGATCGCGAACGACTCGCCCTGTTCGACTTCGAAAGAAACGCGATCAAGCGCGAGAGTACCGCGCGGTTCGGCCGGCCTACCAGAGAACAGCCTGCCGAGGCGTTTGAACCCTTCGGTCATATCGTGGCGCAAGGATCCGTAGCGCGGGCCGCCACCGCGGTACCGCTTCGACACGTCCTCGAACTTGACGGCCCAAGTCATCGGATCAGATAACATCCGCGAAGTTCGGCTCCATCGCCTTAAATAGGCGATAGCCGAGCCATAACCAGATCAGGCCACTCGCGAGCGACG
>JACXTT010004972.1_pt1 | contig 19496 bp, 17 predicted proteins | sample 9270951 | NCBI WGS metagenome assembly JACXTT01 (sample SAMN15532306, study PRJNA645909) | rock metagenome | isolation source: weathered quartz diorite | place: Puerto Rico | collected 2017-06-21 | reverse complement strand
AAGGAAAACTGGATATTGATCGGCAGCCGGGGCATTGAAGAGAACATCAGCAAGCCATTCGATCGCGCTCAACGTGCGCCCGTTGTCTAAACGCAATTCCTGTTTGCCGTGAATGATCAGCAGCGAATTGCGCGCGACGGTATCGAGTGGTTTCACTCGACCGCTGACGAGCACAGGCAATTTTCCAAACTTCGCAAGATCGACACCGTCTTTGGCGACCTTCGGGGACAGCCAATTGCCACCGATCCAGCCGGCCATCACGATCAGGACGATCCAAGGAATAAATCGTTTCATGCCGTCGCCATCCTTCGTTTGCGGGCGAACCCAACGAGATGAATTCCAAATTGCACGAGCAGCCCGGCGGCAACGATCACGCATGCCACGTACGGCGCGAGAAAGCTGGGATTGTGCACGACTTGGAGGATTGTCGCACGATCGTCCTGTTGAAATCCCGCCTGATAAAAAGTTTCGCCGCGATAACGCAGCGGATGATTCATATAAATCAACACATCGCGGTTCACGTTTCGCTTGGGATCGATCAGTGTGACCTTGCTCGCAAAATTTTTCGGGATCTCCGTGCCCGCGTAACGCTCGTGGGTGAATTTTTGCAACGTGACGCTGTACGGCTTGTAATAGCGCGCCGTTCGCATCGCGATCATCCATTGCTGGCCGCCGCAGGAAAAAGTTTGCGGCGCACCGAGCGCGTCGGACACCAGCCACGTGCCTAACGAACCGCCGTCCTTCGGTAGAATTTCAATCGCCGCAGCCGGAACATCCCGTTCATCCTGCGCGGTGGCGCGCGGAACCGCTTCGACTGCGATCATTGCGCCGGATCCCTGATTCGCGATCGGCCGAACAGCGCTTCCAGCTTGACTCAACATTTGCAGGCGCGAATTCTGATAAAAATTTCTGACCGCGATTTGAAACGGCAAACTCCAGTGATCAATCGTTCGTCCCGTTTTCAAAACGCTTTCGGGAATCGCGGTGACTTGATCGAGGTCGTTGTCAGTCGTGTCGATCACCGCGAGTTCCATGTGGCGCTGGTCTTCTGAATAATCTTTGGTGTCGCCGCGCTCGAGCCGCATGTGGCTCTCTACCGCGAACAGGTCAGTAAACAGTCCGCCTGCGAGCATGATGATCAGTCCGGCATGGGTGAGCTGAATCCCAAACTTTCGCCATGTCCATCGAAACCGTTTCACGTGCGCGGCGATCAAATTGATCAACAAGACCGCACCGATGAGATGACCTCCCGGAAAAATTGGGATTCGCAAGCCGCGGCCTTCGGGCGGCCACCAAACGAGCCAGCTCTGGAAATAACGTTGTTGCGCCTCGTGAATCCCGAGATGCACTTGCGCGAGTGTGCCGGCGAAAATAAGCGCCATGCCCGCAGCGAGACAAACAATCGTCAGCTTCAGCGACGTGAATAGATCGACAAGTTTGCGCAGCATTCAGTCAGCAATTAAACGAATCGGGCGGGCAAAGTCGAATAGGAACAGGTTTCGGCAACTGCAAAATCCGCAACCGCTCCCCGCGAATTCTCGAGGTCGTGCGTGTAACTTTGTGCTAAGTGCTGGACTGCAGTTTGTACGAAGCGAAGGAGGTCGAATCAAATACCGCTTCGGATGCCCCGGCCACTATCGCGCGGGCCAATATCTTGACTCAGTTTGGCCCAGGGGGCACGCACTGCATGTCGGGCATGGTCCCAAGGCAGGGCCGCTCCGATTCTGCCCCGCTGGTAATCAAGAATGCTTTCGTCCTCGATGACGCTGGCAAGCTCCTTCAGTCTTTTCTTTTCCCGCATAGGTTTCGTCATATCGATCCCTCCTGATCCACAGTAATCGCAGTCGTGAAATCTGTGCTTGGCGAAAATTGCGAAAGGTTGCCCGTTTCTTGGGACGAAGGCATCTTCTCTAGAATTGCACCGACTGAACGAATGTTACAAAATTCGGTTTCTCTTTTTCAACCGCGACGCTTGATCCAGTAGCTTTAAAAAACCAAACGTGCCCATCACGACGTGTCCAGGCGGCGAGGGTACGCGCGTTGGCTCCGGCGACGTCGACTTGCGAGAAAGTTGCCTCGAGTGTTTCTAACTGCGTTACCTGAGCTGCGATCGAAGCGGGAGTCATTGGCGGTAAACCGATTTGTTGTCGCCAACGATTCACATTATCGGCGTCGCTGCCTCCTTCGCCGGGAAAGGTGACGACCGAGATGTCGACCTCATTTTCGTTCGCACCGGCACTGAAGCTGGCGTAGCGCATCGAAGACGCGGGAATCTCTGTCCAACCTTTTGGCGTTTTCCATTTGATCAGTGGGTTGCCGCTTGGCGGCAACATCGCTTCCGATTGAGAAGGACGATTCGTCAGCTGCGAATTACAAACCGCCGTGACCCATTTGATGAAGTCGCTCTTTTGCGCTTCGGTCAGCGCCGCGTTGCCGCGGATTTTAAAAAACAAAGTTGAACTTCTAGTTGTCGTCATCGCCGCGATGATTCGACCGTCTTTGCTCGGATCAGCACCGTTCGGAAGCCCGAGAAGATCGACAATCGTGACTTCACCAATCGAAGTGGTGAGCCGTTGCCCGATTTGGTTGAGCTTTTGTTCGTCGATCAACGGCTGACCGATTTGCGATAACCAACGATTGACATTGTCGAGAACATTGCCGGCGGATGCGCCCAGACTGACGAACGAAATATCGGCCACGGCGCCCTTGTCGCCTTTAACGAGAAAACTTGCCTGCCGCATTTGCGAAAGCGGTTGCGGCGCCCAACTCGGCGGCGTTGGCACCGAAGAGGTGGACGCGACCGGTCCCATTCCGCCCGGCATCGAAGGCGACGGCGCGTTGGCCGGCATGGCGCCTTGGTGTTGCGGCGCTTCCTCTTCCAGCGGCGCTTTCGAGACGCGGTAAACCTTGATCTCGGATTTGTTGTCGCACGCAGCGAATGCCGCGAGCAACAGACTGAGAAAGGCTACACGAAACTTCATACCCTGGATGTTCGTGCGGTAATCTTACCGTCCGCTCGATTATTTCTTCAGTGTTCGAACGTAAGCGACCAGAGCCTTGACATCGTCGTCGCTTAACTTACCGGCAAAGGCTTTCATTGTCGTTTTACCGTTCTGCTTCACGCCATTCTTGATCGAGTCGGTCGCTTTCGCGTCAGTGAATGATGCCTGTTTCTTGGCGTCGGTGAGATCCATGGCGCCGAGAGTTTGGCCCATTTTTGTGTCGCCTTTTCCGGAAGCGCCATGACAGGGCATGCAGTTGGCGGCCCACAGCGCTTTTGCGTCAGCCGCGTGGAGTGGAACCGCAGAAGCGGAAAGCAGAGCAACGACAAGTGGGATGATTATTTTCATAAATGTTCTCCGAATTCTTTTATCACATCAGAAGCGGTACTGTAAGCCGGAAAAAATCGAGTGCGCTTCGTAGTCGTTATGCCCGCCGAATGTCTGATCGTCGTAATTAAAATAAGTGTACTTGAGAGTCAGCCGAATTTGCTTGGTAATCTCGCGTCCGATAGCGGCTGAGACGGTGTGTTCAGTCGCCCCGAGTCCGTAGGGCAGCGCGACGCGAGTATTTTTGAAGTGATCATTCGCGCAGAAAAAAGTGTAGTCGGTGTGCAGATCGGTTTTGTCGTCCAGGAAATACCCGGCGGTCGCGGACACGGTCCAGTAGTCATTTCGGAAATCGACCACTGTCGGCGATGTGTTTGGAATTAAACTGATTTTGCTGGCAGGCGTCTCCGTCTGGCTCAAAGCAACCGACCCATTAGCCTGCATGTAAAAACGCGCGAGAGGATTCCACGTGATCGACTCGGAGAGCAGATGTTTGGTGATGTCGCCACTCTGCTCTTCTTGGAAAACGTCGCCCTCGTGGAACCATTTTGAATCGATTGTGGTGTAAATAAAATCGTACCTGCTGACGATCGACAGCGTGCCGAGCCACGCAGGAACTTTGGGCCTGACGGTAATGTGAACATTTGCATCGTCAGTGTCCCAATCTTGACCGAGCAATCTCGAGTGTAGACTCCTGAAGATGTCGTTATCGTAATCGGAGATCTTGTGATAGTACTGGGCAGCCACATCCATTCTTGTCATCGGATACCAGGTCGCTCCGACGACGTACTTTTGACCCATAAAATGCGTGTCCTTGTCTAGCAGATCTCCTTCATCGGATTGAAACTCAAAGACGCGTCCGCATTCCTCTTCCCATTCGGCTTCGGCATAGAAGAGCCAGTTCTTGAGCCCGGTGTAACGCAGATCTAGTCTCTGGGCGAAACGATCGTAATCGGATAGGCGCTCTCCTGAGGCGGGAATACCTGGCCCATAATGAAACCCTCCGGCCGGATTGAGTGGGCTAAATGGAGGTACGTTGGGCATCGGTTCTTCGGCTAAATAGGTCGCGCTCGTGTCCTGCTTCTCATGGGTGTAGCGAAACCCGCTGATCACCGCGAGTTTCTCGAACGGCATCCAGAACAGGTTCGCGTTTACAACATGATATTTCACTTCGGCCATGCCCGATAAATTGGCGAAAGCGTGGTCAAATCCGCCAAGGGTTGGAACAGGTTCGCCGAACGCAGAGTCAAAGTGCGTTCCAAACACCCGGGAACCGGTGGTATCGTTATTCAGCGTGGTGTAGGAATAGCCGGCCGTGAACCAAAAATTGTCGGTAAAGCGAGTTTCCGTGATCGCGTGTCCGCTGAATAAATCAATATCATCGTTGTTGTGCTGGGTAACGAAACGCTGCCTGCCAGCAAAGGGTGGTGGCAGCTGCCCGGCACTTCGTTCCATTTTGATATCGTCGAGATCTTCAATGTGTTCCCAGCGCATCCCAATCAGGGCATCGGTATTTCCGAATGTTTTCGAAGCGTCGAAGGAGAGAACGTCCCGTGTTTCGTCTATGTCACGAAAGGATGGGACAATTTTTCGGGTTGGTCCGGGAAGGACATTGCCTCCTCCGGTCCGGTTTGTGTCGCCCCACGTGGTCGAATCTTTCTGACCATCACGAAACATGTGGCTAAAGCGGAGCGTGATTTCCGGCAGGTCGGGCACGCGCAGTCCCATCTCGATCCAAACCTCGCCGCGGTCGATGTGCATCTCGGGGAAGAACGGTCGAAACCAGGTGCCACCGTGTGGCGGGAAAAATCCGCCATTGCCGTCGTACCAGCTGCGGAACTCGGTGAAGCCGACCTGCATGTAGCCGAACTTGGGTTCCGCCAGCTGTACTTTAATATCGTAATCGTTGATGTCCCATAGGGCATGGCCATCGATACTCAACGTCGCTTTTTCACCGACTCCGTGTTCATAATGCATGTCGGTAATTCCGCCGTAAACTTGGTCGCCGGGCAGATGATGTTCCTGTTCGAACTGCGCGCGATCGTCGTGCGTGATCGTGCCGCCGATTCCTAGTTCAATCCAATTCTTATACTCGCTTGTTTCCTCCATTGCCGCACCGGCGACGGAAGATTTTCCATCTTTTCCTTCGGCTACTGTCATTTTCGGGTCAGACGCGGACTCTTCGTCAGCTTTTTCGTTTCCGTTGGCATCGACGCCGGCTCGCAGCGGAAAGCTCGCCCAGCAGGCGAAGGCGAAAATCAAGATCAGTTTGTCCAGAACTCGAAGTGAAAAAGTCGGAGAGCGAAGCGCGCCCATATTAATATCTCAGCAACGGGCTTACTTGGGAGCCATGTGGCGCTTCGTGGCATCCCGCCGACCAACATGTCCCCTGCGGAAGGAAACTCGAATGATCGACATCTCCGATAAAGATGCGACCGGGAACTCTTTGTTCCTGGAAGTGACACTTCAAACAAAGTGTCTGGTTGCGCTCGTTCAACATTCGTTGATTGACCGAACCATGTGGCGAGTGGCAGACCAGACAACCTTCGCGCACCGCTTCGTGCTCGAAAACGAATGGACCGCGTTGCGCGGTGTGACATTGCATGCAGGTATCGTTCGCGCTTAAGAACGCGATCCCGCCGCCAACAAGCGATTGCTGCAAACTGGTACCGCCGCCTTTGATTGCTTTTCCTTTGTGTGGGTTGTGGCAGTCGGCACAACTCATCTTGCCTTCGAGAACTGGATGATGGTGCGGCAGTTGAAATTGCCCGCGCAGATTTTGGTGACACTGGAAACAAGTCTCCGGTGATCTCCGCGGATTGATGATCTTGCTTTTATCGCCGCCGGATTGCACGTGAAGGCTCCCAGGACCGTGGCACGATTCGCAACCCATTTCCTTGGCGTTCTCGCCCTTTGCCATCAAACGCGCGTGCGAAGCGGTGCGAAAATCGCGGACTTTGTCTTCGTGGCAGGTGCGGCATTCTTCGGTGCCAACAAATTCCGCACCAGGAATATTCGGCGGCGCGAGAATCGTACGATTCGATTCAAACGTGCTGCAAGAAAGCAGAATTACGGTGAGTGCGGCTGTCCCCCCTAACGCCCACAACAGTTTTTCGCGTTTACCGCGCAGCCATCCAGCTGGCCTCAGGAGTCGCACGTGCTATGACTATTATCAGAAGCGAGAATCAGGACTACGCATTTATTCGGAAAAAGTAAACGCTTCACCTTCGATTACTTGCACGGAAGCGCACCACACAACAGAGAATGAAATTTCGAAGGCGGTTTTTCGCGCGCCGCTGTATTCAAATCGAATTTTTAAGGATCGGCAAGGATCGTAAACGCAGCGCATTGGCGATCACAGAAACCGAACTGAAACTCATTGCTGCTCCGGCAATCATTGGGCTGAGCAGAATTCCGAAGACCGGATAAATCGCACCCGCCGCGATCGGCACGCCAAGCGCGTTGTAGATAAATGCGAAAAACAGATTTTGCCGGATGTTGCGCATCACCGCGCGACTGATCAGCATCGCCTTAACAATTCCGATGAGATCGCCTTTCACCAGCGTGATGCCCGCGCTTTCGATCGCGACATCCGTGCCAGTTCCCATCGCGATTCCAACGTGCGCCGCCGCGAGTGCCGGCGCGTCGTTGATTCCGTCGCCCGCCATCGCCACCACCGCGCCCTGAATCCTCAATCTTTTCACGATGTCGATCTTCTCCTGAGGCATCACCTCGGCGCGAAAATCGTCAATGCCGAGCTCGCGCGCGACTAATTCGGCGGTGCGCCGATTATCCCCGGTGACCATTACGATTTTCAATCCCATCCGGTGAAGCTCAGCCACAGCTGTTCTGGTCGAATCTTTTATCGGATCAGCGATGCCAAGAACGCCGATCGCGTTTTCATCGACCGCGACCCAGACCGTGGTCTGTGCTTTGCCCTGCAGCCGATTGGCTTCGGCTCTTAGCTTGTCCGAAATCCGCGCGCCGGATTCGGTCAGAAATTTTTCTTTGCCGACCAGAATCCATTTGCCATCGAGTTTCGCGGAAACGCCGCCGCCGGTGGTGGATTGGAAATCTGAGAGGCTCCGCAATTCGATTTTTTCTTTTTGCGCGGCAGCGACAATTGCGCGCGCCAACGGATGTTCGCTGTAACTTTCCAAGGAGGCGGCGATTTGCAAAAGATTGCGCTCGTCACCGCCGCTCTCGACTAAGCGACTGACAACTTCCGGCTTTCCCGCAGTCAGCGTTCCAGTCTTGTCCGTCACCAAATGCGTAACTTCTTCGGTGACTTCAATCGCTTCCGCATTCTTAATTAGAACACCAACCTGCGCCGCGCGTCCGACACCGACCATAATTGACATCGGGGTGGCGAGCCCGAGCGCGCACGGACACGCGATGATCAGAACGGATACGGCGTTGACCAACGCATACGCCATCTTTGCTGATGGGCCGAGGATCGACCAAACGACGAAAGTCAGCACGGCAATCGCGATCACTGACGGAACAAAATAGCCGGAGACCGTGTCGGCGAGTTTTTGAATTGGCGCGCGGCTGCGTTGCGCTTCGCTGACCATGTGGACGATCTGCGCGAGAAGCGTTTCCGAGCCAATCCGCTCAGCGCGCATTAGAAACGAACCGCTCTGGTTGATCGTCGCACCGATCACTTTGTCACCCGTACTTTTGCTCACCGGCATCGACTCACCCGTGATCATCGACTCATCGAGGTTGCTGCGGCCCTCGGTGATCACGCCATCAATCGGAATCTTTTCGCCCGGCCGAACGCGCAGAGTTTCTCCTTTCCGAATTTCGTCGACCGGAATTTCTTCTTCCTGGCCGTCGCGAACTCGATGCGCGGTCTTCGCCGCTAGGCCGAGCAAAGCTTTGATCGCCTGCCCTGTGCGGCTGCGCGCTCTCGCTTCGAGCAATTGTCCAAGCAAAACGAGCGTCGTGATTACTGCGGCGGCTTCGAAATAAAGATCGACATTCCCGTGCCGGCGAAACGATTCGGGGAAAATTCCCGGCACAAGCACCGCAACCGCGCTGTAAAAATAAGCCGCGCCCACACCGACCGAAATCAGCGTAAACATGTTGAGACTGCGATTGACGATGGAGCGCCAGGCGCGGGCAAAAAAGAATGCCCCAGCCCAGAGCACAACCGGCGTTGCCAGGACGAACTCAATCCACTTGGAAATCGTCTTCGGAATTATTTGATCGACATCCAACCCCGGCATGACGTGACCCATCGTGATAAAGAGGATTGGGATTGTCAGAACGAGCGCGCTCCAAAATTTCCGCGCTAACGAGCGAATTTCGCGCTGTTCCTCTTCGTCCATTCCGGCAACAGGCGACTTCGGCTCCAGCACCATTCCGCATTTCGGGCATGCCCCCGCCTGATCCCGTTCGATCTCTGGATGCATTGGGCAGGTGTAGATCATACTCGACCTCGACGCGCCTCATCCGGCAAGCAGGCGCGCGAGCATCACCATGCTCATCATAAGAACAGCCACAGCAAATAGTCTCTTTAATTGGCGTCCGGAAACCTGGTGAGCCACTTGCAAAGCGATTTCGAACCCGATCACACCGCCGATTAAGAACAATGAAGTCTCCCGGGGCGGAACCCGTTGGCCTGCAAGGATGTGACCGGCAGTCGCCGCGGCGCTGACGAACGCGACAATCGCCCACGAGGTGGCCACCGCACGATGCATCTCCATTCGCTGATAAGCGATCAGGACCGGAATGGCGACGAACCCGCCTGATATTCCCAAGAGACCGCCGAGCAAGCCAATCACAGCCCCTGCGCCGCCCGACTGAAGCGCGATCGTGCGCTTCGATCTAGCAATCGATGATCGGTTTGCCTCCGTCGTAACCGGTCCAGTCGATTTCCGCTGGAGCAGAGTGCCAATGCCCATCAAAAGAACAACGATTGCAAACAGGCCCAGGAGGAGAGCGTGCGACAAGTATTTATTCAACCAGGCACCCAACGGCGCGAAGAACGCACCCGAAATGGCGATGACGCCTGCAGCACGCATGTTGATCGCGCCAGCGCGCCACTGTTGAATGCTGCCGATGAATCCGAGCAAAGTCATGGTCAACATCGCGACGCAAATTGCGCGATGAACATCGAAGCCTGCGCCATAGACAAGAAGCGGCACAGAAAGCACGGAGCCGGTTCCAACCAAGCCGGTGGATACGCCAAGGGCGGCGCCCAGGGAAAAAATGATCAGGAATGCTGCCGGCACGCGAACTGAGATTTCCGGTTCACTTTCCGGCGCCTGGATGTTGCAGTTTGCGCAAGCTCAGGTAGCGCTTCGGATTTTTTTCGAATGTTTCAAAGCACAACGGACAACAGATCGCGACCGTCTCCCCTTCTACCTTCATGTGGCAATAGCCTTCGCCGTCCAGAACGGACTTGCCGCAAACAATGCAATGCTTTTGCCAATCCGTTTGCCAACCGTCGGGATCTTCCATGCTCATAAGTGACCAGCGAGTTGTGCCCGCGTCGAAGCAGAGGGCGCCTTTCCATTTATCCGCGAACCGATTCGCTCGAAATCCATTAACTCTACATTAGCGGTCAGGTCGGATTCGACCATGAGCACGTGATTTGGAGCAACGCGAAACCAGTCGCCAGGATTTTCGGTTAATCGCTCGGAGGCAATAACGATTGTTTTTTCTGCCTCCCCGCACTTACAAAAGCTGCAGACTCCTTCGCGGCTGCATTCGTACTTGCCACCTGTTGAATAATAAAGCGACTGCGGCTCGATTGCAGGGTCCGAGACGTACCGGACGGCCGCAACATTTTGTCCATCGGTCACGGCGAAATTGTAATAAGACACATCCGAAACCCCGGCCTGGGCAGTCCATTCTTCGAGTTGCGTAATTGTTTTGACCAGCGCCTGTCCTATTTTACGCACGGAACAAACATGATCATCATCTCCGAGCAGATTTAGAAAAACGGCAAATGCATGTTCGGAATCGGTCGTGCCGTCGATCATGTGATAAAGCCGGTCTGGCAACGACGCGCGCAAGCGACGTTTGATCCGCGAGAAGTCCCGGATGATCCCGTTGTGCATCCAAAGGTAAGGCCCGTATTGAAACGGATGACAGTTCGCTTCGCTCACCCGCATTCCGGGCGAAGCGGCGCGAACATGAGCGAAGAAACATGTCGATCTTACATGCTCGCTCAGGCGACGGAGATTTTGATTGTTCCAGGCCGGAGTGATGCTGGCAAAAACACACGGAGTCGAAGTAATCTTCGGCGCATACCAACCGATGCCGAATCCATCGCCATTAAGCGGCTCAGTTCTTTCTTTGGCTTTAAAACTTTGCCGAATCAGGGAGTTGGTTGGCTTGGAGAGCACATTGCTCAAGAGAATTTCCGGCCCGCGGTAGCAAATGAACCTACACATGCTGCCCCTCCTTCGGCGCGCGCTTTATGTAATCTTCAGGATGCCGCTGAAATTCAGCTCGACAACCAATCGAGCAAAAGAAGTAGCGCTCGCCAGCGATCACAAGGGATTCTCTGACCTGCTCTGGCCGAAGCTGCATTTTGCATACAGGATCGACAACGCTCTGCTCGCTCATAACGATTTGTGTTTCGATTTTCACATGCCTTGAGTTTTCTTTCCCGGCTCAGTCGAGCAGCAGTACATGGATTTATCGCCGCATTTGGAGCAGTTATGGACGTAAGCGCCGCGAAAGCCAAAGCGACGTTCGCCATATTCGTAATACCCGCGGCAGCCTGGGCAAGCGTGCTTAACGCCAGATGTGAACCAATCAAGATACGTGCCCTTTTTATCGACGTCGCGGACCTGCACTGTCTTGCACTTCGTGCAGGCCATCGCGAGCTTCGCTCCCGGTCTTAATCCCGTCGCCATCTCGCAGCTGGCGAAGGGGAACTTATAATCATAGAGAGGTGGTTTTGCGTACGCTTGAATTGTCAACAAAGAGGCCGCCGCCAGCGCAAGAACACATTTCAATAAAGTTTTTATCCGCGATTCCTTTCGATGTCTGCTTTCTAAAGCTTCGATCCTTACCGCGCTCACCAGGCATTGCTAAACGTTGAGCATTTCTTGTCTTTACTTATCCAAGTGCGCGGCAATTTCCGCGTTCATAGCTTTGCGCTGTTCGACGAGCTTGTTTAGGACGGCTGAGATAGCATCCACCCGCTTTTCGCCAGTGGCGGCATTCATCTCTGCAAGTAACTTTTCAATCTCGTAATCCTGCGCTTTTTGCTGCTCCATCAGTTTTACGTGTAGCGGCATCATCTCTTTGTGCTGCCGATCCACGTCGCTCGAGCCTTGGGCGAGGAGCATCGCTTGAAGAGCAACTGCGACTCCGACTGTTAATAGCTGGATTGGTTTCATCATGTTTTCTCCGTGTCGTTGATTTTTGGGAACGGATCCTGTCCTTCCCTCCTTTTCTTGTTTGATCGTGTTCAAGCATCCCATCTGCGCAATTCTTGGGTAAGGTTGTGCGTTTCTTGTTTTAGCCGGCAAAAATCGAACGCATCGCTCGACTCAAGGTCTTAGTCATGCTAGAAGGCAACTGATGTTTGGCAGGATCACAGTTTCGCTGGCGCTTTTCGCGGTGATGTTCACTGCGTCCGCGCGGTCGACATCTGCGACATGCATTTTGGTCAATTCGCCGAGCCAAAAGGCGTGTGCCCCGGCCTGCTGCAAAAACAAATCGTGCTGCGAAACGTCGCGGAAGCGAACCGGAGATCCTGTCCAGCCGTTCTCTGCGAGGAACTCGCTTCAAAAAGATTTTGTCGTGTTAATGGCAGTTGTTCCCACTGGAAAAGTCGAGCAACCGCGCGCATCTGAAATTTCTGGTTTCTCTTTCGCCGAGCGTCTCGGACATTCGCCTCCAACGCTCGCGCTTCTGTGCATTCGACTCATCTGATTGGCCGGGTCTGACACCCGAGGTGTGCCCATGTCCGAACCGGACTGGCATTAACGGCACCTCACGCGTTCAAACCTTACCCAATTTAGATGAAAAAATTTTACCGATTACTTTTTTGTTTAACTTTAATTTCAATCGCCAAAGCTGAACAAGCTGGCGACGCTCGTCCATACTCGCACGGTCGTTTATCACGGCGCGAGTTAATCTCCGTTGTCCTTGAAGCGAATCCGACGCTGAAAGCGGCGCGCGCAAGATGGGAAATGATGAAGTCGCGCGTCCCGCAGGCCCGGGCCTGGGAGGATTTGCGGGCAGGTGGCGATTTACGGGTCGAGCGCTCGGTCGCTATTCCGCCAAACTCGTTCATGGATCAGACCGCGATGCTCGAACAGGAGCTCCCAATCTCGGGAAAAAATTTAAGCCGCGGTCGCGCTGCAATGGCCGAGGCCCGTGCGGCGTTCCAAGATTTCCGGCGTACCGAGCTCGATGTTGTGATGCGTGCACGTTCAGCTTACGCGCGACTCGCAAACGGTTACGCGCAACTCGAAGTCAATCGGCGTAACAGCGATCTATTAGACCAATTTGTTCAAGTCAGCCGAAGCCGATACGAAGCGGGCGCCGCCACACAAGCAGACGTGCTAATCGCTCAAACCGACGCCGCGAAGCTCTTGGAAATGCGAGCCGACATCCAACGTCAGATTTCTGAAGCGCAATCGTCGCTCAACGTTCTAATGAACCGGCCGGCGCAGGCGCCCATCGACATTTCCAATCATCTCGGTTTCACCGTGGAAAGTCTTTCGTTACAGAAACTTCAGGCGATCGCGCTGACGCAGCGGCCAGAAATGCAAAGAGCGCAGGACCGCATCGATACCGAACGATCTCGGCTCGAGCTGGCAAACCGCCAATGGTTCCCCGATCCAGCGTTGAATGTCAAAACGCAGCGCTACAACTCCGCTGCTCAGGGAGTCAGTGAAGTTGATGCCGGCGTCTCGTTCCCATTGCCGTTCTTGAATTTCAAGAAGTACGGCGCGGGAGTTGTTGAAGCGCGCAAAAGTTTGGAAAGCGCGCAGCACGAATTCGACGCGACGCGTACGGAAACGTTCGGGCTTGTCCGAGATCAACTGAAAAAGATCCAAACTTCCGCGAACCAATATGAGTTGTATCAGGACAAGATTCTGCCGGTGGCTCGTCAAACAGTCGATGCCGGGCGCGCAGCTTATGAGGCGAGCACCGGCGGATTTCTTGAGTTGATCACAGCTCGCCGGACTTTGCAGGACGCGGAGTCGGCCGCGCTAAATCATCTCGCTGATCACGAAGTCGCGGTTGCGGAGCTTGAGACAATTATTGGCCGAAATGTGGAGGATCAAGAATGAAATCGATATTCGTTTCTATAGTCGCTGCGTCGCTTGTGCTGAGCTTGACGCCGTCTTGTTCAAAGCAAAGCGCATCGACGGAGAAGACGCTCTACACCTGCAGCATGCATCCGCAGATTATTCAAGATCATCCCGGCGACTGCCCGATTTGTGGAATGAAGTTGGTCCCAGTGCGGAAGAATGCGCAATCAGCGTCACAAGATCGACCCACCTCCGCCGAAGCTACGGCGGGCAAGCAGTCGAGTAATCGGAAGATCAAGTATTACAAATCGACCATGTTGCTTGGCGAAATCAGCCAGACGCCACGGAAGGACAGCATGGGGATGGACATGGTGCCGGTTTACGAAGGCGAAGAAGAATCACAGACGATCAATGTCGATCCGGTCACGGTGCAAAAGATGGGCGTTCGCACCGCACCGGTGACGAAAGGTCCGCTTCGTCGCGTTATTCGCACTGTCGGGGCAATTGATTACAACGAAACGGCGTTGGCCGATGTGACGACAAAGTTCAAAGGCTGGATCGAGAACCTCTATGTCGATTCAACCGGCAAACAGGTTCACAAAGGCGAACCGCTCTTCGACATCTACTCGCCGGAACTTTACACCGCGCAAAACGAATACGTGCTGGCGATGAATCAAAGCAGCGCCGGCGGTCTGAGATCGAGCGCGCAGCAAAAGTTAAAACTATTCGACATCTCGGAAGACCAGATTGCGGAATTGGAAAAAACGAGAAAGCCGCAACGCACGTTGCGCGTGAACGCCCCAATCGACGGCGTCGTGGTCGAGAAGATGGCGGTTAAAGGACAAATGGTCGATGCCGGGATGAAATTATATCGTCTGGCCGATCTCGGGATCGTTTGGGTGCAATCGCAAATCTACGAACAAGATCTCGGACTCTTGGAGCTCGGACAGGAAGCGGAAGTCAGCTTGTCTTACTTGCCCGATCGAAGATTTCGCGGCCGCATCACTTACATTTATCCGACGCTCGATGAAAAGACGCGGACCGCGCGAGTACGGATGGAATTTCATAATCCGGGATTTTTCTTGAAGCCCGGAATGTTCGCGACGGTCGAGATCCACGCGGAGCTCGAGCCCGAGGCACTGCTCGTGCCTGACGCGGCGATTTTGCGGAGCGGCGATAAGAACACGGTTTTCGTTGCGCTAGAGGGTGGAAAATTTGAGCCGCGCACAGTCACGCTCGGACCACGCGGCGAAAACGCTCAGATTCAGATTCTGAGCGGATTGAACGAAGACGAACGCGTCGTCACGTCCGGACAATTCATGCTCGATTCGGAAAGTCAGTTGCGCGAGGCGATTCAGAAAATGTTGAACCCAACGTCGGCGGCTTCGGTTACGCCAGCTGAGCACGCCGAGCATGTGGTGGCTCAGCCTTCACCCCCGCCCGCGCCGCAGCCGAGCAGCTTCGCTTGTCCGATGCCCGAACACGCTACGATCAAATACGATCATCCGGGCAAATGTCCGATTTGCGGGATGACGCTGATTCCAGCGACCGAAGAAAAAAATTCGGGGTCGCCAGCATCACCGTCGCCGACGCCAACAGCAACCGAGCATCATTAGACAATATGTTGCGCGCCATCATCGATTTTTCGTTGCGAAACAAGTTGGTCATTCTCCTCGCAACGCTGGCGCTCATCGTCGCCGGAATTTTTGCGATTAAAAATATTCCGCTTGATGCGATTCCCGATCTCTCGGACACCCAGGTGATCATTTATACGCAGTGGGAAGGACAAGCTCCGCAGATCGTGCAGGACCAGGTCACCTATCCGATCACGACCAAAATGTTGTCGGTGCCACGGGCGAAAGTTGTCCGCGGTTATTCGTTTTATGGCTTTTCGTTCGTTTACGTCATCTTTGAAGACGGAACCGATCCGTATTGGGCACGCAGCCGTGTACTGGAATATCTCAGTTCGTTAGGCGCGAGTTTGCCGAAGAATGTCACGCCGTCGCTCGGGCCGGATGCGACCGGCGTTGGTTGGGCGTTCATGTATTCACTCAATTCGAAGGAACGCAATCTAGCCGAGTTACGGTCGATGCAGGATTGGTATCTCAAATATCAACTTATTTCCGTCGAAGGCGTCGCTGAAGTCGCGTCGATCGGCGGATTCGTAAAGCAGTATCAGGTAACTGTCGATCCGGCGAAGTTACGTGCTTACAATTTGTCGATCGCCGATGTCAGCATGGCCCTGAAGAAAAGCAACGGCGAAGTCGGCGGCCGCTCGATCGAGATGGCGGAAAAAGAATTCATTCTTCGCGTCCGCGGCTACGTGAAAAGCGTTGACGATTTGGGCAAGGTTGCAGTGGGCGTCGGCGCGAACGGCGTTCCGGTGTTGCTCACTCAGGTTGCCAATATTCAACTCGGTCCGGAAATGCGCCGCGGCATCGCCGAGTTGAACGGTGATGGCGAAACCGTCGGCGGCATTGTCGTCGTCCGTTACGGCGCAAACGCGAAACAAGTCATTCAGCAGGTCAAAGCGCGACTTGATCAAGCAATGAAAGGACTGCCGCCCGATGTCAGTTACTCCATCGCTTACGATCGCACCGCGTTGATCGATCGCGCAGTTGCGACGCTTAACGAAAAACTGGTCGAGGAAAGTATTGTCGTCGCGCTCGTCTGCATCGCGTTCCTGCTCCATTTCCGCAGCGCGCTGGTCGCGATCATTATTTTGCCAGTCGCGGTCCTGATTTCGTTCGCGATCATGTATCGGCAGGGTATCAGCTCTAACATCATGTCGTTAGGCGGAATCGCGATCGCGATTGGCGCGATGGTCGACGCCGCGATCATCATGATCGAGAACGCGCACAAGCACATGGAACGCGAAGGCGAGCGGAAACCGCACTGGCAATTGATTCGCGACGCGTCCGTCGAAGTCGGGCCGACGCTCTTCTATTCGCTGCTCGTCATCACGGTCTCATTCCTACCGGTCTTCGCGTTGCAAGCACAGGAAGGGCGCTTGTTCAAACCGCTCGCTTACACCAAAACGTATTCGATGGCGGCAGCGGCGCTGTTGTCGATCACCCTTGCGCCAGTTCTGATGGGTTATCTCATTCGCGGCCGCGTCAAACCCGAAGAAGAAAATCCGATCAATCGCTTCTTCATTCGAATTTATCATCCGGTGATCGATTTCGTGATCCAATGGCGCTGGGTCGTCATCGGCACCGCTGCGGTCATGATCGTGTGGGTTTTCTTTCCTTGGAACCGAATGGTCACGAATTTTTTGCCGCAACCGTTGCGCGGTTTGTCGCTCGCCATCGGAAAATTGTTTCCTTATCAAAATCTCGGCTCCGAGTTCATGCCGCCACTTTACGAAGGCGATTTGCTTTACATGCCGACGACCTTTCCCGGAATTTCGACGACCAAAGCGCGGCAGGTTCTTCAACAGACTGATCAGATCATTAAAAGTTTTCCCGAAGTGCATCATGTTTTTGGAAAAATCGGACGCGCTGAGACAGCCACCGATCCCGCGCCGATGGACATGATCGAGACCACGATCATGCTCAAAGACGAGAAGGATTGGCCGAAGGTCGATATTCAGGATGAAAACGGCAAGGTGATCGCACATCGCAAGCGGAGCGTGGACGAACTTATGAACGCGATGAACGCAGCGATCCAGTTTCCGGGATTGAACAACGCCTGGACGATGCCGATCAAAACCAGGATCGACATGTTGGCGACGGGAATCAAGACGCCCGTCGGAATCAAAGTCGCCGGGCCGAATTTAGCCGAACTCGAGCGGATCGCGGCCGAAATCGAAAGCGCCGTGCGGCAAGTGTCTGGGACTTCGAGTGTATTCGCCGAACGCGTGATGGGTGGCAATTATATCGAGTTCAACATCAATCGCGACGAGATCGCGCGTTACGGTTTGGCGGTAGGCGACGTTCAGGAGGTTCTCGAGGTCGCGCTCGGTGGAATGCCGCTGACGACAACCGTTGAAGGTCTCGAGCGTTATAGTATCAATCTCCGCTATGACCGTGACTTCCGCGAAAATCTCGACGCGCTGAAAGAAATTATCATCCCGACCCCAACCGGCGCCCAGATTCCGCTCGGGCAAATCGCGAAACTGAATCTGGTCCGCGCGCCGATGGGCGTGAAAAGCGAAGGCGCGGTGCCGAACGCATGGATTTACGTGGATGTTAAAAACATCGATATCGGCACTTATGTGAAAATGGCGCAGCGCGCCGTGAGCGAAGCTGTCGCAGACAAGCGGATCACTATGCCGAGCGGTTACAACATTTTCTGGAGCGGCCAGTACGAATACATGCAGCGCGCTCAGCAGCGCCTCATGATCGTCGTTCCAATCACGCTGTTGATCATCGTGCTGATTATCTACATGAACACGCGATCACTGGTCGGCACGGCGATTATCATGCTTTCTGTGCCGCTGGCGTTGGTCGGATCGTTCTGGCTGCTCTATCTTGACGGCTACAACCTTAGCGTCGCAGTTTGGATTGGCTTGATCGCGCTCGCTGGCGTGAGCGCGGAAACCGGCGTGGTGATGTTGCTCTATCTCGATCTCGCTTTCGATCAATGGAAAGGCGAAGGAAAAATGCACGGCGTTGTGGATCTGCGAGACGCGATTTATCACGGCGCGGTCAAACGTGTCCGCCCGAAAGTCATGACAGCTTCTGTGATTATCGCCGGTCTTCTGCCGATTTTGTGGAGTCACGGCGCCGGCGCAGATGTGATGAAGCGGATCGCTACGCCGATGATCGGCGGCATCGTTACGTCCACGGTGATGGAGTTGATCGTCTTTCCAGCGATCTACTTTATCTGGCGTTCAAGAGTTTTGGCGCGCCATCCAGCGTCGCAACTTGAACCAGTGCCGGCGTGATCAATGCCGTTTTCTCCGCTTCAAATGAGGCGCTCGATGTTCCGTCGGAGATTGCCCTGACAATTTCTTGAAGACCCGGTTGAACTGGGAAAGCGATTGAAACCCGACCGCGAATGCAATCTCACTCACGCGAAGATCGATATCTTCCAGAAGTTTTGCCGCCGTTTCGAATCTGATGCGCGCTATATAATCAACAAACTTTTTTCCGGTCACCTGTTTGAACTTCTCACTCAGGTGTGTGGGATTGATGCCAACTGCCTTTGCCACTTTGCGGAGCGAAAGTTGTTCCGTGGCATGCTCCTCGATGAACCGGCGCGCTTTCCAAACGTCTCGCGGCTCGGCGCGTTGCCAGCGTTGGGGGCTAGACGGGAACTGAGCGAATCCAGCTTCGGATGTGTCCTTCAATGTCACGCCTCATTTAGGCGCGATACGGTAAGGACTGCTTTGCAGGGCTTGTTAAACGCTTGTCCAATCTTGCTCGTTACTCATCCACCGCTCCGGGGAAACGGAGCAATATTTGCAAAGCAAAAGGCAATTACCGCCGAGCGGGTTGAGGTGCGGTTGCTAGGTTCGAGATGACAATAAAGAGGAGGTTACCATGCAATACCTGATCTTGAGCGGCGTCGGCGCGATGATCATTCTTTACGCGGTCATCATTGTTGAATGTTTGCGACATCCGGAGTGGTGAAAGGCGGCTGAAATCATGAACAGAACTTTGATTCGGCCGCGACCGGAGGTCATAAACGCAGAAAACAAAATCGCTGCGCTGCTCAGCATCGTGCCGGGCCTTGGCCACATTTACAAAGGTCATTTGGCCGCCGGTCTTATTTGGATGTTTTTCGGAATGCCGCTCACAATTTGGATCGGCATTCTTCTTGGGCTCGCCACAGCGGGCTTGGGGTTGCTCTTGCCTGTCGCGTGCTGGGCCGGCCTGGCAGTTGATGCTTTCTACGAGCGCGACTTGCGCAAACATCACTGGTTGATGCCGCAATCTGACGGCTCGGAAGAAGACGACCTGCTCGACGACTGACGATGAAAAACGACTTG
>JACXTT010004971.1_pt1 | contig 19497 bp, 22 predicted proteins | sample 9270951 | NCBI WGS metagenome assembly JACXTT01 (sample SAMN15532306, study PRJNA645909) | rock metagenome | isolation source: weathered quartz diorite | place: Puerto Rico | collected 2017-06-21 | reverse complement strand
GGGCCTCGATCTCGAACCATATCCTAAACCGCGCCTGTGCCTCCCAAATGGCGGACATTTGCGGGCGTGCGTAGCGCTGGATCATTACCGGATTGAGCCAATGAGAGCTTTGGGATGTCGGGCAAAAAGCAAAACAGGCGGGACGCTCATGTCGCCGAAGCGCTGCCCGAGAAGGAATGTGGTGCCGGGCTGACAGGTGCCGCCGCGCCATTGTTGATTTGCAGCACCGCGAGTCCACGCTCATTCGTCCCATCGGCGCGGAAACGAAACACGCCGTCTGCGCCATTAAAGCCGGATTTGTTGGTCAGCACGGCTGCCGAATAGCGTTGCGAGCCTTGCGTATGCGCAAGTGCCGCGGCGAGTGACACGGCGTCATAAGCAAGGGTCGCGATGCGCGGCGGATCGGAGTGATATTTTGTCGCGTAGCGGGAGGCGAAGGCCTTAAAGCCGCCGTTCTCGGGAGCCGAGAACCACGCGCCTTGCAATGCGGGAAGATTCAAGACCCGTGCATCATTCCAAAGCCCGGTGCCCAGAATCTGGTATTTTCCATTAACGCCGGCTGTAACGAGCGCCTGCGACATCGCCTGCATCGCATCGGCTTGTTCGGGGATGAAAACCGTATCGATCTGATCGTTCAGCGCGGCAATCCTTTGCACGGCGGCGGCCATGGTCTGCGGCTGGTAATGCTCGACGCTCATGACCCTGACGTTGTTGCGGGCGGCCGCCTGCTGAAACTCGCCTTCCGCCACCCGGCCGTAATCATTTTCTGGGATAAGCGCGGCCATGGATTTTTTCCCTTTGGACGCGGCAAAGTCCACGACCCGGTCGACGTAATTCTCGATCAAAAAGGAAAGCAGAAAGAGGTCCGCGCCGGCAGCCGACGTATCGGTCGAAAAAGCGATGACCGGTTTGCCCGCACCGCGCGCGATCGGAGCGACCTCGCGCGCATTCGACGCAAAGAGCGGCCCTATGATGAGGTCGGCGCCTTCCGAAAGGGCAGATTGTGCGGCCACGCGCGCGCCCTCGGGGGTCGACCGATCGTCTCTTACAAGCAAGGTGATGTCGTTGTTGCCAGCCTCGAGATAGGCAAGTTCGGCGGCATTGCGCAAAGATATGCCGACGTTGCTTGGCCCCGACGCCTGCGTCATAGGCAGGATGAGCGCGATCTTGGCCTCGCCAGAGCCGATTTTCTCGCTCGGTCCGGCCTGCTCCGAATTGCTTGCAGGAGCGCCAGGAACCGTACCGCCAGGTCCGCGCGCAAACATTCCGGTCACGGAGTAGCAAGCGCCGACCATCAAACAAAGCCCTAGAACACTCACCGCTCGCAATGCGTCCTGGCATTGGGCAGGGCGGGGCGGAGGAACTTTGTGCCGAAACAAAAGCATGTGAACGAAGTCAATCATCTGGCCAAGTTCCGCTTAAGCGCTCTATCCATCTCTGGTCTCGCGCGCTGATCCAGTCGAGCAGAATTGCATCGAAATCCAGGTGATTTTCAGTCATAATTTTGGTTCGCGGGCAATAGACATCGCGGCCGGGCTGGGGCACGCTTACGAAAAAACCCGGATCGTTCCATAAACAGAACAAGTGATTTGTTTATAGAACGATATTTTTCAAAGCCGTAGCCGGCGTTCCCGGCCGGGCGCAAGATCAGGAATGCGATACGCATGGACGAATCTGACCGCATCTTAGCCAGAGCCGCTCCCCTGTCCAGCAAATCCCTCCTGCGCGTTAACGCCTCTGCGGGGGAAAAGCCTGCCAGCACGTATACCGCTTTCGGCCTAAAGGCCGAGGCAGAGCCTATCCGGCCGGGGCTCCATGTCGTCGCCACGCCGATCGGCAATCTCGGCGATATTTCATTCCGGGCTCTGGCGACGCTTGCCGCAGCCGACGCGATCGTAGCCGAGGACACGCGCGTGACCAAGAAATTGCTGGCGCATTACGGGATCGCAACGCCGCTTGTTGCTTATCATGAGCACAACGCCGCGGTCATGCGGCCTCATCTCCTCGCGCGGCTTGCGGAGGGGGCCGCGCTCACCCTCGTCTCGGACGCCGGGACGCCGTTGATTTCCGATCCTGGCTTCAAACTTGTCGCGGACGCGCTCGCGCAAAACATCGAAGTCATGCCGGTTCCCGGTGCGTCGGCTGTTCTCGCCGCCCTGGTGGTTGCGGGCCTGCCGACCGACCGCTTCTTTTTCGAAGGCTTTTTGCCGCCAAAGAGTGCGGCGAGGCGCGCCCGGATCAAAGAGCTCGCCGCCATTCCCGGAACGCTGGTGTTTTTCGAATCTTCGCGCCGCCTGGCGGAAGCATTGCGCGACCTTGCCGCCGTTCTCGGGTCAAGGGACGCGGCGATTGCCCGCGAACTCACAAAATGTTTTGAGACCGTCCGCCGCGCATCACTGCCAGATTTGGCTGCCGCCGTTGCCGCCGAAGCGACTCCGAAAGGCGAAATCGTTGTGCTCGTCGGGCCGCCGCCCGGCGCGCAGCCGTCGAAGGCAAGCGAAGAGGAGCTCGATGCGCGGCTCAACCAAGCGCTCGAAAATCTTTCGGTGAAGGATGCGGCCGCCTTGGTTTCGGCCGAAACAGGCGAGCCTCGCCGAAAAGTCTACGCCCGCGCGATCAAACTTTCCGCGCGGACCCGGTGAGCGTGCGGCCGCCAAGGAGCCGTGAGGAGGCAAACCGCCAGGGCGCCATGGCCGAACGTCTGGCGGCCTTCGTTTTGCGCCTCAAGGGCTATCGCATCCTCTGCCGCCGTTACCGCATCCGGGGCGGCGAGATCGATATTGTGGCACGCCGCACCGACACGATCGCTTTTGTGGAGGTGAAGGTGCGACCGACGCTCGACGAGGCAAGGGCTGCTATCGACGAGATTAAACGGCGGCGCATCTCGCGGGCTGCGCGGGTTTGGCTTGCCTCAAATCAATGGGCCGCGCCTTTGACCTGGCGTGGAGACGCTGTGTTTGTCGCGCCGTGGCGCTTTCCGCGGCACGAAATCGCGGTGATCGAGCTGGACATCGGATGAAGTAACAGCGTTTGGATTCATCGCGAAATTTATTAAGCCGAAAGTTCAAAGCAAGCTGTGACCAATATAATTTAACTTCTCAACTTAATTCACAATACTGCATTAAACAGGAATAACATTGATTATTGTTGATAACGCCGAATGTTGTGTTAATGTTCGAGCGGCTGCGGATTGCAGGTCAGAAGCTGGATCCCGACTTTACGAATATCTCGCGACTCGGCCTTTGAGCTAACCCCCATCTGTGCCGGTTCCGGCCATTTGGGAATGTCGGGTTGAGCGCAAGCGTGCGAGCGAAAAGGAGAAGCGATATGCGGTTAGATCATACTGAAACGATTGCAATTGCCACCCTCCTCATCTTCCTCGCCGGAATTTTGAGGGCAGGCGCTGCAGGATGGGACGGTCCGGGCTGGTATGCACTCTACCGTGGAGAGCAGGCTCGGGGGCCATTCGCAGGCGAGAAGGATTGCAAGGCCTATATCGTCAAGCCAGAGAATGATGATCTGTTTGGGCCCCCCGAATGCGAGTATTTCCAGAAATATCAAGACTGCCATGAACAGAACGTTTGTTAGAGCAACCACCTACTGGCCACCCAGTTCTTTCGATCGGAAATTTAAGGGTTGCCCGGCCGAGCGTGCGAGTGGAGATAGGCGGTTCTGTCGCGCAGAGATCATTGCAGTTGCAGCGCTCATTTTATTGCTCGCCGGAGTTTCAGGGGTAGGCGCGTCGGTAGAGTGGGGAGGTCCAGGCTGGTATGTGATCGACGAGGGGTGGGGCGAACTTGTTGCCGGGCCATTGGCTAACCAGAGAGACTGCGAGACTGATGCCGCTACCGAACCGAAAGCTGATTTTTTGGGTGGGCATATCTTCACATGCCACTATTTCCAGAAAGAATCGGACATGGAGCGCACAAGAAAAGGCGGGTAATATGGGCCATTCACGATGCTCGCATTGGCCAAGCCCTGCCCTGGGGCCTACGAACTAATGAACCCACGACCCAACCGGTTAGAGCAGATTATGGAGCCCAATCCCGCGCAAATTCAAGGTGTTTTGTTTCTGCTCTGGGTCTCGGTCCCTCTGTTTTTCATGGGGGTCGCATCGCTGATTAACACGCTTGTGGGACGCAAGATGATCAATGGTGCCTCGATCTATCTTGTCCTCGCTGCCGCGCTGTTCGCGTACGGTGCATGGAAGGCTTTCTCTAACCCAGCAAACACCTCAGGCGACGCAGCGGAACTCATCGGCTACTACATCGGCTATTTCATAATACCGGTGGGTATCGCCGTTTATTTCGCTGACAGATTCAGCAAGAATAAGCGCTCCGAGATCACGCCAAGGCGTAACTTGCGGGGTTTGCTGAAGCTGAAAGCCGCGGAACCGTTAGATCCTAAAACCTGCACTCTTGAAGATCTTGTTTCCGCCTGGCCGGAAACACCAGCGCGCACGTTTCGCCGCGGCGGTCGTCGGCATTGCGGTGCTTTTTGCAGTCATTTACTTTTCTTGGGACCTTTTCTTGGGGTCGCACTTGTGGGGAAGTGTGCCTCTGTGGCTCGGGGGGATCGCGGGTGCCGTAGGCTACAGGTTGACCTATGAGTTGATGACGCGGTGGGAGATATTTCCCTGAACGGCCTAAGCGCCAGAGCCTTTCAAAAGTGCACGGCACTGGCCGCGGCATTAAATCGCGGCGATCAGAGTCTAGTTAGGCTGAGCCCCTGCTGCCACGTCAGCTTGTTTCGTTGGGCTCGCAACGGCATGGGGTTGGACACTAGGCCACTCCGCGCTATCGTCAGCTTTCGGCGGATCACAGAATCTCAATATCTTTATGGGGATGTCACACTTGAAACAACCTTTCGTTGTTAAAGTAATCAAACTGCTTGCGTGGATTGGAGTTGTTTTAACTCTAAATCTTACGTTGGGCCTCGCCTTCTGTGTTTCAACGCCAAATAATGAACTTGCCAGAAGATTCTGTGCCGGGGTCCTGGAAGGTGCAGGTTACGATCCTACTCGCTTCAGTGCCGCGGACGCTAGTATAAGTATAGGTTTAGCCCTAAGCGTCACTCTTTTATATGTATTGTTGCTACGTTCAATTTCAAAGCAATGGCTTTATCTATGTCGTGTTACTGCAACTATTTTGTTGCTTGCCGGAATTGGAATAGTCATCGAAAATGGAAGGCTACCTGTCCTTCCTATCATAATTGGCGGCTTGGCGTGGTTGCCGCCAGTCACGCGTTATGTGGATCGTAGAGCACCTCCAACAACTACGAATGAGATCGAGCCGCCGGTGATCGGCCAGGGGACTGATCCTCGTGCTGGGCGCGATGGCGTTGAAATTGCCGCGACACCAAGCGACAAACCGGAGGCGCCACCGGGCGAGCTGGGAGTGAACAAGGCCCCCAAAGCGGCGCGCCAGCCATGGACTTGGCAGGCCGTCGCGATGGGCATCGCTATGTTGATCGCTTACATCTCCCTGTTCATCCTTGTCATCTCTGGCATTGCATTTTTGGTCTATCAGGTAACACTTATACCAGACATATTTAGATATTTGCCACGTCTACTTAGTGATGTTCTCCAAGCTGTTGGAAATTTTCTTGAAAATTTGGGAGACATGCTCAAAAGATTCAAACCCTGACGAATATTGCGAAATGCACACGTGACAGCTTATGCTGGCGTCCATGTGAGATTGCGCGAGAAAAGGTGGAAACCTCAGGAGCACCATGAATACAATTAAGGCTATAATGCGCGTCGTGGCCGCCATCTATATTTCCATAGGTGTATTGCTGCTTCTGTTTCATCCACGGCTCGATACCGATGAAAGGCTGACTGAGACAGCGACGGGCAAGAAGGGCTGCGAGGTGGACTCCGTGGTGCTGCTGACCCTTGGGTGGCCGTATTTTCTCAAATATTATTACGGGGGCGGATTCGACGTCTGCAGAAAGAGCTCGTTCAAGCATTAAATCCCTGATTAACGCGGGCGCCAATGTTATGAACAGGCCGGTACGCTCCACATTAGAATTCACACAACAGCAAAGGTAAGTAGCGCCAACAGGAATTCCATCTGCCGCCGGTATGCGGTATTTTTGCTAAAGTTTTTATTCGGCCAAATTTCATGACACTCGGTGGCGGCGCCCAATGACCCCACTTCCCGAAGGCGGCATTGCCGAGGCAAAGACGCTGCCGGCGCCCGTTGCGGCGAGGGATGCGATCGCCGCCGACCTCATCGCGGTCCTTGTATCCGTGACCGCGGGCGATCCGCGCGTCCTCACCATAAGAGACCGCTCCGCTTTGCCCTCGGGCCCCTTCGAGCTCGCGCACCGCTCGTTGCAGGCTGGGCTGCGGGCCTGGGTCGAGCGGCAGACGAGGCTTCCGCTGGGTTATGTTGAGCAGCTCTATACTTTTGCCGACCGCGATCGTGCCGGCGCCGGACAGCGTGTCATCTCAATCAGCTATCTCGGGCTCACGCGCGAGCGGCCTGCCGCGGCAGAACGCGACGTCAGCTGGCTAAGCTGGTATTCTTATTTCCCGTGGGAAGACCATCGTTTAGGCGCCCCGCCCATCATCGAATCCGCACTCTTGCCGCGTCTTGAGACCTGGGCGGACCAATCGGAAAGTATGAGCATAAGGGAAGACCGCAGGCAGCGCGTTGCGGTTACGTTTGGCAGCGGCAGTTTCGCCTGGAACGAGGAACTCGTCCTCCAGCGCTACGAACTCCTGTACGAAGCCGGTCTTATCCCCGAAGCAACTCGGGGGGCTCTTTTGGATTCCACCCGGCACGGCGCCAGGGCCGAATCCCTCGACGGTACCGGCCAGCCGATGATCCTCGACCACCGCCGCATCCTTGCGACCGGCATAGCAAGGCTCAGAGCGAAAATTAAATACCGCCCGGTCGTCTTCGAATTGATGCCGGAAACTTTTACGCTTCTCCAATTGCAACGCTGCGTCGAGGCTCTGGCCGGGCGGCTCGTGCATAAGCAGAATTTCCGCCGCCTGATCGGACAGCAGGAACTTGTCGAGGAAACAGGGGAAGCCACGCAAGACACCGGCGGGCGTCCGGCAAAATTGTTCCGGTTTCGTCGCGAAATATTAACCCAGCGCGCAATCTCGGGAACCAAATTGCCGGTCTCAAGGGCTTGACAAATCTTATACTCAATACCAGCATATGGGCAAGTAATGCTCATTTGGAGTATAAAACGATGGCGTCGCCGTTTCCAGCCCTCCGTAAGGAGGTTTCCTATGCCGAAAACCTTTACGCGAAGGTGCGCCATGCGATCCCGGCGATCGAATGGCCGGTTCATGCTCAGGACATCGACGCGATCATGACGCTCAAACGGGAGCGGAACGCCGTGGTGCTTGCGCATAATTACCAAACGCCAGAGATTTTTCATTGCGTCGCCGATTTCGTGGGCGACAGCCTCGCGCTTGCCCGCCAAGCGATGGCGGCCGATGCCGAAGTCATTGTGCTGGCGGGCGTGCATTTCATGGCCGAGACCGCAAAACTGTTGAACCCGGAAAAAACCGTTCTAATCCCCGATCTTGCTGCCGGCTGCTCGCTTGCGGAGTCGATCAAGCCCGAGGACGTGATGCTCCTTCGCAAGACTTATCCGGGCGTGCCTATCGTGACTTATGTGAATACCTCGGCGGCGGTGAAGGCGTTGTCGGATATTTGCTGCACCTCGGGCAATGCAAAAGAGGTGATCGAGTCGCTCGGCGTGGACCGGGTGATCATGCTTCCCGACGAATTTTTGGCCCAAAATGTCGCGGCCGAGACCAAAGTGAATGTGATGGCATGGAAGGGCCATTGCGAAGTGCATGAACGGTTTAGCGCAGAAGAAGTGAGACAACTCCACGAAGATTATCCCGGCGTGATTGTTCTGGCGCATCCAGAATGTCCGCCGGAGGTCGTCGCGGAAGCCGATTTTTCCGGTTCGACGGCCGCTATGTCGGCCTATGTGAGCAAGAACCGGCCATTGCGCGTGGTGCTTTTGACCGAATGCTCGATGAGCGACAATGTCGCAATCCAGCACCCGGATCTCGAATTTATAAGGCCCTGCAATCTCTGCCCGCATATGAAGACGATCACGCTGCGAAAAATCCGGCGGGCGTTGGAGACAATGCGCCACGAGGTCGAAATCGAATCCGCGATCGCGCAACCGGCGCGCCGCGCCGTTGAACGCATGCTGGCCGTGCATTGATGGACTCCGCCGGCGCGAGAGACGCGTGCGTCATCATCGGCGGCGGGCTCGCGGGCCTGACCGCCGCCCTCTCCTTGGCGCCAAAGCCCGCAATTCTGTTGAGCAAGGCGCCGCTCGGATTGGAAGCAGCAAGCACGCTTGCCCAAGGCGGAATCGCTGCCAGCCTTGGTCCCGGCGATGATTTGGAATTGCATCTTGCCGATACGCTCAAAGCCGGCGACGGCCTTTGCGATGAGGAGGTCGCGCGCGCGATCCTTGGCTCTGCGCCGGCCGCCATCGAGGATTTGATAAAGCGCGGCGTTGCTTTTGATCGAGACACAAAAGGCGCGCTGGCGCTTGGCCTCGAAGCCGCGCATTCGCGCCGCCGCATCCTTCATGCCGGGGGCGATTCAAGCGGGCGCGAAATCATGCGCGCCTTGACAAGGCTTGTCCGGCAAACGCCCTCGATCACCGTGTTAGAAGGAGCTACCGCCGAGCAATTGCTCATCGACGGCAATTGCGTGACAGGGGTTTTCGCTGCAAGCAATCGCGGGCCGATGTTGTTCGAAACGGCTTGCGTGGTGATCGCGACCGGCGGCATCGGCGGCCTATTTCAATATAGCACCAATCCTGCGGGCTCCTTTGGACAGGGTTTAGCACTTGCCGCCAAGGCGGGGGCATTGCTCGCCGATCTCGAATTCATTCAGTTTCATCCAACCGCGCTCGACGGCGCGTCGTTTCCGCTCAAACTCGTGAGCGAATCGGTACGCGGCGAAGGGGCGATTTTGGCCAATGAGACGGGCGAACGTTTCATGGCGGACGTCCCCGGCGGCGAGCTTGCCCCGCGCGATATTGTCGCGCGCGCGGTGTGGCAGCAAATGGCGGCTGGCCATCGCGTCTTTCTCGACGCGCGGAACATTTTAGGCCTCGATTTTCCGCGCCGCTTTCCGGCGATTGCCGGCTTTTGCCAGGCGGAAGGCATTGATCCTGTCACGCAACCTATTCCGGTCCGCCCGGCAGTGCATTATCACATGGGCGGCATCGCCGTTGATCTTGCCGGGCGCAGCTCCGTGGAGGGGCTTTGGGCCTGCGGCGAAGCGGCTTGCACCGGTCTTCACGGCGCCAACCGCCTCGCCAGCAACTCCCTGCTCGAGGCAGCGGTCTGCGGCCAATTTGTTGCCGAGAGCATTAAGGGCACCACCCGGAGCGTCCGGCGTAAGGGCGTGCGTTGCGATACCAATACAACCCCCTCAAGCGACCCAGTTCCGGTCCAAAAAATCCTGTCTCATGCGGCAGGCGTGCTGCGCAACCGCGAAATTTTGCAAGCGGCAGCCGCCGAACTCCTTCCCGTCGCACTGGGCAGGGGGAAAGCGCGCGATCCGGCCTTGGTTGGCCTGATGATCGTGATCGCCGCCTTGCGCCGCCAAGAAAGCCGCGGCGCTCACACGCGGACCGATTTTCCCTGCCCAGCGGCGCATGCAGAAAGAAGTTTTTTGCGGCTCGACGCGGCGATTGCCGCGGCGCGCGCAATTGCTCTTGAAACAGCCGCTTGAAGTACGGGCCGCGCGATGAACCTTTCTCCTCTCGCGCGGATCATGATCGAGCCTTTGGTTCGCAACGCGCTGCTCGAAGATCTCGGCCGCGCGGGCGATCTCACCACAAATGCGATCGTTGCGCCCAGCCTCCATGCGCGGGCAGTGTTCAGGGCCCGCGAAAGAGGCGTAGTGGCCGGGCTCGATCTCGCAAAACTCGCCTTTGAACTGATTGACCCCGATATCAATGTCCAGGTTCAAATAGAAGACGGCGCGATAGCTGCCCCAGGCAGCGTCATCGCCTCCGTCAGCGGCCCGGCGCGCGGGATTCTTTCGGCCGAGCGAACCGCCCTCAATTTTCTTTGCCACCTCAGCGGTGTCGCGAGTGCAACCGCAGCCCTCGTTGTGGCTGTGCAAGGCACCAAGGCCAAAGTCGTCTGCACGCGCAAGACGACCCCGGGTCTTCGCGCGATCGAAAAATATGCGGTGCGCGCGGGAGGCGGCGCCAATCACCGCTTTGGCCTCGACGATGCCATCCTTATAAAAGACAATCATATCGCGATTGCCGGCGGCGTCGCTGAGGCCCTGCGGCGTGCCCGCGCGGCAGCCGGCCATCTCGTCAAGATCGAAGTCGAAGTCGACAATCTGGATCAGCTTCAAGAGGCGCTCGCGGGCGGAGCCGATGCGGTGCTGCTCGACAATATGAGCATGGAGCTGCTCGCAAAGGCTGTCGCAATGGCAAGCGGCCGCGCGATTACCGAAGCATCAGGTCGAATCACACCGGCATCGGCGCCGGCAATCGCCGCCACCGGCGTCGATCTCATGTCGGCCGGCTGGCTGACGCACAGCGCTCCCCAACTCGATATCGGGCTCGATTTCGACGGGTAGGTCGTATCAGCCTAAAAGTAGAGTAGCCGCGTCAAACATACGCAACCGTATCGAGAAGAGGCCTCCTCAGAGTATGTTGCGCCTCGACGCAATAACGAGCTTGATTGCAACGGCTACAGTAGATTAAATTGGATACTCCCGCGCCTGCAATCGCAGTGGGGACGCCGGATGAGAAAAGAACTTGCCTTCCTCCGCCGCGGCCACGAGCGCCATTGGGTTGGCGATGGTTTTCCGGTTCGAACCATTTTCTCCTACGATCGCGACGCTGCAACGCTCTCTCCCTTCCTTCTCCTCGATTATGCCGGGCCGGAGAATTTTTCTCCTTCGGAAAAGAGGCGCGGGGTAGGCGCTCATCCCCATCGCGGATTTGAAACGGTCACAATTGTCTATAGCGGCGAGGTTTCGCATCGCGATTCCTCCGGCGGGGGCGGCACGATCCGCGGCGGCGATGTGCAATGGATGACGGCGGCTTCCGGCATCGTGCATGAAGAATTTCACAGTCCGGATTTTGCAAAACGCGGCGGGTTGTTTGAGGTGGTTCAGCTTTGGGTCAATCTCTCCGCCAACGACAAGAAAGCCTCGCCCTCCTATCAAAGCATCACCGACGCGCTAATACCAAGCGTCGAGTTGCCGCAAGGCGCCGGGATGGTGCGTGTGATTGCGGGCGATTTCCAAGAGGCGAAGGGTCCGGCGCATACATTTAGCCCCATGAATCTATGGGATATGCGCTTGACCACTGGCGGGCGGCAAGAGTTCGCTGCCCCTGCCGGATGGACCGCCGCGCTCTTTGTTCTCAGGGGCAAGATCAAATTGGGGTCTGGTGAAATTGCGGGAGCCACGGAGTTAGCGCTCCTGCAGCGCGAACAAGACTCATTTGAAATCGCCGCGCTCGAAGACAGTACGGTCTTGTTCCTCAACGGCGAGCCGATCGATGAGCCCGTTGTAGGACAGGGGCCATTCGTAATGAACACCCCAGCCGAGATTGCGCAGGCTTTCGCCGACTACCGCAGCGGGCGGATGGGCCGCATTGGCGAGCACGCTTAGTACTCATTCAAGTCCTTGCCGAGCCAAGTAGCACGGGAGTTCGCGACATGACAACGATCATCACAACCGACGGAACCACAATCTTCTACCGGGACTGGGGTGCGGGCCAGCCGATTGTCTTCAGTCACGGCTGGCCGCTGACCGGGGATGCCTTCGAAGACCAGATGTTTTTTCTAGCCTCAAATGGCTACCGGTGCATCGCCCATGATCGCCGCGGTCACGGCCGGTCGAGTCAGCCTTGGAATGGGAACGACCTGGACACTTATGCGGACGATCTCGCAGAACTCGTCCAAAAACTTCACTTGAAGAATGCAATCCATGTCGGCCACTCCACCGGCGGGGGCGAAGTCGCTCGCTATATTGGCCGCCACGGCACTGAACGCGTGGCCAAGGCCGTTCTGATCGGCGCGATACCACCGCTCATGCTCAAGACGCAGACAAACCCGGGCGGCCTTCCCATGAATGTGTTCGATGAATTGCGCGCTGCCGTCCAAGCCGATCGCTCGCAGTTCTGGAAGGATCTGAGCATGCCGTTCTTTGGCTACAATAGGCCGGGCGCCAAGATTTCGGAAGGTGTGCGCAATTCCTTCTGGCTGCAGGGGATGATGGCGGGCTTCCCAGCTGCATACTTTTGCATCAAGGCCTTTTCGGAGACGGACACGACCGAAGATCTCAAGAAGTTCGACGTGCCAACCTTGATACTCCACGGTGACGATGATCAGATCGTGCCGATTGGCGCCTCGGCCATGCTTTCGTCCAAGATCGTCAGAAACGCGACGCTTAAGGTCTACGCGGGCGCGCCACACGGTATGTGTACGACCCATAAGAATCAGGTCAACGAGGACCTGCGCAGGTTCATCCAGACATGACCACCAAGGCTGACCGGTGAGGTCGTCGCGAGCGGCTCTGCGAGCGTGGCCTGGGTGGTGGCAGCCTGAGCCGTTCCGAAACCCCGCGTTTCAACAGCTCGGCGACCGTCGAACTGACAGTCAAGGAGACTTTCCACCTGCGCGATACTGGCCATTGCGGACTCGAGACAAGGCGGATGTGATGGTGCCACTGGTCCGAGACTTACTCGACCGCAACGTAGTTCACAAATAAGCCGGCGTTGCTGCATTCAAAATCGTTTGAGAGACGACTGCTGACACCGGGATCTCCGCGCGGCGTCAATATCGGTGGCGGCGAGCAATGCATGGGAACGCGCGGACCGATAAAGGCACAATGGAGCACACCATGACTTTCGCACGCCAACATTTGTTTTCGCGCCGCGGCTTTTGCCTGTGCTGCCTCGGTTCGGCAGCGTTCAACGCGAGCGGCGGGTGGCTGACGCCAAGGGAAGTCTTCGCGGAGGCCCGTGGCATCGTCAGCCTGATCAAGGACAGCGCTGCCGTTTCGCCCATCGTGACGCATAAGTTGCGAAACAACATCAGCGTGCTCGAAGGCTCCGGGGGAAACATTGCCGTGCTGACAGGGCCAGATGGCAAGGTGCTCGTCGACGCCGGCATCGGTGTATCGCGCCCCCAAATCACCAAGGCTCTCGCTGATCTCGGTGCCGATCAGGTCACGCATCTGATCAACACCCATTGGCATTTCGATCATGCCGACGGCAACGAATGGCTGCATTCGGTCGGCGCAAAAATCATCGCTCAAGCGAATACCCGCAAACATCTTTCCGAGATTCAACGGGTCGAGGACTGGGACTATAATTTCCTTCCCTCGCCTCCAGGCGCGATCCCTAGCGAAATTTTTGCGACCGAACACAGCCTGAAACTGAACGGATCTACCATTGGCTTGAAATATTACGGACCCGCGCACACCGACGGTGACATCTCAGTGGCATTTGCCGAGGCCGATATCCTTCACACTGCCGACACATATTGGAACGGCATCTATCCGTTCATCGACTATTCGACCGGCGGCAGCATCGACGGCATGATCCAGGCTGCCGACACTAATCTCGCGATAACTAGCGGCAATACCATTGTCATTCCAGGACACGGCCAGCCCATCAGCAACCGGTTCCAACTGAAAGAATACCGTGACATGCTCGTCGCAATCCGTGAGAACGTCGCGACCCTCAAGAAACAGGGGCGATCTTTGGACGAGATCGTAGCGGCGAAACCCACCGCAGTCTACGACGCAAAATGGGGCCAGTTCGTCATCGATCCGGGCTTCTTCACCAAGCTTGTCTATGAGGGAGTCTGATAGCCGGTGCCGCGCGATGCCGACTTCCGTGAGGCCTTACACGCCCGCGATTACGCGCGGGTGGGTCTTAGCGGCGAGGCTCGCACAATTGAAGGCGCTACCAACGAGGAGAAGGTCGTAGCGGTCGCGTCGCTCGTGTACTATCTCGAGGTGACCAAAAACACAGCCGCACTGTCCGATCACGGTGCTTGGAAAGTTAACCGGGTAATCTGGAAGGAGATGCAAGCGATGAATTCTAGCGATGCAAAATCTCTGAAAACGGCGGCACTTAGAACACCGACAAATCTCACCGCTGACGCGGCCAGGGATATTTCAGGCGCTCTCACCGCACTTCTCGCAGATCTGTTCGCGTTGTATATCAAGACAAAGAACTTTCACTGGCACGTGTCAGGTCCTCATTTCCGTGACTATCACCTTCTGCTTGACGAGCAAGGAGAACAAATATTTGCGACAACTGACGCAATTGCCGAGCGCGTGCGGAAAATCGGGGGCACAACGCTGCGCTCCATTGGCCACATTGGCCGCTTGCAGCGCGTTCTGGACAACGATGCCTACTACGTTACTCCTATGGACATGTTGGCCGAGCTGCGCGATGACAACAACCAGCTGACGGCGCATATGCGCGAAGCACATTCGCTGTGTGATGAGCACAATGACGTGGCCAGTGCGAGCCTGCTCGAGAATTGGATTGACGAGGCGGAAAGGCGGGTATGGTTTCTGTTCGAGGCCAGCCGAACGGGTGATCGATAAGCCCATTGCGCGACAGGGGCCTTTGTTGACGCCGGTTCCAAATGGCTAGAAGTCACGCTCTAGCTAGCCGGGATGCCGACTTCCGTGAGCAGCATATTTCGCGCAATCCCATGTAAGCAGCGATCATGTCCGGCATGCCGGCTACCTGGCTCGAATTGATCGTGGGCGCTCGGTGGGCTTAAGGCAAGGCGGCGCTCCCGAGCAAAAGCCGTTGCCATATGCTACGTTCTGATTATCCCGATAAGGTTTCGACATTGCCACGCTCAGCGTGGGGCGGCTAACCGCGCCGGTCTGATCTGCGCCGCGTCAAAAGATGGTCGAGGGAAAAGATGCCTGGGCCGCGGGCGATGACAATCAAAAAACAGGTGGCCCACAGGCCGTGCTCGGGCCAGGCATAGGGATAGACTAAAATTTCGATGACCGCAGTCATGATGAGAAGAGCAAGCGCGGCAAAGCGGCTGGCCAAACCGATAACCAGCAGGACGGGGAAAAAATGCTCGCTGAAGGCAGCAATGTTCGCGGCAAGCGCGGGATCGATCAACGGCAGCCTATACTCGTCGCGAAACAAGTCGATCGCATTTTCCGTTACACGAAAACCCTCGACCTTTGTCTGCCCAGACCTCCAAAACACGGCTGCCGGAAATATACGGGCCGCTAGAGAGATCAACGAGTTCGGGATTTTGTCGAGAAGCGCGATGACCCAGCAAATCAAGCGCGCCGGCCAGCCCGTCATATCGGCCCATCCTCCCCGCGCCCGCTCGTCATTTCAATTGCAAGCCCCGAGAAGAGCGCTGCGAGATTTTCCGCAAGATCGAATTTTTCGCCAGCGGCAGACGCCGCCCCCGCCGCCTCGCCGAGCGGTTTTTTATCCGCAAGGTTTGCTAGAAAAATCCGCGCGCCAGAGGAAAGGCGGCGCACTTCGACCTCATATTCCGGGCGAACAATAAGTGCATCCTCGCCACGCCAATCGGCGATCGGCGCAAGCTCCAAAATGCCCGAATTCATCGCAAAGATTGTGACAACCGGATAGGCGGAGGACACGATTTCGAGCGACGGGTGCAAAGTAAAGCGCATCTCGGCCAAGGCATCCGGCGGCACTGCTGCGAGCGCGTCTCGCGTGAGCGGCTTGGCATCGGAGGCGTGATAGGCGCGGGTGCGGGCGGCTTCGAGCCTTGCAACATCGGCAAGATAAGGCATGCTATGGGCCGGCTCGAAATCCGCCAAAAACGAGGGAAACGCATCACCATAAAACATCATGACAGGCGAGCGCGGCGGGTGCGCGAAAATGAACCGGCGCGCCGCGGCCTTGAAAAATTCCTCGCCGGCGATTTTACGCGTTGCCGGAAAACGGGCCTCCAAGGCACCGAGGAGGCTCACCATCATATTGTTGCGATAGACCGCAAATCGCTTCTGCGGCCGTTCCGAATTATGGGCGATGACGCCCTCGGGAACGGGCAGCTCCCGGTCGAGCAATGCAAGCGCGAAGTCGTTTTGCCAATTTTGCACGGATACCGCCTTGTGTCTCTAGGCCGCAGCCGCTGCAGCGCTTGCTTGCGCAACCCGGTCGAGACATTTTTGTGCCTTGATGACCTCCGCCAGCAGCTCTGACCATTCCGGCAAATCATTGTCCCATTCGACGAGCGCAGGAAGCGGCCCGGTGCGCTGAATGACGCTTTCGAACAGAGCGAGCACATCCTCGATGACCGGCGCTTGATGCGCGTCGATGCACAGGGCCGATCCTTGGCCGTCATTGGTTTCGAAATGGCCGGCAAGATGAATTTCCCCGGCAAGATCCAAGGGAAACGCTTCGAGACAAGCGCTGGGGCTCGTTGCGTGGTTGCGAGCCGATACGAAAACATTGTTGACGTCGAGCAGCAGCCCGCAACCGGTCGCGCGCGCAAGAGCGGCCAAAAACTCCGTCTCCGGAATCGTGCTTTCTTCGAAGCGCACATAAGTCGCCGGATTTTCGATGAGCAGGCGGCGCTGCAACACGCTTTGCGCTTCGTCGACATGATCGATTACAGAGCGCAAGCTCGCCTCGGTGTAGGGCAGCGGAAGGAGATCGTTGAAAAATACGCCGCCCTGCGAGGACCAGGCCAGATGCTCCGAAACGCACTCCGGCTGATAGCGCTCGCAGAGATCCTTCAGCCTTCCAAGATGCGCCTGGTCGAGGCGCTCGCTGGAACCGATGTTGAGCCCAACGCCATGCAGCGAAAGCGCGTAATTGTCGCGGATGAATCTTAGCTGCGCGTGCGGCGCGCCTCCCGCGCCCATATAATTTTCGGCATGGATCTCGAAGAACGCAACCGCCTGTGGCGCGGCGGCAATGGCGGCAAAATGCTCCGGCTTGAACCCAGCGCCGCTTCGCATGGGTAGCTGCGAAATCTGCATAAAATTACCCCCGCCTTCAGGCACAAATCGCTCTAAGGAAAAGGCACGCGCGCTTGGCCCATGCCTTTGCCGCAGATCAGGATTTGGCCGGGTTCAGGGAGCCCATACCATGCGGGGTCTTCATTGTCTCACAGGTTCCCTTCTCCACGTATTTCCAAGCCGTGCCTTCATAATCTGTTTTCGATGTACCGGCGCAGCTGTTGACGCCTTTCGACGCGCAATCATTTTGTCCCTTGAGGGCAACACCGTAGCACTTTTCCTTGCCCGCTTTCGTGCCTCCCATCTCCTCCGCGGAAACCGGCATTGCAAGCAGCGCCAGGGCGGCGGCAAGCGTGGCGGCAGATATTTCGGTTTTGGTAATCATGAGCGGTTCCTTTCCACCGTGCGCTGGTTATAGTTGCGGTTGCCCGCCCTCCCCAGCCTTTGAGACGCGGCACGCCGTTTCTACACCTTCTCTTACGTTTCTGCGAGCCTTACCGTTACGAAGGCCACGCATATGCGTGATGACTAAAAAGTGATAACGAGGGGTGGCGCCGACGGGTAACACAGGGGCGGGCCGGGCCGAATAGGACTAGGGGCATCTGTGGACGGCAAAAGCCAGGAAAACCAATGGGCCTTGCTGCTGAGCGCCGCCAACGCGGGCGATGCCGGGGCCTACCGCCAATTGCTGCTGCAATTGGCCCCTGTGCTTCGCGCCTTAGCCCGCCGGGGCCTCGCCAAAGCGGGACTTTCCGATACGGATGCCGAGGATATTGTGCAGGAAACACTGCTCGCCATTCACCTCAAGAGGCAGAGCTTCAACAAGAGCGCGCAGGCCGGCCCTTGGATCCGGGCGATCGCGCGCCATAAATTGATCGACATGCTGCGGCGGCGCGGCCGAAGGTTCGATATTCCGATCAATGATTTTTCCGAATTGATCGCAGCCGGCGAGAACGAGCCGGACATGCTTATAGCAGGCGTGGACCATCATCTCGAAAGCTTGGCCCCGGGACAACGCAAGGTTTTGCGCGTCATTGCCGTCGACGGCGCTTCGATCGGCGAGGCCGCGGCCCGTCTCGCCATGACAAAAGGCGCCGTCCGGGTCGCTCTGCATCGCGCCCTTTCCGCGCTCGCCGCGAAACTCAATGCGGAGGAGCCGTGAAAACCGCCGATCTCATCCATGCCCTTACCGCAGATAACGGCACCCGCGCGATGGCACCTGGCCGGGCCCTGGCTCTTTCCTCGGGGCCAGCTATTGCCATCACTTTGGGCCTGGTTCTTTCGCTCCTCGGGCTCAGGCCGCATCTCTTTTCCCTGCTCGGCGATCCGCGATTTTTGTTCAAAATTGGCCTTGCAATTTTGCTCGCCTTGCTCTCCTGCCGGATGATTTTGCGTCTCGCGACGCCAGGCGCAGGACTGCGGAGGGCAGCCTTCTGGCTTGCCATTGTGCCGGGCTTACTGGCGGCAGGCATCTTGACTGAACTCCTTGTTGTTCCGGAAAATCTTTGGGGCCAGATGATCATTGGTTCGAATGCGGTGATTTGCCTGACGATCATTCCCTTTCTTGCCGCGGCGCCGCTCATTGCCGCCTTGCTCGCGCTGCGCCAGGGCGCGCCGGAAAATCCCAGCCTTGCTGGGGCGGCGGCCGGACTTTTTGGTGGAGCGATCGCCGCCGCGTGTTACGCGACGCACTGCCCAAACGATTCGCCGCTGTTTGTCGCCGCCTGGTATGGTCTGGCCATAAGCTTCGTCGTAATAGCGGGCGCTTTAGCCGGGCGGCGATTCTTGCGCTGGTAAAAAAAGCGTTTTTAACGCAAAGCCGCTAAGACCGCGAGCCTCTAACCCAGGCTGCGGCCCGAAGTAATGGCTTGACAATTAGCTTACCATCAGAGAACATTTTTACGAATTCAGGCAAGTTGTTTACGGCTTGGTGAGATAAACATTAAATAGATAATGCGAGTCGTAAATCTGGATATAATGCTTAACTGGTCAATTCCAGGCTGGACATGGAGTGGCTTTTGATTTTACAACTCTCTGAGGCCAAATACGCAATATCTACATAACGCTAATCGTGAGGATAGGCCATTTCCTCGACGGATTTTACGAGTCTTTGGAATGGCGCAATGGACACATGATTCGGTCCTCGGAACGGATTGTTGAGCAAGACGACGAGCGCCATAACGAGGCCAATCAAAGCTCCAAGCAGCGACACCATAGCGAGATGCATCCATAAGCGTGGCGCGCCGAAAAGATAGGTAAACATCATTAACATCACGGCCCCGCCAATGAGATTCCACCACAAGATCGGGGGCAATTCCGAGGACGCGGCGTTGAAGCGGCCGCGGCGCGCGTCGTAAAGCAGGTTCAAAGTTTTGATGGCGTCGGCGCGCATAATGCCCACGCTCTCGTCGTTAGATCGAAATTGCAGAAGCTCGGTGTGAAACTTGTCCATTAATTGCCAACCCGGGGCTTCGTCTGCGTTTCCGGCGGCCAAGGCCGGCCACTCGTCCTGCACGACGATTTC
>JACXTT010004970.1_pt1 | contig 19498 bp, 14 predicted proteins | sample 9270951 | NCBI WGS metagenome assembly JACXTT01 (sample SAMN15532306, study PRJNA645909) | rock metagenome | isolation source: weathered quartz diorite | place: Puerto Rico | collected 2017-06-21 | reverse complement strand
AGCCCCCGGCTCACCCCAAGGCCCGTTGCACGCCGCCCGCTTCGCAGTGCCCGACCATCGACCCCAAGTGGGAAGATCCCGCCGGCGTGCCCATCAGCGCCTTCATCTTCGGCGGCCGCCGCGCCACCACCGTGCCCCTCGTCATGCAGCCCGTGAACTGGAGCTTCGGCGTCTACTTCGCCGCCACCATCGGCTCCGAGATGACCGCCGCCGCCGCCGGCACCATCGGCCAGGTGCGCCGCGATCCCTTCGCCATGCTGCCCTTCTGCGGCTACCACATGGGCAGCTACTTCGACCATTGGCTGCAGATCGGCCGCGAGCTGCCCAACCCGCCGAAGATGTTCATCGTGAACTGGTTCCGCAAGGGCCAGGACGGCAAGTTCCTATGGCCCGGCTACACCGAGAACATGCGCGTGCTGAAGTGGATCGTGGACCGCGTCCACGGCCGCGCCTTCGCCTCTGAAACGCCGCTCGGCTGGATGCCCCGCAAGGAGGATCTGGACCTCACCGGCATCAAGGGCTTCGACGACAGCCGCTACAACGAGCTCACCGCCATCAACAAGGACGAGTGGCGCCGCGAGCTGCTGCTCCACGAAGAGCTCTTCGAGCAGCTCTACGACCGCCTGCCCAAGGAGTTCCCGCCCATGCGCCAGCTTCTGCTGGCGGCCCTGTGGCGCACCCCAGCCAAGTTCAAGATGGAGATGCCCGAGATCGAGATCGAGTAGCCCGGTCCGCTCCGCCCGAAGGCCCCGCAGACGCGGGGCCTTCCACTTTCCGCCCCCTGCGTGCCCAAAGGGCGGATCAGCCCGGCTAAGCTCTTGCCATGGCCTCTGAAACCCTCGGCTCCTTCTGCCAGAACTGCTTCACATGGAACCCCGGTGACCGGGAGACCTGCACCAAGTGCGGCACTCGGCTGTTCATCGTCAGCGGTGATCAGGGATGGGAAGAAGGCGAAGACGAGGAGACGGGCGAAGATCTCGAAGAACATCTGCTCGAACGCATCACGGCCCTTGAAGAGACCGTGCGCCGCATCGAAACCTACCTTGAGACGGTCTCCGATCAGCTGGGCAAGCTCGAGCGCGCCGAAGTGATGCTGCGCAACGGGCTCATGGCCCTCGTGCAGGAGATGGATCAACACCACCAGCTGGATCCGCAGGCCTTCAGCGAGCGGTGGGAGCGCCTCGTGGATGAGAATCTCCACCTCATCGGCGCTCGCGAGCTCTTCACCCGCTACCGCGCCCGCATCCTCCCCATCGCCAAACCCAAGAGCATGGCCATGATGCGTCGCACCCTCGGCGAAACCGCAGCCCTCTTGGATCAGGGCCAGCTCCCTGAGGCGGCGCAGCGTCTGGAGTCCGTCATTCAGATGGATCCCAAAAACTACGAGCTGATCTTTACCGTCGCCAGCCTCTACGAATCCGCCCAGCACTGGGATACGGCTGAGGCCTTGGCCCGTCGAGTGGTGCTGCTGGCGCCCCGCCATATGGAAGCCCTCATGCTGCTGGGCCGCCTTCTGATGGATGATCCCGATCGCGCGGATGAAGCCATCGAGGTGCTCCACCAGGCCGAAGATGTACGTCCCGATGATGCCGAACCTCGGCTGCTCCTTGCCGAGGTGCTGCAGGATCAGGAGGATCTCCAAGGCGCTCTGGAAGCCGCCCAGGAAGCCGTAGCGAGACGGAAGGATGCCGAAACCCTCCAGCGCCTGGGCCAGGTGCTTCTGGCCCGCGGTGAGGGCCAAAACGCCGTCGCAATTTTCAAGGAAGCCACCGACCACCAGCCCGGGGATTTGGAGATCCGCGAATGGCTGGCCGAGGCCTACCTGGTGCAAAACGAGCGGGCCAAGGCCTTCTCCATCCTCCAGGATCTGTTGGCCCAGCATCCTGGCGATGGCCGCCTGCTGCTGCTGCTGGACGCGGAAGATCTCGTGCAGCTGAGGAGCGCCCGGGACGGCAAGCCCGGCACCCGCGTCCTGCTGGATCAGGTGGAAGATTTGCTCGAAGAGGGCCTCCTTGAAGAGGCCGACCAGGTGATCCGCCGCGTGAAGCGCAAAGGCGGCAGCCAACGCGCAGATTGGCTAGAACTCAAAATGGATTTCCAGCGCGATTCCGAAAATCACCTGGAAGACGCCCTCAAGTTCTCCCGCTCCAATCGTCATCCCAGGCTCTGCTTCCAGGCCCTCCGACTGGCCCTGCAATTCCTGATGGACCGCAACGACGAGGCCGCCGTCACCAAGGCTTTGGACGGCTTCCTGCAGCGCCATCCCAAAAGCAGCGGCGCCTTTGAAGCGGCCCTCATGCGCCAGGCCTCCCGCCTCCTTCACGGCGAAGCGGATGAAAAGGACCTCACGGAGGTCCGCCGCCTGGCGGATCAGCCCCTCCCTGGACTGGAAGCCCGGGCCCGAAGCCTCCTGGGCCAGTACCTTCTGGCCATGAAGCGGCCCAACGAGGTGGTGGACCTCATCGACCCCCTCCTGCCTCAGGAACCGACGCTGATCCATCATTTCCAGCTCGGCGCCGCCCTGGCACAGCTTGGAAAAAAGAAGGACGCCACCTCCCTCCTTCGGGCCGGCCTGGAGGCCGATCCCGGCGATTTGACCGACGAACAGGCCCAGGGCGTGCGCAACCAGATCCAGGGCCTCCTCCGCGAAATCAACGGGAAACCCTGAACCCAAAAGGCCGTTTTGTGACTCCTATTGGTTGACTTCTTTAGTCAACATTAGACAATGGAGGGCTGGGAGACCTTCATGAGCGGCAGCCTGCAAGGCCTGACAAGCCAGGAATACAAATACGGATTCGTCACGGAGATCGAGACGGAATCCGTGGCTGCGGGCTTGTCGGAAGACGTCATTCGCCTCATCAGTGCCAAGAAGGAAGAGCCCGAGTGGCTGCTGGAATGGCGCTTGAAGGCCTACCGCCACTGGCTGACGATGACCGAGCCCGAATGGGCCCATGTCACTTACGCAAAGCCCGACTTCCAGAAGATCGTCTACTACTCGGCCCCCAAGCCGAAAGAAGCCAAGTACCAGTCCATGGATGAAGTGGACCCGGAACTGCTGCGCACCTTCGAGAAGCTGGGCGTGCCCATTCACGAGCAGGCCGCCCTCGCCGGCGTGGCGGTGGACGTCGTCTTCGACTCCGTCTCCGTCACGACCACCTACAAAGAGAAGCTCGCCAAAGAGGGCATCATCTTCTGCTCCCTCAGCGAGGCCGTGAAGGAGCATCCCGAGCTCGTGAAGAAGTACCTGGGCTCCGTCGTGCCCATCACGGACAACTTCTACGCCGCGCTGAACTCCGCCGTGTTCACGGACGGGTCCTTCGTCTTCATCCCCAAGGGCGTGAAATGCCCCATGGATTTGAGCACCTACTTCCGCATCAACAACAAGGAGAGCGGACAGTTCGAGCGCACCTTGATCGTGGCGGAAGAAGGCGCGTCAGTGTCCTACCTCGAAGGCTGCACGGCGCCAAAATTCGATACGAATCAGCTGCATGCCGCCGTCGTGGAGCTCGTCGCGCTAGACCAGGCCGATATCAAGTACAGCACCGTCCAGAATTGGTACGCCGGCGACAAGGACGGCATCGGCGGCATCTACAACTTCGTCACCAAGCGCGGCCTCTGCAAAGGCCGCCGCTCGAAGATCAGCTGGACCCAGGTGGAAACCGGCTCCGCCATCACCTGGAAGTACCCCTCCTGCGTGCTCCTCGGCGACGACAGCATCGGCGAGTTCTACTCCGTGGCGCTTACCAACCATAAGCAGCAGGCGGATACCGGCACGAAGATGATCCACATCGGCCGGAACACGAAGAGCACCATCATCTCCAAGGGCATCAGCGCCGGAGACAGCTCCAACGCCTACCGCGGCCTCGTGCGCGTCATGCCCAAGGCCGAGGGCGCCCGCAACTACAGCCAGTGCGACTCCATGCTCATCGGATCCACCTGCAGCGCCCACACCTTCCCTTACCTGGAAGTGGAGAACCGCTCGGCGAAGGTGGAGCACGAAGCCACCACCAGCAAGATCGGCGAAGAGCAGCTCTTCTACTTCCAGCAGCGCGGCATCCCCACCGAAGAAGCCATCTCGATGATCATCAACGGCTTCTGCAAGGACGTCTTCCGCGAACTGCCCATGGAGTTCGCCGTCGAAGCGACGAAGCTCCTCTCCCTCAAGCTCGAAGGCAGCGTCGGCTGACGCATCGGATATTTGGAGACGACGACATGCTGAGCATCAAAAACCTTCACGCGTCTGTGGCCGGCAAGGAAGTCCTCAAGGGGATCTCCCTGGAGGTCAAGGCGGGCGAAGTGCACGCGATCATGGGCCCCAACGGCAGCGGCAAGAGCACGCTGGGCAAAGTCCTCGCGGGCCATCCCTCCTATGAAGTGACCTCCGGCGAAGTGCTTTTCGACGGCAAGAACCTCTTCGAGTTAGAAGCCGATGAGCGCGCCCGCGCGGGCATCTTCCTGGGTTTCCAACATCCCATTGAAGTGCCTGGCGTCTCCAACGCTCAGTTCCTTCGTCTCTCCTACAACAAGCTCGCCGAAGCCAACGGCCGCGAGGAATTGGATCCTCTCGAGTTCGATGACTTCATCCAAGACAAGCTCAAGGAAGTGAAGATGGATCCCGCCTTCCTCGACCGCAGCCTCAATGAAGGCTTCTCCGGCGGCGAGAAGAAGCGTAACGAGATCCTCCAGATGGCCGTGCTGCAGCCCAAACTCGGCATTCTCGACGAGCTGGACAGCGGCCTCGACATCGACGCTCTGCGCATCCTCGGCGAGGCGGTGAACCGCCAGCTGAGCCCCGACCGCGCGCTGCTGCTCATCACCCACTTCCCCCGCCTGCTTGAGACCATCCTCCCCACGAAGATCCACGTCCTCTCGGGCGGCCGCATCGTGAAGACCGGCGGCAAGGAGCTGGCGTTCGAGCTCGAAGAGAAGGGCTACGACTGGCTGAAGGCGGAGGTCACCGCTTGAGCGCGAACTCCCTTCTCGCCGGCCTCCCACTGCCCACGCGGAAGCAGGAGGACTGGAAATACCTGGATCTCAAGGCTCTCCTGGAGCGCCCCTGGGCGCCCGCGCCTGCAGCGACGGTGGATCTGCGCGATGCCATCCTCCCCGAGGCACGCGGCACGCGCCTGGCCTTCGTGAATGGCCGCTACGACGCGCACCACAGCTGCGTGTCCGGTTTGCCTGCAGGTGTGCACTTCGAGCCGCTTTCTGGCGCCTTTGGTTCTGCTTTCAAAGAAGGTGATGCCTTCGCACAGACCAACCTGCGGCACGGTTCCGAGGGTGCCCTCCTCATCGTGCCCAAGGGTGTGAAGGTGGAAGTTCCCCTGCACGTCCTCTTCGAATCCACGGGCGAAGGCGCCAACTTCCCGCGCCTCAAGGTGGTGCTCGAAGAGGGCTCTGAAGCCGAAGTCATCGAGGAATACCGCGGCACGGGCATGGCCCTCACCCTGCCCCTTGTCGAGATCGACGTGAAGCGCGGCGCCTGGCTGCGCCACGAGCGGGTGCAGCGCGAATCCTCAGAGGCCTTCCACCTCGGCTCCCTCCACGCCACGGTGGCGCGAGACGCTCGCTACCACAGCCGCACCCTCACCTTCGGCGCGCGGCTCAGCCGCCAGGCTCCGAGTGTCGTGCTCGCCGAGCCCGGCGCCGAGGCCTCCCTGGACGGCCTCGCTCTGTTGAACGGCAACCAAGTGGCGGATACCCACAGCTTCACCCACCACCTCGCCGACCACTGCCAATCCCACCAGCTCCATAAGTGCATCGTGGACGAGCAGGCCCAGGCCATCTTCAACGGCCGCGTGCTCGTGGCGAAGGATGCCCAGGGGACGGACGCCAAGCAGCAGAGCCGCACGCTGCTGCTCAGCGATCAGGCCAAGGTGGATACCAAGCCCCAGCTGGAGATCTACGCTGACGATGTGAAATGCAGCCACGGCGCCGCCATCGGCCAGCTGGATGCGGAAGAGATCTTCTACCTCCAAAGTCGCGGGCTCACCATGAACGACGCCCGCAACCTGCTCACCTACGGCTTCGCCTCGGACTTGCTCGCCCACATCCCCGTGGATAGCCTGCGCCGTGGCCTCCGCCGCCTCGTGATGGAACGCACCAAGGCCGAAGTGCTGGGAGGCGTCCAGTGAGCACCCTGACCACGCCCTTGGATGTGGCGAAGATCCGCCAGGACTTCCCCCTGCTCACCACGCCCTTCCATGGCAAACGTCTCGTCTATCTCGATTCCGCCGTCAGCGGTCTTGCGCCGAAAGCGGTGGTGGACCGCATGGCCCACTACCAGGAATACGAGCACACGAACGTCCACCGCGGCGTGAGCACCCTCAGCCAGGAGGCCACGGATCGCTACGAAGAGGCCCGCGAAAAGGTCCGCAAATTCCTGAACGCAGCCTCCACCAAGGAAGTGGTGTGGACCCGCGGCACCACGGAAAGCCTCAACCTCGTGGCCCAGGCCTGGGGTCGCACGAACGTGAAAACCGGCGACGAGATCCTCCTCAGCGCCATGGAGCACCACGCCAACATCGTGCCCTGGCAAATGCTGGCGCAAGAAGTGGGCGCGACGATCAAGATGCTTCCCATGACCGACTCGGGCGAGCTGATCGTCGAAGCCCTCGATGAGCTCGTCACCTCCCCCACGAAGGTGCTCGGCGTCACCCACGTGAGCAACGTGCTCGGCACCGTGAATCCCCTCAAGACGATCATCGCCAAGGCGAGGGCCCTCAATCCAGCCATCACCGTGGTGGTGGACGGCGCCCAGGCCGTGCCCCACATGAAGCCCGACGTCCGCGATCTGGATGCCGACTTCTACGCCTTCAGCGGCCACAAGCTCAGCGGCCCCACGGGCATCGGCGTGCTTTACGGCAAGGAAAAGCTGCTGGAGGCCATGCCCCCCTGGCACGGCGGCGGCAATATGATCCGCTCGGTCACGTGGGAGAAGACCACCTACGTCGGTCTTCCCGGGAAGTTCGAAGCCGGCACGCCCGCCATCGCGCAGGCCATCGGCCTCGGCGCTTCCCTGGACTACATGAGCGCCCTCGGCTGGGAGGCCGTGCACGCCCACGAGCAGGCCCTGCTCGCCTACGCCACCGAGCAGCTCGCCAAAGTGAAGGGCCTTCGCATCCAAGGCACGGCCAAGGAGAAGTCCGCGGTCATCAGCTTCGTGCTGGAGGGCGTCCACGCCCACGATGTGGGCAGCATTCTCGATCACCATGGCATCGTCGTGCGCGCGGGCCATCACTGCGCCCAGCCGCTCATGCAGCGCCTCAAGGTGCCTGCCACCACCCGCGCCTCCTTCGCCTATTTCAACGACGCCGCCGATGTGGACGCCCTCGTGGCGGCCCTGAACGCCGTCAACGAGATCTTCGGATAACCCATGGCCGATCCGCGCGAGCTCTACCAACAAGTCATTCTGGAGCACAACAAGAAGCCCCGGAATTTCGGGAAGCTATCGCCCTGCACCCACCACGCCGAAGGCCATAACCCCCTCTGCGGCGACCAGCTGGACCTCACGCTGAATGTCGTGGACGGCGTCATCCAGGAAGTGAAATTCGATGGCAGCGGCTGCGCCATCGACGTGGCCTCGGCCTCCCTCATGACCGGCGCGGTGAAGGGCAAGACCGTGGAAGAGGCCGCCACCATGGCCGACCAATTTCGTGCCCTCGTTCGCGGCGAGCTGAACCCTGAGACAGATGCTCATGCCCTCGGCAAACTCACGCTCTTCCAAGGCGTGAAGGATCTGCCCGTACGCGTCAAATGCGCCGTCCTTCCCTGGGCCACCCTGCGCAGCGCTCTGCAAGGTGAAGACGTGGCGAGTACGGAGTAGCGATGCCCAAGATTGCCGAGATCGAATACACGCCCAATCCGAACGCCGTGAAATTCGTGCTCAAGGAGCCCGTGTCCGTAGGCTTTCCCAAGAGCTTCCCCAGCATTGAGATCGCGCAGGCGGATGAGCTGGCCACGGCGCTGTTCGGCGTCGGCAATGTCGTGTCGGTCTTCATGCAGGATAAGTGGCTGACGGTCACGAAGGACGATGGCGCCAACTGGCCCGAGCTGCTTCCCAAATTGGCAGCCCCCATCCGCACTGCGCCTTCCGCGCTCGGCCAGACCGTGGCGGAGGCGACCAAGCGCGACTTCTCCAAAATCAACGATGAGAGCGATGAGCTCATCCGGAAAGTTCGAACGGTCCTGGATGAGAACATCCTCCCCGCCTTGGCCATGGATGGCGGAGGCCTCGAGGTTGTGGGTCGCCACGAGAAGCAGGTGATGATCCGCTACCAAGGCGCCTGCGGCACCTGCCCCAGCAGCCTCACGGGCACGCTCTCCGCCATCGAAGGGATCCTTCAGAAGGAAGTGGACCCGGATCTCACGGTGATCTCCGTCTAAGTCGCCTGCGGGTCGAAACGCCTACGCTCCAAGTGGCAGGAAAACCGTGAATAGGGTCCCTTCGCCGGCCTCGCTTTCCACAGCGATGCGCCCCCCCATGAGCTCGCAAAGCTTTTTGGTGATGGTGAGCCCAAGACCCGTTCCACCGTACCGACGGCTTGTGGATTCTTCCGCTTGCACAAACTCCTGGAAGAGCCGCGAGACCTGATCGGGCGTCATGCCGATGCCTGTATCGCGGACGCGGAAGCAAACCTCGGCCTCCCGTTTCTCGGTTTCCAGGGTGATGGTGCCTTGCTTCGTAAACTTGCAGGCGTTGCTGACAAGGTTGTACAGAATCTGGCGCAGCTTGGTGACGTCGACGCTTAAGCTGCGTAGTTCGGGATCCAGCCGAACCTCCAACTGATTGCCGCCCTTCTCTACTAGAGGGCGCAGCGTACTGATGACGTCCTCGACGATGGGGGCGAGCTCCATCGTCTCCATGTCAAGGGACATCTTTCCGGCTTCGATCTTTGAAAGATCCAGAATGCCGTTGATGAGCGACAGCAGATGCGTCCCTGAGCGGCGGATGCGGTCCAGATCCTCCACCATGACGTCGTTGCCCACATCCCGCGCCTCCTCCTGGAGCAGCTCTCCATAAAGGAGGATCGCGTTCAGCGGCGTGCGCAGCTCATGGCTCATGCTGGCGAGAAAGGCGCTTTTGTACTGACTCGCGCGTTCCACATCCTCCTTCGCAGTAAGGAGATCTGCATTGGCTTGGGTGAGCTGCTCCGTACGGTGAGAGACGAGGTTCTCCAACTCCGCGTTCCTATGCTGTAGGGCCCGCATGCGCCACCGCACCAACGCATAGCCGAGCCCCACAAGAACAAGGAGCTCCAGGCCTCTGGCCCAAGGGCGCTCCCACCATGCGGGAAGCACCTCGAAGGCGAAGAGGGCCGCGGGCCCCCACTCTCCGCCTACGTAGCGCGCCCTCACACGGAACTCGTAGCGCCGATGAGGCAGCAAGGGATACCTCACCTCCCGCTGTCGGGTATCCACCCAGCCCGATTCCAGCCCCGCCAAGGAGATCTGATACTCCACTCGCGTCTCGTTGAGATAGCCCAGCGCGGAGTAGCGGGCGATCAGGGTATTGCGAGATCGCTCCACGGAGACCTCGGTAGAGGGATCTACCGCCTTATCGCCAAGCGCTGCTTCCACGATGGCGGTCGCCGGCGGTGTGACGACTCGCTTCTCCGATTGATTGACGTAGTGAGCGAGGCCAGTGCTCGTGCCGATCCACACATCCCCATTGGGATCCGCCATAAAGGCCATGGAATCGCAATCTTCTCCCGGCATGCCTTCGGGTCCGCCCTGATGAAGAATGGTCTGGCCATCCGCGACATCCACGCCTCGACCGGCCCCTACCCACACCCGTCCGCGGGCATCCTCTCCGATCAGATAGATCTTGTCCGAGGCCAGTCCAGTGGAGCGATTCAAGTAGCCGCTCACTTGGAATTGCCCCGGCGCAGCATCCAGACGGAAGGTGCCCTGGGGATCGAAGTACGAGCCGCGGAAGCTGCCGTCGCGCAGCTGGACCAAGTAGGACGCGTAGGTAAACCGCAGGCCATCTCGGGCTGAGTAGCGTCGCCATACGCCCCCTTCCCTGCAGGCGAGGCCCTGCTCTCCACAGGCCCACAGCCGATGCCAACGATCTTCGAGCAGGTGGCTGATGCGCTCCGTAGGACGCCCCTCCGGAAGCGTCTCGCTTTCAAAGCGCCATCCCTTCCCGTTGGGAACACCACGAAAGAGGCCTGCGCCATCGGTGGCCACCCAAAGCGTTCCATCGTGGTCCACCAGCAACCGCAGCACACGCCGGCCCTTCAACCCCGCCTCAGAGCCCCAGCGGCTCAAGCGATGGGCCGCCTCCTCCCATCGAAGGAGCACGGGTCCGCTCCCTCCCAACCAGTAGGCGCCATCGGGCGTCTGCGCCATGGTGCGGATGGCATAGGCCTCCGTACCCGGGATGAGCGTCCACCCCTTCGGCCCGCCCCTGACGAGACCCGCGTCTGTGCCCACGAGCAGATGTCCGGCGGTATCCCGGCGGATCATCCAGATCGTGTCGTGGGGCAACCCCTCTGGCCGGGAGTAGGACTTCCAAGCCCCTTGTCCCAAAGCCCGGTGCACGCCCTGGCCTCCGACCCAAAGGGTGCCCTCCTGATCGAGGCAGATGCCCCTGGGGCCACTGGTGGGTAGCCCTTGGTCTTCGCCAAGAAAAGACCAGCCCCGAGCATCAAAGCTGGCGAGCCCATGTTCCGTGGGCACCCAGAGCCGCTGCTCCCGATCCAGATAGAGGCTCCCCTCGTCCTTATTGATCCCGTGAAGATGATCGCTGAGGTTTTGAAAGCGGGCCTTACCCGGCCCGCGCATCCACAGCGATCGCGCCGAGCGCACCCAAAGCCGCCCCGCCGCGTCTTTGGCCAAGGCATCGATCCGCTCGGTGCCCAGGCCCGACTCTGGCCCCACGACCGTCCACACGCCTCGCGCGTCGCGGCCATAAAGCTTGGAGCCGGAGGACACCCACACTTCGCCACTCGCAGCAGGCCACACGGCGCCAGCCTCTCCGCCAGGCCAGCCTGCGGCAAGCTCGAAGCGCGCCCCGTCCTTGGACCAGAACGGCCCCGAAGACATGGCCACCCACACCGCGCCCTCGGGGCTCGCATGCACATCGTTCACCCGTTCGGAGGGAAGCCCCTGCAGCGCCTGCCCCGCCCTCATCCGCGAACCATTCCAATGGGCCAGGCCAAGATAAGTGCCGATCCAAACGCTTCCATTCCCCTGGGCGAGCAAGGTCGTAATGTTGCCCGAGGGCAGCCCATCCTCCATCCCAAAGACCCGGAAACGCGTCCCGTCGTAGCGGTAGAGATTGCCCTCCGTCCCCACCCAGATGAAGCCCGGTGCATCTTGCACCACGGCCTTCACCGATAGGTTTTCGAGCCCTTCCGCCACTCCATAAGTCCGAAACCTCTGCCGACCCGGCGGGTCCGCGCCTTGCCCCAGCAGCATCTGACCGGTGAGCAGGAGGCTAAAAGCCCATAGGGCAGGAGATGGAACCATGGGTGAGGCGACCCTTCGATGCTGCTCTCATCGCCCGAACGGGTCGAAGGCCTGAGCCTTGGGAAGCGCCTCCCAACCAGCACTTTTCGTGTATCTCCTAAGCCATCCGGGCTATCCTGGTTGTTCTGCCGGACGAAAGTGCCGGGAATCCAGCCCCCCGCCTGAAGAACGGGTGAGGCAAAACCAAGAGGTGGACTGAATGTCCAAGTTACTCGCACAAATTAAGGGCCACGGCACCAAGAACATGGGCCGCATCAAGGTGCTCGACGCCGCCGTGCTGGACGACAGCAACGACAGCAACGAGTTCCTCGCTGCGCTCCAGGGTGAGACCCGCGCCCTTCGCGAGGAAGAAGTCGTCCGCGGCTTCGTCGTCGAAATCCGTGGCAAGGATGTCATCGTCGACATCGGCTACAAGGGGAGCGGCACCATTGCTCTCGATGAGTTCAACCAGCCCGACGGCACCAACACGCTGGCCGTGGGTGACGTGGTCGAAGTGCTCGTGGAGCACCTGGAAGACGCGAACGGCAACGTGCGCCTCTCCCGCGACCGCGCCGAGAAGATGAAGATCTGGGACGAGGTCGAGAAGGCCTTCAAGGCCAACCTCACCGTGCACGGCACCGTGCTCGAGAAGGTCAAGGGCGGTCTGGCTGTCGATATCGGCATCCGCGCCTTCCTGCCCGGCAGCCAGGTGGACACCAAGCCCGTCCGCAATCTGGATCCCTACATCGGCAAGTCCTTCGACATGAAGGTCATCAAGGTCAACCGCCGCCGGGGCAACATCGTCCTGAGCCGCAAGCTGTACCTCGAGACCATCAACGCTTCCATGAAGGAAGAGACCCTGGCGGGCCTCGAGGAAGGCAAGCTGGTCGAAGGTACCGTCAAGAACATCACCGAGTACGGCGCCTTCGTCGACCTCGGCGGTGTGGACGGCCTGCTGCACATCACCGACATGTCCTGGGGCCGCCTCTCGCACCCCTCCGAGATGTTCCAGATGGGCGACAAGGTCGAAGTGGCCGTGCTCAAGTACGACAAGGACACCGAGCGCGTCTCCTTGGGCTACAAGCAGAAGTTCCCCGATCCCTGGCTCTCCGTCGAGGAGCGCTTCCCCGTCAACCACCTCGTCAAGGGCAAGGTCGTCTCCATCACGGACTACGGCGCGTTTGTTGAGCTGGAGCCCGGCGTGGAAGGCCTCGTGCACGTCTCCGAGATGAGCTGGACCAAGAAGGTCAAGTCCGCCAAGGGCATGGTCAACTTGGGCGACCAGGTCGAGGCTCAGATCCTCGCCGTGGACACCGAGAACCGCCGCATCTCCCTCGGTATGAAGCAGATCACCCCCAACCCCTGGATGGCGATCGCTGAGAAGTACCAGCCCGGCCAGATCGTCTCCGGCGCGGTGCGCAACATCACCGAGTTCGGCGCCTTCATCGAGCTGGAAGAGGGCATCGACGGCCTGATCCACGTCTCCGACTTCTCCTGGACCAAGAAGATCAAGCATCCTTCTGAAGTCGTGAAGAAGGGCGACATGATCACCGCCAAAGTGCTCAACCTCGATCCTCTTGCCCAGCGCATGAGCCTCGGCGTGAAGCAGATGGAACCCAACGTGTGGGAGATCTTCTTCCAGAACCACAACGTGGGCACCGTCATCACCGGCAAGATCGCCCGCCTGACCGATTTCGGCGCCTTCGTCGACCTCGGCGATGGCATCGAAGGCCTGGTGCACGTCTCCGAGCTCTCCCGCAACCGCGTGGAGGACATCACCAAGGAGTTCCAGGCCGGCCAGGACCTCACGATGAAGATCGTGAAGCTGGATCCCGTCGAGCGCCGCATCGGCCTCTCCGTGAAGCAGCTGGCCCAGGACCAGGAGCGCGGCGAGATCGATGCCGCCAAGGCCAACCAGCCCTCCTTCAAGAAGGCCACCCTCACGGATGCCTTCGCCCAGGCCAAGCGCGAAGAGTAGTCTCTACTCTACGCACTGTGAAATGGGGCCTTCGGGCCCCGTTTCTTTTTCGGCAAGCGTGAGATGAACACTCCCCCTGCCCACAAAAGCAAAGGGCCCGAGAGGGCCCTTTGCTTTTGCAGGAGAGGATCGAACCTATACCTTCGCCTTAAGGAAATCGCCCATGCGCTCCAAGGCGCGCTTGAGATTGGGCAGGCTATTCGCGTAGCACATGCGAACGTGCTGCTGCCCGCTGGGACCGAAGTTGCCGCCGGGGATCACGGCCACGTGCTGCTCGCGCAGGAGGCGCTCACAGAAGGTCTCCGCGTCCATTCCGGTGGGGGCGATGCTGGGGAAGGCGTAGAAGGCACCCATGGGAGCAACGCAGGGTAGGCCGAGCTCCTCGAAACCCGCGAGCATGGTCAGACGGCGGCGATCGTATTCCTGGCGCATCTGCTCGACGAACGGCTCGCCTTCGCGGATGGCCGCCAGGCCTGCGTACTGGGCCATGGTGGGCGCGCTCATGATGTTGTATTGATGGGCCTTCAGGATGGCGGCCAGGATATCCGGCGGCGCGGCCACCCAACCCAGGCGCCAGCCCGTCATGGCGTAGGCCTTGGAGAATCCGCCCAGCAGCACGGTTCTGGAGCGCATGCCTTCGAGGGCGGGGAAGCACAGGTGCTTCGCATTGCCGTACACAAGGCGATCGTAGATCTCGTCGCTGTAGACGAGGAGGTCGTGCTTCTCGGCCAAGCGCGCGAGAGCCTCCGCCCGCTCAGGGGAGAGTACGGCGCCGGTGGGGTTGCTGGGGTAGCCGAGGAAGAGGGCCTTGGTGCGCGGCGTGATGGCCGCTTCGATGCGCTCGATATCGGGTTGGAAGCCTTCCTCCGCGCGGCTCGGCACCAGCACCGGCACGCCGCCGGCGAGGATCGTGTTCGGCACGTAGGACACAAAGCAGGGCTCGGGGATGATGACCTCATCGCCGGGCTCCAGCGTAGCCAGCAGCATGTTCTGCGAGGCCTCGCTCACACCCACCGTGAGCATGATCTCCGTGGCCGGATCGTATTTCACGCCATATTGGCGCTGCAGCAAGGCCGCGATCTCCTGCCTCAATTCGAGCAGTCCGGCATTGGAGGTGTAGGCCGTCTTTCCCTCTCGCAGGCTGCGGATGGCCGCATCCTGGATGGGGGCGGGCGTGACGAAATCGGGCTCGCCGATTCCGAGCGAGATCACGTCGGTCATGGTGGCGGCGATGTCGAAGAACCGGCGGATGCCCGAGCTCGGCATGGTCTGGATGCGGGAGGCCACGAAAGAGCCCATGGAACCGCCTTTCGAAAAGGCCATTATCTCCCGAAGCCCGGCCCGCGTCCTCTCTGGATCTTCACCGGTTTACTAGGAGTAAGTGCAGCGCCCTCCAAGGCCCGCTGGCAGACTGGGGGCATGGACCACGCCACCTACTTGAAATGGCAGCGTCGCGAGCAGCTCGCCAACAGCCTCACCCATGGCTTTGGAACAGCCCTCTCCGTGGCGGCCCTGGTGGTCATGATCGTGGCTGCGAGCCTTCACGGCACCGCACGGCACGTCGTGGGCGCGGCGATCTTCGGGTCCGGCCTGGTGCTGCTCTACCTGTTCTCCACCATCTACCACTCACTACCCACCTCGCGAGCCAAGCGGGTCTTTCACGTGCTGGACCACGCGGGCATCTTCTTGCTCATCGCCTGCACCTACACCCCCCTCTGTCTGGGGACCTTGCAGGGCCCCTGGGGGTGGACGCTCTTCGGGATCGTATGGGGTCTCGCTGTCACCGGCATCGCGCTCAAGGCTTCCCTCTTCCACCGCATGGCCTGGATCAGCACCCTGATCTACCTGTTGATGGGATGGACGGTGGTCATTGCCCTCGCCCCCCTGGTGCGCCGCATGCCCGTGGGCGGCCTTTTGTGGCTCTTCGGTGGCGGCCTCTTTTATTCCGGCGGAGTCATCTTCTATCGGTGGCACAAGCTTCACTACCACCACGCCCTTTGGCATCTCTTCGTGCTGGCTGGCAGTGCCTGCCATGTTGCCTGCGTCCTCAAGTTCGTCATCCCCTGAGCCGTTCGAGCCGGGCAGCTGGGTGTAGTCTGGCCTCACCCACTTCGGAGACGCAGCTGTGATCCCACTCGAGCGATGGCCGGGCTTCAGCCAATGGGGCCGCCAACTCGACACATTGCTGGCGAAGCCCGACGCGCTCTGGATCTTCGGGCCCCGCGGTTCGGGCACCACCACCCTCGCCCGCTTCGTGGCGGAGTCCCGCCAACGACCCCATATCGAAGCCGCTGACCACCTGGCCGAACCCGAAGCTGGGTCGGTCATTGCCGGCCATGCGCCCTGCCCCTGGCCCGCCTACGCCCTGGAGCTGCGCCTTCCCGCCCTTGAGGAAGCGCCCGAGTGCGTCCCGGGGATTCTCGCCTGGTTTGCCCAGGAAGAAGGTATCGAAGGGCATCTCCCTGAGACCTTGGGCCGCCTGCCCTGCCCTGGAAATCTCAGGGAACTGCGCAATCGCGTGGTGCGTTACAAACTCACCGGACAGCTTCCCGACATCGACCCCACCGGGCCTCCCGATTTCACCGAGGAAGATCTGGCCACTAACCTTCATCGACTGGAAGCCTACCTGCTGCATCGCGCCCTCCGGCGCAGCTACGGCAATCGCGTCGAAGCCGCCAAGCGCCTCGGCGTCAGCCGTCCCCAGCTCTACGCGCTGATCCGCCGGCATGGCGATCCCGTGCGTGGCGAGCAGCCGGTGGAGGCCGGCCCCAAGCGCCTTTTGAAGCGCCGAACACAAAACACAAGTCCTTAAAGCCGCCCCCGATAAGCCTCCCAACAGCGCTTTCGCGCAAAGGGTCTGATGATGGCGAATCCCCTTCGGGTGCTAGTGGTGGACGACGATCCCGGGATGCGGGACGGCATGGCCCTCACGCTCAAGCGGTCCGGCTTCTTTGCAGAACAGGCCCGGAGCGGCGAAGAAGCCCTTCGGATGGTCCGCCCCGGCGCCTACGATGCGGTCGTCACCGACCTCCGCATGCCCGGCATGGATGGGCTGCATCTCACCGCCCGGCTGAAGGCCGTGGATCCGCCTCTGCCCGTGCTCCTCGTCACGGCCTTCGGGTCCTTGGAGACCGCCCGGGAGGCCATGCGGTTGGGGGCCTTCGATTACCTCAGCAAGCCCTTCAGCCCCGAAGAACTCACCGCCGCCCTTCAAAAGGCCATCAAGAACGAAGCCCATCTCAAAGCTGAAGAACCCTCCGACGCGCCGGTGATCCTCACGCAGGATCCCGCCGTGAGCGAAACGCTGGCCTTGGCCCGGCGCGCCGCCGATAGCAAAGCCACCATTCTCATCCAGGCGGAAAGCGGCACTGGCAAGGAGCTGCTGGCCAAGCTCATCCATCAATCCAGCCCCCGGCGCAATGGCCCCTTTGTCGCCATCAACTGTGCAGCCATCCCCGAAACCCTCTTGGAATCGGAGCTCTTTGGCCACGAGAAGGGCGCCTTCACCGGGGCCACCAGCGCGCGCGCTGGCCGATTCGAACAGGCCGATGGCGGCACCCTGGTGCTCGACGAGATCGGCGAACTGCCCCTCTCCCTCCAAGGCAAGATCCTCCGCGCCATCCAAGAACGAGTGGTGGATCGCCTGGGTGGCGCGCGGCCCATCTCTGTGGATGTGCGCCTCATCGCCCTCACCAACCGCGATCTCGCGGTGGAGGTGAAAGCGGGTCGCTTCCGCGAGGATCTCTTCTACCGCCTGAAGGTGATCCCCCTCGATCTGCCGCCCCTGCGCGCCCGTCAGGATGATCTGCATCTGCTCGCCGCCCACTTCGCCGAGCGCTACGCCCGCGAAAACGAGCGGCCCGTGCCTCAGCTTGCGCCTAGCTTCCTTCACGCCCTCTTGGCGCACACCTGGCCTGGCAATATCCGCGAATTGGAAAACGCCATGCAGCGCAGTGTGGTGCTGAGCCGGCATGCCCAACTCACCTGGAAGGATCTGGAATGGCTGGTGCCCAAGGATCAACTCGGCACCATTCCTGAGGATCCTCCTGCACCAACCGTGCAGGAGACCTGGATCGGCGCGCCTCCCCCCAAGGGCAATAGCCCCACCCTCAAAACCAGCACGCCCGAAGGCGCCGTCGCCGGAGACCCGCGCAAACCGCTCGTCGGCGTGTCCTTGGGCACTCCCGTCGTGCTCCCTCTCGGCCTCTCCCTGCCTGAGCTGGAGCGGTTCTGGCTGCTGAGCACCCTCAGCGCGCTCAAAGGGAACCGCACCCACTGCGCGGAGCAGCTGGACATTGCGCTCCGCACCGTGCGCAACAAGATCAACGAGTACAAGGCCGAAGGCTATCCCATTCCCGCCAGCCAGCGCGGGAAGGGCGATGACGAGGACTGAGAAGGATCACCACGAAGATCGCAAAGACCACGAAGCGTTCCTTCGTGGTCTTTTCAGCGTCAGTTCACCTCGATGACGACATGGGCGAAGGCTTTTTTCCCTTTATCGTCCTGCGCTTTCACCGTGAAGAAATGAACGCCAGACGATAGTCCGGTGAAAGAGATCGTGCCTGAGCCCACGGTGGCATTCGATGAGGCGGGAACCATGGACACCACGGGTGCGGGACCATCGGCGTCAGCGGCTGTGAAGGTGAGGCTGGCAGTTCCATCCGTGGAGGTCTGGTAGGCCGGCGACACGCTGAGGGTGGGCGCGGCGTTGCCATCCAGATCGGAGAGGCGGGCTTTGATGCTTGCGCGGAAGAGCGTGTCCACAAGGAAGGGGACTTGGAATCGGAAGTGAACGGTGTCCACCGCTTCAGCGTTCTCAAAGTGAGTGATGGAGCGTTCCACGGGTTGGTAGGCGGCCTGGATTTCCGCGAGGTCCCGAGCCACATAAACGAACCCCAGCCGGAATTGTTTTTCGCTCGTCTGATAACTAGGCACTCGCGGACCGTTCTTTCCCACCGCCCAGGCGTGATCGTACTTGGTGGCAGAGGTGTAGCTGATGGTGTGGTCCGGATTGTAGACGAGGCCTGCGAATTCGTAGATATCCGGAAAGGTGGCGTTCAATCCCATCGCATAGAGATCATGCGTCGAGAAAGTCTCTGTCTCGTTGCGCGTGAGGTTGTTGATGGAGCTGTAGGTGAATCCGCCCACAGGATCTCCGCTGATGATGTCCACGGTGACGTAACCATCCTGGGAGTTCACATTCGCCATCTGTCCATAGGCCGTGGAATTGGCGTACCAATGGCCGGAGCCCACTTCGATGCCGATCTGCACGCCCCAGTTGTGGCCGATCTCATGATCGAAGACACCAAGGCAGCCATCGATCACGGTCCCACCCCCGATGTTGTAGCGGCAGATATTGGGTACACCGACGCCGGTCACGCTGCCTTGGCCGATACCATCGGCCAGATGGCGGTAGGTGAGCACGTTGGGCACCGTGTTGGGCGTGAGGTTGTTCGCCATCGCCACCACCATCATGTAATCGTCGGGGAAGCTGCTCTTCAGCTGAGCGACGTAGCTATCGATGTTGGCCGTGGCGTAGACGCTGCTCCAGGTTGGGAAAGTCACCTGAGCTGGGTCGGCGATGAGGAAGAGGCAATGCTCCGTCTGGTAAAGCGTGGGACTCAGTTGCACCAGGGCGATGTAATCCACCTGCACCGTCGCGCTCACACTGCCGATGGCGTTGGTGGCCGTGAGGGTATAACGCGTGGTCGCCGTGGGCGAAACACCAAGGGAGGTGCCCGTCACCATGCCCACGCCCTGATCGATGGAGAGGCTTGTGGCTCCGGCCACGGACCAACTCAGCGTGCAGTTCCCTCCAACACCCACGTAGGTTCGGCTGCTGGTAAAGCTGGAGATCACGGGCAGAGGACCGACTTGAACCGTCGCCTGCGCTTGTGCGGAGCCCGCGATGTTGGTGGCCGTGAGCGTGTAGGTGGTCGTCGATCCAGGGCTCACGCTAAGGGATGTTCCCGTTACGGTGCCGATGCTTTGGTCGAGGCTGAGCGTCGCGCCGGCACTGGCGCTCCAACTCAACATCGATGACTGGCCTGGCACGATGGCTGAGGG
>JACXTT010004969.1_pt1 | contig 19500 bp, 24 predicted proteins | sample 9270951 | NCBI WGS metagenome assembly JACXTT01 (sample SAMN15532306, study PRJNA645909) | rock metagenome | isolation source: weathered quartz diorite | place: Puerto Rico | collected 2017-06-21 | reverse complement strand
TAGCCGGCGTTGTCGATAACGATAGAGTCCGGCTCCTGTAACCGTTGCCAGGACCCGAGCAGCATTTTCCGCGGAGCGCCTGTCAGCGTCGCGTCGTCGAGGCCGAGCAGAATACAGGTAGCGAACTTTCCCGCACGAGTCCGGGCGACGGGAGCTCCTTTGAAAAGCTTCACGGCCCATTCGACACCGCTCACACCGCGTACCCGCGTCAGGTCGGTGTCCTTCAGCGCCTTCGTTTGCTCGAAATATTCCGTCTTCGCATCCATCACCCATACATCCGCATCGGTCACGTCGAGAATCTGACTGCCGGTGCGATTGAGAATGCTCGCGAAAATCGAGGTCTGGTTCTCCAGCAGAAAGGTGCAGAAGGCGATGGCGAAAATCAGCCCGAGATATTTGGCACGGTCCCCGGTTAACATTTTCCATGCTATAAAGTTCATGACCTAAGCTCTTCTGACACTTTTTCCCCGTCGACGACTTCGCTTTGTTCCTTCACGCGCACGAGAAGGCGCGACCAGTAACCTGCGAGCTCAACTCGCAGGTCATCCGGATTGCATCGCACCTCCGAGCCCAAGCCGAAATCTTGAGTTTTCTCCACGCTGCCCAAAGGGCGATTCACTTGCGGTCTTGAGCTATTCAACATGATTCCGCCTCCGGTACGCGGCGGCTGAAATACTGGCTCGATCCGCGAAAAGCATTCTTGATAGCGACGAAGTCCATAACGTCCGTTCTATGAGATGACAATAATCATCTAATCGGTATAAAAAAATGAATTATTGTTTGACTGCCTCGAAGTAAAACTTCCGAGCGTCCTCCAGGAATTTCTTGCGCTGCCCGATGTCCACGATCAACCGCGCGACGTTAAGCGTACCGGCCATCCCCGAAAACAGAAACCGGACCTTGCGATTTCGCTCCTCATCGTTCGCGCCAGACACGTATTTCGCCTCATTACCGATGTGCTTTATCAAAAGGTTGAAAAGCGCACTGCGTACCTTGGTGGGACGCCGAGTGATTTCCGTGGTCAGGGCCGCGATCGGACAGCCCCCCGCGGGGTCGTCACAATGCTCAAGGCTCAAGTAACCGTCGATGAGGGCCTTCAACTCACCGCCTTTCGGAGCATGTGTGACAGCACAGTCCGCGTGATGTGCTAGCTGCTTCAAACCCTGCTCGAAAGCTGCGACGAACAACTCTTCTTTGCTTAGGAAGTGCCTGTAAAACCCGCCGTGGGTCAAATGGAGATCTCGCATCAAATCGCCGATCCCAGCTCGTTCGCTGCCACGGCTGCAGAACCGGCGAGCCGCGGCCTTCACGATTTTCTCTCGGGTTTGCTGCTTGTGTTCCGACGGGTAGCGCATTGCAGACCTCTATAGGATGATATAGGTCATCTCATTGTGAGTCAAGCCCTCGCAACCATCTTTAACCCCCGTTTCAGAAAGCAAGCATCAGACGGAGACCTCGAAGATCAATTCCAGCTCGACCGGAGTGCCGAGCGGAAGGCTTGCGACACCATACACCAGGCGGGAAGGATTCTTGCCTTTTCCGAAGATATCTTGCAACAACTCCGAAGCGCCGTCAGCGACTTTCGGTTGATCGCGGACATCTCCCGAAGTGGCCACTAACACGCCGAGCCGGACTATCCTCGTCACTTTGTCGAGTGATCCCAAATACTCACGGGCGACCGCGAGGCCGTTAAGCGCCGCGAGATACGCCGCCTTGCGGCCCGTTTCCACGTCGAGCTCCGCACCGACGCGCCCGATGAATTTCGCCGCGCGCCCTTCCGTGGGAAGCATCCCGGTCAGAAAAAGCAGATTGCCCGTCTGCACTGCTTCGGCAAACGTGCCGAATGGCTCCGGCGGCGCGGGAAGCTTGATGCCAAGTTCTTCTAGCCGCTGCTCGGCGCTGGCAGGCCGAGCGTTTTCGCGCATTACCATTTGCCTGCGTGCGCTCCGCCATCTACGTGCAATATTTCACCGGTAGTGAAGGTGGCGTCCGTCAGAAACAGAATGGCATCTACGACTTCGTGGATTTCACCCATCCTACCGACCGGGTGCAAATCTTTGAGCAACTCATACGTCTCGGGCTTATGCATCGGAGTTTTAATGACACCCAACGCAACCGTGTTTACTCGGATGCCGTCCTTGGCATATTCCATCGCCAGTGCGCTTGTCACTGCATCCAAACCGCCCTTAATCATGATTTGCAGGGCCGCCGGCACACCCGCGACCGCATGCCCGACAAGCGTGGTTGAAATATTGACGATGCTGCCGCTTTTCTGCCGCAACATCTGCTTCACCACCAACTGGGAAACGTAGAGAAACCCCGCCAGCGTCGTGGAAACCAAAGCGTTGAAGTCTTCGGTCGTGTATTCCGTGAAGGGCTTCGGGATAAACATTCCCGCATTGTTTATCAGCACATCGACGCGGCCGAATCGGGACACGGCAGTATCCACAATTCTTGTGGCCGTCTTCGGGTCACCGATGTCTCCGTCGACCAGTGCCAGATTCGCTGACGCCGGGAACGGATTTGCTTTGGTAATGTTTCGTGAGTTCGCAACCACGTTGTAACCCCGATCCAGAAAAGCTTTCACAAGACCTGCTCCGATGCCTTGCGAGCCACCGGTGATAATCGCTGTTTTTTGTATGTTTGCCATTTCTAAGTTCCTTCTACGCGGGTCGATTTAAAAAGTATTTGGAAGTTCGAATCTCGAGTCGTGATATTGGCAGGCGGGTGCAGTCGACAAGCCGCGTCCGCCCTGGACTGAGGGTTATCAGCCGCCGAGTTGAGAAAAGGCCCCAGCTCCGCCGTCGATGGCGAAGTCTGCCCCAACGACGTAGGCCGAGTCATCTGTTGCTAAATATACGGCCAGCTTCGCGATCTCCAGCGGCTCCGCGATTCTTTTGCTGGGATTGTAAGTGCGGAGGACATCTTTAATGGCTTCGCCCTCTTTCTCACCGGGAACACGGCCGAACATTTCAGTGTCGGTGGCCCCAGGACTCATAGCATTCACTCGAATCTTTCTATCCGCGAGTTCTGCGCTCATGGTTCTAGCGAAACTGGAAAGTCCCGCCTTGATCGCCGACATCATGCTCGTGGTGGGCCAGGCCGTTTTAACGGTCACTGACGAAGTGATGATCACCGAAGAGCCGCTTCTCAACAGGGGAACTGCCTTTTGAATCGTGAAAAATACTCCCTTCAAGTTCACGGCGACTAGGTTGTCAAACGTATCTTCCTCGACCGCTTCGAAGGGGCCAAATTGACTATAGCCAGCGTTCGCAAAGACCACATCGAGATGCCCAAATTCGGCTTTGATTTTCGCGTAAAGACTATCGAGATCTGATAGCTTGCTGACGTCAGCACGGAATGCCAGAGCCTTGGACCCGAGGGTACTTCTCGCCTCCTTCAACGTCTTCTCATCTGTGCCGCAAATTACGACACGAGCACCTTCATGCTCGAATTCCTGGGCAGAAGCCAGACCAATTCCTCGCGTACCCCCGGTAATTAGGATGTTCTTATTTTTCAGTTTTCCCATTGCTCTCTCCATTTCCATAACTACCGGGCACCTTTAGCTGTCTGTCGTCATCTAACTAGATGTCTGGTATCATCTAAACGGTACAAGATTCGAGCCAGAAAGTCTTAGAGCCTGGAGAATCGAACCATGCGTAAGTCAAAAGCAGAAACCGCCAAAACCCGCGAGCGCATACTCGAGGCAGCCAGGGCCCAGTTTCTGACCCACGGAATCACGGAGGCTGGTCTCGCGCAGCTCATGCGGGCTGCCGGGCTCACCCACGGCGGCTTCTATCGGCATTTCGCTTCCAAGGATCAGCTCGTTGCCGAGGCCTGCAGTCAGGCAGTTCTGTCGCTCACCTCCGGCCTCGAATCCCAAATCGAGGGGAAGCCTCCTGATCAAGCGCTGCCGCTGCTCGTCGGCAAATACCTATCCCGCAGTCACAGGGATCAACCGGCGACCGGTTGTGTCGTTGCCGCACTTGGGAGTGAACTGGCGCGCGCGGACACCAAGACGCGGGAGGCCGCCACGGAGGGTTTCCTGGGGCTCTCCCGGTTGATTGCCGGACAGCTCAAGAACGTGCCCGCCAAAAAGGCTGAAGTGCAGTCTATGGCGATCGCCGCAGCCATGATCGGTGCTATCACGCTCGCCCGCATTGTCCCGGATTCACGAATCTCTAATTCCATCGTAGTGGGCACTCGGGACCATATACTTAAGTCCGTGCGACGGAAGCGTTAGCAGCCTTTGGGCCGCTCTGCTCCGTTTGCAGCGAAATGATCGCCCCCAGGTGCCATGCCTTCTATTCGTTCTGCGATGACGACCCGTTGTTTCCAGACACGGACCGTGCGCCAACGAATGGCAGCCCCGGTCGAGTAAGGTCCCCCCAGGACCGCTTCCCATTCGCTGATTAAATCGCCTTGGGAATCCTGGAAACTAGAAACCACCCGAAAGACATCGACGCAGCCCACTCCCATCTCAAGAACCGTATGCACTGGCTCTAGCACATCCGCAAGGCGTTGAAACGCGGCCTGCTTTCCGTTGGCCAATTCGGTTCCAAGCCACAGCACAACCTTATCGCTGTAATAACGATTCAAAGCCTCGGAAAAAAGTGATTGCAAATCGAAGTTTTCGAGAAGGAAGTCTTCCTTGCCGATTTCGAGAATGGCTGCGTTCAGCTCAGGCTCAAGCGCCTCCGCCCGTCGCCGTGTCGCGCTGAAGCCGACAAGCTGGGAACCTCTCCATCGTTCGATCTGTTCAATATGTTGGTTAAATCGAGCTACGCAGATTTCTGCAAGAGTGCCGTAGTGGGCGTTGTTTCCTGCACTCTGCTCAACTAAGCGAATGATGGCTGACCGCACGACCTCGAACTCGGTGAGTAGGCTTTCGATCGAACGCGGGTCGGCCAGCCGTGTTCTCCCCACAAGCCGGGTTCGCTGCTCGAGGCCGCTGCGTTGCTCCTCCGAACTAGCGAGTCGCTCGCATGCCTTGTTTAGCGCTAGGAACTCATTTCTGATCAGGTGCGAAACAAGCGCCGTGACCGAATCCGACCGCACAGCCCCGGCAATCCCACACTGTTCGTCGGTGAGACCTTGAAGAACGAGTTGCAGCCGCTTTTTCCCGGTCTTTAGCTCCAACGCGAGATTGGATCTCTCAAATTCTTTCGGAATCACAAGGCTTCCTCTGCGACATCAAGTTCAAAGCGACATTATCGCTACTCCCGCCGCGATACCCGCCCGGTCCAGCCAAATCCCCCAAGGTGCTCACGTCGCGGATGTAGCTATCGCCTGTCCAAATTCCGTCATCCATCTAATTCCTTGGCAAAATCCGCCCGTGGGCATTCCGCTCCAGCTTATGCACGATAAAAAAGCTGTAAGTGTCTTCACCACAGAGAGTGCAGCACCCCACATCTCCATAAACGACTATGCCCTCCCAGTGAATACCGAAGATGCATAGAAGTCGGATCATCGGGTACCTCCAGAGATTCGAGAGTCTTCAGTCGCCTGTACTGCTTGGTGCTCAACATCCGCTCTCGGACCGTATCCCTCGCGACCAAGAACCGTCTTCTTTATTCCTATTCCCATTCCCTCACGCCACTATATATGATGCTCATCATCTAAGTATGGTACACGGATTTTATGCGGTGCTGGAACATGATGCTGGCGTGCCATTGATCACACGGATAGCAAGTAGACAAGAGACACGAAGGCTTATCGGAGGTCGGGTCCCCTCATTGAGTGTAACATATAGATGTTAGAGATCATCTAAACTGCCGTGGAACTGGATTCGATGTTGGCAACGCGTCGCTCGGTGGCCTGTGATTGCCGCTCGAGCGTGACCAACTCTGGATTCAATCTTGGGACAACTAAAGGAGAAAGAATGGAAATTAAGGATAAGGAAATGAAAATCTCACAAACGTACCGAGCTGCTGTGATCCCAGCTCACACGATCGATTCAGCGCCCCAGAAGCCCAAGTCAGCGCTTCGGGGCCTCATGCAGCGTCTCAGCTTGGCGTTTCTCGCTTGTACGCTCGTCATTGGTGCGATTGGCACTGCGAGCGCCGGCGGGGCTCAAGACGAAGCCGCCGTTCGCGCGCTCGGAGATACCTTTGCTAGAGCTTTCATTGAGAAGAATCCCGAACTCCGAGCGTCCCTATTCGCCGAAAATGGAACCTTCGTGACGCCTGTGGGCGACTATCTGCAAGGGCGGGTCGCTATGGTAAAGGACTTCGGTTCCGAGGCGGAAGCTGTCAACGGTAGCACACAGGCGGCGTTCTCCAACTACAAGGTCGACTTCGTCAAACCCGATGTCGCATTCGTCGACGCGCTACTTACTCTGCACAATGTCAACGGTCCGGATGGGACGATCATCCCCGTGATACCGGTTAACGTTTACTAGGTGGCCGTCCGTCACGACGGTCGATGGCTGATCGCGGATGGGCGCGCGCATTTCGCTCCCGCGCCGCCTAACGGCATGACCTCTCGAAACTAGCGTGGAGAATGCCTCAATTCCGACAAGCCGACTCACGGCTAGTGCTTGCGTGTTATCCTCCGGGCGAGTGGCAGTTCGAATCGGAGGAACCATGAGCACCGCAACTATCCCATCTCCTATTCACCGTGAACCGGCTCTCCTTGGGCAGACCGTTGTTGTGATCGGCGGTAGCGCTGGCATCGGATTCGAAACAGCACGCCACGCACGTGCAGAAGGGGCTAAGGTGATCCTCACGGGCCGGAATGCCGAGCGCCTGCAGCACGCTGCCAGTGAGGTTGATGCCCTGAGTACCGCGGCCTTCGACGCCGCTGATCCTGTTGCTCTCGATCGGTTCTTTCTTGACCTGCCGACAATCGACCACGTGATGGTGACAGCCGGCCGGCCTTACTACGGACGCCTCGCGGATATGGACTTCGCGAAGATTCGCGATCTAATCGGCGAGCACCTCGTGCTGGCACTTTACGTCGCACGCAATGCGGCCAACAAAGTGCGGCCGGGAGGAACACTAATTTTCATGGGCGGCACTGGTGGTCGACGCCCAGCGATCGGCATGAGCATCACTGGCGCAGGCACCACTGCACTTCCCGCCCTCACTGCTAACCTGGCGCTTGAAATCGCGCCCGTGCGAGTCAACCTCATCGCCGCGGGATTCGTGGATACTCCCTTGTCTGCGGAACTGCTGGGCGATCAGCTCGAAAAACGCCGCAACCAGCTTCGCACTACGCTTCCCATCGGACGCGTGGTCGGACCGGCGGACGTGGCCGCGCTCGCCGTACACATTATGACCAACACCGCCCTCACGGGCGCAACCTATGACATCGACGGTGGACAGCAGTTCGTCGCCGCTTAACGAAAGGAACATACATGTCAACGGTCCATCTGCATCAGACAACTACCGCAACGCCCGAGCAATACATTGGCGGGCTCACCGACTTCGGGCCCGGCCGCGCGAAGCTTTTCGGCAACAGCGCTGACGAGTACCTCAAGGTGCATTCGCAGAGCGGCTCGCAGGCGGACGTCACGGAAGGTTCGGGCGGCATCTGGGAACGCCTGCGCTACGACTGGTCCGATCCCCATCACGTCGTGCTCACCACGACCGACTCCAACCTATGGGGAGGCGCGTCAGGACACACCTATAACTTCACACGTCGTCCGGATGGCAAGACTGACATCGACGTGACTGTCGTGCGCGACGGCAAAAACCTCAAGGGATGGTTGCTTGGCCTGGTAGTCGGAACCGTCGGCAAAGGGGTTTTGGAAAAAGCGTTTGTGAACTCCGTCAAGGCTATCGAAGCCCGGAACAGTTCCGACCACGATCCGTCACGGGGGGAGAAAGGGAAACCATGATGAAACCAATTCTGGTGACGGGTGCGGCGGGCCGTGTAGGGGCGGTGGGACGCACGGTAGCCGAACTGCTGTTGAGCCAAGGCAAAGCGGTCCGGGCGATGGTGCGAACGGAAGACGAGCGCGCGCAGGCATTACGCGGTCTGGGTGCGGAAGTCGTAGTTGGCAATCTGCTTGATCTCGATTCCATGCATAAGGCAATCGCCGGCTGCGAGACGATGTACTTCGGTATGTCGGTTTCGGATGCCTATCTGGCTGCGACGGTGAATGCGGCGGCGGTCGCGAAGCATCACGGCGTGAAGGCGTTCATCAACATGTCGCAGATGACGGTCTCGCAGATGAGCATTACCGAAACTACTCCGAGTCCGCAGCATAAGCTCCACTGGCTCGCCGAGCAGGCGGTGAACTGGTCCGGTCTGCCGGTTGTGCACGTGCGGCCGACAGTGTTTCTTGAAGGTTTCTTTCTGCCTTTGACTCTGGATTCCGTCAGGGAATCAAATCTGATCAGATTGCCGTTTGGCGAGGGCAAGACTTCACCGGTCGCAGTGGAAGACGTTGCCGGTGTGATGGCCGCGCTGCTCGCCAATCCGCAGCCGCACATCGGAAAGATCTATCACCTGACAGGTCCGCAGTCCGAGAATATGCATTTCTATGCGCAGGAGTACTCGAAGGCGCTAGGACGCACAATCACGTATCAAGACATTCCGGTCGAGCCGTGGCGCGACGCGTTGCTCAAGCGCGGCTTGGCGATTCACCTCGTGAACCACCTGGCGACGATGGGCGATCTGCACCGCGCGGGGCGCTACGACCGAATGTCTGGTGATGTGCGCACACTGACGGGACAAGAGCCATTGAGCGTGCAAGCGTTCGTTCGAAACAATGCGGCGGCATTTACGGCATCGGCAAAATCAGCGTGAGCGTTCAGATTCTTGATCTATCTTTTGACTGAACGGAAGGCACAGGAGAAGACACAAATGCATCCCTTACGCAAACTGCGAGAGTCCGGCAAGCCTACCGACGCACAGATCAGCGAGCTGCTTGCCGAAAACATCGTATTCAACAGCCCGATCCTGGCGCGGCCGATCGAAGGGCGAGAATTCTGTGCGGCGATTTTCGCTCAGTCGAGCTCCACGCGCGGCTCGGGTACCTACACAGCCGAGTTCAGGCTGGATGAGCGCACGACATTCTTACGTTGGGTGGGGACCATGGATGGCCACAAGTTCGAAAGCTTGGAGGTCATCGTGGACAACGAGCAGGGGCTGATTGTGGAGCGCACCATTGCTCTCCGGCCGTATCCGGCTCTGAAACTGTTTCGCGACGCCATGTATGCATCGCTCAAGGATAAGCTGCCGCCCGATGTTTGGGACTACCCAACGCCGCTGCGGGCGAGTTCGGCGTGAGCACTTTGGGAAATGGCCGCCCGGTCGCCAGGAGTCGTGTAGCTCTCGCTCAACCGCAGGAAAAAAGACTGTGTTGTTGCGGCCAAAGTCGCGATAGGTCCTGATTAACGGGAGCCAGAACCTGCTTAGGCCCCAGAATGAGCGGGGTGGGTCTAAACTATCTGCCTTGGTGACCAGACCATGATCTGCGCCTGAATCTAGCTCTTGGCGAGTCGGATCGATTCAGTCAAGCGATTGGAGCATGCGATGAACAAGTTCGAACCAGGGATGACAACGCACCGTGTCGGAATGGAAGGTCGGGAATCGGTAGAGAACTTCAGAGCCCGTCGCGGGGCGTTCCGCGCTCTGCATGAGGCAGGCTGTTTCGTGATTCCGAATCCATGGGATGTCGGCTCTGCGCGGTACCTGCAGCAGCTCGGATTCCCGGCGCTGGCGACGACCAGCGCGGGCTTTGCGTTCTCGCAGGGACTGCCTGACTCCGAAGGTGCGCTCACTTGTGAGCGTAACCTGGCTTACATATCCGATATCGCGGAAGCGGTCGATGTCCCGGTCAATGCGGACTTCGCGTCTGGCTACGGAGCGTCACCGAAAGATGTGGCCGATAATGTCACCCGCTGCATCGCTGCCGGCGTCGCGGGCCTGTCGATCGAAGATGCGACCGGTGATCCATCGTCGCCGCTTTACGAGTTGCCGCTCGCCGTCGAGCGTGTGCGCGCTGCGCGCGAGGCGATCAACCAGTCCCGTGCCGACGTCCTGCTGACGGCTAGAGCAGAATGTTTCCTTGTCGGGCATCATGATGCGCTTCGCGAATCCGTCCGGCGTCTGCAGGCATTCGCTGAGGCGGGGGCGGACGTGCTATTTGCACCAGGCCCCCACGATCCGACGGCAATCAAAGCGCTCGTTGACGCGGTTCGGCCGAAGCCGATCAATGTCCTTGTGATTCGGGACAGTGGGTTGAGCGTCGCCGACATTGCGGCGCTCGGCGTGCGACGCATCAGTGTCGGCGGCGCGTTGGCTCTTGCTGCATGGACCGGTTTCACGCGCGCAGCGCAAAAGTTAAAGTCGGAAGGGAGTTTCGCAGGCTTCGCGAGCTTGGTGTCGTACCCTGACATCAACGGGTTCTTCGTGACCGACTACCGCACGCGGCAGTCTGACAAACAGCGAGCGGCGGGATCACCAAGCTAAGTATATAAGGAGGCAGATGCACTTCTCTCACTGTATCGCCTTCGGGTGCTTAACGGTCTTGATTGCGATCGGTCATTAGAGATCTCGATAGTCTGAACTATTCAGCTAGCGCGCGATGGACAAACGAAACCGTGATCGACCCTTCACCGACTGCCGATGCCACGCGTTTGACACTGCCGCACCGAACGTCGCCCACGGCGAACACGCCTGGAAGCGAAGTTTCGAGCAGGTACGGTGAGCGGTCGGCCGGCCATCGGGCAGCGGCGAGATCTTCCTTCGTCAGATCCCGTCCGGTCTTGATGAAACCCTTCGCATCGAGCGCGACCCGGCCATTCAGCCAACCGGTGTTCGCGTCGGCCCCCGTCATCAGGAATACGTGCTTGAGGTCGTGACTCGTTACCGCACCCGTGCTGTCGCGCCACTGCACACGCTCAAGATGTTCGGTTCCCTCAAGAGCCACGATTTCTGTTTTCGTTTTGACCTGGATTGTTGGAGTCTCCTCGATGCGTCGAATCAGGTATCGCGACATGCTCGCTGAAAGATCGCTGGAGCGGACGAGGAGATGAACGTGTCTCACCGTCTGCGACAGAAAAAGCGCGGCTTGGCCGGCCGAGTTCGCTCCACCTACGACTATGACGTCATCGCCTTCGCACAGTTGCGCTTCCATGAAAGTCGCGTTGTAGTAGACACCCGCACCTTCGAACTGACAGAGATTCTCGAGCGACGGCCTGTGATATCGAGCCCCGGTGGCAATGACCACTGTGCGAGCAGGAATGGTCACGGTGTCGTCGAGTCTCACGCCGTAGGCGTTGTTTTCACAGACCAACTCCGCGGCGCCTTTCGCGATCATGACCTCGGCGCCAAATTTCTGTGCCTGGGCGTAGGCGCGCCCGGCCAGCTCTCGCCCTGAAATCCCCGTTGGGAATCCAAGGTAGTTCTCGATTCTTGAGCTTGAGCCCGCTTGCCCTCCAGGCGAGCTCGCCTCAATAACCAGCACGTCGAGTCCCTCGGAAGCAGCGTAAACGGCGGCCGCAAGACCTGCTGGTCCGGCGCCGACGATGACGACATCGCGCCGGTGGGTGTAATCGATCCCTTTATTGAAGCCGAGACAATCAGCGATCTCTTGATTGCTGGGATTCTTCAGTACGGCCTCGCCGCGGCAGATCACGACTGGTATATCCGCCGGCTCCACGCGAAAGCGATCGAGCAATTGCCGTACATCGGCGTCCCGGTCAAGATCGAGGTATTTGAACGGGTGGCCATTGCGCGTTAGGAATTGTTTAATTCGTAGCGTTGCCCCGGACCCGACGGAGCCGATGAGCAGCACGTCGCCAATCCCTTGCGCAATCACCGCGACACGTCGATGGATAAACGCTCTCATCAGCACTTCGCTGATTTCGGCGTCGGTTTGAATAAGGGCGTGCATCTGGTCGCGCGTCAGTTGGACGACTTCGCCAGAGGTACTCACACGGAGGCGCATCTGCGCGGGGCGACCGAGGATCATGCTGATGTCGCCAGTGAACTGAGTCGCCCGGACAGTCGCGATCAGAATCTCGTCCAGAGCCGATCGGCGAATGACCTCGATCTCGCCAGCCTTCAGCACAAAGAACGGCACGTTGGTTTGGCCGCCGTCGATCAACACTTCGCCGCGGGTGATTGGACGAATCACTCCGAGAGAAGCTATCCGTGCAATCTGCGCAGGACTCAACTTCGGAAACAGGAGCGCCGCATTCGGGGCGCTTGAGAGAAGCGTTGAGTGTGCAGACTCAGTCACTTGTGACTCGCTTTGGACAAAAAATGTGAGCGGAACGTCGACGCGCACAATTTCGTCATTTGGATCCCCGATGAAAAGATTCTAACCCTATCTGCTCGGCGTAACGCATTCAGGCTGATGCCCTGCGTGCTCGTTGAACCGACTTCAGGAATTCCAGCAGGTCGGCGTTGACTTGATCTGCATTCGTGGCGGTGAGGCCATGCGGCAGTCCTGGGTAGAAAATCTCTTTAGCTCCCTTGATGAGCTTGGCCGATTTTCTTCCTGAAATACCGATCGGCACGATTTGATCGTCTTCACCATGCATGACCAGCGTTGGCACGTCGATTTTCTTGAGGTCCTCGTGAAAGTCGGTCTCGGAAAATGCCTTGATGCTGTCATAGACATTCTTGAGACCGCCCTGCATGCTCCATAGCCAGAACTGATCCAGCATCCCCTGCGAGACTTTCGCGCCTCGCCGATTGGCGCCATAGAACATGATGGCGAAGTCTTTCCAGAACTGAGAACGGTCCTTAGCGACACCGCTGCGCAGTCCATCAAATACTTGGATCGGAACCCCGTCCGGATTGGCGGCTGACTTCACCATGACCGGCGGTACAGCGCCGATCAGAACGGCTGCGGCAACTCTCTTTGTACCGTGCCGTCCGATGTAGTGTGCAACTTCGCCTCGCCTGTGGAGTGGCCCACCATCGTGACATCTGTGAGATCGAGCGCCTCGATGAGAGCTGCCAGATCATCGGCGTACCCATTCATGTCGTTCCCCGACCAAGCTTGACTCGATCGCCCATGGCCTCGCCGGTCGTGGGCGACCACGCGGAATCCGTTCTGGGCGAGGAACAACAGTTGGGCATCCCATGCATCGGAACAGAGCGGCCAGCCGTGGGAAAATGTGACAACCGGCCCACTTCCCCAGTCCTTATAGAAAATTGTTGTTCCGTCTTTTACTGTGATCGTGCTCATATCATTTCTCCTTAAAGTTGTGGCAAAGCATATTCGAGATCTTGACCTACTTCTCTGGTACTACTATCGGAGCGCCTTTGTCCTTCACGAAGAACACGACGAATTTCGCCGGTTTGGTCTGGCTGGCGTTCCGTCCAACGACGTGAACATCATCCGGGCCTTCATAGAAAGTCTGACCAGGCGTGAGAGTCACTTCTTTTCCACCTCTCACCTGCATCACGATGGAGCCTTCCAGAACATAAATGAATCCATGCGCATTGTGACGGTGGATTGGGTCCGTACTGCCCGGAGGATACTCAACGGTGATCATCAGACCTTCCTTACCGGGAAGCTCGGGCAAATCTTTCGAGAAAAGCGGTGTGACCTTCGCTTCCTTAAGTTGGTCTTTGGGCTGCAAAGTTACAGACATCAGACACACCAACAGCAAAGCCAGTTTTGTAATCGTCATAAACAATCCTTTCGTTTGCGCGAGACCACTAAGGCTTCATTGGTTACATGCTCTGGTGCTTGCAGTCACGCGCAGTGGCGGACGAGTTCCTGTTCGGCAAGCAGCCAATCTTCCATGTCGTGGCCATCCTGCCGGCCACGCAATTCGTAGAAACAGTAGGCGAGTTGGGCAATCTCGTCGTGTGTGGGGGCCAGCCTATGGCCGGTGTATCTTCCCATCTTCCACTCACCTGCGGCCTCCGAAGTGACGAAATCAGCTGCTTCTGTCACAACACACTTTTCTAGTCTTCCGACAGTAACGACCAAGCCTTGTGGTATCTCATCAATGCGAGGCTCGTTATTTGACATGGTCTTAGGCTCGTTTCGTCGTAGTTGCAGCCGCCGCAGACTGCAGGGTTGCCTTCGGGAGCCCAGATGCGGAATCTTTGAGCCAGTCGGCAAAACGAATCTGGCCGAGTTGCGCACCCTCGCCCGGGACTAGCGTGCGCTCTCCGATCTTTGCTCCGGAGTAAAGCGCGTTGGGGTCCGCCATAACCTCGCGAGAATCATTGAACGATTTCAATCGCTGCCGTACGAGTTCATCGATGCGAAAGGATTGCGGGCCCCCAATTTCGACAGTCCCGTTGATAGGCTGGCCCACAGCGATCCTGCCCACGGCGCTTGCGACATCGTCGGCGGCCATTGGCTGGAAAAGCGCATCCGGCACACGCACTGACTTGCCGTCGAAAGAAATATCAGCAAGCTGCTTCAGGAATTCGAAAAACTGTGTCGCGTGGACGATCGAGTAAGGGATCGTTCCGCCTTTGATCAGCTTCTCCTGAGCAATCTTGGCTCGAAAGTAGCCGCTCTCGGACAGCAGGTCGGTTCCAACGACCGACAGTGCGACGTGATGTTTTACACCCGCCGCCGCTCCGTACTTGAGAAGGTTGCGAGTTGAGGTTTCAAAGAAGGTCATCACCGCCGAATCCTCCCATGAGGGAGAGTTCGATACGTCAACGACAACCGAAGCGCCTTTTAGCACTTCGGCCAGTCCTTCGCCCGTGAGGGTGTTGACCCCGGTGTTGGGCGCTGCCGCAACAGCTTCATGCCCGTGTTCACGAAGCTTGTTGACGAGCTTTGATCCGATGAGTCCGGTACCGCCGATCACTACGATTTTCATAATTGTCTCCGTCATTCTTGACCAAGGTATTTCTGAGCCATCAGTCGTTTGTCTTTGTTAAGACAGAGCCGAGTGGGAGTTTGTGACAACATGATTCCGTTTTGGATTTCTCCCTCGCAAGGTTCGTCTCTATTCACCGAACGGAGCCTTCATCAACAGGTTGACCGTTGACACAGTTTTGTAGCCAGGCACGAATCGCTCGCCGAAGTCGCGCAGGAAGTTGTCGTAGCTCGTCTCTGGCTTCGCCGTGACGAGCTTACAACACGTCTCGGCAAATCGTTGCTTCATTTTCAGTCGGGGGAAAGCGCTGAGGATGCGCTCGACATCGGCTGTCAGAAGTGCGTCAACGCCGAAGCCACCGTAGTCGAGTCCGATGCCCATCGTGCCGACCGCCACTTCCGGCTCTTTGTGAAGCGCCAGCGATGGCGTCGAGTTAAGCGCAACCAAGTCCCAGATCAGCTGTGCTCGGCGATCCGATAGACCTTTGCCTTTGATGAACGACAGTGCGGCATCGGCGCCATTCACTTCGAAGCGATTGGGTCCTGACACACTGGCGGTGAGGCCGATGTCATGGAGAATTGTCCCAATAGCCACGACTTCGCGGTCGTAGTCGATTCCCTTTATACGACCAATCGCTTCAGCGAACAGCCACGAACGCATCGCGTGATTGAATAGATACGCTTCGGAGAGTCGTTGCGCATGCTCAATCACGGCCGTGATAAGCGGACCATCGGGTACGCTCACGCCTGCGATCAGTCGAGTCTGCGACGCGTCTCGATTGACGAACGTCTTCGCTGGCGCAACCTTCTCCTGCTTGTAGGTGACCGTTTCATTATTCATCGGCGTCCTCCTCCGCTTCGCGCTGCTCTCGCCGTGATCGTTGTGAACCGCTTGACGAACTCAAGCGCCTTCTCGGCGACCTCCCGCCAGCCAGCGTCGATCGTCAGCGCGTGCCCGCGGCCTGGCATCTTGACGATCTCGGTCACTCCCTTGTTGCGCTTCTGCTTTTTGTAGGACGCGTTCGCGATCGCCCAGGGGACCGTATGGTCCGAGTCGGCGGAGATGATCAGCATCGGACCCCGCTCCGGGTTCGTCGAGTTGACCTTCGCCTCTGACCAAGGATTGAAGTTCGCGGACGCCGCCTGGAAGAGCGGCTCGCCGGCGCCGGGGACGGAGTAGCCGAGATAAAGCTCCTTCGCCTCGTCCTCGCCGACCGCGTTCGCGAAGCTGTAGCGGAACTGCTCGTAGGTGAGCGGGACCGCGCGGTTCCAATTCGAGGGGTTGCGCAGGGCGACGCTGGCCGCGCGCAGCGCCGAAATCGGGAGCGGGAGCACGCCGCGGAACGGCGCAGGGCTGATCGCGACCGACGCGGCGGCAAGCCCCCGCCCAGCGAGAATCATGGTCAGCAGGCCCCCGAAGGAGTGGCCTATGATTACGGGCTTCTGATTCAAGCGACGAATGATTGCTTCCTCGTAGTCGGCGATCTGGACGATCCCCTTGCCCGCGAACACCTCAGGGTGCTCCCTGGCTTCGGCTACCGTCTCGGGATCGTCAGGCCAGCCCAGTGTCAACACCACGTAGCCAGCTTTCTCGAAGAGCGTCACCCAGCGATCCCAACTCGAAGGCAGCAGCCAAAGCCCGTGAACGAAGACAATGGGTGTGGCGCCCGAGGCATTCGCACGCTGGACTTGCGCTGCCTCGTGCTCAGTGATCGTTGACACTTCTGCCAGCCCTTCGCCCGAGAGAGTGTTGACGCCCGAATTGGGTGATGCTGCGATCGCCTCGTGTTTCATACTTTTCCTTTCATGATTGCCGCACGCCAAGATGCCGTGGAACTGCTCGACGACTTCCGGCTCGCCGCCCGCCATCCCCGGTGCCCTCCGCCGCCGAACGACACAGCTCACCTTCCGGGGCCGGCTTTGCGACCCCGCTGGTGCGGCTTAATAGAAGTTCGGCCCTAACCCAACAGTGGTCAGTACTCCCACGGGCCCGGTACCCAACGAAAGACGTCGCCATCGACCGCCACATGGCAGACGGAAGGGAACGACAGGTGAGTGGCCACTAGCGACTCGCGGTTCGCCGCCAGCTCGCGCAAGAGACTGACACGGACACGGGCTGCCTCCTCGGGATCGTGTTCGAAACCGTTGTACCAGTCGGGGTGCTCGAATCCGACCTGAAACACGGCGTCGCCGGCGAACGTCAGCCGATCGCCACGGGAGGCCAGACGGACCACGCTGTGTCCGGGCGTGTGGCCGCCGGTGCGATGGACAAGCAGCCCCGGTGCCACCTCGTACTCCGTCTCGAACGGCCGCAACTGGCTGCCGTACTCGTTCAAGAACCGTTTGGCCGCCCGCCGAAGCGCGTCGGGGAACCCAGGCGGCATGGAAACGCGAGAGAAATCGGGCGACGCCCAAAACTCAGCCTCGGCGGCGGCCAGGTGGACCCGCACGTCCGCACGCAGCCGATCCCTCACACCGCCGACGAGTAGCCCGCCAATGTGGTCCATATGCAGGTGGGTAAGCACTACGTCAGTTACGGATGTGAGATCGATGCCGGCGGCTTCCAATCGTTGGATCAATCGCCCGGCTCGCGGCAAGTTCAAGTCCGGATCCGCACCCAGCCCAGCGTCGATGAGTATGGTCCGGCCACCGCTCTTTACCACCACCACATTCAGCGCCCACTCGAGCACGTCCGGCGGGAGGAAATTATGCTCCAGCCAAGCCCCCCGGACGGCAGGGTCGACGTTGTGGCCCAACATTGCGCCTGGCAGCGATAGCACTCCGTCGCTGACCACCATCACGTCAATCTCGCCGACCTTCAGCGCGTAGCGCGACGGAACCAGCTCGTCGAGCCCCGATCTACCGGGGCCTGAGTTGTCCAAGCTTATGGTTGCCTCCTCCTTCTGCAATTTCGTGGAGGAATCTGCAATTACCTGCTTCGAACTCTGCATGAAATTTCCCTCTCAATATTTCTTGATCGATGTGAGTGATGACGAGTCGCTAAGTCGTACCCTCGCCTCTTAAGACAAGGCAACCCTCGTAGCCGTGACAAGAACTTCGTTCACAAACAAATCTGGGTGCTAGCTGTCACAAATCGGTGCTGTGCTTTGTCTTAACTTGATTCAACCTGGGGTTGTCCGATGTGAAGTACTCTCCGCGCGCAACGGCGAGTCTCGATGAAGGACCAGAACAAACAGCTGAAAAACTGATCACCGCTTGGCGAATAGGCAGTTCGCGGGGCGCTTCGAACACTGTGAGCACTCGGAGATTCTAGGGAAGATCGGTGAGTTGACCATGGAAGGGATAACGCTAGACATCGGGGCATGCTTTCGCTATTTTCGGTAGGCGTTGCTTTTGGCGACGTTCATCTGACTGGCAGGAAGGTACATCCGTGGCCTCGGGTCCGCTACCAACCCCGCCTTCTATTCACGCCGACGTGAAGTCCTTTGGACAGGATGACGGACTGTCAATCTTCGCAAGCGTGCGTACGCGTTTGTTCGGCGTCGCTTACCGCATGCTCGGGAGCGTTGCTGAAGCCGAGGACGTGGTTCAAGACGTTTGGATGCGATGGCAGTCCATGGATCGGAGCACGGTAGAGAACCCGCCCGCATACCTGGCGACGGCGACTACTCGACAGTGCATAAACATTCTCCAATCCGCACGCACACGCCGCGAGACCTACATTGGGACCTGGCTTCCCGAACCAGTGGACACCAGCAGCGATCCCAGAATAGGTGCGGAGCGCAACGAAGCACTCAAGTTTGCGGTCCTGCTGCTCCTTGAGAAACTATCTCCTGCGGAACGCGCTGCGTATATTTTACGTGAGGCATTCGACTACGAATATTCCGACATTGCAGGGATCCTGCACTTGGAGGAAGCAAACATCCGCCAGCTCGTCTCCCGTGCCCGCAAACACATCGCAGATGGCCGGCGCACGTCCGTCGCTCCGAGCGAGCAGCGACGCCTGCTGGAGGCCTTTGTCGCTGCCGCGCAGAACGCAGATATGGCTGCACTAGAAGCTCTCCTTGCAGAGGATGTTGTTTCTTACGCAGATGGCGGCGGAATTGTGCACGCAGCGACGGCCCCTGTTTCTGGTCGCAAGCACGTAGCAACTTTCATTGCCGCTCTTTCCAAATGGTGTTGGAAGGGCGTGACGCTTGACTGGGTCGAGACAAACGGACAGACAACTGTTCTCGTATTGCGGGATGGCGTTCCCTTTGGGCTTACTATTGATGCCTCCGCGCAAGGCATCGATGAGATCATGTGGTTCCTGAGGCCAAGCAAGCTCAATTCGGTCAAGGACAGTCCAAAGCGCGGGTGAGCGTTACGCGTCCGGACCCGTAGATGCTGAATGCCCCCCAGGCGATTCCGAACCGAAGGCTTGGTTTCATCAAGAGTCGGAAACCGATCGGAACACTTTCGCCGTTATTTCGCTATGGGGGAAATTCGGGGGACTCTACGCATGCGGAGCCACATTTCTATACATCGTGCCACTACCAAATATTTTTCTAACTCGTTTGTTTTCAAAAACGAGATTGAAAAGGAAGGACTTCCGAGAGATATTACGCCTGCCTTGGACGCAGGAGGTCCGCGGTTCAAATCCGCGCGCCCCGACCACCTAACCCTGGGTCCAGCCCGGACACATGGGTGACACAACGTACCTAAGACATGGGTAACACTTTTGGACCGAACGGATTTTCGAGCGGTTCGAGCACCCGAGTCTCCAGATCGAAGTATCCAAG
>JACXTT010004968.1_pt1 | contig 19502 bp, 9 predicted proteins | sample 9270951 | NCBI WGS metagenome assembly JACXTT01 (sample SAMN15532306, study PRJNA645909) | rock metagenome | isolation source: weathered quartz diorite | place: Puerto Rico | collected 2017-06-21 | reverse complement strand
AGGCCGTTGCCCCCCATTTGAATTGAAGTTCGATGTCGCCCGATCCGTCTGCTGTTTCAAGGAGGACCCTCGTTGAGACGAGCCGGTTCAAATCCAGCGCCACGACGCGATGCCAGGGCCGCTCGTTGACGATGATTACGCGCTGGTCCGTGACGGCGTAGAACGTGCGCCGTCGCACGAGACGCTGAAGCCATGGGCCGAGCAGTATGTAAACACCGGTTGCGAGGAAGACAATGCCGAAGAACAGGAGGACAACAGCCCAAGGTTCAAAGCGCCAGGGGGCTTTGAAAAAGTAAGCATAGAGGAGAGCGACTCCGATGCCTCCAAAGAGCACGCCACCCACCCAGGCCATGAGCAATGCGATGCCCGGCACTTCCCGAAAATCAAATTTATCCTGCGGCTGTCCATGCCAGAGCACCTGCTCGTCGGTCTTAAGCTGCTCTTGCAGTGGTGCCGGCACAGCACCATGGGACTCGTCCTGGTAGGTTACCGGCGCTACTGGTGTGGTGACCGACTTGTCCTTGCCGCCGCTCAGGAGTTTGTAGCAGGCCCAGCAAAACTCGCGCTGCCTCTCATTGACTCGCCCGCAATGCGGGCAGTGGATCTGCCTTTCGCCGGAATCCGGCGCGGGCTTCTCAGAAGGAAGACTTGTTGCCCGTCGCTGAGCGCGGCCTGCGATCTCTGCGACCTCGTTGGCGCTCAAGCCACGGCCCTTGACGTACGCCATCATCTTCGCGTAGGTAGCTTGATATTCTGCAATGACGTTCTCCGCATTGACCGTCTTGATCCCGGAGATCGGGCGCTCGCGCAGCAGGCGCTCGTAGAGCTCATCGCTGGACGCGTCCGGCCCAGCAAAGCTCACGCGAAAAAATGGCGGTCGCGGTACACCGTTGTCCGCGTAGTTGACCAGAGCCGTCGTCGTCCCGTCCAGGTAGCGCACGTTCAATTCGAGAGTGACGGCGCCCGTGGGGAACTCGGTTAGAAAGGCGGCTACGTTGTCGCGTTCGTTGAGCAAGACACCGAGCCTGAAGCCGCGCCTGGGCTGGATTTCATAGACTCCCAGATCGATGAAACCCTTCTCACGCAGAGGAGCAAGCAGCCGCTCTACTGCCGCCGGATGGCGCCACGTTGCTCCTGATACACGGCTCATTGTGATCGTGTCCGGCTGGGCAGACAGTGCCTTCCTGCCGGACTCCACGAGCCACGACTGGAGCCATGATTGCAGCCATGATTGCGCATCCTGACCGAAGATCGTTATCCCCATGGTGTGAGACTTTAGCGCTGGGGCGCGGGAGGGGCTATGTATCTTTCTATTATTCCTGCGAGTGCGTATCTGACGTTAATGCACCGTTGGATTGATGTTCTCGCCTGTCCGAGAAAGGAACCTTAAATCTCCGGCACCGCCAGCGAATAGGATGAACTGCGTGGTATAACCTCCGCCGTCGGGGAAGTGCGGAAGCACGGATTCCGGGAGCCTCGCGTCGGATTCGTTCACGGCAGGGATTGTTGTAACGAGGAACTCGTTTCTCTCATTGTACCGGCCTCGCAATCCAACAACGGCAATCGGTGTTGCGCTGGAAATTCTTAAGACTCCACGCGGCGGGAGTGACGGAAATCCCGCAATTTGATTCACGAACCGGGCAACCTGACCATTCGCCGGTACATTCAACGTGCCCGAAATGCCGCTCGGCGACCCGTTCGGGAGGTAGAGTTCGAAATTCACACGCGCTTCGGTGTTCAAGAGATTCGTCACGGCGACTCCTGTCTGCACGGGCCCGGCAGCATCCGCATAAAGTCTGAAATTCATTCCGCCGTTTACGGCTGCAACACCCGCCTCACTGACCGTAGTTCCACCGCTCGTGTATGAGAATATGGAAAACGCCGGCGGCGCTTCGCCACCGTTGGGCACGACACGTATCGAACCGGCGTTCGTGATCTCCGAGACATCTGATGTCTTGAATGTCGAACCGCCACGCGGTGGCAGATCGTATCGAAAAATGCTGCCCTGCTGTCCTCGAACTGTCACCGTTGCGGGCTGTCCCGCCTGATTCACAAATACAACAGTACCGGTTATCGGCGAATCCGTGACATTGACCAATACAAGTTCCGTGCTCCATCCGCCGCCTGCGGCGAAATGCGGAACAACGCTCGCCCCCACCGGGCGGCGGACGGAAACGTCCACTACTGGCAACGTCGTGATCAGAAATTCGCCTCGCTCATTGGTCAGCCCGCGAAGAGCAATCACTCCGGCAGGCACTGACGAAGTAAACGAAAGAGCCCCCCGGCTCCCGGATGGCACAGAAAAAGGAGGCTGATCCAGAAACGCAGCCATCTGTTGATTGGCCGCGAGTGTGATCGTTCTGGTCGCAGTACTGCCGTCGTCGCCGATGAAATCGAATGAGAGAGTCGCTGCCTCGCCATTCGGATTCACAATCGCCAGACCCGTGTTGACGTTCCCTGCAACTTCCGCATAGATCCGGCCTTGAAGAATCGGCGCTGCTGCCGGAACGCTGGCTTCGCCGACCAGCACGTTCCCTTGCCGCAATTGCATGATTGCCAGCGCGTCAGGCGCGGTACTGCCCGGCTGCGACTGCACTCGCGCGTAACCGACGGAAGTTGTCGCGGAGCACCCGGCTGTCTTGAGTGAAAGGGAGCCCAGGTTCGAAATGGAGAACCTCGTTTGCGGCGAGGCCACTCCATAGACAATTCGGATTCGATTCGTTTCGCGTTCTGAAAAATAAAGATTGCCCATGGCGTCCAGCGTCAGACTGCTGGGCCCCCAAAGCAGTGCGGATGTCGCAGGGCCACCATCCTCGCTGTAGCCATACTGCTCGGTACCTGCAACCGTTGTGATAATGCCGTCAGGAGTAACTTTACGGACGCGGTTTCCGGGATAACTGTGCGTGATATAGAGATTGCCCGCAGCATCGATTGCCATGCTGTTCAAACCGAACAATCTTCCGGATGTTGCGGCAGCGCCGTCCGGAATCGAGAAGGATGTTCCCCCACCGGCCACGGTATTGATCCGGCCATCCGCGGTTACTCGCCGAACGCTGCCGTTGTTGTCGTCTCCTATATAAAGGTTACCCGCGGCATCGATCGCAATACTGGACGGCCCGGCAAACGAAGCAGCGATGGCCGGGCCGCCGTCGCCGACTCTGGGGTCGTATGTGTACATACCGTTACCGGCAACCGTGGTGATAATGCCGTCGCGATTGATCTTTCGGACCTTGTTGCCTCCACCAATATAAAGGTTGCCCTGAAGATCGAACGCGAGGCTAGTCGGACCGAATATCAAAGCGTCGACCGCAGGACCTCCATCACCCGTTGTGCCGCGTTCGCGACCGCCGGCAATGGTATTGATGATGCCGTCCGGCGTTACCCTTCGAATGCGGGAATTGTATGCGTCCCCTATGTACAAATTTCCGAGAGCATCCGTCGCCAGAGCGAGACCCGATGCGTTGATTGCGCCAAGCGCGGCCTGTGTTGCCGGTTCTCCATCTCCACTGAAACCATATGTGCCATTTCCGGCCACAGTCGTGATTTCGCCGCAAGCCGACACTTTTCGAATCCGCACATTTCCGGCATCGGCGATGTATAGATTGCCCTCGAGATCCATCGTCGTCGCGATTGGAAACCGGATCTGACCGTGAATAGCCCGGCCGCCGTCTCCGCCGAAAGCGTAGTAACCATTTCCAGCGACTGTTTCGATGATTCCATCCGTGGATATTCTCCGAACCCTGAAGTTGCCGGCATCGGCAACATACAATCCACCTGCGTCGTCGACGATAACGCTCCCCGGGTTATCGAGCCGCGCGAACGTCGCAGCCCTGCCGTCTCCCGTATATCCCGACAGCGACGGAACACCCGCAACGGTGCTGATGATGCCTGCGGGCGTGACTTTGCGGACGATGTGCTTCTCCCTCTCGGTGAAATAAAGGTTGCCGTTTGCATCCAAAGCGAGGCCAGACGGATTTGAAAGCCTCACTGCCGTGGCCGAGCTTGCGTCGCCGGATACTCCGCCTCCGACAATCGTGGTGATCGTGCTGTTAGCGGCAATCTTCCGAATTCGATTGTTGCCGGAGTCCGTGACGTAAAGGTTGCCCGATGCATCGACCGCAAGAGCAGAAAGATTGGAAAACTGAGCCGACGTCGCGGGGCCACCATCGCCGCTGAAGCCGGATGTATTTCCGCCCGCGACGGTCGTGATGATGCCGGCTGGAGTTATCTTCCGAATACGATATGAATCGATGACGTACAGACTGCCTTCCGGTCCGAGAGCCAAACCGCCTGGAGAATTAAAACCGGCTGAAGCGGCAGGTCCGCCATCGCCGCCGAAACTGCCTCCAGTTCCGGCGATTGTGCTGATCGTGCCGGCGCGGGATATTTTGCGTATGCGGTTATAGTCCGCATCCGACACAAACAAATTGCCGGCCCGATCCGCAACCATTCCTCGAATGTACCGGAAGGCAACTGCGCTTACGGGTCCATCGGTTTTATTGTCTGGAAAGATGCTGCCTGCAACCCACTGAACGCTGCTATCGGGTGTAACACGATAGATCAGGATGGTCTCGTATCCCGTACTTGCAGCGCTGATGAGGTAGAACCCACCAAACGGGTCAACGGTCAGAAGGCTTGGAACCATCGCGTATCCAGCGGCGGGGGTTCCCGGCAGCGGCAGCGGTGCGCCTGCATACGTGCCGATGGTTCGAGTCTGGGCCACCGTTCGGAGAGAGCAGCTGAGGATGAGGAGGCAGATTAAGCCGCTCTTGGAAAAAAACCTCATAAGCGCCGGAATTTTAAATCGGGGTTGGTTTTTCGTATTAGATTTTTGAATTCCCTCAAGAGGTGTAGGCGAGGGCTTTACGCCCGCGCCTACGCACATGACTTGCCCTTTTGAAGGAGGAATGGCTGCGCGATCAATATTGCTCATTTCAAAACAGTGCAAAAATTCATGGACTTCGTATGCTTCTCGTGCAGGTTTCAATGATGCGTCCACTCCTATTAGTGCTTCTCAGTACCTACGCTACGGTTCTCGCCGCAACGCCGCCGATCCAGTTCGAACAGAATCGCGGCCAGACGGACGGCCGCGTCCGGTATCTGGCGCGATATCCGCAGGGTACGGTTTTCTTCACCGATCGAGAGATCGTGTTCAGCCGCGGAGAGACGAAACCCGTCCGCTTTGAATTGCTAGATAGCAACAGGGAAGCAAACTGGGAGCTTTCCGAACCCACGGGCGAACAGACGTTTTACATGGTCGGACGAGATCGGAGCCGCTGGGCCGATGACGTTCGCCATTACGCTCGTCTCGGGCGGCGGAGCGTCTATCCCGGCATCGATGAGACGTGGTACGGGAAGGAGCAGCGCATCGAGTACGACTTTCTCATCGCGCCGGGTAGTGATCCTCGCCGCATTCGCATCCGAATCAAAGGTGCGCGCCGAGTCAGTATTAATCATGAAGGCGAGTTGGTGGTTGCGTCCGATAGCGGTGAGATCCGGCAGCACAAACCGAACATCTATCAAACTGCAGGCAACGGTTCCCGATCGCAGGTCAGTGGAGGATTCCAGCTTCTCGGACCTAATGAAGCCGGCTTCACGGTCGACGTCTACGACCATTCGCAACCATTGATCATTGACCCTGTCATCGATTTTGCGAGCTACGTCGGAGGTGAAGGTGACGACCAGGTGATTTATTCCTCCGGCGGAATCACTGCAGGTAACACGACGTCGATTGATTTCCCCGGAGCTTCTCCGTCGAGAAAGAAGGGATCGGACGTCTTTTTCAAAAACGGCTCGTTCACTTATGTTTTCGGCGGATCCGGCGAAGATCGCCTAACGGGATTGGTGACCTCCTTCATTTCGGGACCGATCTTGTTCGGCTATACGAATTCAACTGATCTGCCCACCGCCGCATTATTTGGTTCATCAGTTATTCAGGCAAACTATGCCGGTGGGGCATCCGACGGGTTCATCGTGTACCCCGCAGTGGATCCGGCATTTCGGACTTCGCGACTGGCAATTAGTTACTACGGCACCAGCGGTGAAGATCGCATAACAGGCGCAGTGTCCAGTCCCTGTGCTCTCACCGGCTGGACGACAGGTCGGGGTCTGCCGCTTGGCGGCAGCTTCTTAATCCCCGCTCCACCGCTCGTCCAGGACGGACCGGGCGGCGCTGCAGACGGATTTTTAGCCGCGTGTTCGACAAGTGGCAACTTAAGTAGTCCAACCTTCACGATCACCGGCGTTAAATACTTCGGTGGCTCGGGCGATGACCGCCCTACTGCGATTAGCTACTACCTCGGTTATCTCGTCGCGGGAGAGACGTCCTCTTCGGACTTTCCCAATCTCACTGATGTTTCCACGCCACGCGGCGGCGATTCGGATGCGTTCGTCATTCGTTATCTCACGCTCGCATCAACTCCCTCGAGCGTTCTCTTCGGTGGCAGTGGACCGGACGCCGCGAACGCTATAACGATCTTGCCTGCGCAACAGACAGTCGCGATTGCCGGAACGACAGGATCACCCGATTTGACCTTAGCGAATCCGACCCAATCCGCGTATGGCGGCGGTTCGTCGGATGCGTTCGTTGTTACGTATACGCCACAGCTATCGCAGATCGTTTACTCGACGTATTTCGGAGGTTCGGCCTCCGAGCAAGTCACGTCGGCTTCCAGCGATGGTGCCAATGGCATGTTTATTGGCGGGTGGACTGCGTCTCCGGATTTTCCTGTGATTAATGCGGTGCAACCCGTATATGGAGGTGGACCCGTCGACGGTTTTCTGCTGCATTACGACGCAACCGGAAACATTCATCAATCAACTTTCTATGGAGGATCGGGAAGCGATCGAATTCTTGGTGTAACGACAACCAGCCCCTTCCAGGCTTCGATCGCCGGGCAAACGGACTCGCCGGATCTGCCCGTGCGCAATACGCAACAAGAAGGTCTTCGAGGTCCGTCCGACGGTTTCGCCGCACTGATCAGTACAAAGCTCATCGGCGCTTCGAACGTCGCTGGGTCGAAAGGTTTGCGGGCTGCAACTTTCTTCACGATCCCGAACATGACGACGGCCGTTACGTTTACGTTAACGTCCAGCAATCCAGGACTGGTCCTGCTGGCGGATTCGCGCGACGGGCCGCCCGCCTCTTCCATCACGATTACCTCGACGACTTCGACTGATTACTTCGTGGATTGCCGGGCGGATGCAGGCACGGCTGAGATCCGATTCGATGCGCCGGGATATCCATCCGCAAGAGCTCGCGCGACCTGCGTGTGGCCGACCCTTGCGCCGAGTGTCTCATCCGTGACAAGCCTAGGGCCAGGGGTGTATCGGTTGAGCGCTTGGTCCGAACCCGTTCGGATATTTCTATCGATGTACGCCGTCAATCCGAACAACCGCAACGAACTAAACATCCTATTTGCAAAATCCGACCAGGAAAGAATTCCGGTTCAAGTACAGTCTTCTAATCCGTCAGTCGTGGATGTTTCCGTGTCGAGCACGCTCGTTGGGGGAAGCACGGATTCCGTACCCGTTGTGACTGCAGCTAGTATCGGCGCAGCCGACGTAACATTTTCATCTTCCGATTTCCTTGAGCCTGTCGTATTGCGGTTCACGGTTGTCTCGCCCATTACGGTTACCTCACCGGCCCCGATTCCCGTTGGTTTTCAGGCTTCTTATTTCGTTGGGTTAGCCGGCCGAGTTCCACCAGACAGGTCCATCACTTTTCGAAGCGGCGATCCGAGCCGGCTGCTGATCACGACAGATCCCGCGATGGTCGGCACTGAAGTTGTGACGGTGCCGCTAGGCGTTGTGAGTCCGCGTCCGTACCTGCAGGCGTTAACTTCAGGTGGGGAAGTGCCCCTCACGGTTTCGGTAACGGGATTCGACAGCGTGACCGTACCAGTCCGTTTCAAGCAGCCTGCACTGACTGCTTCAAGCTCTCTACTCAGCTCGCCCGTTTTAACGCCCGGCCAAACGACAAACCTTTTCGGTTCGTTCGAGTCGTACATTCCGAACCCTGCAAACCGCGGAATACGATTGACTCTCGAAAGTTCGGATGCCTCCGTAGTCAAAGTGACTCCGGCTTTCGTCGATTTCAGTCCAACCGTGTGGAATGCAAATTTTCAGGTTCAGGGTGTGACGGCAGGTACGGCAGCTCTCACGCTACGCAGTTCGAATGGCGTTGCGGCATCACCAGAAGTCAACCCGCTGCGCATCACGGTCGCAAATCGCCCGATGCAGCTGAACGATATTGAGCTCGGCAATAATTTGTCGGCGCAAATGGTCCTGAGTCTGCCGACGGGAATTCCATCGAACTCGACCATCAACATTTCCAGCTCAAATCCCGGTAACGTGCTGCTGGCCTCAACCTCAACAGGCGCCGGTCAGCCTCAAATTTCAGTGCGTGCGACCGGTTCGACCCTAGGCTTCTACGTACACGGCCTCGGTGAATCGAGTGAATCCAAGATCACTGCAGAAGTTGCTGGATTCGGCTCGATCACGGCAACCGTGACCCTCGTGCCGTCGGGCTTTGGCTGGGTAACGGACTATCTGAGTTCGGACTTGTACTCCATACTCACGCAGCCTTTCGTGTCTGCTTATGCGCTCGATCCCGCGACCCTCGTGCCGATTGCCGCGCAGTCCTTGCGTCCGGGTATCACCGCAACGATCCAAGTTCAGAGTGATCGCCCGGACATCGCACTTCCCGTCAACGGTTCGGTTGTACTGCCTGCATCGTCTGTAGCAACGATGCGGAACATCGCTACTGGAGATGCTGTGCTGACACTGCTCCAACCGCCTGGTTTTTCGCTACCGGTGTCGCGCCAACGCCTGTTATGGCATGTAGCGCCAACGCTGTTGCGCCTGAATGTAAACAGTACCCTAGGAATCAATACACAACGGCAGGTCACATACTTCGAACTACCCGCCGCAGCGAGAACGAAAATCGCCACCATCACGACGAGTGACCCGCGCAAGCTCGTTGTTTCTGCGGATCCGGCCGTATTAGGTTTGGGCACACTGGCGCTGACTGCGGGAACTCCGTTTTATCTACAAGCCTTGGATAGCCGTGGCACTGTGTCCATCACTGTGTCGGTCGACGGTTTCGCCGACACCACACAAATGGTTCCACTCCGAGGCACTGGAATCATGCTGGCAGCTCAATCGGAAAGCTCTTGGGGCATTGGATCGATTTTCGAGAAGATGGTGCGTACACGACATTGTTGTCGGGGCCGACGCGAATCAGACTCACTCTCACGCTCGTCGATCCGGATACCGGCATGAATCCAACTTATGCAGGCGATTTAAAACTGCTGCCGGGCATCGATCCGTCTGTGGTCGTTCAAAGTTCAAATCCTGGGGTCGGCACCATCGCACACTCACCCGCGCGGCTGGATCAGGGTGGTTATGACGGCGTATTCGTCGAATTCCAGCCCGTCGGGTTAGGCGATGCGAATGTGACGGCTATTCCGCTCGCAGGCTTCACAGTTCCCGTGGAGCGCAGCGCAATCGAGAATGGTAACGTCCGTTTTCACGTGACTCTTCCGGAATGGGAGATCGAACCACCACGTCCGCTCGGAAAAGATACAGAGCGTCAAATGAGTCTGGCGCTCGCGAGAAATGTACAAACGTTCTCGACAAACGTACCGGTGACGATTCGGAGTTCTGATCCTTCAAAGATTCTGCTAAGCACCGATCCGGCGACGCCCGGTTCAGATGCCATTTCGATGAGAGTTAACGCAGGCACACGCTGGACCGACAGTTTCTATGTCCAGGCGATCAACAATCAGGGCAGCGCACAGCTTGTGATCACAGCTCCGGGACTTGCGGACACGTATTACACAATCCCGCTGACCGACACATTGTTCGGATTCGACATCCCCTCACAGCCGCTGAGAGTCGTGCTTCAAGGCGGACCAGTAACAGGAAGAATTTTCGTCGCGACCGCGAACGGCGATAATGGCGGCATCCGCGTTCGGCCTGGAGCGACCATGACCGTACACATGGATTCCTCGGATCCATCGGTACTCGCAGTGGACACGCCGGATTTGACATTTGCGGTTGCCGCTTCTCTGGCCGAATTCGCGATGCGTCCGGTTCGCACGGGGCAGGCCACCATCAGCCTTGTTCCGCCTCCTGGATTCGGTGTCTTTCCTGTCAGTACTTACGGTCTGACCTCCGCGTTCAAAGTGAGCGTTGAACCCGTTAGGCTGAATATCAACGTGTTTTCATCGCTCGGAAAAGATCAACAGATGCCGGTGTCCGTCGGAACCGAACAACTGCCCCAGCCTGCTAATATTGCTTTCACCGTCACCTCAAACGATCCGAGCCGGCTCGTGGTCTCTAACAGCCGCACGTCTCCAGGAACAGTACAGGCCACACTCTCGGGTTCAAGGGGAGACTTTTACCTACAGGCGCTCGCAAATTCGGGAGAAGTGACTGTGACTGTCTCTTCACCTAATGCGCAATCCGCTACGGCGACGGTGCGTCTTGCCCCGTCCGGCGTGATCTTTGTCGGACCGGGTTCCGCGTTAACGCTGCCCGTGAATGGATACACCGTACGTTACTCGCTCGGTTTAGCGCGATTGGATCCGGCAACAATGCAGCCCCAATGCTGCGGTGAGGCCAGACCTGGTTGGAATGGAACCGTGACGGTGACTTCGACTAATCCCGCGGTTGCAGCCGTTAGCCCAAGCACGATTCAGATGTCAAGCTCCGACACGCAATATGTCGAGATCAAACCAGGCACCGCCGGCACGGCGCGGATCACATTAAGCGGTCCACCTGGATCCGATACGCCGGCCAGCGATCGAGAAATTGTTGTCACAGTGCGTTGAGTCATTAACGTGTTCTTGCTGCGCGGCCTTCTTTGCCTTCGTGCCTTTGTGTCTTAGTGTTCCTTAACACCTCTCAGACCAGACCACCACCTGTCATGGACCAACCTTGTCCCTGTTTGTCGTTAACGTTAATACTGGAGGGGTAGCCATATCGATGGTGTTAACAAAAATACCGATCGCAAGGATTAGCGACAGTTTCCTTTACGGAACGGGGCGGGTTTTTCAATATCGAGTGGCGGGCGTGCCGCCTGGAGAGAATGCTTTCATCGCCGAATTTCCGCATCACGGCTGGCGCACCCTGCGTTGGAACGCTGAATGGCACGGAAATTGGAGTGGAAGTTATCCGAGTGCCGATGCTGCACTTGATGCTTTGCGCGAAGAATTGTTGAGCACGGTTGCATAGGAATCGTCACCGCGCGAGTGGATTCGGACGCACTTGGACCTTGTAGACCTTCGGTCGCGAGGAGATGCCTCCTTCATTATGAAATACCGTACGTGTGCCGGTTGTCGTCCTGTCCCTGGCGAATTCTAAAATTGCGCCTGAATCCGCGTGTGATGCCCTTCCCCGTAATGAGTGGTTACCAAGAAACTCGAATTCGGAAAGAAACACCGTCCTTTTTCCACGTGAAAACATTTTAGCCGCGGCCGCGCTTCAGCCTTAAGTTTCCCATCCCATAAAAAACGTGCCCGCCGACGGATTTCACTGCTTGCATGTCGCCGAAGTCGGCAGGGTCAGATCCAGCTTTGAACCAGTGTGTTTATTCGTTTGTCCTAATGAGTGCGGGAAGCGATTGCGGAAAGGAAATGGTACATGCCGTCTGGAGGCAGTAAGGCATTCATCTGGCTGTTCGTTGTTCTGGTGGCCGTGGCACTCCTTATTGCGTTGGCGTTCATGCCGGTTGGAGTCGACAAGCGAGAGGCGATGACAAAACAAATCGCCGAGCTTAAGACGGAAGCGAGTTCCCGCACACAGCCGCGTTCAGTCCTTCGAGGAACGGCCAGCCCAGGCAATGCGTGGGATGAGTACAACCTTGCGTTAAACGATGCGGCGATGTGGAGCGACGATGAAAACGGTGGCGTTTTCCTCCGTTTCGCAAAAGGGGACAATGATGTGGACCGAGGGAAAGTAGAACGTCTCGCCGCCGAGCACGCGCTGGCGCTTGATCACGTTCGTCTCGGCGCGCAGCGATCGGGCGGCCCATACCCTTACGACTGGGATCGGGGAATGCAGATGGCTCTCCCGAGCCTCCTGGCATGCCGGCGGCTCGCCTATCTTGCAGTAGCTCAGGCGAAACTCGAGGCGGATCGCGGTCGATCGCAAGATGGCGTCGATGTTCTCCTCAACACTGACGTATTCGCGAGGGATCTTACGGCCAATGCACCGCTGCTGACCTACTTAATCGGACTCGTTGTGTATTCGACAACATTCGACGAGTTGCACGATCTGGTCCTGTCCGGGAAGCTGACGCAGGCACAACTCGCGGATCTCGCAAAAAAGCTGGAGACGGTAGATCATGACTTTCCGGCGTTGAGTTCCTCACTATCCGCTGAAACGCTTGTTTTTGGCATGGCGCTGTCAAAAGCGTCCGAGGAGGGACTGTCAGGATGGTTCGGCGTTGCAAGACAAGGGGGCTGGCGCTTCGCTCTTAATCCCGGGTCGTCAATGCTTGAAACCCTGGAGGAGAAGGAAGAGTACATGCATCGCGCCGAGAAGCTCGATCAAATGAATTTTGCGGATGCAAGAAAGGAAATCGACTTGATTTCGGCCAAAGCGCACGCGTCGTCTAATCCCATAATCCGCATGTCCGAACCCAGTCTGCTCAAAAGTACCATTGCACATCGTGAAACTCTGGCACATCTTCGGCTCCTGCGAGCCGGAACCACTTTTCTTGCCACCGGGGAAACGCCCACGCTTGCGGATCCCTTTGGAGGCAATCTGTTTTACAAACAAGAAGCCCGCAAATGGAAAGTCTGGAGCATTGGAAGCGACGGGACGAATCAGAACGGTATGGGTAACTGGGGAGGACGGCCGGACATGGTCTTTGAAATCCCCAAGTGATGAGAATTACCACAATCGTGTTATGCCTGTAACGGATGTCGATATTCGTGGTGAAGGCCACAGAGTATGCCAGTCACCACAATCCAATGGTCCTTCCGAATACCGTGCCGCTTGCCTTGGAGAGTCCGATAATTTTGTCGCACCGTAAAAAAGACGCAGTCAGATTTCCGCGCTGATCCGCTTTGTGCAAAGGTTTCCCGAATTGACCTCCGTGCGGCGCTCGTATATAACCACACCGCGAATTCTCCATTAGGAATACAACGTTGGCATCGGCTGCGGGGTCACGCATCGGTCTGTATGGAACATTCGAGTCTGCGGCTCTATTCGCGCTCTTCCAAACGCGGGTCGTTACCGGCGGTAAAGCAGGTTCTCATCGATGAAAGCCGTAGTGCTGGAACAACAGGGAAGCCTCGAACACCTCAAGTATGCGCAGGACTTCCCCGATCCCGTAGTGATTGAAGACCACGTTGTGATTGGCGTGAAGGCGGCCTCCTTGAATTATCACGACGTATTCACAGTACGTGGCATGCCCGGTATCAAGGTGCCGTTACCCATTATCATTGGCCTTGACATGGCAGGCGAGATTTTGGAAACAGGTCGGGGAGTCTGGGGCTGGAAGATCGGCGACCGCGTGCTGGTCAATCCGCTTCACCGTCAGCGAGGTCTGATGGGAGAAATGATGCATGGCGGACTTGCCGAGAAGAGTCTTGTCGCGCAACATCAGCTGATCCGCATGCCCGATCAAGTTACTTACGAAGACGCGGCATCGCTGCCTGTCGCTTACGGCACGGCTCACCGCATGCTGATCACCCACAAAACAGTGAAAGCCGGCGATAAGGTGCTCGTGCTCGGGGCGAGCGGTGGCGTCGGCACCGGATGCGTGATCCTTGCCAAAATGCTTGGGGCGGAAGTTATAGCCTGTGCCTCGAGTCCGGACAAGCTGAGCAGGCTGAAGGAACTCGGCGCCGACGAAGTGATCAATTACAAAGAGGTCGATTTCTCCCGATGGGCCGTGGAGAAATACGGAAAACCGCAACGCCGCAGCCATGAAGGTGGCGTGGACGTTGTGATCAACTTCACGGGCGGGGACACATGGCAGCCTTCGCTTCGATGCGTAAAGCGAGGCGGTAAAATCCTGGTCTGCGGCGCGACGGCCGGGTACGATCCGAAGGAAGATCTGCGATACGTCTGGAGCTTCGAGTTGCAGATCATCGGCTCGAACAGTTTCTACGATGACGACCTTCAGGCGCTGATGCACCTCATCGAACAGGGCACAATGAAACCCATCATCGATAAGGTACTCCCGCTCGAACACGCGTTTGAGGGCTTGCGTATGATCGAAAACCGCGAAGTCTTCGGCAAGGTTGTTGTCACCCCTTAGGATCTTGAACGAATGACCGTTCTTAAACCAGAACCCCGCGGCTATCCCGGCAACCTCGGACTGCTATTTGCCGCGCATGCGGAGTCCAGCCGCACGGCCATCACGGACCTTCGGGATCCAGGGCGGCCGCGCCCGGTGAGCTTCAGCGAACTTGACGCGGCCTGCGATGCTTGCGCGCGGGGCTTGGTGCGGTTGGGACTCGAGCCCGGCGATCGCGTCGGTATTCTATCGCTCAACCGCGTCGAGTTTGTGATTGCCCTGCTTGGTACGATGCGCGCAGGTGTTGTGCCGGTTCCTATCAACGTGAAACTTTCAGCGGATACGGTTTCCTACATCGTTTTCGATTCCGCTGCACGCCTGGTGTTCGCCGAACCCGAGCCGAAGCGTCTCGTTCCCGGAGGAATCCGCGTTGTCGAATTTGGTAGTAGCGGTCCAGAAGGGTTCGAATCCTTTCTGGATCACGGATCTTTTCACGGCTTCGAACCCATCCCGGATTCGGTTGCGATCCAGTGCTACACCTCGGGCTCGACGGGCCGGCCCAAGGGCGTGTTGTTGACACACTACGGACAGAACTGGAGCCGCCGTATCTTGGCGCATACACGCGGCACAACGGAGCGTGATGTCATCCTCATTGCCGCTCCGCTCTTCCACAAAAACGCCCTCAATGCGATCAAGCAAGGATTGACGGCCGGCGCCACATTGCCGCTATTACCGCAGTTTTCCGTCGACCGCTACATCGAAGCGATCGCACGCTACCGCTGCACCGTGATCTCAGGCGTGCCCACAATGATGGCGATGGTGCTCGCGCGCAGGGACCTGCTGAACAAAATCGATACTTCCTCTGTGCGTACGGTGATGATGGGATCCGCCAAATCCTCGCCGCATTTGCTGACAGAGCTGAAAGAATATTTTCCGAATGCGGAGCCGCTGGTCGTGTACGGCGTTACGGAGGGCGGGCCGGTACCTCTAGGCCCACATCCCGAAGGTAAGCCGTGTCCGCCGGGCTCCATAGGTATGCCGTATCCGGGGACCGAAGCGAAGCTTGTCGGCGGTTCGGATCCTGCTGAAGGTGAACTGGCGGTGAAGAACCCCGGCGTGTTGCTTCGCTACCACAACTTGCCGGCTGAAACGGCCGGCAGCTTGCGTGATGGTTGGTACTACACCGGCGACATCTGCCGCCGCGATGAAGAAGGTTTCTATTATTTCGTCGGGCGCAACGACGACATGTTCGTGTGCGGTGGTGAGAACATCTTTCCGGTAGAGGTCGAGACGTTGCTCGGGCGCCATCCCGCCGTGCATCAGGCGCTGGTCATGCCGTTCGATCATGAAATGAAAGGCCAGGTACCGTACGCCTTCGTCGTCCTGCGCGCGGGTACGCAAGCCACCGAAGAAGATCTTAAGCAATTCGCTCTCGCCAACGGCCCAGCGTACCAGCATCCGCGCCGTGTCTTTTTCGTTGAACGGTTGCCGCTCGCCGGCACCAACAAGATCGATAAGCAACGCCTGCGAGAGTGGGTGGCGAAGGGCTCCTGAATACATTTTGAAATCTCTTCGGAGATATCACATGAGCGAAGAAGCGATAGGCATCGAACAACTCCAACAGCTGATTACGCGCGGACCTTTCAACCGGTGGCTCAACTTCAGGGTGGTTAAAGTGGAAATTGAGGGAATCGAGATAACGGCCGCCTGGCGTGATGAATGGGTGGTCCATCCCGAACGCCGTTACACGCACGGTGGCATTCTTGCCGCGATCGTGGATGTGGCGGCCGATTACGCGATCGCGGCAAGACTCGGCCGCCCAGTGCCGACGATAGATCTGCGGGTGGACTATCACAAGGCTGCGATGCCGGGTGATATCACTGCCAAGGCACGCGTCGTGCGTGTGGGCAGTCAGTATTCGACGGCTGAAGCGTACCTCTACGACTCGGAAGGAACATTGGTCGCCAGCGGTCGCGGTACGTATTTTACCGCCGCGCCGAAATCCGCGGAGCCATCGCTATGAGCACACAACAATACGCGAAGGAGAACTTCCGCGATTTTCTCGAGCGACTGCGGCGGGAAAACGAACTGACGGATATTCGCCAGCCGGTCGATATTCGTTATATCGCAACGCTGGTGGATCAGGCAAAGACCGCTCTGCTGTTCCATAACGTGATTGGTTACGAAATACCCGTCGTTTCCGGTATCCTCCGTTCCCGCACACGAGCCATCATGTCGATGGGCTGCGAGACATACAGCCAGATCGAGCACAAGCTCCAGCACGGCATCGAACATCCCATCCAACCTCAATACCTCCAAACCGCGCCGAACAAGGAAGTCGTTGAAATCGACGAATCAGTCGATCTCTTCCGGCTTCCGATACCGATGTCTTCCATCTACGACGGTGGTCCGATGATCACGGCCGGGGTCGTCATCGCGAAAGACGACGAGTTCGGCTTCAACTCAGGAATGTATCGCTTCATGGTCAAGGAGAGGAATCTTACCGGCATCGACATCGTCACGCCCAACAACATGCGTCTGTTTGCGCAGCGCGCGTATGAGGCCGGCCGCCCATGTCCGATTTCGATCTCGATCGGTACTCATCCGTTCGAGATCATGGGCTCCGGTTTCCGCGCTCCTCTCGGGGTGGACGAGATGACGATTGCCGGCGGCATCCGCGGCGCCGCCGTCGAACTCGCGATGTGCGAAACCATCGAGATGCCTTGCATTGCGGATGCCGAAATCGTGTTAGAGGCGGAAATCCTACCGACTGGCTGGACCCACCCCGAGGGCCGCTTCGGCGAATTCACGCGCCTGATGGGCGGACTACACTGGAACCCGCTGGTCCGGGTCAAAGCCGTCACGATGCGCCGGGACGCGATCTACTACGCGCTGCATATGCCGTGGGAAAACACCTGGCTGGCCGCACCCACGCGCTACGCCGTACTACGTCGCGCACTGCAGACTGCCGGAGTACGTGTAAAGGACATCAACGTCACGCTTGGCGGCTGCGGCTTCTGGCACGCGGTCATTTCGATCAAGAAACAGCCCGGGGAGGGCAAAAACGCATTGCTTGCAGCGCTCACGGCGATGGATATGAAACACGTCGTCATTGTGGATGATGACATCGACGTCTTCGATGCCACAGATGTCGAATGGGCTATTGCCACTCGCGTGCAGGGAGACAAGGACATTATCATCGTGCCCGGCGCCCGCGCGAAACCGCTCGACCCGAGCTTGCCGGTCACTCCTCCCGGCGTCGTACCTACCGGCGCAAAAGTGGGCATCGACGCGACCATACCTGAGGGCGTGCCGCGCGAGCGCTACGAGCGCATCGCGTACGCTTACGCCGACCGTGCGAAGATCGATGACTACCTCCAGGGGAAAGCCGATCACCCTTCAATTGGCCGAAACGACGAAAAGACGGTCATAGATCTCGCTCTGAAAATTCACAAGCTCATTGATGCCGAACCGAAGTACTACCAGGAGATCGTGGAATACTTCAGGGACTACGATTTCCCGGCAGTAGCTCGCGCATTAGGCAAGCTGCACGCTGAAGAACAATTGTGGCAGGACGCGAGCGGCCGCGCATGCGTGCGCGATTCGAAGTTCTCCGCTAAGGCGCCCGCAAAGCCGGAATGAACACGAAGTGAGTTATCGATCGAAAATCATTACATGCAGTCTGCTCTTCGGGACCCAGTTTTTCTCCTACATCATCCGGTTTGCCTTCAGCGTTGTTGCGCCGACGATGATGGAGCAGTACGGCTTTACTCCGAAGACCATGGGGTACATCCTCTCTGGATGGAACTGGTCGTATACGGCCGGATTGTCGGTTGTGGGCCCCATTGTCGATCGGTTCGGTCCGTACATTGTTCTGGGCCTGGGCTCGCTGATCTGGGGCGCATCCACTATTGCCCTGCCGATCTCGACCGCAGCGCTGTCTTTGTTTTTGATGCGAATGATTTTTGGGTTGGGGCAGGCTCCATTGATTCCCTCGGGCGCACTTGCGGTTTCACGCGAATTCAGCGTGAAGGAGCGGGCACGAGCGATCGCGATCGCATTTGCAGGGAATCAGGTGGGCCTCGCCATCGGCGCTACGGTTGCGGCATTCATACTTGCCGGACTGGGATGGCCGGCCGTTTTTTACGTTATCGGCGGAGCCAGTCTGCTTCTGACAGCGGCTTGGTTTGCGTTGTACCCGGACAAAACGATCGGCAGTCCTGCGCCGGCCCCGAATGACAGAGCGCAGCGGATTTCCTGGCTTTCGCTTTTTCGGCATCGCTCAACTTGGGGAATCGCCTTCGGCCAGATGGGATATCTGTACGCTTACTTTTTCTTCATAACATGGTTGCCGGGATATCTCATCCTCGAACGCAAGATGACCCTATTAAGGTCCGGGATCGTTTCCGCCTTTCCTTTCTGGGCCGGCCTGATCGGCACTCTAGGCGGCGGCTGGCTGGGCGATTACCTCATTCAACGCGGCGTGTCGACGATGGTGTCCCGGAAGAGCATCATTGGAATCGGCCTCTGTGTTTCGACAGTGCTCGTGATTACCGCGGCATTCGTTGAGCAAAGCTGGGTTGCCGTTACGCTTCTCACTCTCAGTGTCGGATCGCTGAGGCTGGCTACCGGCTCGGCGAATTCGTTTCCAATCGATCTGGCGACTCGGCCAATGGTCGGCGCGTTGACCAGTATTCAGAATTTTTTCGGCAGTATCGGGGGATTAATGGCGCCGATCGTGACCGGTTATATTGTCAGTGCCACCGGATCGTTCGCAGCTTCTTTTGTCGTGGCCGGTGGGATGGCGCTGTTCGGCGCGATGTCGTATGTATTGATCGTCAGCCGACAACCAGCGATCCATGCTGGCTCTGGCCCTCAGTCATTCCTCGAGCTTTCATCCACTCGTAGGCCCGGTTGAACAGGTTTTCATCGTAGAAGTCGACGTGTTTGTAGTGAACAAATGCGCGCAGCAGTTCGTGTGGCTTCAGCGCGCCTTGGGCATGGGCAGTCACATGATGCGCATATTTGTAAAAGTCGGCGTTGATCAGATCCACCCCTACGTTCTCGGCATCGTAGTAGGATTGGCGCTGCTCCGGTGTCAGATCGGCCGCCACGACTTCGCCGCCTCGATAAAATGAGGCCGCGATAATGTGAGCGCCTTCCTTGAGGCCGAGGCTGATAAATGGTTCCATCACCGCGACGGCGCGGTAAGTCCCATTCTTCAATCCCTCCCAGCGCTTTTGCGGCA
>JACXTT010004967.1_pt1 | contig 19502 bp, 20 predicted proteins | sample 9270951 | NCBI WGS metagenome assembly JACXTT01 (sample SAMN15532306, study PRJNA645909) | rock metagenome | isolation source: weathered quartz diorite | place: Puerto Rico | collected 2017-06-21 | reverse complement strand
AATGGCATTGCATCCGGACGGCCAATCGTTGAAAATTATTGTTCAGCCTCAGAGGAGTTCATAGTGAAAAGCCAGATGATGGCTGCCGTGCTGTACGGTCAGGAAAACTTACAAGTACATCCGGTGGCCATACCCGAAATCGGCCCCAAGGATCTCCTCGTGCGCGTGAAGGTGGCGCTGACTTGCGGTACGGACGTCAAGGTGTTCCGCCGCGGGTATCATGCACGGATGATCGTGCCGCCCGCTGTATTCGGCCACGAACTGGCGGGAGACGTGGTGAAGGCCGGCGACGAGGTGACGAACTTCGAAGTCGGGCAGCGCGTAGTGGCAGCCAACTCCGCTCCTTGCGACTCCTGTTTCTTTTGCCGCCGGAATCTTCAGAACCTTTGCGAGGACTTGCTGTTCAACAACGGCGCGTACGCGGAATACATCCGCATCCCGGGCCGGATCGTGGAGCGCAACACGTATGAGATTCCGCCGCACGTGAGTTATCAGGACGCGGCGCTGGTGGAGCCGCTGGCCTGCGTGCTGCGCGGCCTGGAAGAGACGGGCGTGCGTCCGGGCGACACGGTGGCCATCATCGGACTGGGACCGATCGGGTTGATGTTCGTGCGGCTGGCAAAGGTTTACGGGGCTCGCGTGATCGCGATCGGCCGGCGGAAGACACAACTGGACCGCGCGGCGGCGATGGGCGCGAGCGAACTGATCTCGACGGCTGACGTGGCCGAGCCGGCCAAGCTGGTGCGGCACCTGACACACGGACGGGGCTGCGACATCGCGATCGAAGCGGTGGGAAATCCGGAAACGTGGCACTGGGCCGTGGACATGGTGCGCCGCGGCGGCACGGTGAACTTTTTCGGCGGCTGTCCGAACGACAGCAAAGTCGCGCTGGACACCTCCCTGCTGCACTACTCGGAAATCACTTGCAAGGCCAGCTTCCATCACACGCCCAAGCACATCCAGAAGGCGCTGGACATCGTATCCAACGGCGACATCACGGGAACCGATTTTGTGAACCGCGAAGAGCCGCTGACCAACCTGCTGGAAGTGATGCGGCACCTGATGAGCCACAACGGGCACTTGAAGACCGCCATCATACCCTGACGCCGGCGTGGATCGATGTTTCGGGCTCCGAAGGAATTCGTTCAGTCGGCCGAAAATCTCGCCCGCGTTTACACTCTCGCAGAAGCCGAGGCATATACCCGCTGGCTGGCCACGCACCACTACGAGAATTTCCACGTCGTGAGCATCCTGCTGCCGCGCCACCTGCACCAGGATTTCTATAACGTTTACTCCTTCTGCCGCTGGGCCGATGACCTGGGCGACGAGATCGGCGATCCGCGGGAGAGCCTTCGCCTGCTGGAATGGTGGCGCACGGAACTGGAGCGAATGTACGCCGGCGAGGCGTCGCATCCGGTGTACGTGGCGCTTCGCGGGACGGCCGCGAAGTTCGACATTCCGGAAGAGCCGTTCCGGGACCTGATCCGTGCCTTCGTGCAGGACCAGACCGTGAGCCGCTATCAGACCTGGAACGAGTTGTACGACTACTGCCGTTATTCAGCCAATCCGGTGGGACGGCTGGTGCTGTACCTGTGCGGTTATCGCGATGAGGAGCGCTGGCGCATGTCGGATGCGACGTGCACCGCGCTGCAACTGGCGAACTTCTGGCAGGACGTGACGGTAGACCTGCAAAAGGACCGCGTTTATATACCCGTGCAGGCCCTGGAGCGGCACGGCAGCAGCCTGGAAGAAGTAACCGCCCTCAAGGCCACGCCGCAGTTCCGGGCAGCGATGAAGGAGTGCGTGGACCGGGCTGAGGATCTGTTTCGCCAGGGGCTTCCGCTGGCGCGGACGGTGAACCTGCGGCTATCGGTGGACCTGGAGTTGTTCAGCCGGGGCGGGATGCGAGTGCTCGAAAAAATCCGGCAGTTGGATTACGATGTCATGTCGCGGCGGCCGAGCATCTCGAAGGGCGAGCGGGCGCTGCTGCTGCTGGGCACGGTGGCGCGCGTGGCCTTGCTGGCGGGTATACGACGGGCGGCATGAAGAGCGCGCTCGACCAGTCGTACACGCACTGCCGGCGGACGGCGCGGAAGCGCGCGAAGAATTTCTATTACTCCTTTCTGCTCTTGTCGCGAGAGAAGCGAAACGCGATGTGCGCGATTTACGCGTTCATGCGCTATTCGGACGACCTGAGTGACGAGCCGGGGGCGTCGAAAGAAAAGATGGCGGCCTGGCGGTCGGCGCTGGATCGTGCGCTGGCGGGTGACACTTCGGGGCATCCGGCGCTTCCAGCGTTTCACGACACCGTCGAGCGGTTCCGGATTCCGCACCAGTATTTTCACGACATGATCGAGGGCGTGACCAGCGACCTGGAACCGAGGCGCATCGGCGACTTCACCCAGCTCTACCGCTACTGCTACCAGGTGGCGTCGGTGGTGGGGCTGACCATCATCCACATCTTTGGTTTCGAGGACCCGCGGGCGCTGGTGCTGGCCGAGAAGTGCGGCATCGCATTCCAGTTGACCAACATCCTGCGCGATGTGCGGGAGGACGCCGGGTTGGACCGCGTGTACCTTCCGACGGAGGATCTACGGCGGTACGGAGTGGAGTTCGAGGCTCTGCGTGACGGGCGGCGAAGCACGGCCTTCGAGCGCCTGATGGCTTACGAGGCGGAGCGGGCACGGACTTACTACGAGGAATCGCGTCCTCTGCTGAGGCTTGTTCACTCCGATTCGCGGCCGTCGCTGTGGGCGTTGATCGAAATCTATTCGCGGCTGCTGGAGCGGATTGTGGAGTCGAACTACGACGTTTTGCGGGGGCGGATCCGGTTGTCGGCGGCGGAGAAGTCAGGAATTGTGCTGCGAGCGTTTGCGCGTAAAGTTTTGGGGGGTTGAAGATGCCGAAGCTGACAAGAGCCGCGCCGGAGATTCCTGTGATGGACATGGAGGATGCGCTGGCCTATTACACGTCGAGTTTGGGCTTCGAGGTCGCGATGTCGATGCCTGACGGCGACTACGCCATCGTGGAGCGAGACGATGTTGCACTTCACTTATTTTCGGATCCCACGAATCCTCACTCGCCGGTATCGGTGCACATTTTCACCGAGGGGCTGGACGCGCTATTTCTGGAGGTCCAGGCACGCGGCGCCGATGTGTCCCAGGGGATCGTCCGCCAACCGTGGAGCGCCCGGGACTTTCGTGTGACCGACCCGAGCGGGAATGTGATCAAGTTTACGGAGGGTACGGAGGAGTGACACAGGCGGTAGTCACTTCTTCGTCGTCTCGACGAGTTTGCGGATGGGGGGGGCGACGGCAATCAGAACGCCGCCGGCGGCGGCGGGGATGGTGCAGATCTTGCGTGCTCCGGCGTCGGTGGAGTTATGGCGTTTCTGAAGCTCGACGCAGTAGACGAAAATGTCGGGTTTGAGAGGGGCGTAGCCGGGATTGGCAAGTTTCCCCGCCTGGAGGGCAGCCCATCCGGCGGGCGGCTTGGCCTTCGCGGTGTGGTATTCCACGGCCTGCAGGGCGATGGCGCTGATTTCTTCGAGAGCCTCTGAGACCGGACCAATCTCGGTAAGCAGGCCGGAGCGGGCGATCAAGGGCTTCAGGGCGGTGTGATTGTCACGCCATGCGGTGAGGCGCGCGCGGATGGACGCCCATTCCGGAGCCTGCGCGCCAGCGGCGAGCGCGCGGTCGACATCGGCGGAGAAACGCCGCGCGGAGTCGCTTTCGGGCGGGACCGAATCCACCAGCCGGTTTAATGGAAGATCGCTACGGTACACCTGCAGCGAGCCGCGGCGATAGTTTTTGACCGGCTCCACGACGTCGGCCAAGGTGTTTAGGGCGGGCGCGTCGACGCCTCCGGCGAGCCGCTCCCGCATGCGGCGCGGCGCTACGCGGTGCGTGGACCCGGCCCGCTCCAGATGCCGGCTGAAGGCGTCGAGGCGGTCATAGAAGCGATTCACGTCGCGTCCCTGGGCGGGAGACCAAAGGCGCTCGGCGATGGCGGCGGCGCGAGGCCACAATCGCATGTCCAGATTCTCCGGGCTGGCCCACTCGGTCCACATGCAGGCTTCTCCGCCGAGAATGCGCGCGGCTTCGGCAGGCTTCAACGCGGCGGCCTCGCCCGATTGCGGATCGGCAGCGTAATGAGTGGACGCGGGCAGCATGAGGTCCAGATAATAGCCGGACGAGAGCAGCACGTGATGGCCCTGGCGGGCCGCCTCGGCGAGCGACTTGGCTCCGCGCCAGGACTGGATGACGGCGCCGGTGGGCAGTCCCGGTTGCAGGATCTCATCCCAGCCGACGGCGATTTTCTGCTGCTTCGTCACGATCTCAACCATGCGCGAACTGAACCAGGCTTCCAGGTCCTGATTGTTTTTCAGGCCCCGCGCGGCGATGAATTTCTGGATACGCTCGCTGCGATTCCAGTCCTTTCCGTTGACCTCATCGCCTCCGATGTGGAAGTAGGGATCGGGAAAGAGGCCGGCCATCTCCGTGAACAGGCGTTCCAGGAAAGCGTAGGATTCCTCGCGCGTGGGGTCGATGGCGGGATCGAAGACGCCGACGCCGCGCTCGATTTTGTAGGGGCCGGGCTGGCTGGCGAGCTCGGGATGTCCGGCAAACCAGGCTGTGGTGTGGCCGGGCACGTCGAACTCCGGAACGATTCGCAGGCCGCGGTCGCGTGCGTATGCGATGAGGCCGCGCATCTGATCCTGGGTGTAGAACTGGCCGTCGGAGCCCATCTGGTGAAGCTTGGGGAAGACTTTGCTCTCGATTCGAAAGCCCTGATCGTCGGAGAGGTGCAGGTGCAAGACGTTGAACTTCGCGGCGGCCATGGCGTCGATATTTCGGCGGAGGACGGGCAAGGGCATGAAGTGGCGCGAGACGTCGAGCATCAGGCCGCGCCAGGGAAAGCGCGGGGCGTCGGCGACGGTCGCGGCGGGCACGCGGAAGCCGGAGGGCCCGAGTTCGATCATCTGGAGGAAGGTCTCCATGCCACGCAGGACGCCGACCGTGGTGGGTGCGTCGAGCGTGGCGCTCTGGCCGGTGACGCGCAGTGTGTAAGATTCCTCGACGGTGTCCAGCTTGAGCAGATCGCCGGAGCGCCGGCAGGTGAGGGTCAGGGTTGCGGGCGAGGTAGCGGAGCGGTCATCCAATAAGGGAATGCCGGTCTGAGCGGCCACGCGACGCAGGAAGCGGCGGGCGGCGCAGTCGAGCATAGGGTCCCGGAAACCGGAGATGGCGAGGCGGAAAGACTGATCGATACGAAGCTCACCCGGGCCAGGTGAAGTGGACTGCGGCTCGGGCGTCACGGCGGATGAAGCCAGCGCTCCGAACGCCAGCGACATACAGAGGACGCGAAGGGTCACACTTCAACATTACCAAGGGTGGGGCGCTGACATGCGGCTTTGACAGGTCTTGTAGACGGGCATTCATGCCTAGTGCAGCCGCGGCTAAAGACCACTCCCTCACGGTCGTGGCCCGGTAACCGTTTGCGGCGAAGCCGCGCTGTGTCACTAGAACTGGATGCCGAAGCCGGCGGAGGCTTCGATCTGATGCAGCCAGCCCTTTTTGTCCGATAAATCGAAGGGTTTTGGGTTGGAATAATCGCGCAAGTCGAGGCGAATATGGAACAGCTCCGACACTTTTATTTTTACGCCGGCGCCGTAGTTGTAACCGAACTTGGTCTGGCCACCGCCGTTGTAGGCTGACGCTCCGGGTGGATAGTAGGTGCTGAAGTGGCCTCCGCCGGCAATGTACGGGCGGACAGGTTTGCCTTCCGGGATGGCATACAGCAGCACGTTGTAGAAGGCCTGGTGGGTAGGCAAGCCGACCGTGGTCACGGCGTCCGGATACTCAAGTTTGGTCCGCGAATAACCGTATCCGAATTCATGGCCGAGGTAACGTTTGGTGTTGACGGTAAACCTTGCGCCGACCCTAAAGCCGTCCTTCACATTGTAAAAGCTGGTGGCTCCGGGAACGTCGGTTCCCAAGGCTTTATCGCGAATTATGGATTGTCCAAAACTGATGGACGCTTCCGCGGATTGGGCGGAGGCGATCGACGCGCCAGCCAGCAGCAGCACGGCGAGGGTGGAGGATTTCATCCTTCAGGTTTTCCTTTCGCTCAGGCTTTTCTTTCGCCCGACCCGGCCAGGAAGCGGTCGCGGCAGTTTGCCGAGCAGAAATAGACGGTGGCTCCGTCCGCACTCGACGTTAGGGACGCGGCTTCGGAGACGAAGGTTCCACAGATGGGATCGCGATGAAGCTCTCCGCCCGACGTGGAGGCCGCTGGAGCGCGGGGAGGAGCCTGGGCGGCGGAGGGGGCGGCGGAGGAAGAAAACACCTTGGAGATCTGGGCGATCACGTAGCGCACGAAAGCCACCACCAGGATCGCGATGAGAAACCGGAATAGATTTCGAATCATAAGAAAGAAAGGGCGTCCGGGGTAACGGACGCCCTCCTCAGGTTACGGCATGACAGGCGGAAACGCCCGCGTTATTTTTTCTTCGCGCCGGTTTTCTTGGCGGCCGGCGCATTGGGGTTCTTGAATTCGGTGGAGATCTGCGCGTCCAGAGTGGCGATCATCCCCTTGGCGGATTCGGCGAACGGGCCGTCGGGCTTCAACTCGAGATACTTGGCGAACGCCTCGCGGGTGCCGGGCACGGGAGTCACCTTGCCGTCGGCGCTGGTCTGCGCCTTGGAGATGAGGTAGATGCCGTATTGATAATGCGAATCGGCGTGGTTGGGATCGGCCTCAATAGCCTTCTTGAAGGCCTGGCCGGCCGGCTCGAGCTGCGAATTGTTCACCAGCAGAGCGCCCAGATTGTAGTAATAGGTACCGGCTTTGCTGGGGTCGATCTGCGCGGCCTTGTTGAGCTCGGCTTCCGCTTCGGGGAATTTCTTGCCGCGGGCGAGCGCCAGAGCGTAATTGTTGTGATAGCCGGAATCGTCGGGCTTCAGCTCGATGGCCTTGGCGTAAGCTTCATAAGCTTTGTTCATCGCCGCCATCTGCTCGTCGCCGGTCTTGGTTTTGGCCAGACCCATGTTCGATTCGGCAAGCTGCGCCCAGATTACATGCTGCTTGGGATCGATCTCGGAGGCCTTGGTGAACGCAGCCACGGCCTGGTCCCACTGGCCGCCCTGAATCGCGGCCATGCCGGTGTTGAACGTCTCGTTGAGAGCTTTGTTCTTGGAGATGGCCTGCTCACGGTCCTTGAGGGCTTTCTCCATAGCGGCCTTGGCTTCGGCGGACATGCCTCGCTCCTGCTCCTTGGTGAGCGTGCCGGTCTGGGCCGCGGAGGCCAATTCCTGTTGCTTTTTCCGCTGCGACTCCATGTCGAAGTTGATTTCGGTGGGGTCGCCGAGGCGGGTGCGAACGTTGTCGACGGTGTCGCGATCCTTGCCTTCGACCTCCAGGGTCAGCTTGTACGTTCCCAGCGGCAGGCCGGCGTGAATGTACTCGCCTTTCTTGTTGGTCTTGGTCTTGTAGTTGCCTTTGATGTCTTTCCGTTCGATTTTGATGATGGCGTCCTTCAAGGGCTTGCCATCTTCACCCTTCACGACGCCGGCCAGCGAGGAAGTCTGAGCGAAGGCGGGAACCATGAGCGCAAAGAGCGCCGCGGCCGTGGCGGGGAGCATACGGAGCTTGTTGATCATGCGGAGCTACCTCCAAATAATAATGACGGACGGACTCTCGATAAGGATACCATGGCGTGGCTGGACTCAACGTCCGCCCGATTGTGGGATGCAGCGCATGAACTACGGTTTGGGCGTGGAGCCTTCGAACAAGGCTCGCATCTCGTTTTCAATCCGACGGTTGAGGCCGTCGGGATAGGTTTTGTATGGGCGGTAGAGATCGCTGTGATCGCGGCCCGGGACCACCTCGCAGGCATCCTCGCGGCCCTTGGATTTGAGAAAGCCGCAGAACAAAACCATGGCCTCCTCGAGGTGGAAAGTGTCTTCGGAGCCGACGGTGAGGTGCAACTTCCCGAGAAGTTTCGGCCCCAGCACGGCCCAGTTGCTCTCGACGATCTTCCGGATGTCGTATTTCTCCCAGGCCTTTTGAACGAAAGGATCCTGGCGGCCGGTTTCGCGGTCGAACAGCTTCATCGGCCGGCCGTCCTGGCCGCGCGGGCTGAAGACCCAATCGAAGGAGGCAAGCTGGCCGCCATACTCGCCCATCACATCCTCCTGACGGGCGAACTGCTCGAAAGTGGCGAGTTCTTTCCCGTCCTTGCGGACGAGGCTCAGCGGGTTGCCGTCCTTGTTCCGGTAGGCGTTCTGCGCGGAGCCGGGCGTGGCGTCGATACCGGTGAAACTGCGGAAGTCCACCGGATCGGGCGCGGTGGACCACGTGCCGCCGAAGAAATCCGGATACGCGATCTGCAGCCAGAGCGTGCTCCAGCCGCCGGAGGAGTGGCCATTCAAGAAACGGGCAGCGGGCCGCGGAGCGAGTGGGAGCTTTTGTTCCAGGTAGGGGATGAACTCCTCGGTCAGCGCGCGGCCCCAAGGCCCGTTGTTGACCGAGTCGGCGAAAACGTGATGGCCGGTGGGGCAGGATGCGTCGAGAAACACGTGGATCATCTCGTAGCGCTTTCCTTCGCCCATGTCCTTCGCCAAGGCTCCGGAACCGGCCAGCGCGCTGAGATGGTCTCCGCCGAAACCGTGGATGTGATACCAGGCCGGATAGCGGCGCGCGGGATCGTCCTTGCGTTTCGGCGGCAATACGATTACTGCCCGCACGCTGACCGAGCGTCCCCAGAACGCGGTGAGGAGCGGGCTCTGCATTTCTACTACCTGCACGTCGGCGGTCTCGGGATCGGGAAGCTTTCGCGCGGGCGTCACCTGGTTGAGGACCAGAGCCACGGGCGCGGCGTCGGAGGGATCCAGATTTTCAATCTGCACGACGTCGCTGAAGAGGTCGCCGGCGTCCTGGGCCGCGCGGGCGAAGCTGTGGTTGGGGTCGAGGACGGCCATGAACTGGTATTTCCCGGGCTTGGCCTGAGAGAAGGGCTTAGGATAGGCCTTGCGGTCCGCGTCGAAATCGACTGTTGCGCCGGGGGCGATCTCGCCAATTTCCATTGCGGCGAGCCAGGTGGCGCCGGGGACAAAGCCGATGCGCAGGCGGTCCTGCTTTTGAGGCTGGTCGGACATCAGGACCAGAAGGCGGCCGGATACGGGGCGCGAGGAAGCCGATTCAGAGAGAGTGATTTTGAAGCGCAGTGGTGCGGCGGGGGAGTGGGCGGCCGAAGCCAGAAGGAGGAGGAGGAGGAGGAGGACGGAACGGCGCATGAATTCTCAGAGTGTAGCAGCCATGTCGGACATTGGGCATGCAGACGGGCGGCGATTGCGCGACCGCGCGCGCAGACAGGAATGTCAGCGCCCCGTGTTTAGCGGCTGCGGCCGCCGGCGGAACCGGATCCGCGGGCAACGGGAGCGCTTGGGGCAGCGGCGGCGGTGGTGGACGGAGCCGCTGTGGAGCCTACTCCAGCCGAGCGAGCCACGACGCCGGAATAGCCGGACGAGGTCTGGCCGATGGTGTTGTAGCCGTACGAAGAATTGTAGGTCGGATGATTCCAGCCGGAAGACGACGCCATCATGGGACGTTCATAGACGCGGTAGACCACAGAGGGAGCGTAGAAGCGATAACCGTAGGGGCTCATGTAGACGCCGCTGTACGGGATATAAGTAAACATCCCGTAGTAGGGATTGAAGAACCATCCGCTGCGCGCCCAGGAAACCGAATTGTCGCGGACGTACTTCGCACCTGACACGTTCGCCATGGCGAGATACTCGGCTCGGCGCTTGCTCCAGCGCGTAAGCGAATCGCCGGTGCTGGAATCGAACTTTTCGGCGACCAGACTCACGCCGTCCAGAGCCACGCGGCGGCTTCCCTTCACCACCAGGCTGTTGGCGGCAGTGCGCACTTCGGCCTCGCCGGAGTAGACGCTGAGGGCGGGGGGCTGGGAGTCGAAGCGGTAGATGCCGTTCTTGCGAAGCGCCACCGTGGTGTCGTTGTACACGATCGTGAGGTTGGAGCCGTTCTTCTCTCCGAAAATATCGTCGGTTTCAACTACGGCCGAGCCGCTGACGAATTCCAGGCGGGTGTCGATCAGGCGGCTGGTGACCATACGGATGGAGCTCCGCTCGCCGAGCCGGAGGAAGGCGCCGGGGTTGAGAAGGACCTCCGCGCGGCCTTCGCCCGTGCGCAGAGTTTCGTTTTCCTTGAGGTCCGGAAACATCGCCGGCTTAACTTCGACCGGCTTGTCGCCGATCCACGCTTCGCCTTCGACGTAGTGGATGAGGCCGGACTTGGCTGAAATTACATTCTGAGCGCAAAGGCTGCATGCGCCGAGAAGCAAACCCGACACCACAACAACACTACGCCTACACGAGGGAAGCATGAATCCTCCTACACCTGCATCTTGGCTATTCGATGGACGGATGTCAAGCCTGCCGGGTTGCGGCCATGCGCTACTCCGGGACCTCTTTTGCCGGCACAATCGTGGAGTCGGTCTGGAATTTGCGGAAGTCCCGGTAGGTGATTTCCAATTGGCCTCCGAGCTTTTTGACCAGACCCAGCCGGGCGACGCCGTTCAGCCGGATGAAACGCGTCATCCAGACGTCGTTGTTGATCTTGTCCTGCTCGATCTCGAAGTGCATGCCCTTGGTCAGGCGGGCGAGAAACCAACCGAAAGAGATGGCGTCGATGGTTTCGGACTCCACACGGACCCAGCGCAGGTCATTCTTGTCGATCCAGAGCCTGCCCTTGAATTTGGCGAACATGCGGCCCCGGCTGTCCTTGGGCTGGTAGCCGGGCCGGGGCACTCCGGCAATAACGTAAACGGTGCGGGCGCCGAGGGTCTGCTCACCCTCCAGCGTGAAGTCGAACGCGTCGGCGATTTCGCGGAACAAGGCGCGGTCGCGGTCTCGTCGCTTCTGCCAGTCGGCAATACGCTTTTGGCGGTCGGCTTCGCTTTCGTTACGGCGCTCGCGGATGTTTTTTTCGAGCTTTTCGCGCTCCTTGCGCTCCTCCTCCGGGGGCAGCGGCTTGTCGTCGCGGGCGATCAGACGGCGGTAGGGCGAGCCTTCCAGCAGGGTGACGTCGAAGGTGCGTGAACCACCCGATTTCAGGACGCCGCGGGAGCCGGCCTGGCGCTCCTCGACGCGCTCGATGAAGGTGTAATTGCGCGCGCGACGCCAGTTTTCTTCGTCATGCGCCACGGAGAGGCGGACGATCTCTCTTGGGGACAGGCCGGCCGCCTGCCCCACAGCGAGGCAGCAGAGGAATACGAGACTATTCCCGAAGGATCGCCCCACGAGTTAGGATACGCGCCGGCGGCGACGCCGGTTGCCCCCGGCGGCCTTAGTCTTCACTGGAAAAGACGCCGCCCAGAGCGCCGAGCGGGCTCTTCTCATCGCCGCCGGAACGAGTGGGCGCCAGCTCCCGGCGCAATTTTTCCAGCGTCATGCTCTGGACGATGACGCGGCCGGGGCCGGTCAGCGTGGCGAGGAACAAGCCTTCGCCGCCGAACAGCGCGGTCTTGATGCCGCCGGCGAGCTGGATGTCGTAGCTGACCGATTCGTCGAAGGCGACGATGCAGCCGGTGTCCACTTGCAGCGTCTCGCCGGGAGCGAGAGTGAACTCGATAAAGTCGCCTCCGCCGTGGATGAAAACCTGCCCGGGCCCGGTGAGCTTCTCGAGCACGAACCCTTCCCCGCCGAAGAAGCCGGCGCCGAGGCGCTTGACGAAAGCCACGTTCAACTGAACGGAGCGCTGGGCCATGATGAAGCTGTCGCGCTGGGCGAGGACGCTCTGGCCAGGGGCCAGATCGAAAGCCTGGATGCGGCCGGGGTAGTTGCCGGCGAAGCCGACTTCACCGTCGCCGGAGGAGCGGAAGTAGGTCAGGAAGAGCGATTCGCCCATGACGGTGCGCTTGAGCGCGCCGAGCAGTTTCTGTCCCAAGGAGTCGCCCGACATCCGGGTTTCCCAGCTCACGTTGGAGGTCTTGTAGACCATCTTGCCGGCTTCGGCGTAAATTTCCTGGCCGGCCTTGAGCCGCACGCGGACCACTTGCAAGTTGTCGCCCTGAATCGTGTAGTCGAGGGGCGAGCCCGGCGTGGACGCCGCGGCCTGCGCCACACTCACCGCGGCTGTGGCGCCGCCTGACCCAGTCCGGCCGCAATTAGGACAAAACCGCGCGTCCTCTGTCATTTGGGAACCGCAGTTGGTGCAAAAGGCCATAGGTTATTTTTTCTCCGAACTCATTCTCTCTTTACGAGACGCGAAGTGCCGGTGTTCCCTGGAAGCCGCTCCATGAGGGAGGGGTGTGCCAGCGCGATCCGAAATAATGCACTGGCGACCATGCAACCGCTCCCTAACGGTCGCGGCTCAGTATTTTCCTTGGCATCCCGGGCCTACTCCCGCCCGAGCGTCTTCAAGCGGGCATTCAGTTCCCGCAGTGTTTTTTCCAGAATCTTGCGGTAGCGGGGATTCTCAGCTTTCTCGAGCAGGTTCATCACGTGCGTGCGGGAAAGCAGCAGAGACTCCTTCTGCCGGAGGAGATCCAGTTCCCCGGGAGTCAATCTGGGACCGGCCGGCACGTCAGAACGCTGCTCTAGCGATTCGATTTGCGATTCAATTGATTTGCTTTCCCAACCCCGGGCCATAGTTCACCCTTCCGATTCCATCCTACTGCGTTGCCGGCCGGAGTGGCTAGGGTAACAGGTTACAGCCCGGCTACAAAAGTCTGGGCCGGCGGACCTCGTATAATTGGAACTTCATGCGCGGCTTCTTCACTCGCCGGCTCCCGGAGGTCCGGCGTATCCTGCTGGTCGAAAGTGGTTCCCGATATCTGCTGGAAGCGCTGATTCCGGGAATCCGCAAGTCCTACGGCGAGGAAACTCCCGTCGACCTGGTGACCTGCTACCCCGGACTCCCGTCGGGATTCCGGCCGGAAACCACGCGGGTCTTCCGTGTGCAGGATTATCGGGGCAACTGGCGGGCGCTGATCGGCGAGCTGCGGAGGAACCAATATTCGGTGGCTGGGATGGTCTGTTCGGCCGAGCCGATTATGACCCGGTGGAAGTGGCTGATCGCGGCGCGACTGCCGGCCAAGCTTTTCGTGCTGAACGAGAATGGCGACTACTTCTGGGTGGATTACGGGCACTGGAGCGTCATCCGCCATTTCGTCCTGTTTCGCGCTGGGCTGGCCGGGGCGGGCGCCGTCCATACGCTGGCCCGGCTGGCGCTGTTTCCGTTTACACTGCTGTACCTGTTGATGTACGCGGGCGTCGCACACGCCCGCAGAAGGCGGTCCATGTCATGAAGGCCATTCAAGCCAAACAATGCGGCTCTCCCGACGTAATGCAACTTGCCGATCTACCGGTTCCGCAACCGGGACCGACTGACGCCCTGGTGAAAACCGAAGCGATCGGCGTCAACTTTATCGACGTGTACCACCGCACCGGCCTGTACAAGCTGGAACTGCCGATGACGCCTGGAATGGAAGCGGCCGGCGTTGTGGAGGCGGTAGGTGCGGAGGTCAGCGGCCTGAAGCCGGGCGATCGCGTCGCCTATGCGATGGCACTGGGCGCTTACGCGGAGTACCAGGTGGTGCCTGCCGGAAAAGTGGTGCACGTGCCGGAGGGGGTGACCATGGAACAGGCTGCGGCGGCGATGCTGCAAGGGATGACGGCCCACTATCTGACGCGTTCGACGTACATGCTGAAACCGGGCGACACGGCGCTTGTGCACGCGGCCGCAGGCGGGGCCGGTCAACTGGTGGTCCAGATGGCCAAGAGCGCGGGGGCGTGGGTCATCGGGACGGTGTCGACGGAAGCCAAGGCTGCGATTGCGAGGGAAGCGGGGTGCGATGAAGTCATCCTTTACACGACCCAGGATTTTGAAGCTGAGACCAAACGGCTGACCGGCGGCAAGGGCGTCGACGTGGTGTATGACTCGGTGGGCCAGACTACGTACCTCAAGAGCTTCAATTGTCTGAGGCCACGAGGGTTGCTGGTGATGTTCGGCCAGTCCAGCGGGGCAGTGCCGCCCATCGATCCGCTAGTGCTGTCGTCGAAGGGCTCACTCTATGTGACGCGGCCGACGCTGGCGCATCACATGCTGACGCGTGAAGAAGTGGAATGGCGCGCGGGGGATGTTTTGAGCGGCGTGCAGTCGGGGCAGCTACGGCTGCGGATTGAGAAGAGATACCCTCTGGCGGAGGCTCCGCAGGCGCATCGGGATCTGGAGAGCCGGAAGCTTGCCGGCAAGCTGCTGTTGATTCCCGGATAGCTGTTTGGGCCTCGGAAACAGGCACGAATGTCGGCTCGTACGGCCTTCAGGTGCGTGTGGCGGAGGCGGTCTGTGCCATCTTAGAGGAGCGCTGCGTCGAGGGAAGGTTCAGCGGAAGGCGTGTGGGGCTCGCCGCCTCCGCGCAGGAAATCCTCCAGCCGCGCGGGAGAACCTTCGAACAGGCTGTCGATCAGCTCGCGCAGGGCGGCGCGGCGCATCGCATCGCGCGAAACCTCGGGCATGTAGACGAACGCGCGTCCGTTCTTGCGGCGGGATACCAGGCCTCGCCGGGCCAACCGCTCCAGCAGCGTCATCACGGTGGTGTAGGCAAGGGGCTTCGACCGGGAACAGACCTCGCGGACTTGCGCGACGTTGCCTCCCCCCAGGGTCCACAGGGCGCGAAGGCAGAGCAGTTCCAAGGGCGGGGGAACCTCACTCTCTCGACCGGCCCGGCGCATGCGATTTTACCGCGCCGTCGGCCGGAGGCGGCCGAATTTGGCTTCCAGTTGATCGATCGTAGCTGGTTTGGCAGGCTCTCGAACCCCATTCGATTCCTGAGAAGCGGGCGTGGGCTTGGGAGGTGGCTCGGGGCTCGGATTGAGGTAGCGATCCTTCCGCAACAACGCCCGGTCGAGAGAGGGACTGTAGGAAGTGAAGTCGCCACCTCCCAGGCGGTCGCGATCCAGAACGCCGCGTATGTGCTCCATCTTGGAGTCCATGTCGTCGAGATAGTGCAGCAGGACGGCCTCGGCGAACATGGGTATTTTGGGAGAGCCGAATTCCAGTTTGCCGTGATGACTGATGACGAGGTGCTCCACCAGGGTTCGCAGGCGGGGCGGAAAATCGGGCAGGCAAGCCAGCTTGTCGCCAATCAGGCGGAGCGCGATCATCATATGGCCGAGCAGTTGGCCGTCGGTCGAGTAGCTGAATCCGCGGTCGTAGGAAAGCTCGTGAATTTTGCCGATGTCGTGCAGAATCGCGCCGGTCAGCAACAGATCGACGTCGATGGTCTTATAGTGAGGCGCGACGTGGCGGCACAGGGTGCAGAGCGAGAGCACGTGTTCCAGCAGGCCGCCCAGCCAGGCGTGATGGATGGTTTTGGCGGCCGGCGCAGTCTGGAAGCGCCGAGCGATCTCCGGATCGGCAAACACGGCTTCCAGCAGGCCGCGTAGATGAGGGTCGGCCATGCCGGCGACGATCGTCCGCAACTCCGCCATCATTTCGGCGGGGTCGCGCTCGGAGGCGGGGAAGTAGTCGCCGAATTCGACGTCCTGGTCCCCCACGCGGGCCATCTTGTGGATGGTGAGCTGGGGGCGGTTGTGGAAGAGAGCGAACACTCCCTTCACCTTGATGAAGTCTTCGCGGTCGAACGTATCCATTACTTCGGCGACGTTGTCCCACATTTTGGCGTCCAGCTCGCCGGTGCGGTCGCCGAGGACGAGAGATAGATACGGCTCGCCGGATTTCTTCTGGCGGATCTCCTTTTGCTGAACCAGGAAGGTGGAGTTCACAGCCTGGTCGGGGGAAAGATCCCGGATGAAGTTAGCCTTCATTTCTGGGCGGCGGCGCCTTCGCCCTTGGGGGCGGCGGGCGGAGCCGGGCTTCCTGTGGGCGGGGCGGCGGAGGCATCCGGCGTGTCGGCGGGTTTGGCGCCGGCGGAACCCTTGGTTCCAAGGGCGGATGTGTCGACATCGGCGGCCTTGTTCTTACCTCCCGGAAGCGGGACGATCTTCAGCAGCCGGCGCTTCTTGTGGGCGGCGACCTCGGCCTTGGTGGTGGTCTCGGGCTTGAGCTGAGCCACGTCCTTCCAGCGAGTGTCCTTTCCGCCGGAAGCGCCGACGTCGACATAGCCTTCGCGGATCTCGAGGAACGCGTCCTCGCGGAGTTTGGTCAAAAACTCCCGCATCTTGGGCGGCAGTTGGGGAGTAACGAGGATCTCCATGATGTCGTTCTCGGCTTCTTCGAAAGGCGCCTGCCCGGCCTCATGCCGCTCTTCGAGCCGCACGATTTCGAATCCGTTGTCCACTTTGATGGGATCGCTGACGAAATTTTTCTTCTCCTTGAACACCACGGCTTCGATCACCGGGTTCAGGTCGCCCTTCTTCCACCAGCCGAGGTCGCCGTTGTTCTTCGCGCTTTCGCTCTCGGAGAACTGCTTTGCCATGTCGCCGAACTTCTCGCCCTTTTTGGCCCTGGCCACGATGTCCTTGGCTTTCTTCTCCACTACGGCGGGGTCTTTACCCTGGGTGGAAAGGAAGATCTCGCGCAGGTAGACTTCCTCCTTGCGCACGAACTTTTCCTTGTTCGCCTCGTAATACTTCTGCAGTTCTTCCTTGGGGATGTTGATTTTGCCGCCCACTTCCTGCCGCACCACGCGCTGCGTCAGCATCTGGTTCTTGACCTGGGACTTGAAGTCCTCATAGGGCATGCCGGTCTGCTCGCGGATATAGATTTGAAACTTATCCGGATCGGCGATCTTGGAATCCACCTGCAACTGGGCAAGGTAGCGGGTGACCTCGGGGTCGACGTTGATGCTCATGTCCTTGCCGCGCTGGACGAGCAGGAGCTGATCGATCTGATCGCGGAGCAGTTCCTTTTCCTGCTGCCGGATCGCCTCGGCGAGCTTTTCGCCGCTGAGACCCTGCTGCTTCAAGGAGGCTTCCAGGTTGACACGCTGCCGTTCAAGCTCGCCGCGGGTAATGATGTCGCCGTTCACCTTGGCGACAATCTGCTCGATGACACGGACATCGGCTGCAACGGCGAGGTTGGCGGCCAGACACAATACAACCATACTTCTGCAAAGCATATTCACATTATACGTTGCGGCGCGCGGGCCGAGCCTTGCGGAGGTAGGCCTTCCAGCGGGCGTCTTCGCCTTCCCCGTCGAACTGCCGCCAGAGCCGCTGGAACGAGAGGGCGGTGATATGAAGCTCCCGCCGCGCGGGCACGCTGACGGGGGAGCGGCCGGCCAACCGGATGACAGTGGTCAAGTCGCTAATGCGGCCCAGGCACTCCTGGATGCCGCGCAGCGATCCCAGCCTGGCGTCGAACACCGGACCGTAGCAGGGGCGGAAGAGTTCCAGGGTATAGCGGAAGCGCTTTACGCGCACGCGAAAACGGTGGAGCGAACGCAGATCCGCCCCGCCCGCCGCGCGGCGGCCAGCCAGGAAGAATTCATCGATGAGTCCGGGCAGCAGATCGGCGGCGTTCTTGGCCGCGGTGCTCCGGGACTCCCAGGGCAGATCGGTTCGCTTCTTCATGAGTCCAGACCCAGGCGGGTCCGCCATTTTCTCCAAGGCTCGCGTTTGCCAGCATGGGAGAGCGCTTCCCTTAGTTCCCTGAAGGCCTTTCTGCGGCGCTCCGCCATGCGGACCGCCGGAGTGTCACCGACTTGGTGGGCGGCGCTGTATTCAAGCGTAATATCCAGATCCCGGACCTGGCCGGCAAGCCGGCGCAGCTTGTCGATTTTGCGGTCGACCTTGCGTGCGGCGCCTTTAGGAAACAGGGCGGCAAAAACATCCAGGCACTGCGAAAGACGGCGGACGGCGACGCGCAAGTCGTGAACCGAGTCCGGGTCGCCTCTCTTGGCGGTGCGATTGATCTGGAAGGCAAGCCGTCGGACGAGCGTATCCACGGTGACCGCCGCGTAGCGCCGCATTTCCATTCCGGGGTCGAGCAGGCCCTTCATGCCGGCCCTCTGCTGACGCGCAGCCGGTATCCATAGACCTGGCGGAACGATTCGGAGGTGTGCTCGGCGGCCCAGGCCTCCAGGTCGACGGCACGGCTGCTTTCGAGGCGCACTTCGATGGAGTCCTCGCGGACTCCGCAAGCGACATGGCGCACGGGCTGGCGGCGGCTGCGGTCCAGGGCGTCGGCCAGGCGCAGCAGGGGCGTGAGCCGCTCCACCCAGCGCCGTTCCTCGGCAGCGAGCGCGGCTAGTGTTTCATCGCGCTCCCCGGGGATCGACTTGCGGTGATAGCGGCAGAGCATGGCCACGACGGAACGCTCCAGGGCGGTGAAACCGGGCAGCGCGGAATTGGCCACCAGGTAGTACGAATGGCGGTGATGGCGCGTGTCGCTGACGTAGTGGCCGCAATCCATCAGCAGGGCCGCGGCCTCGATCAGTCCGCCGCAACCGCGGGGCAGGCGATGGAGCTGTTCGAGCGCGGCAAACAACTCGAGCGAGAGCGAAGCCACGGTGCGGGCGTGGGCGAGGTCGACGTCGTAGCGGCGGGCCATCTGCTCCACCACGCGGCGGCGCTCGGCGTCGAGCCGCATCAGCTCGCTGCCTACGCGGCGCAGGAAGAGGTCGGCGATGATGCCGTCGCGCACGCCGGCGGAAGAAAAATAGAAAGACGGCTGGCGGAAATCCGCCAGCACGCGGCGCAGGACGGCGACGCCGGGCACGATGATCTCCGCGCGCCGAGGCCCGATACCGGGAACCTTCCGGCGCTCTTCGAGCGAGCGCAGGGCCACGGTGTCGTAGAGTTTCCGCACTTGCGAGGAAGTGGCGCGGAGCCGGTCAGCGCGATCGCGCTCCTTGCGCGGGATGCGGTTCACGGCGCAAACCACGGCCGAGGCGGTGGCCGACGTCCCGATGACGCGATCGATTTTGGCGCCGGCCAGACGGCGCACGGTGGGAGCCAGTTTCTGCGCGATGAACTCGTCCAGGCGGAGAAGCTCGGCGCCGGAGGGGCGGTCGTTGGGGAGGAACATTTCCTTCAGGCGGACGGCGCCCAACGGCCGGGACACGGCTTCGGCGATCACGCCTCCGTCGCTGAAGATGATCTCCGCGCTGCCGCCGCCGATGTCGACCAGCAGGACCTGGCGGCCGGGGTGGGGCCACCGCCAAGCCACTCCTATATGAATGAGCCGCGCCTCTTCCGCTCCGGAGATGATTTCCACGGGCGATTGAATGGCGCCGGAGGCGCGCGACAGAAACTCCTGCTGGTTGCGGGCGTCGCGAACGGCGCTGGTGGCCACGGCGCGGACGCCGTCCACGTCGTGCTTTTTGTAGGTTCGCGCCATGCCGGTCAGAACGTCGCAGGTCAGCTGGCTGGCTTCCGGGGTGACGATTCCCCCGCGAAACCCATCTCTTCCACCATCGCTTCGTATTCGTCGATAATGCGTCCCTGGAACAGCCGGAAGCTTTCCTCGACATTGCGGCTCAGTGCCAGGTCCATCCCCGCTTCGTAGTATTT
>JACXTT010004966.1_pt1 | contig 19502 bp, 19 predicted proteins | sample 9270951 | NCBI WGS metagenome assembly JACXTT01 (sample SAMN15532306, study PRJNA645909) | rock metagenome | isolation source: weathered quartz diorite | place: Puerto Rico | collected 2017-06-21 | reverse complement strand
ACATCCGCTACCGAAGTGGAAGCCGGAGAGCCCAGGTTGACCAGAAGCAAGGCGTGATCGGTCATGCAACGTCCTATTTCAGAGGCGACCCGAGAGATCGTCGAGGGCCGCGGGCAGATCGTTAAACTGAAAAACAAATCCCGCCGCCAACAGCCGGGCCGGCGTCGCGCGCTGGCCGCCGAGCAGCAACAGCGACAGCTCGCCCAGCCCCAGGCGCAGGACAAACGCCGGCAGCGGGAGCAACGCCGGACGATGCAACACCTTGCCCAGTGCCCTGGCGAACGCCTTATTGCGCACCGGCTTGGGCGCGCAGGCATTATAAGGACCGCTGGCATCACTGCGATGCAGAAGAAAATCAATCAGGGCGATTTGATCGCGTACATGAATCCACGGCATCCACTGCCGACCGTTGCCAATCGGGCCGCCCAGCGCCAGTTTGAACGGCAGCAACAGGCGCGACAAAAAGCCGCCCTCGGCCGCCAGCACCAACCCGGTCCGCACCCGCACCACACGAATTCCCAGGGCCTCGGCGCGCTGCGCGGTTTCTTCCCAGGCAATACACAACTGGCTGGCGAAATCCTCGCTCACCGGCGGCGACCCCTCTGTCAACTCACGCTCGCCGCCATCACCGTACCAGCCGATCGCCGAACCGGAAATCAACACCGCAGGACGCTGCTCGCGCCCTTCCAGCCAGGCCAGCAGGGTTTCCGTCAGCTGGATCCGACTGCTCCAGAGCAAGGCCTTGCGCTTGTGGGTCCAGAGCCGATCGGCAATCGGCGCGCCGGCCAGGTTGATCACCGCGTCCAGCGGCTCGCCGGCCAGGTCCTCGAGATGACGCACCCCACGCACCTGCGCGCCGCACAAACGTGCCACCCGCTCGGGTCGACGGCTCCATACCGTCAGCCGATGTCCCTGCGCCAACCAGTACTCACACAGTTGACGCCCGATCAAACCAGTACCGCCGGTCAGCAATATGTGCATGAGTTCGTCCTCACGTAACGTTTTGTCGAAAGCATTAGTCTATTTTTATAAACAGGGCTCTTTTCTCTCGACAGATATTTTTCTAACAATAGGACAGTGTGAATCGACAGGCAGGTCGCAACTTATACCAAAAAACAGGATTGTACAGGTTTTGCTGACGGCGTAGTCTGTGCTGACAGGTAATGAGGCCCACCCATGACTGTACCTATCGCAATTATCGGTGCCGGCATCGCCGGACTCTCCGCCACCCGGACCTTGTACGATGCCGGGTATTCCATCGAACTCTTCGACAAGAGTCGTGGCAGTGGCGGGCGCATGTCCAGCAAGCGCAGCGATGTCGGTGCGCTGGACCTGGGCGCGCAGTACTTCACCGCCCGCGACCGCCGCTTCGTCAAGGAAGTCCAGCGCTGGCAGGCAGAGGGCTGGGTCGCCGAATGGAACCCGCAGCTCTACAACTTCCAGAACGGTCAATTGAGCCTGTCGCCGGACGAGCAGATCCGCTGGGTCGGCACGCCGCGCATGAGTTCCATTACCCGCGGCTTGCTGGGCCGGCTCCAGGCGCACTTCAGTTGCCGGATCACCGAGGTGTTCCGCGGCGAACAGCATTGGCACCTGCAGGATGCCGAAGGCTTTACCCATGGACCGTTCAGCCAGGTGATCATCGCCACGCCCGCGCCCCAGGCCACCGCGCTGCTGGCCGCCGCGCCGAAACTCGCCGGAGCCGCCGCCGGCGTGCAGATGGAGCCGACCTGGGCAATCGCCCTGGCCTTCGACACCCCGCTGGATACACCAATGGAAGGCTGCTTCGTGCAGGACAGCCCGCTCGACTGGCTGGCCCGCAACCGCAGCAAGCCGGCGCGCGACAACCAGCTCGACACCTGGGTCCTGCACGCCACCAGCAGCTGGAGCAAGCAGCACCTGGACCTGCCCAAGGAGGCCGTGATCGAGCAGTTGCACGGTGCCTTCGCCGAGTTGCTGCACGCCAGCATGCCAGCACCGACCTTCACCCTCGCCCACCGCTGGCTCTACGCCCGCCCTGCCGGTGCACGGGAATGGGGCGCGCTGGCCGATGCCGACCTGGGCCTGTACGTGTGTGGCGACTGGTGCTTGTCCGGACGGGTCGAAGGTGCCTGGCTCAGTGGCCAGGAGGCAGCCCGGCGACTGATGGAACACCTGGGTTGATCCGCCACCTGAGCGGGACCCGGCGGAAAGGCAGCGATACCTGGCAAATGGCCTGGCGATAACTGCAGCCCGCCCGAACCTGTACAAACAATTTGACTTGTACAAGACAGAATCTATGATGAACCTAAGTTGTACAGGCATTCCTATCTGTACAAGTTTTTTCTCAAGGTTCCCCCATGCCCGCCACCAGCGAGTTGCCGCGCAAACCCAGAATCGCTGTCAGCGCCTGCCTGGTGGGTGACACGGCCTTGCTGGAAAACTTCCTGACCCGGGTCTTTGCCCACGCAGCCTGGCAGGACCTGCGCAAAACCGGTCTCAGCCGCCGCAGCCTGACCGAGTTCCACGCACGCTACAAATACCTGCTGATGGCGCAAAATCCGCTGCAGTACAAGGCGCTCGGTCATCTGCTGGGCAGCATGGGCAAGGCCGATGCCGAAACCGTCGGCCCGCGCTATTTCAGCCAGTTGATGGTGGCGCTGAAAAAATGCGCGACCCGCCGCACCCACACCAACGTCCTGCAACACCTCGCCGGCTACCTGAAGCACTCCATCAGCGCCGAGGACAAGCAAGCGATGTTGCAGGTCATCGGCCAGTACCACCAGGGCATCGTCCCGCTGGTGGTGCCCCTGACCCTGCTCAAGCACCACTTCCGGCAACACCCCGATCCCTATATCGAGCGGCAGGTGTACCTGCATCCGCCCTCGGAAAACCTCAGCCTGCACAATGCCCTCTGACATGAACGACTCCCTGGAAGCTCCCGTCGATTACGCCTGCGCGCTGGAACAGGGCTGGTTGCCGATTCGCGAAGTGGCCCGGCAAACCGGCGTCAACGCCGTGACCCTGCGGGCCTGGGAACGCCGCTATGGCCTGGTGGTACCGCACCGGACCGCCAAGGGTCATCGGCTATTTTCCGGCGAGCACGTGCAACGTATCCAGGCCATCGTGACCTGGCTCAATCGCGGGGTCGCGGTCAGCCAGGTCAAGCACCTGCTCGATAGTGACCCGACGCCTGTCGAGTCGACCGGCAGCGACTGGCAGGCGTTGCGCCAGGACCTGATCCGGGCCATCAGCCTACTGGCCGAGCGTCAGCTCGACGACCGTTTCAACCAGGCCATGTCGCTGTACCCGCCCCGCACCTTGTGCGAACAGTTGCTGATGCCCCTGCTGGCGGAACTCGAACAACGCTGGCAGGGCCAGTTCGGCGGGCAGATGGAACGGACGTTCTTCTACACCTGGCTGCGCAGCAAGCTGGGGGCACGGATCTACCACAACAACCGGCAACTCAAGGGAACGCCGGTGTTGCTGGTCAATCATTCGGACCTGCCCCTGGAACCCCACCTGTGGCTGACTGCCTGGCTGGTGAGCAGCGCCGACTGCCCGGTGGAAGTCTTCGATTGGCCCTTGCCGACCAGCGAACTGGCCCTGGCCAGCGAGTACCTCAAGAGTCGCGCAGTGCTGCTGTATTCGAGCAAGGCCATGAACCTGGCGGTTCTGCCCAAGCTGCTGGGCAGCCTCCACTGCCCGCTCGTCGTCGCCGGCCCCACGGTGTGCATCCATTTCGCCGAGTTATCCGTAAGTACCCAGGAGAGCGCTGACATGACCCTGGCCGAAGACCCGTCGTCCGCGTACCAGAGCCTGACCCGACTCGGACTGATCTAGCGCCCTCGCCCTGACACAAGGAACAGCTATGCAACTGCTCTGGCTGCGCACCGACTTGCGCCTGCATGACAACACCGCCCTGGCCGCGGCCGCCGGGCACGGGCCGACGGTCGCCGTTTACCTGGTGACACCCGGGCAGTGGCAACTGCACGAGGATGCGCCGTGCAAGGTCGACTTCTGGCTGCGCAACCTGCAGGAACTGAGCACGGCGCTGGCGGCGCTGAATATCCCGCTGTTGATTCGCCATGCCCGGACCTGGGACCAGGTGCCCGACGTGCTGCGCACGCTATGCCAGTCGCTCAAGGTCGACGCCGTGCACGTCAATGAAGAGTACGGCGTTCACGAAAGCCGCCGCGACCAGGCCGTGGCACACGCCCTTGAAAGCCATGGCGTGAGCTTTCACAGCCACCTGGATCAGCTGTTCTTCAAACCCGGCAGCGTGCTGACCCGCACCGGCACCTACTTCCAGGTCTTCAGCCAGTTCCGCAAGGTCTGCTACAGCCGCCTGCACAGCGCCTTGCCACGCCTGATCGCGACGCCCAAGGCTCAATCGGCACTGACGGTCGACGCCGATCCGGTGCCCAGCGAAGTCGAAGGGTTCGCGCGCCCCAGCCAGGCCTTGCGTGACCTCTGGCCGGCGGGCGAAGCCGAGGCCCGGCGGCGCCTGGCGACCTTCGCCGAGCAGCAGATCGACCACTACCAGAGTGAACGCGACTTCCCGGCCAAACCCGGCACCAGCCAACTGTCCGCCTACCTTGCCGCCGGCGTGATCTCACCCCGCCAATGCCTGCATGCCGCCCTGCAAAGCAACCGGGGCGAATTCGAAAGCGGCAATGCCGGCGCCATCACCTGGATCAACGAACTGCTCTGGCGCGAGTTCTACAAGCACATCTTGGTGGGCTATCCACGGGTCTCGAAGCAGCGCGCCTTTCGCCCGGAAACCGAAGCCCTGGCCTGGCGCCAGGCGCCGGAAGAACTGGCGGCCTGGCAGGAGGCACGCACCGGCCTGCCAATCATCGATGCCGCCATGCGCCAGTTGCTGGAAACCGGCTGGATGCACAACCGCCTGCGGATGGTGGTGGCGATGTTCCTGACCAAGAACCTGTTGATCGACTGGCGTGAAGGTGAGCGTTTCTTCATGCGCCACCTGATCGACGGCGACCTGGCGGCCAACAACGGCGGCTGGCAATGGAGCGCCTCCACCGGCACCGATGCGGCGCCCTACTTCCGGATTTTCAACCCGCTGAGCCAGTCGGAAAAATTCGACCGCGAAGGGCTGTTCATCAAGCGCTGGCTCCCGGAACTGGCCGGCCTGGACAGAAAATCCGTGCATAACCCAGCAGCACTCGGCGACCTGTTCGGCGTCGCGGGTTATCCACAACCCATGGTCGATCTGGGCCACAGTCGCGAGCGCGCCCTGGCCGCCTTCAGAAACCTTGCTGTCGCTGCTGGCATATGAGCTATCTTCATCCGACACGGGCCAAGGAACGGTCTATCTGAAAAGGAGACAGGGATGAGCATTACACCGCCACGACGTGTCTGGCTTACGGGCGCCAGCAGCGGCATCGGCGCAGCCATGGCCGAAGTCCTGCTCAAGAGTGGTGTGCTCCTGGCCGTCAGCGCCCGCAGCGTCGAACCGCTGCAAGCCCTCGAGGAACGTTATCCCGACCAGCTCCTGCTGGTGCCCGGCGACCTGACCGACAGCCAGCAGGTGCGCGAGATCGGCGAGCACATCACCCAGGCCTGGGGTGCCCTGGACACGGTGATTCTCAACGCCGGCACCTGTGAATATGTCGATGCCCAGGCGTTCGATGCCTCGATCATCGAGCGGGTGGTACGCACCAACCTGCTGGCCAGCAGTTATTGCATCGAAGCCGCCTTGCCGCTGCTGAGAGCCGGCCAGCAGCCACATCTGGTGGGCATCGCCAGCTCGGTCACCTTCCTGCCCTTGCCCCGGGCCGAGGCCTATGGCGCATCAAAGGCCGGGATGCGTTATCTGTTCGAATCCCTGCGCATCGACCTGGCCCACGAAGGTATCGCCGTCACCCTGGTCAGCCCCGGTTTCGTCGACACCCCGCTGACCCGGAAAAACGACTTCCCCATGCCGCTGCGCTGGTCGGCCGAGAAGGCCGCCAAGCACATCTGCGAAAAACTCAGGCAGCGTCCCCTGGAAATTGCCTTCCCGGCGCTGTTCATGGCCGGGCTCTGGCCACTCTCGCGCCTGCCCAAACGGCTGCAACTGGCCATCGGCAAACACATGGTCCGCACCTCCGACATCGACCAGGGCCAGCCATGAACATTGCCCTGATCGGCAGCGGTATCTCGGGGTTGACCTGCGGCTACCTGTTGCACCGCCAACACACGATCACCCTGTTCGAAGCCGCCGACTGGATCGGCGGCCATACCCATACCGTGGACGTGACGGTCAATGGCCGGCGCCATGCCGTGGACACCGGTTTCATCGTGTTCAACGACTGGACCTACCCGAACTTCATCCGCCTGCTGGGTACACTGGGGGTGAGCTCCAAGGCCACCGAAATGAGCTTTTCGGTACGCGACCCGGCCACAAACCTGGAATACAACGGCAACACCCTCAACAGCTTGTTCGCCCAACGGCGCAACCTGCTGTCAGCGGGTTTCTGGGGCATGCTGCGCGACATCCTGCGCTTCAATCGCCAGGCCCTCGAGGATCTCGAACAGCAACGCATCGCCAGCGACACCCTGCTTGGCGACTACCTGCACAGCGGCGGCTACGGCCAGCGCTTTATCCGGCACTACATCGTGCCCATGGGCGCGGCGATCTGGTCGATGTCGCTGGCGGACATGCTCGGTTTTCCGCTGCAATGCTTTGTGCGTTTCTTCAAGCACCACGGCCTGCTCTCGCTGAGCAATCGCCCGCAATGGCGGGTTATCGAAGGCGGTTCGCGCCAATACATCGAGCCGCTGGTCGCGGGATTTCGCCAGCGCATCCGTCTCGACTGTCCGGTGAGCCGGGTCGAGCGCGATGAAGATGGCGTGACGATCCACAGCGCCGCCGGCAGCGAGCGCTTCGACAAGGTGATCTTCGCTTGCCACAGTGACCAGGCGCTGCGCCTGCTCGCCGCCCCCAGCGAGGCCGAACGGCAGATCCTCGGCGCCCTGCCCTACGCGGAAAATGACGTGGTGCTGCACACCGACACCCGCCTGCTGCCGGATCGGCCGCTGGCCTGGGCCAGTTGGAACTATCGCCTGGGCGATGAAGGCCAGCGCCTGGCCGCCGTCACCTACAACATGAATATCCTGCAAGGCATCGAGAGCGACACCACCTTCTGCGTCAGCCTCAACCAGGGCACGGCGATCAATCCGCTGAAAATCCTCGCCCGCTACACCTACGCCCACCCGCAGTACAGCCTGGCGAGCGTTGCCGCGCAGAATCGCTGGGAAGAGTTATATGGCGAACGACATACCTACTATTGCGGTGCCTATTGGGCCAACGGTTTCCACGAGGACGGCGTGACCAGCGCCCTGCGCGTGGCCGCGGCCTTTGGAGAGCAGCTGTGAACAGCGCCCTGTACAGCGGCTGGATCAGCCACCGGCGCTTTGCGCCGAGGGTCCATGCGTTCCGCTACCGGATCGGCTTGCTGTACCTGGACCTCGACGAACGAGACGCCGTACTCGGGCTGTCGCCACTGGCCGGCAGCCACCGCCTGGCGCCCTTCGCCTTTCGCGAAACCGATTACCTGCGCCCCTTCACGTGCCAGGGCATGCGCCTGATCGATGCGGTTCGCCAGCAGGTCGCGCAAGCCCTGGGACAAGCCCCGCAAGGCCCGATCCGCTTGCTGACCCAGGCCCGCAGTTGGGGCCTGGCGTTCAACCCGGTCAGTTTCTTCTACTGCCATGACACCGACGGGCAACTGGTGGCAATTCTCTGCGAAGTCAGCAACACCCCCTGGGGCGAGCACTACCACTACGTGCTGCCCGCCAAAGGTGACGGGCACCAGCACGTGCGCGTGGCGAAGGCGTTCCACGTCTCGCCGTTCCTGCCCCGGGACCTGGAATACCGCATGAGCTTCAGCCCACCCGCCGAACGACTCGGCGTGCACATGGCCGACTGGCAGGGCGAGCTGAAGGTCTTCGACGCGACCCTCGTTCTGCAACGCGAGCCCCTCGACCGCGCCAGCCTGCACCGCTACCTGCGGCGTTTTCCCTGGATGACCGCGAAAACCTGCCTGGCGATCTACTGGCAAGCCCTGCGCCTGTTTCTCAAACGGACCCCGATCTTCTCCCACCAGGCCGCCAACGGCACCTTCAGCGTTGCCGCCAGGCAAACCGAGGAGCGACACCATGAAAAGTTCTAGCCTCGTGACCAGGGCCCATCTGTCCAGTGCCAACAGCCTGTCCACCGCCCTCTTGCGCCGTGGGGTCCTGCGCCAACTGAAGCAACTGCGCCACGGCCAGTTGCTGGTGATCGAAGACGGCGAGCGGCAACTGTTCGGCCAACCCGGCGCCAGCCTGCAAGGGGAGATTCATGTCCAGGACCCGGCGGCCTGGGGCATGGTCGCCGGAAACGGTTCGATCGGTGCCGGTGAAGCCTTCATCCATGGCTACTGGAGCACACCGGACCTGACCGCGGTGATCCGGGTGTTTGTCAGCAATCTCGAGGTGCTCGATGCCATGGAAGGTGGCCTGGCGCGACTCGGGCGGCCGTTCATCCAGGGCCTGCACTGGCTCAACCGCAACACCCGCCAGGGCTCGCGAAAAAATATCGAGGCACATTACGACCTGGGCAACGCGCTGTTCGAACAGTTCCTCGACCCAACCATGATGTATTCCGCCGCCCAGTTCCTCAGTCCCGACGACAGCCTGGAACAGGCGCAGTTGAACAAACTGGAACGCATCTGCCAGAAACTCGATCTGCAACCGGGCGACCATCTGCTGGAAATCGGCACCGGCTGGGGCAGCATGGCGATCTATGCCGCGCAGCACTACGGTTGCCGGGTCACCACCACCACGCTGTCCAGGGAACAGCTCGCCTACACCCGAAAACGCCTTGAGACCCTGGGCCTGCAGGACCAGGTGACCTTGCTGCTCGAAGACTACCGCGACCTCAGGGGCCAATACGACAAGCTGGTGTCCATCGAAATGATCGAGGCCGTCGGCCATCAGTTCCTGGCCCACTATTTCCAGCAATGCGCACACCTGCTCAAGAGTAATGGCCTGATGCTGCTGCAGGCCATCACCATCCGCGAGCAGCGTTATGAACAGGCGAAACACACCGTCGACTTCATCCAACGCTACATCTTCCCCGGCGGGGCCTTGCCCAGCGTGCAAAAGATGCTCGAGGTGATCGGTCGCGAAACCGACATGAACCTGCTGCACATGGAGGACTTCGGCCTGCACTATGCGCGCACCCTGCGCCTGTGGCACGAGAACTTCCGACGTGCCCAGGGGCGTCTGGGCGAATTGGGCTACGACGACTATTTCCTGCGCTTGTGGGAGTTCTACCTGTGCTACTGCGAGGGCGGGTTCCTCGAACGTACCATCGGCACCGCCCAACTGCTGCTGGCCAAACCGGCGGCCCAACCACAGCCGCTGCTCGGGCGCTTGCATGCCTGAGCCGCCAGTCCCGCTACAACCGGTTGCCTTGGTTCCGACGCGAAAAACCAGCTATCGGGGGAGTAGACACAGAGTGCGGCCCGGCCTTGCGCTATCCAGCTATCGGCTGACCGCCTCTTCAGGCATACAGCACCGTGGCACTGGCATACACTGGCGCCCATGACCACGATCCCGCTGACCGACCTCGCCGAACCGGCGATCACCTGCTCCTCCTGCGCGGCCTGCTGCTGTCGGCTGGAGGTGATGTTGATCACCGATACCGGTGTCCCCGAGCGCTTCATCGACATCGACGATTGGGGCGGCGAGGTGATGCTGCGCCTGGACGATGGCTGGTGCGCGGCGCTGGATCGCGACAGCATGCGCTGCACGATCTACGAGAAACGCCCGCTGATCTGCCGGGAGTTCGAAACCGGCTCGGCGGACTGCCTGGAAGAACGCCGTGGGATCGCCACGGCGTATCGGTGAGTCGAAAGAAGGCGCTGAACAGCGGTTACAACGGCATCGTATAGTGCAGGGCGTAGCTCTCTATACCTTCGTTCGGCTGGTGGATACCCGCGTTGGAATAGTGGGTGGCGCGAATCCCCACTTCATGCCCACCGGTGAAGCGCAGGCCGACACCGATGCGGTCTTCGAACAGGAAGGCCGAGCCCAGCTTGTTGCCTTCCACTTCGGTGTGGGCAAACAACGCAACGCCGATCCCCGCCTCGATATACGGCTTGATCGATGCTCCGGAAAACTCGTACACGAACACGGGGGAAAACGACAGGCTGTGATTGTTCGGACTCTTGTTGCCGTCCCAATAGGTGTAGGCCCCGTTCCAGTAGCCGGTCAGGCGGCCCACGTCGCTTTGCCACCAGCTTTTGTCCCAATTCGATTGCAGGCCCAGGCGCAAAGTCTGGGTCGAATCGCTGGTCTCGCCGACCGAGAACTCGACACCGGCCGCTTGTGCCGTAATGCCATACCCCAAGGTGACAGCCGCAAGCGCGGCCAAGCAGAACAGTCGCTTCATGAGAAATGTCCCTTTTTATCCGTTTCGGGTGCAGCTCGACAGCTCCCCCAATAGAAGCCCGAGTTCACGGAAGTGCGTCGTTCTACGCCGACGTTCTTACCCTGTGAAGCTTTGCACAACGCCGGACTTATGCCAGAGCATAGGAAGAATATTTCCAAGGTGATACGGATTCGCACTGGTCCAGAACTGCGCCTCGCGCGCTGGCCCCCGCGACAGCAGATCGCGGGCCTCCAGCAGGCGCTGAAGTTGCCGGGCCACGGCGGCACCGGTGTCGATCAGGCTGATGGAGGCGGGAATCATCTCCAGCAGCATCGGCTTGAGGAAGGGATAGTGGGTGCAGCCGAGGATGATGGTGTCGCAACCCTCTGCCAGCAAAGGCTCGACATAGCTGCGCAGCAACTGGCGCAAGGCCTCGCTGTGCAAATCGCCGCTTTCGATCATTTCCACCAGGCCAGGACAGGGTTGAGTGATCACCCGCACATCGTTGGCAAAGCGGTCGAGCAAGGCGGCAAATTTGGCGCTCTGCAAGGTCCCGGTGGTGGCAAGCACGCCGACCACACCGCTGCGGGTGGCCGCCGCCGCGGGTTTGACCGCCGGCTCCATGGCCACCAGAGGCCAGTCCGGGTAAAGCTGACGCAAGTCGGCGGCACCGGCCACCGTGGCAGTATTGCAAGCGATCACCAACGCCTTGGCGCCTTGCTCGCGCAAGAAGCTGGCGATCACTTCACAGCGCCGGCGAATGTACGCCGGGCTTTTCTCGCCATAGGGGATATGCCCACAGTCAGCGACATACAGCAGCGACTCGTTGGGCAACAGGGCCTGGATTTCCTGAAGCACCGACAAGCCACCGACACCGGAGTCGAACACACCGATCGGAGCGTCACGCATCGCCGCCACCACACACGCTGCAGTGCGGATCGCGCTTGACCCGCAACTCACGGAATTTCGTGCCCAGGGCATCGATCAGCAGCAAGCGCCCCACCAGCGGCTCGCCGAAACCGGCCAGCAGTTTCAAGGCTTCCAGGGCTTGCAGACTGCCGACCAGACCGACCAGCGGGCCGATGACGCCGGCTTCACTGCAGGTCAGCTCGGCCTCGCTGCCGTGCCCGTACAAGCAGTGGTAGCAAGGGCTTTCCGGGCGGCGCGGATCGAACACCGACAGTTGGCCTTCGAGGCGAATCGCCGCACCGCTCACCAGCGGCTTGCCGGCGGCCACACAGGCGGCGTTCACCGCTTCGCGGGTGGCAAAGTTGTCAGAGCAATCGAGCACCAGGTCCACCGCAGCCACCGCGACGCCGAGGGAGTCGGCGTCCAGGGCCTGGCGATGGGCGACCAGGCTGATCTCGGGATTGATCGCCGCCAGCCGACGCAGCGCCGAGTCGACCTTGGTCGAACCGATACTGTCGGTGTCGTGGATGATCTGCCGTTGCAGGTTGGTCAACTCGACCGTGTCGAAGTCCGCCAGGTGCAGTTCACCGACCCCGGCGGCCGCCAGGTAAAGCGCCACCGGGGCGCCGAGGCCGCCCAGGCCGACGATCAGTACCCGGCTGCTTTTCAGACGCAACTGGCCGTCGATATCGACCTGCTGCAACAGGATCTGCCGGCTATAGCGCAACAGCTCCTGGTCATTCAGCACGATAGGCGCCCCAGGCTGATGCGTTGATGACCGCCCAGGTCGGTACGGCTGTGAACCTCGCCGAACCCTTGGGCCGAGAGCAATTCGCGCACGGCTTCGGCCTGATCGTAACCGTGTTCGAGCATCAACCAGCCACCGGCCTCCAGGTGCGCGGGCGCCTGGGCGATGATCAGGCGCAGGTCGTCCAGGCCATCGGTGCCGGCCACCAGGGCGCTGGCGGGCTCGAAACGCACGTCGCCCTGCGCCAGATGCGGGTCGGTCGAGGCAATGTACGGCGGGTTGCTGATGATCAGTTGAAAACGCTGGCCTTCCAGGGCGCTGAACCAGTGACTGCCCAACACCGTGGCATTATCCAGGCCCAGGCGCTGGCGATTGCGTTCGGCCAGGGCCACGGCTTCCGGCACGCGGTCCACCGCCGTCAGCCGCCAGGCCGGACGCTCGCTGGCCAGGGCCAGGGCAATCGCGCCGCTGCCGGTGCCCAGGTCGAGCACTGCCGCCGGGGTTGCCGGCAGCAATTCAAGGGCCGCTTCCACCAGCAGTTCGGTGTCCGGGCGGGGAATCAGGGTATGCGGCGCAACTTCCAGATCCAGCTTCCAGAAACCCTGCTGGCCGAGGATATAGGCCACCGGCTCACCCTCACGACGGCGTTGCAGGAAGTCGGCAAAGGCCAACGCGGCTTCGCTGCTGACGATCTTTTCCGGCCAGGTGTGCAGGTAGCTGCGGGATTTGCCCAGGGCCGCCGCCAACAGCAGTTCGGCATCCAGGCGCGCGGTCGGCGAATCAGGCAGGTCGGCGGCGCGCAGCAGGCTGGCGATAATAGTCATTCAATCACCCAAGGCGGCCAGTTGATCGGCCTGGTATTCGGCTAGCAGCGGTTCGATAACGGCTTCCACGCCACCGGCCAGTACTTCATCCAGGGAGTACAGGGTCAGGTTGACGCGATGGTCGGTGACCCGGCCCTGGGGAAAATTGTAGGTACGGATGCGCTCGGAGCGGTCGCCCGAGCCCACCAGCAGCTTGCGCTCGCTGGCGATGGCATTGGCCGCGGCACTGGTCTGCTGGTCGTTGAGCTTGGCCGACAGCCAGGACATGGCGCGCGCCCGGTTCTTGTGCTGGGAACGCTCTTCCTGGCACTCGACCACGATCCCCGACGGCAAGTGGGTGATGCGGATCGCCGAGTCGGTCTTGTTGACGTGCTGACCACCCGCGCCGGAGGAGCGGTAGGTGTCGATGCGCAGGTCCGCCGGGTTGATCTCGATGGCTTCCTGTTCGTCCGGCTCGGGCAACACCGCGACCGTGCACGCCGAGGTGTGAATGCGCCCCTGGGATTCGGTGGCCGGCACGCGCTGGACGCGGTGGGCACCGGATTCGAATTTCAGCTTGCCGTAGACGTTGTCGCCTTCGACCCGGGCAATGACTTCCTTGTAGCCGCCGTGCTCACCCTCGTTTTCCGAGAGGATTTCCACTCGCCAGCCGCGTTTCTCGGCATACCGCGAGTACATGCGGAACAGGTCGCCGGAGAAGATCGCCGCCTCGTCGCCGCCGGTGCCGGCGCGGATTTCGAGGAACACGTTGCGCCCGTCGTTGGGGTCCTTGGGCAGCAACATGCGCTGCAGGTTGCCCTCCAGTTCGACCAACTGCTCCTTGGCTTCGCGAACCTCCTCGACCGCCATTTCGCGCAGGTCCGGGTCGCTGTCCTTGAGCAGCGCCTGGGCACCCTCGAGGTCGGACTGCACCTTCAGCACCTGCTTGTAGGACGCGACAATCGGTTCGACTTCGGCGTATTCCTTGGAATAGGCGCGGAACTTTTGCTGATCGGAAATGACCTCGCCATCGCCGAGCAAGGCGGTCAGTTCCTCGAAACGGTCCTGGAGGATGTCCAGCTTATTGAGCAGTGACGCTTTCATTGCGGTTTCTTATCCGAAAAGCTATCCGATGAGCCCTCACCGAGGGCAAAGAGTTCCTGGGCCATGGCCAGCGCATCGAGGCGGCCTTCGGCGGACAACTTTTTCAGTTGCACGCTGGGCGCATGCATCAACTTGTTGGTCAGGCCGCGGGCCAGTTGCATCAGCACCTCTTCGGCGCTGCTGCCGTTGGCCAGCAGACGCTGGGCCTTGTGCAATTCTTCGTCGCGCAGGCGTTCGCTCTGCTGGCGATAGGCGCGCAACACATCCACCGCGGCCAGCTCGCGCAGGCGCGCCATGAAGTCGTCGACCCCGCTGCTCACCAGCGCTTCGGCGGCTTGCGCGGCGCCCTGGCGGCTCTTGAGGTTCTCGGCGACCACTTCGTGGAGATCGTCGACGCTATAGAGGTAAACGTCGTCCAACTCGCCGACTTCCGGTTCGATATCCCGGGGTACGGCGATATCCACCATGAAGATCGGCTTGTGCTTGCGCAGCTTCAAGGCACTTTCCACCGCGCCCTTGCCGAGGATCGGCAACTGGCTGGCGGTGGAACTGATGACGATGTCGCTGTGCACCAGTTCCTGGGGGATATCGGCCAGCAGCACCGCATGGGCGCCGAACTCTTCGGCCAGGGTCTTGGCCCGCTCCAGGGTCCGGTTGGCCACCACGATACGCTTGACGCCCTGCTCGTGCAGATGACGAGCGACCAGGGTGATGGTTTCGCCGGCACCGATCAGCAACGCGCTGCTGCGCTGCAGATCGCTGAAAATCTGTTTGGCTAGGCTGACGGCGGCAAAGGCCACCGACACCGGGTTCTCGCCGATGGCGGTATCGGTGCGCACCTGCTTGGCGGCGCTGAACGTGGCCTGGAACAGGCGCCCGAGCAACGGCCCGATGGTCCCTGCTTCCCGCGCCACGGCATAGGCGGACTTCATCTGGCCGAGAATCTGCGGCTCGCCCAGCACCAGCGAGTCCAGCCCCGAGGCCACACGCATCATATGACGAACGGCGGCATCGTCTTCGTGCACGTAGGCACTGGCGCGCAGTTCGTCGATACTCAGGTGGTGATAATCCGCCAGCCAGCGCAACACCGTGTCCGCCGCGATGTGGTCCTGCTCGATATACAGTTCACTGCGGTTGCAGGTGGAGAGGATCGCGGCTTCGCGGCTGTCGGTGAGGCGGCACAGCTGCTGCAGGGCCTCCACCAATTGCTCGGGGGTAAACGCCACGCGCTCGCGCACGTCTACGGACGCCGTCTTGTGGTTGATGCCGAGTGCGAGGAAGGCCATTCAGGGTCGCTGATGATGTCGATAAGCCGACAATTGTCCACCTTCGACTGATTCAGGACAACCATTGCCGACTATTGTCCTAATGTAACGTTGCTATAAGTGTCCGCTGAGCGTCACGGGTATGGTTCTGCCCGCCGCTTGTGTCATGATGATCCGACCCCGCAGGTAAGTCGTCCTTCTCCCAATATGAATAGATCCTCCGCGTTGCTCCTCGCTTTTGTCTTCCTCAGCGGCTGCCAGGCCTTGGCACCCGTGTCGCCGGGCCATACGCCGCCGGCCGAAGACACCACTCCGGCTCCGGAAAAGCCCAAGGTCTACAGCTCGTTCACCGAGGATACGGTGTTCAGCCTGTTGAGCGCGGAGCTGGCCGGGCAGCGAAACCGTTTCGATATCGCCCTGGACAACTACGTGACCCAGGCGATCAATACCCAGGACCCGGGAGTTTCCGAGCGTGCCTTCCGGATTGCCGAATACCTGGGCGCCGACCAGGCCGCCCTCGACACCTCGCTGATCTGGGCGAAAAACGCCCCGAACGACCTCGAGGCACAACGCGCAGCGGCCATCCAGCTGGCGCGCGGCGGGCGCTATGACGACGCCATGGTCTATATGGAGAAGGTCCTGCAAGGCAAGGGCGATACCCATTTCGACTTTCTCGCCCTGTCGGCCGCCGACACCGACCAGGACACCCGCAACGGCCTGATGAAAAGCTTCGACCGCCTGCTGGTCAAGCACCCGAAAAACGGCCAGCTGATTTTCGGCAAGGCCCTGTTGCTGCAACAGGACGGCGACACCCAGGGCGCCTTGACGCTGTTGGAGAAAAACCCGCCGGAAGAAGGCGAAATCGCCCCAATCCTGCTGCGCGCCCGCTTGCTGCAGGCGCTTAACCGCGGCAAGGAAGGCTTGCCGATCCTGGAAAAAAGCATCAAGAAATACCCGGATGACAAACGCCTGCGCCTGACCTATGCGCGCATGCTGGTGGAACAGGACCGCATGGCCGACGCCAAGACCCAGTTCTCCAGCCTCGTGAAGCAGTATCCGGAAGACGACGAATTGCGCTTCTCCCTGGCACTGGTCTGCCTCGAGGCCAAGGCCTGGGACGAAGCCAAGGGTTACCTGGAAGAACTGATCGCTCGCGACAGCCATGTCGACTCGGCGCACCTGAACCTGGGCCGTATCGCCGAAGAACACAACGACCTGCAGACCGCCCTGGATGAGTACGGGCAGGTCGGACCAGGCAACGACTACCTGCCGGCGCAACTGCGCCAGGCCGATATCCTGGTCACCACCGGGCGCGGCGCCGAGGCCTCGAGCAAACTCAAGACAGCCCGCGACGAGCAGCCGGACTACGCGATCCAGCTGTACCTGATCGAGGCCGAGATCCTCTCCGCCAACCATCAGGGCGATCGTGCCTGGAGCGTCCTGCAACAAGCCCTGTTGCAGTTCCCGGACGACCTGAACCTGCTTTACACCCGGGCCATGCAGGCCGAAAAGCGCAACGACCTGGCGCAGATGGAGAAAGACCTGCGCGCCATCCTCAAGCGCGAACCCGACAATGCCATGGCCTTGAACGCCCTCGGCTACACCCTGTCGGACCGCACCACCCGCTATGCCGAGGCCAAGGAGCTGATCGAGAAGGCTCACCAGTTGAATCCGGAAGATCCGGCGGTACTCGACAGCCTCGGCTGGGTGAATTTCCGCCTGGGTAACCTCGACGAAGCCGAACGTCTGCTGCGCCAGGCCCTGGAGCGTTTCCCCGACCAGGAAGTCGCTGCGCACCTGGGCGAAGTCCTGTGGAGCAACGGCAAGCAACGCGAAGCCCGGCAAATCTGGGGCAAGTTCCTCAAGGACCAACCCGACAGCCCAATCCTGCGCAGCACCATCAAGCGCCTGACCGGTTCCGAGACTCTTTAAGCTTATGTTTTTGCGCCACCTCATTGTTTTCAGCCTGATCGCCCTGCTCGCCGGTTGCGCGGGCTTCGGTGCCCGTGAGTCCGTCGAAGGCCACGGCGACCCCGCCCTGTGGACCCGGCACAAGCAACAATTGAGCAGCCTCGATGGCTGGCAGATCAATGGCAAGGTCGGTATCCGCGCGCCGAAGGATTCCGGCAGCGGCACCTTGTACTGGCTACAACGCCAGGATTACTACGATATCCGCCTGTCCGGACCACTCGGGCGCGGTGCCGCCCGCCTGACCGGACGTCCCGGCCAGGCGAGCCTGGAAGTCGCCAACCAGGGACGCTATGCCGCAACCAGCCCCGAGGCCCTGCTCCAGGAGCAACTGGGCTGGGAGTTGCCGGTGTCCCATCTGGTCTGGTGGGTCCGTGGCCTCCCCGCGCCGGACAGCAAAAGCCGCCTGAGCCTGGACGGCGACAGCCGCCTGGCCACCCTCGAACAGGATGGCTGGCAGGTCGAGTACCTGAGCTACAGCGAGCAGAACGGTTACTGGTTGCCCGAGCGCGTCAAGCTGCACGGCCGCGACCTCGACGTCACCCTGGTGATCAAGGACTGGCAACCACGCCAGCTGGGGCAGTGACATGAGCGCTGCCCGCCTGACCCTGCCCGCGCCGGCCAAGCTCAACCTGATGCTGCACATCCTCGGTCGCCGTCCCGACGGCTACCACGAATTGCAGACACTGTTTCAGTTTCTCGACTACGGCGACGAACTGAGCTTCGCCGTCCGTGACGACGGGGTGATCCGGCTGCACACCGAGTTCGACGGCGTGCCCCACGACAGCAACCTGATCGTGCGCGCCGCGAAAAAACTCCAGGAACAATCGGGCAGCGGCCTGGGCGTGGATATCTGGATCGAGAAAATCCTGCCCATGGGCGGCGGCATCGGTGGCGGCAGCTCGAATGCCGCGACCACCCTGCTCGGCCTCAACCATCTCTGGCAATTGGGCTGGGACGAGGATCGCCTGGCCAGCCTGGGCCTGACATTGGGCGCCGACGTCCCGGTTTTCGTCCGTGGGCACGCGGCTTTCGCCGAGGGCGTGGGGGAAAAACTCACCCCGGTCGACCCCGAAGAACCCTGGTATGTCGTGCTCGTCCCGCAAGTCTCTGTAAGTACAGCAGAAATTTTTTCAGATCCGCTGTTGACACGTGACTCCGCGCCCATTAAAGTGCGCCCCGTTCCCAAGGGAAACAGTCGAAATGACTGCTTGCCGGTTGTTGCAAGGCGTTATCCAGAGGTACGTAACGCTTTGAATTTGTTAGGTAAATTTACCGAAGCAAAATTAACCGGGACTGGAAGTTGTGTGTTTGGGGCCTTCCCAAACAAAGCTGAAGCTGATAAAGTCTCGGCCCTTCTTACAGAGACCCAAACAGGGTTTGTGGCAAAGGGAAGCAACGTTTCGATGTTGCATCGCAAGCTGCAAAGTCTGCTCTAGGAACCGAGTACTGGGTACTCGTTGCAACAGATACAGGGGCGTCGCCAAGCGGTAAGGCAGCAGGTTTTGATCCTGCCATGCGTTGGTTCGAATCCAGCCGCCCCTGCCATTTTCCTATACTCATCCAGGTTACCCTCAGCCTTCAGGTACTGCGCGTGTCCAAGATGATGGTCTTTACGGGGAATGCCAACCCCGATCTGGCTCGGCGTGTCGTACGTCAGCTGCATATCCCACTCGGTGACATTTCTGTCGGTAAGTTCTCCGACGGCGAAATCACCGCTGAGATCAATGAAAACGTCCGCGGTAAAGACGTCTTCATCATTCAGCCGACGTGTGCTCCGACCAACGATAACCTGATGGAACTCGTCGTGATGGCTGATGCCTTCCGCCGTTCCTCAGCCACTCGAATCACTGCGGTGATCCCTTACTTTGGTTATGCCCGCCAGGATCGCCGTCCGCGTTCCGCGCGTGTGGCTATCAGCGCGAAAGTCGTCGCTGACATGCTCACCGTCGTCGGCATCGACCGTGTTCTCACGGTTGACCTGCACGCAGACCAGATCCAGGGTTTCTTCGATATTCCGGTAGATAACATCTACGGTTCCCCCGTTCTGGTGGATGACATCGAAGATCAACGCTTCGAAAATCTGATGATCGTGTCTCCGGACATTGGCGGCGTCGTGCGTGCACGGGCCGTTGCCAAGTCGCTGGGCGTGGATCTGGGCATCATCGACAAACGTCGTGAGAAGGCCAACCACTCCGAAGTGATGCACATCATCGGTGACGTCGAAGGCCGCACCTGTATTCTCGTCGATGACATGGTCGACACCGCCGGCACCCTGTGCCACGCGGCGAAAGCCCTCA
>JACXTT010004965.1_pt1 | contig 19504 bp, 14 predicted proteins | sample 9270951 | NCBI WGS metagenome assembly JACXTT01 (sample SAMN15532306, study PRJNA645909) | rock metagenome | isolation source: weathered quartz diorite | place: Puerto Rico | collected 2017-06-21 | reverse complement strand
GTCCACCAAGACAAAGGGCACATCGGAAGTGAAATGGGTCTCGAGCTTGATATTCGCCTTGTCGAATTGCGGCCGCCCAACCGCCAGAACCTCTTCGAGGATTTCACGCAGACTCGCCTCTTCTTGGTGCATTTCCGGGGGGCGCGTGAAATCGAGAAACCGTTTCACCACGCTATCCAGCCGGTCGATTTCCTTGTCCAGGACGCGGACGGCCTGCTGCGGCAACGCCTGGTCATTCGAGATGCTCCCCTTCAAATTTTCGAGCCACAGCCGCATCGAATTCAGCGGATTTTTCACTTCGTGAGCTACGCCCGCGGTGATTCTTCCAAGATTCGCGAGGCGCTCAGAGACTTGCAGCTGCGTGCTGATGCGCTCTCTCGACTCCAGGTCTTTGAGTTTCACAAGCGTTCCCATCCGCGCGTCGCCTTCGCCGATGATCTCGACGCTGACTCCGACTCGCCTAAGTGGGGAATCCGGAGAAGCCAAGACAACCTCGGCGGAAGCGACTGGTGTGAGTTCGCCATTGTGGAGTTTGATTGCCTCACGGACCGGATGGTCGGGCGGAAAAATATCCTCCGCGCGGCGTCCAAGAAGTTGATCCGAAGGCGCAGAGAGAAATCGTTCGACGGCGGGACTCACCATCACCGCGCGGCCATCCAGTGAAAACAGGAGCAGCCCGTCATCGAGTCCGCCGAGAACTTGATCGATGTTCTCGCGCAAATTGCTGAAAATCTCCCGAACGCCGCGAAGCTGCATTCCGATTTGACTGATCTTCGTACTGACTTGGCCGAATTCATCGCCGCGCTGGAGCGGCTTCTGATCGAATTCGCCTTTCGCGATGCGATCCAGTTGCGCCGTGATGCGCTTCAGTGGAGCGAGGGAAATGCTGCTGACAAGTGCCGCCAGCAAGACGGAAACTCCCACGGACGCCACGGCGAGCCACGCCGCCGATCGCAATGCCGGGGTAATATTGGCGCGCAGCAATCCCGTCTGCACCGCGACTCGAATGACTCCAAATGGGATTTGACCTCCTGGAGGGCCGAGCTGGAAGGGATAGTCGGCTTCGTAGGCGCGCGGCGGACCGTAGAGCACCCTGAGCTGATTCTGGAAGCCGCTCGAAACCAGTTGCGCCAGGTTCGTCCGGGCTGGAACCGGCTTTCCCACTAGCGAGCGGTCACTCGAGATCAGCACATTACCGGTCTGGTCGGAGATGGAAACTTCATAAATCAGAGGAGAGTATCCGAGCTCCGCATCAATCGAGCTTTGCAGGGACGCGCTCTCATCGAATGCCGTTTGGATATAGTCGCGCAAATCCTCTGGCCTGTTTGATTCTGGGGCTTCGCCGGCCCGCGCGGCGTCTGCTAGAGCGATGTAGGCCTGAGAAAAAACCTCGCGGGTGACGAGGCGGGCGCGGTCGTCGGCCTGCCGGATGACCTGCCGCGTGAGATTGATGACGTAGAGAGTCGAGTTCACGCCGACAACCGCCAGAACTAGCGCCGCCGTAGTCAGCGTGATTTTTGTTTTAAGCCGGAGTTGCACAGGTAACTCCGTCTCTCATCTCGAGGAAGCTTTCGCGGCCTCGTATTCTTTCAGCTTATTATGCAGCGTCTTGAGGCTAATCCCCAGCAATTCAGCGGCCCGCGTCTTGTTATTGGTTGAGGCCAGCGTCTGCAAGATGAGCTCGCGTTCCACGGCTTCCACCGTGGTGCCGGGCGGAAAGCGCAGCGAAGTCAGATCGGAGGCGGTCCCGGCGGGCGCATGCCCGAAGTCAGTGGGTAAATTGGCGCGTCCAATCAAATCGCGGTTGGCGACGATGGCGGCGCGCTCAATCACGTTGCGGAGTTCCCGCACGTTTCCGGGCCAGGAATATCCTGCGAACATTTCGAGCACCTCGGGGTTCACGCCGCGTATTTGGCGGCCATGCTTCGCATTGATCTCCCGGAGAATGTATTCGACCAGCAGAGGAATGTCTTCCTTCCGCTCGCGCAACGCCGGTAGGTGTATGTGAAAGACGTTCAAGCGGAAATAGAGGTCCTGCCGAAGCTCGCCTTTCGCGACGGCCTGCTCGGGCTCTTTGTTCGTCGCGGCGAGCACACGCACATCCACGGGGGTCTCGACCTTGCTGCCCAAGCGGCGCACCCGCCGGTCTTCGAGGACGCGCAGCAACTTTGCCTGCGTTGGCGCGGGCATCTCGCCGATTTCATCAAGCAGCAGCGTGCCTCCGTCGGCCAGCTCGAAGCATCCGAGTCTCCGCTCGGCCGCGCCAGTGAAGGCGCCTCGCTCGTGGCCGAAGATTTCGCTTTCCATCAGGGACTCAGGGATCGCGGAACAATTGATCGCGACGAACGGTCGATCGGCGCGCGGCGAGAGCCGGTGAACCGTCCGCGCCAGTATTTCTTTGCCTGAACCGGTTTCACCCGTGACCAGAATCGATGCCGACGATGGCGCGACCTGCTCCACGATCCGCATGACTTCCTGCATCACCTTTGACTCGCCCACCAAGTCGCCCAGCCTGCCGGACTCGCGCAATTGCCGTGTCAGCGCTGCCATCTGCCTCTGGTCGCGCACTCGGCCCAGCGCTCTGTCTAGAAGTGCATGCAGCACGGAACCCTTGAGGGGCTTCTCGATGTACCAAAATGCTCCGGCCTCGATGGCCGATACAATGCGTTCCTCGCTTCCCTTGCCTGTGATCAGGATCGCCGGCACGTTTTTCAATTCTTCGCCGAGGCGGGTGAGCAAGTCGAGGCCGTTCATGCCCGGCAGCTCGACGTCCGCGATCAAAACGGAGGGAGCAAACTCGGAAAAGCGCGCCAAAGCATCCTCGGCGCTGCCGACACCGAGGACTTCATATCCCCAGCGGCGCAAGAGCGCTTCGTAGCCCAGGCGCGCGTTCTCTTCGTCCTCGACGATCAGGATGCGGTCTGGAGAAGGCTTCGTCGCTTCAAAACGGGTCGCTTCAGCCATACGATTTGTGCGCTTCCCCGGGCGGGCAGGGATAGTACGTCATCTCGAATCTACCAGTACCGCTCGTCCCTGCCAAGCTGAGATGCTGCGCGGAGTCGCATGAGTTTTATGGGGTGTTTCTTGATCCCGGCTGGTTGTACTGCCGAACAACATCCGGAGAGCGCAGCAAACCTAATTCCGCTGTACTCTCCGCGACATCAGGATACCGTCGGTGACTACAGTTTACTTCGCTTTGAACGAGAAATTGACCGACACCGTCTCACTGCCCGTGACGGTTACTTCCTGGGTTTGTGTGCCAAGAGTTTCATGCCACGCGGTGACGGTGTATTTGCCCGGAGGCAAGTTGCCAAGGCTAAACGCGCCGTTGTCGCCAGTCACGGCAAAGTGCGAGGTCTTGAGAACGGCGATGTAGGAGTGCATCCAGGGATGGATGTTGCACTTCACCGGGATGAACTCAGGCCGCGCGAAGGTCTCCTCGAGAGGAGCGGTCCCCGGCGGCTGGATCTTGTTCCACTCTCGATTATTGGTGGCCAACGGATGAACGTTATGCGAAGTCGTGTCCTGGTTGACCATTTCCAATTCTTGGCCCGCTTGTATGGCGACGACGTGCGGCGTGAAACGGCACCCCTTTTGCACCACGGTGACCGGCTGGCTTGGCGCCGCGGATTCTTCGGGCGCACCCGCAGAGACGTAGACCACCACGTTCTCCAACGCGCCTCCGGCTCCCGCCACGAGCTCCTCTCGCAGGGGCGGAGTCTTATACATCTTGGCGCAGTCTGGCTCGGCTGCCATATTGATCGGCTTGGCCACAGGAATCATTCCGTCCACAGTTACTTTGCCAGATATGCCTCCTCCGCCTTCCCGTGGCTTTTCCCCTCGGGCAGCGAAGGCCGCCGTTAAGCACAGGCCAGCTAGGAGAAACCTGAAGGACATGCTTTGAACTTTCATGCTTTCCTCCTGCCCGAGCCTCTCTCAAATCCACAGCCGCAGAAGCCCCCGGGGCGGGCAATCACATTCGGGAGCGCACTGCTGTGTTCCTCAGAAACCTGGGTCACCTTTGGCGTATTTCATTCGGGCAAAGGCCGAGCAACACGAACCCCACATCCCCACGCCGGCTCCCTTACGCGGACCCACATACGAGACCCGGCACTAGAAGTTGCCAAACGTCCCGAAGTAGATTGAAAATCCGACTCCGGTCAGCAGAAGAACGCCCGAGATAACGGAGAGCGTGATGATCTCTCCGTTTAGCTGCGACCGTCGGGCGATCAGCTTCCGCTCTTTCAAAGAGTCGCTTTGCTCGCCCTCACTGGAGGAAGTTGTGTGCTCTTCCTTCAAAAGTGTCGCTCGATAGCTGAGCAGGACGACCAAAACGACCGTGATAAAACCCCACAGGATGTAAATAAACGTAAACACATCTGACGACTGGGACCCTTTCATATCTACCCCTCCCAACAGGGCGGCGTGCAGCAGCGGGGACTGCGCTTTTGGTGCCGCCCTGGTTCTCGTGAGCGTTGAAGGGTCCCAAACTTCAGTCAGCCACTACAGGGACCCTTGCATTGTTCCTTGGTCTGGCCCGATAGCCTTGAGAGCCTTCGCCTTTGCCGGCTCCTTAAGCTGCCAGTCCTTCCAAACCTCGGCTTCTTTCGTCTGCAACGGCTGCAGAGTCCGCAGGAAGTGAACCAAATCCCACGCCTCTTCCGGCTTGATCACGTTTGAAAAAGAGGGCATGGGCGTCCCATCGAGGCCGGTCATGAAAATGCGGTACAGGTCTTCGTTCGTAACACCGCACTTGAACCGTGATCCCATCGCGAAGTTGTAAGGGCGAATTGGATTGTCCTTACTGTCCGTGAGGGTCGCGGCGGACGGTCCATCTCCATGACCTGCCGGCCCGTGGCACTTCCAGCATTCCATCTTCTGGAAGAGCTCTCGTCCGTGCAGGATGCTCTCGATTGTGACGTTCGTCTCTGCGGGAATTGCGATTGGTGTACCCGGCGCGCCAGCTGTCCACTTGGCGGAAAACGACTTGACGTATGCGACGAGATCCGCCCTGTTCTGGTTCGTCAAGGGTTTCCACGCCGGCATGCTGGTGGTCACGAATCCACGGGTAATGGCGTCGAACAGGTCCTGATCGGTCGGCATTGTGCCGGTCGGTGTGGAACGGCACTTGAAGACGCCGGCGGTGAAGTCGCGCGGCTTGGGATCAACCCAAGCTGCGTTTTCACCGGCTCCGTTGCCCTGCGCGCCGTGGCACCCGACGCAATAACGGCGATACAGAGCTTTGCCGGCCGACGAACGGCCCTGCAGGTTTCCGATATGAGCCTCTTGAGCGGACGCGGACGTCGCCCCGGAGGCCAGCAATACAGCAACGATCATGATTGCGTTTTTCATTTTCATTTGCATGCCTCCTTAAAAGGCGAAGTCGAAGCCGGCGAGGAGACTGTTGCTCCACACCGCAGCCGTGGGGTCAAAGATGGAACCCGGGCCGCCGCTTCCTTGGATTTTCACTAGTGAGTATTCGTTGTGGAACGCGAGTCCACCGCGGCTGAACATGATGGGATACCAGCGGTATCCAACGGAGTAAGCATCAGTGTTGCCGAGGTTCCAGGGAGTGTCCGAATTAGCCTGCCGCGACATTCGAACCACTTCGTATCGATTGGTGAATACGAACTGCGGATTCAGGTGCAAGTGCGTCTCTAAGAATCCACCGTTGAACGTAGGGCCTACGGCGCCTGCGGGAAGAGTCGCGGTTGCAGCGAGCGCGTTCCCGAGGTACGCATTGTCGTAGCCGTGCATGAAAAACGGCAGAAGCTCGAGCCTACCAACGTTAAAGCTGCCGGCGAAGCCCACGCGGTAGAATGACTTATTGCCAATACCCGCGCCTAGGATCGGCGTGCCGCCCGAGGTTGGGAAGACGGTAGGTCTCTGCCCGACATAGGCGTAGCCTTGAATCCGCTGCAGGCCCAATTTGCCGACCTGGAACGCTTGGCTAACGGTGGCATACACGTCATAGCCACGGCTGTTTGGTAACGTCGGGGTCCCGCTATTGCTGCTCAGCAACGACACGCTGTAGCGCGTGTAGCTGTTCACGGAATGGCCCATCAATTCGACGCCGAGTTGGTTGTCGCCGAGCCCGAAATCGTTGACGCTCCCCGGCGCAACAAAGTGGTAGAGCTGATACGCCCCTCCGTTCGCCGAGAGGAAGAGGAACCGCTTTTCGGAAATGAGGTTGTCGAGTTCGAACTTTCCGAGCTTGAGGTTCACCCAACGGCTTCCGAGGATGTTATCGAATCGGATGAAAGCGTTCTCAAAATGGAAAAGAATGTGCCCGGGGTCAGCAGCATTGTCGGTACCCGCGGAAGGAAGCAGCGAAAAAGAAATATTCTTAAAGATCGTGCCCGTCGCCCAGATATCCATCCCGGAAAGGTCGAATCCGTGCGTGGTGATGGTTCCTTGCCTGGCCATACCTTCCGTGCTCGCGGAATCAAGCATCTGGTTGTTTGCGCTTTCACGGTGCCAGTTCGGTGTGACGCGCATTGTGATTGGGAAATACCCCGGGTCTTGATAGATCGGGGAATCGTGGTCGTTGTTGAGTTGATATCCGTTGTCGCGGAAGGTCATGCCGAAATTGTTCAGCTCCGGCCACGCAGTGTGGCAGGCCGAGCAAGGCAGGCCGTATTTCCGCGCAAAGGCGGGAATTGCTCTTACGTTTTTCAGATTGTGGACTGGCAGAGTGTAGGCTGGCCGGCTGTCCGCTAGCACCATCGCTGCTAATAGGATGGCGAATGTAAAAATCGATGTGACTAGCGACCACCGCTCACCCGATCTGCCTGTCTTTAACCAGGCGTTCATAAAACTCCAGTCTCCTTTCGGTTAGCTTCGAAAAGTTTGGTGTGATCTCCCGGCGCCCAAGCCCAGAGTCAAGTACGCATACCGGTCCGACCAACACGTTCTCCCGGTTTTACACGAGCCTTTGGTGCAAGTATTTGTCACACGACAAAGAAGCCCTAAAACGGCCGTTGGACATTCATTCTGCTCGTATTTGCCCGTCTGGCCGTGGTTTAGCGGGGAGGCAGCGACACACGTAGCTTTCCTCCCGTCACACAAAAACCTGCACGCTTCCGGCCATCAGGCGCGCGGGGCTGCTTTCGCTTAACTATTTACAGTTGAGTAAAATACGGGGTCCGGTAGTGGGCGGTTATTTGTCACAAATTTGTCAAAAGTGTTGCTTCCGGGAATTCGCCTGCCAAAAGCCCGCAACTTCTTGCACTCGGGGTCGCGGACAGGAATCGAAATTCGGCATCCCCGTCGAACATTTAGGTTTTGGAGACATACCCGAAAACAATGTGGACGCGCCTCAAAAAAGGGGTTTAATGGTAATGAGAGTCCTACGACCGAATTCGACCGCGCGAAAACCAAGATCTTGGGCCTATCCCTTGCTTGTGATTTCTTAGGCGCGGCGAGGTATCGGCTGGCATCCATTTCATGATTGAGGCGCAGCGATGAAAGCTTGTTCCGGCAATCGTCAATTTCCGAAACCTTTTTCGGGTGTTCTCCGCAAACCGTGGGAGTGCTGCCTCGCCATTCTGATCTGGACGTTTGCGATGGCCGTTTCTCCCGCGGCTTTCGCAGCGCCCCAAGGCAAGAGTTCAGGCTACGCAGGCATGGGTTTTGAAGTGAAAGGCTCGGAAGCGAACGTTGTCGAAGTAGTGAAAGCGGTCGCGGACGACAACATTATTCATGGGACGTATGTTTACGAAAATGAAAAAATCTTGAAGGGCGCGGAGGCTGCGAATTCATCCTCCTACTTCGGAGCGTGGACGGGGCCCGGGCGCGCCTTCTACAAAGTCCTGAAGGGCGCCGTGGCGCCGCGGCACTTCAAGGACAGCAGCGATGCCGGAACGATTTCGATTCGCTACGTCGTGCAAGCGCAGGGAGAGTCAAAAGCGCATCTGCGGATCGATGCGGTCTTCGTCGAAAATGCCAGCCGAAAAGCTAGTGCTTCAGACGGCACAGTCGAATCGAGCGAATTCAAGGAGATTCAGGACCGGTTGCGGCAAATTCAAGCCCAGGAACAGGAAACGGCTGATCTGATCAGGAAACGCCAGGAAGAAGATGAACAAAAGGCCGCGGCGCTGCGCCAAACCCAGGACGAGACCGCGGCAATCGATTCGGCGGAATCTACGGTGAGAAACCTGGAAGCCCGGCTCCACGAACTCCGCCAGCAAGTCGAAGTGAGAGTTTTAAGCGAAGGCACGGAGTTGAAGTCAGCGCCGTTTCGGTCTGCCACGAAAACGCAATCCCTGAGGGCCGGATCAGCGCTTGTCGTCCTCATCATCACTCCGTCTTGGTATGGCGTGGAGACTCCGGATGGCCACCGAGGGTGGCTGCTCCGGGAGCAAGTCGAGGCACTCCGATGAGAAACAGCTCAGCGTTATTTTTTCCGGCTCTAGCGGTGACGCTATTTGCGCTGGGCTTGCCGAAACCAGCCTCCAGTCAGGCCTCCGCCGCCCAGCGTGAATTTCATCACCCGAAGTCGGAAGTGGATAAAGTCATTCAAAACATTCATCCCACGCTCAACGGACGCCTGCCGGTTCTCGAAGGGTTTGTCGACAAGTCGGCGGAATTGTCGGATCGCCTGACGCGCGGCTACTACGAATGCGCGATTCAGGAGATTGCGAAGTCGCAGGAAATCACTGACGTTCAAGTCGTCGCCAGGATCACAGTGTGGTACACCGATCCCGATCCGACCAAATCTGGCTATCGAGTGCTCCCTTCCAACGGGCGGCTAGAGGCGGATGTGCTTGACCGGATTGAAGATGCGCTTGATCCCGGGAAGGCAGCTTCGGCGGGCGTAGGGCAGCCAGCGTCGCCGACAACTTCGTCGCCGACGGCTCCTCCAGCGTCGGCACCGTCCGTCTTGGCCATGCCCCGTGACGTGAAAATCCTGCCTTCGGTTGGAGGCTCAACATCCATTCGCCCTAGCCCGAGTGCAACTTCGCCGGCCATCACATTGCCCCCTCGAAACTCGGTCGCGGAGGCGGGCAACGCTGGCCCTGACGATATCGAAGCCCTGAGGCGTCGGCGGGAAGGATCCGAGCAGCGCGTAAAGGAACTAACCAGCCAGATTCAGAATCTCGAGGAGATTCTCCACAACCAATCGCGTCCGACGGACATCGCGGTCGTTCGAAAGTCGGGAACGCGCGTGGTATCGAAGCCCAGCGCGGATGCTCCCGTTCTTTTCTCAGCGGAAGCGGAAGACGAGTTTCCCGTCCTCGATGCAACGGGCGCTTGGGTACACGTGCAAATTTCAGGCGTTTCGCGCGGCTGGATTCGGCGCGCGGATCTGAACATGCCGGAAGGAACTGCAGGAAATTCGACGAAAGATGCGGCTTCCGCGCCGGCCACGAATTCCCCATTTCGACTTGTTCGCGAAGAGACAGGCATGTTCAAGGGCGGCTGGGAGCCGCTGAAGGGGCAGTCCGTCAAAATCCTTTGGGCGGAACCGGATCCTTCTTCCGCGAAGGCCCCAGGCGCGAAAGCCAGGCAGGATTTTTCGAAGTCAGTTTTCATCAAGACCTACCGGGAAATTTCGTCACAAAAGCAGGCGGTCGCCGGAGTCGTGATCGTTTTCGATGCGGCGGACGGCGGGCAGATCGCAGCCACGCTTGAAAATCTCAAGCAGTGGCAGACGGGTGCTCTCACGGAGGCGTCCTTCTGGCAGCTTTGCTTGGTGGACCCTGCGGAATTGCTTCAGTCTACGGCGGGACCAACCGCGTCAAGCCCTCGCGACCCGCAATAGAGTCCGCGTGAGAAACTGACCTTAACCTTATCTGTGTAGCGCCCGCCTTCAGGAGGGCACGCGCTTGAACCCTACAGATGCCCGCCTGAAGGCGGGCGCTACAAAAACCCACCCATCGTCACGCAGGCACCAATAGCCTCCATTCGAGATTCGCGTGACCCTCAGGCTCGTGGCGCGCCTTCCCGATGCAATCTTAATTTTGGGTTAGGTAGAGGGGCCGGTCGAGAATCAGGTCGAGCTTTGTCCCTTTCGGCAAGTCTAGTTCCTGGCCAAAGCCGGAGGACGCGATATATCCCGCGATGCCTCCAGCTGCTGCGCCAGCGGCTGCACCTTTTGCTCCCCCTGCTGCTGCCCCAGAGGCGGCGCCGATGGTGGCGCCTGCTGCAGCCGCTTCGACGTCGCGTGAGGTCTTGCTCGCGCGTGCTTCGATTTCGCCTTCTTTGCTCTCACCTGGCCGGACACCGAAGTCACCCGGCACGCTCGAGACGTACGCAATGATCGGCAGGCGGCCATGACGCGTGTCGATATCGTCAAAAGTCAGCCAGAGACGAGCGCGCCCCGTCACGCCTCCCGCCTCGATCCGGCTGATATGCCCTCGTATCTTTGCTCCTGGGGGAATAACATAGCCGCTGGAAGTTTGCACAGGCTCGAGCGTCTTGGCCTCAAACTTCTTGTTGACCTTGTCCTTGCCCGTGCTGAGTTCCTGATCCAAGCCGACCAAGAAATGTATTCCATTCGGAACGAGATCATTCGCTACGGGGCGCGTTGCAGGTTTGTCCTGCGGCGCCTTCGCGGCCGCCGCAGCGAAGTTCAAGCCACATAAAAGGGTGGCAGCAAATCCTACAGTCCGACCCAGTCGATGCAAATGCATGGTAAAAGCCTCCTGGTACCTGGCGCAATACAGGTCAGGCCCAACGGCCCGATTACCGCAGGATCCCGTCGTAGATACCAAATCCCCTTGACCCTAATTTGATGACCGGGCAGCCCACGGGGTGGCCCGGGACTATTGCGGTTTTGGCGCAAGAATCAACTCGGAGGAAATCGCTAAGCACTTACCGCGCAAGAGAATAGACGCAAAAATCCTGTTGTGACACTAATTGCCAATATATAATGGCGCGCGTTCCTGGCCCGAATTGGTACGAGGGACGCAATCAGAATTGGCGGTCAAATTCCTCGGCGTTACACCTCATCTGTGCGCTTCAAGGACGATGTGGAGGTTGGCACTTGTGTTGCGACTAATCATGCGCTGGTCGGTGTTTCTGATTCTAGTCTTCGGACTCGTATTGCCGGGATTGGCGAAGAGCCCGGCACGAAAGGCCAAGAAAGACGCCAAAAATAGCGGCACGGCCTCGTCGGCTTCGACTGTTGAGAGCAGCGCAGCCGGAATCACCGGAGTCGGCGCAGATACCGCTAGGACAGAGGCTGCTCCGCCAGCGCAAAAGGTAGCCACCGACAAGAAAGAGGCGCCCGACAACTACAAACCCACACCACAATTCACGCCGATGGTGGCGACCACCGGAACGCTAGGCCTGTTCACCGTGGAGACGGCCGATACGATCCCGAAGGGCGGCTTCGGATACTCCGCGTTCGGAAACAAGTTTGGGCGTATGCCCGGCAGCGTCACCATCTTCCAGCTCGGGCTGGACCTAGGCTATGGCGTCACGGACCGCCTGAATGTCTATGCTTCCTTTGTTCCCTACGGGCACGTACACGTCGGGTGCGGCCAGCAGCTGAGCCTGTCGCCAGCAAATTCTGGAAATCCGCCGTTCGGAGGAACCATCTTCCACACGGTGCTGACTGTCCCCACTCCGCCTTGCACCGGCTCATTCCCGGCGTTCTTGGGTACGCCCGGTTTCGTCGAAGACTATCCCTTCGCAGCCGACAACACCCACGGAGTTGGCAACGTGACGCTGGGGCTAAAGTACGGGCTCCTGTCCCAGCGCCTCGGCGACGCGGTCAGCCTTTCCGTGCGCAACGACGTCGTGATTTCGACTAAGACCGGTCTGGCCAAGCTGCTCGCTAACGGAACGCAGGGGAGTCCGCTGAGCGATTTGGTTTCAATCGCGCTGAGCAAACAGTGGAGCAACGTGGTGACCGGTACTTTCAATTTTGGCTTCATGTTCACGCGCGATCCCCGCGACTCCCAGGGAAACAACGCATTTCGCCTAGCCGACCAGTTGAGAACCTCGGCAGGACTCCTCTTCTTTCCTGAAAAAAGAATTCAGCTGATGACCGAATATACCGGCGTTGTTTTCACGGATGGTTTCACCGATTCGGTGTTTGGCGCGCGCGACCCGGTCGATAATGTTGCGGGAGTCCGCGTCTATCCGTGGAAGTGGCTGGCGTTTGATCTCGGCTACCGGTACATGCAGAATCTGCGGGACCTCAACGACCGGCACGGCTTTGTTCTGAAGCTGGGGACTGCGTGGTGGCCGGAGAAGCCTGCGCCGGTCAATCATCCGCCGACGATTTCCTGCACCGCGGATAAGAACATGGTCTATTTGGATTCAGGCGACATGGTGGCGATTAGCTGCAACGCTTCTGATCCCGACAATGATCCCCTGACGTACACCTGGTCCTCGCCATGTGGCAAGGTGGACGGCGATGGCCCGCAGGTTCGCTGGCTGTCTGCTGGGGTGCCGGTGGGAACGTGCGTCATTACGGCTAAAGTTGACGATGGCCGGGGAGGCGCGGCGAGTTCCAGCGTCAACGTTCGCGTTGAACCCAGGCCGAATCGTCCGCCGACCGTTACGTGCGCAGCGGATCGCCCCGCGGTCTTCGCGGGCGAGCGAGTCCACATCACAACAAACGCGAGCGATCCCGACGGTGACCCGCTCACCTACACCTGGCGCACCAACGGAGGACAGATCATCGGCAGCGGTCCCGCGGTGGACCTGGACACGACGGGCCTCATGCCGGGGAGCTATACAGTGACCGTGCGCGTCGATGACGGCCGCGGCGGCGCCGCCGATTGCACTTCGACCATCGAAGTGAAGGCCGTGCCTCCGGCGCCACAGGCGAGCAAGATCAGCGATTGCGCGTTTGGCAAGCCGCTCAGCACGCGCATCGACAACGTGTGCAAGCGCATCCTCGACGACGTTGCGCTCCGCCTGCAAAACGAGCCGCGGGCGACCGCCGTCATCATCGGCTACTCCGATACCGCGGAGCGCACGCCCGAAAAAATCGCCAGCGACCGCGCCACTAACGCCGTGAAATACTTAGGCGAAAAGGGCATCGACCCCTCACGCACGAGCACACGCACCGGTACGGGACAAGCTGGCGCCACCGACAATCGCCGCATCGATGTGATTTGGGTCCCCGAAGGTGCGACGTACTAGCGCCGACGCCCGCATCACCGAGACCGTCACGGTCGGAAGGCAAGAAACCCTCACGCTCGCCACAGCAAGCGCGGGGCACGCATAAAGCAACCGAAAAGCTGAGCCCCGCCCGTCGCGTCAAAAACCATCACCGAAACGGACACCTAGGTCAATTTTGCCGGCCAACGGAAGTTCGTCACCGGCCACGCCAGCGACGCGAAGTAGGTCGCTTTCGTGGCATAGCCTTCTTCTTGGTTTGACTTTATGGTCGCGCGCTAGAGAAAAAACAGAAGCAGATCCCTCACACCAGCCCCGCAGGCGGGGCTGGGTTCGGGATGACAATCACAAGGCCATTACGCCAAGTCAAGAGAAGCAATGCCAAGACCTTGGCGGGAGCCCCGGTCTTTCGCGTTTTTTGTGATTTAGAACGCATCGGTGTGGCGAGCATCACCTCAGTACTTAGACGCCGGTTTGCCTTTACGGGTGCCAGTCTTTATGGGTTTCGAAGGGCAGGAGTGTGTGGACTTGCTGCGAGTCTGGCGGCGTCACTTCGGATTTGGGTCCGGCCTGGATTCGGTTGGCTGGTGCGAGGCGTCGGCGGGAGCGGAGGCATTTGGCACTCGGCGTAGGACGATCGTGTATTGCTCGGCTGAATCTTCGCGCGCTGCTTTCACCGTTGCTGGTGCCTGGACAATGACATAACTGCCCGGCGCGGTGAATTCCTCGAATACGATCTTTAGGTCTAAGACGCCGGCCTTCTTGACGCGCACCATGAAATTTCCTTCGGAATCGGTGACGGCCAATTCGGGGCCGATGCGCAGGGCTGCGCCCACGATGGGCTGGCCCTCAGGATCGAGGACTTGGCCGCGCACAACGTTTTGGAAGAAGGCGCCGGAGAAGGACGTTCCCGGCGAAGGCCGCCCAAGCCCGTGATAGGCGTACGTCGATCCGTAGGCCGTGTAGCGGACCTGGCCCAGCGGCGTGACAGCCGTATCCAGATTGAACTGCATGCCTCGCGGCAACTGGAAGTGTAATCCCACGACCATGATTCGTTTGAATTGGCTTGGGCCGCTTTGCACAAATGGCAGGAACACCGTTTGATAGTCGACGGTCGCGGAAACGAAGTTGGAAATGAAGCTGCCGCCGAAATCGATGCTTGTTTGGCCGTTATTGCGGCTGATGACTTGCGTCACGCTAAAGCGCGAGTTCACGATTTCTCTCAAGTTCGCGGAGATGGAATGGGACGGCGCGCCTTTGGAATAGCTGCCACGCAGAAAATCTATCCCTGCTTCAAGACGCTGAACCACCCGGCGGCGCGCGCCTAGAGCCTCGGCAGAAGAGTTCCCCACTTGTGTTTTGGATTCGAACACGGAGCCGTACGTCTGAAAGCCCGCGACGCCCGCCCCGGCACTAAAGCCCTGAACCATGGCGTGGATGACTCCCTGCGAAGGGAAAGACGAAAGATAATTATTGCGATTGATAACGGCGCGAAAATTCGGAAGCGGGTGCAATTCGAGACGGATATTTTCCCGGTCATTCTCCGTCAGCTGGGGTGTGGCCACCAACACGCGCCGGAAATTGTCTCCTGATCGCGCGTAGCTGGCGTCCAGCACGAACCAATGTTTGTCCATGCTGAGGCTCATGGCCCCGTAAGGTTGATTGTTTCCGAGGCCCGCCGAGAGCGCCGCCTTGATGTCCTGCCTGGCAGTCCACTCGATAGCCTGGATCGAGGTCTGCCGGTTCGAAATGAGATTGCGCGAGAAGAGGCGAACCGTCGGTGAGAGTTTCTTCTCATAGAAAATCGCACCGGTGGCAGTATCGATCCGGGCGACGTTCAGAAACGGCGCGAAATACCCGTTCGACGTCATGCCGGCAAATACAAATAGGCGGTCGCCATGCGGCTTTTCGGCGACGCTCACGCCCCGGCCCAGAAAATAGAACGAATGATCGAATAAATCTGTGGGGAGGGAAAATGGAATTTGCTGGTCCCCGGCATCGATGAGCGCTGCTTTGTAGGGGCGTAAAAATGAGAAGCCGAGGCTGGGACGGCCCAGATAGCCGAGGTCAATCCGGCCGGTGTAGTTGGAAGCGTGAACCTGGAGCGATCCGCCCTCTGCATTTAGGAGAGAGGAGGATCCGCCGGTCACTTGAAACACCTGGCCGGCGACCGGATTCGGCCAGCAAAAGACCGCTGCGCAAGCAACGGCCATCCCTAAGGTCGCCGGAAATCTCCGCGAAGCCTTTGACCAGGATGGCGCTGCGAGAATCATTTTGTGACAACTGCTTCTTTGAGTTGAGACTCAGTTTTGAATTTGGGGAACTTCAGCACGATTTGCTGCGGCACTCCGGGCTGGTCCCAATCCAGGTCAATCTTGCGGCGCTGGCGCGGGAACAGCGGGAAACCGGCGTAGGTCTGTTTGCCGCCCGAGCTCGAAAGGACTTCCACTTCCTGGACGCGGCTAATTTCGGCGCCATGATTTTCAATCTCGGCTGAAATCTGGCGCTTGTCGCCGTTCGCGTTTGTCTCGGCGCGATTCCAAGAAACCTGCGATTGGTCCAGGGATTTGCGCCCGGTCAGGTAGACGGTGTGCGGCAATTCGAGCGCCAGCTTCAAACCTGTCGGAGTAGTCGTGCCCGTCACCGTGGCATAGATGCAGAACCAATTCGGGTAGGTCTCGGTGGTCGCTTTGTAAAAGACGTAGTAGGTTTGCTTGGGCGCGACGCGGAAGCTGGTCGTTGAAAGCGTGACGTGCAACCCGGGATCGAGCTTGCGGAACGTCGCCATTCCCGTGGAGTCCACCGAGAAGCTACGCGGCTCCACGACGACGGTCAGCGGCACGTCAGCGTCATTGTAGAGCTGAAAGCGGCCATCGGCGCGGTCCGTGTATTCCACGATGACCGGCGATATGGTCTGGGCCGGAGCATACGGCGGAAGAAACAGCAGACAACAGGCTGCCAAGATTACTTGTTTCATGTTTTCCCCTCAGTGTTTCGTTCTTCTGGGCCTAAAAAAATTGCAAGCGTCGCGCTACGTGGCCTGCGCCACGATGTGCAGGACGCCGGCATACGTACCGGCCGGCAAACCCAATCCGGCCGTGCTAATTCTCAGAGCCAGCGAATCGGTGCGTGTACCTGGGTTCGTGAAAAAAATGAAAAAGAACTGGTTGAAAAGGGTGATACTTCCCCCAGCAGAAAACGGGCTCGCGCCCGTAAAGGCGGTGTAGGCGCCTCCGTTGAAGCTTGCTGTCACACTCGCTGACGGGATGTTGTCGCCAGTTCCGTCGGTCAGTGCGGCTGCTGGGGCGGTGAAGTACGCGTATTCGACGATGTTGCCGAATATGAGTGGGAGCCTCCAACTCGTCGTAATGCTGACCGGCGCGCTTCCGTTTGCGACGCCGTTGGGGACGAGGTTGAAGTTGACGAGTCCGGGCGCCGCCGTAACCGTAATCGAGCTGTTGAGGGTCGCGTTGAGATTTACCGTGGAAAGGTTGGAATTGAGCTGGGCGTTAGCCCTGGAAGGGGCGAAAGACAGGGCAGTTCCGAACAATGCAAGGACGAGTCCCCTCCATCCTTTCAATGTCTCTATTCGTGTAGCGAACTGGCGTCCGAAGGCCAAGAGTCTTTACCCGACGCTCCAATCGTCCACCGACTGGTCAAAAAGAGGCGTGGCGGCGGGCAATACGCGAACTGCCCGCCGCCACGGTCCAACCTCCGACAAACTCGTCTCTCCGAAAAGCTTCCAACGCATTTTGCGCACCGGAATCATCAACCTACAAAGCTTGCGCCTGAATGTTCAGCACACCCGAATAGTTCGCCGCGGGTAGCCCCAGGCCGACAGTGCTGATCATCAGGTTTAGTGTGTCGACATGGCTGCCGGTCTTGTTAAAGCCGAGAACTCTTGTAAAAGAGAGGAAGAGGCTGCTTGAAGCGGCAAATGGGCTTGCGCCCGTGAATGCGGTGAACGCGCCGCCGTTGACGCTGCCAGATACGCTGGACGAAGGGATGTTGTCACCGCCGCCGTCGGTGAGGGCTGCAGCGGCGCTAGTGAAGTAAGCGTAGGTAGAGACTCTGCCCGTGCTCGGGCTCAGTGTCCAGCTTGTGGTCACTGTGATCGCTGAGCTGCCGGTCGCCGTCCCATTGGGCGGCAGCGCGAAGTTAACCAAGCCCGGAGCAGCGCTCACGGTTAGAGACGTAGTCAGGTTAGCAACCAAGTTGACGGTGGGGTCGACCGAATTGAGCTGCGCCCGGGCTGGCGTCCCAACGAGGAGGAAACCGAAGATCAGCAGGGCTGGAATCGAACTGCGCAACAGCTCTTTGCCTCGACTCCGCTCCGATTTGGTGGCCAGCCTAAACATCGTTACGACGTTTCCTTCCGGGTGCTGCGCCCTGCTGCCGCTGTATTGAGCAGGGTTAGGGGTTGGAGGGCCTACGCTAAGCGGTCCGGACGCCACACCTCATCCGAACCGCAATTCACGCAGAGGACATGCCGGCTCTCGAATAGCCGGCTTATGGATTTAGAGCGCTTGTGCTTCGATGTTGAGTACGCCTGTGTAGGTCGCCGCAGGCAGTGCAAGGCCGGAGGTATTGATGGTCAGCGCAATCGTGTCGGGGCCATGGCTCATGTTGTAGGTCCCTGCCGCGCCGATCGCTTGGGTGAAGACCGTCATACCATTCGCGGCGAAAGGCGTCGCGCTGGTAAACGGAGCAGCAGCACCGCCGTTAACACTTCCCGTAACGTTGGCAGTTGGGATATTGTCGCCGGCGCCGTCCGTCAGAGCATTCGCGCTAGCAAAGTAGGCATACAGCTTGACGCTGGTGCGCGTCTTGGCGAGCGCCCACGTCGTGGTTATGCTAACTGGGGCGCTGCCGGCAGCCGAGCCGTTGGGCACCAGTGTAAAATTTACCGTAGCGGGACCCGCAGCGACTGTCAGTGACTCCGCGAGAGGCGCATTGAGGTTCACATTGGCCACGTTAGAATTCAGCTGAGCGTGCGAGGTCGGAACGAATAGAAATGCCAAAGCGAAGACAGCAAAAACCAGGGAAAACTTACGAGACAAGGTCATACTTCCTCCGAATGAATTTTTTAACCTGCAAGGACTTCTTCGTCCTCTGTTCGCCTGCAGCGTGGGCACTCGCTATCGACCTCGCTCGCAGTGATACTGTTTTACGTTTCAAATCGGGACAACGCACTAGTACACGCGTACCGATTCCTGAGAGTAAATACCGGTACGGAACACGAGACGCGTTGTTGAACCGCTCTGATACACGCAACTTACTGAATCTGTACCTATTTGTACGTGTCGCCGGGATGAGGCTGTAACGGCGGGTCGGTTTGCACGATCGCCCGTGTAATAAACGAAGGTACTGCTAGACTGATCTGTGGAATCAATCGACGTATGCGCAAGCGCTTGATTGTTGCGTTCTGTATGCTCACTGCGGTGGGCGCCCAGGCCGAAACATGGAGGTCCCTCGGCCCGCCTGGCGGGGATGTTCACGTGCTTGGCGTTGATCCCTCCCATCGAGCCAGGGTTTTTCTCGGCACGGCGGACGGCCACATTTTCGGCTCAGAGGATTCTGGTGCGAATTGGGTGCTGCTTGGCCGGGCGGGCGCTCGACAGGATGCGGTGATCACGGCGATCGTGGTGGATCCTCGCGACGGCAATGTTGTGTTCGCCTCGTCCTGGACCCGGGACACTGCCGCAGGCGGGGGCGTGTTTCGGAGCGGCGATGGGGGACGCACCTGGAGCGAGGCTGGGCTTGCGGGCCAGGCGGTGCGTGCCCTGGCAATGTCGCCCTCGAACCCGGACATCCTGGTAGCAGGAACCTTGGATGGGATCTACTGTTCCAGTGACGGCGCAAAGTCTTGGGAGCGCATTTCCCCCGAACGCGACCCGGAGCTGAAGAATCTCGACTCCCTCGCCTTTGACCCTCGCGACCCGCAAACGATCTATGCGGGAACCTTTCATCTGCCCTGGAAAACGACCGACGGCGGACGCACCTGGCATCCCGTTCATGAGGGAATGATCGATGATTCAGACGTTATGAGCCTCCTCATCGACCAGTCGGACGCGCGGCGCATTTATGCCAGCGCCTGCTCGGGCATTTACCGCAGCGATGACCGCGCGGCGCAGTGGAGGAAAATTCAGGGGATCCCGTACGCGGCGCGCCGCACCTACGCAATCACTCAGGATCCGAAGCACCCGGGCAACGTATATGCGGCAACCTCGGAGGGGCTATGGAAAACGTCGGACGGGGGTACGACTTGGCGCCGGACGACGCCCGAGTCCTGGGTGGTCAATGCGGTTGTCGTTGCCGGCGGAGAGTCAGCCCGCATCCTGATCGGCACCGAAAAACTTGGTGTTCTTGCGAGCGACGACGGGGAGCATTTTCGAGAGGCAAATAATGGATTTGACCATCGGCAGAT
>JACXTT010004964.1_pt1 | contig 19505 bp, 17 predicted proteins | sample 9270951 | NCBI WGS metagenome assembly JACXTT01 (sample SAMN15532306, study PRJNA645909) | rock metagenome | isolation source: weathered quartz diorite | place: Puerto Rico | collected 2017-06-21 | reverse complement strand
CAGACGCCGATCGATACCCGCGATGTGGCGGTCGCCAACGCGCCCAGCTGCACCCAGGGGTCGCGCAGGAAGTGCTCGTCGGCGATCCAGATGCGGTCCAGGTGTTCGTCCCCGTCGAGCTCGCGCGCCCACTCAATGGTCGCGCGGGCGTCGCCGTCGCCGAGGAACCCCAGCCCGAAAAGCATGTTCAGCCGTCCATCCTGGCGGCGGAGGATGCGACCCAACCCGCGACTTGCGCGCGGGAGTTGAATCCGAGCTTGTTGAGGATGCTGCGCACATGGCTGTCGACGGTGCGCTCCGAGATGAAAAGACGCGCCCCGATCTGCTTGTTGCTCAAGCCCTCGGCGACCAGGCGCGCCACATCTGCCTCGCGCTTGCCGAGCAGGCCGTCGCCTGCATGTTCCGGCGCCGCTGAGGGCGCGGACTCGCCGAGTGCCAGCCGCACGGCCGCCTCTCTCGTGAGGCGCTTGCCGGCTTCGAACTCCGCTCGGTATCTGGCTGCGCCGAGCGCCTCGCGTGCCGTGTCTCCTGCCTGGTCGATGAATGGCGCTGGAACGGCGATGGCGGTCGCGCCGGCCCCGATCCGAATCGTCTCCGATGCCCCGAGCAGCTGCGCCGCCACACGGTGCTGCCCCGCCGTCGTCGCGTGATATCCAAGTGCCGCCAGGAGGTAGAACAGCCCGATCCGGTCGTCGACGCGAAAGGCGATGCGGAGCGCCTCTGAGTACCGCGCCTTCGATTCGTCGAGCTCGCCGGAGAAGAGCGCGGCGCTGCCGAGGTTGAGCAGCATCATGTGCAACGCGTAGAGGTCGTTGGCCTCGCGGCTGAGGCGAGCACCCTCCGTCGCCACCTCCTTCACGGTGTCGAAATCACCTTCGAACGCGCTGTTGAGAGCGCGTGCCTGAAGAATTCCGACCTGGACCGCGACGTCGTCGATCGCGACCGCGACGTCCTGCGCTTCGGCAAGCAGCTGTCGCGCGACGGGCGTGTCGCCCGCCATCTTGGCCGCGATGGAGGCCATGCTGAGCGCATGCGCGAGCTGCACCGGCAGCACGGGCTCACGCGCTGTCTCGATCGCCCGGTCGAGCGCGGGGATCGCGACTGACCAGTCGCCCTGGAGCACAGCGAGGAAGCCGCGAAGAAAGTGGGCCCAGGCCATCGTGTCCTGGTCGGCCGTGCCCAGCTCGAGAAGCTCGTCGAGCCACCTCACGCCCTCGGTGGTCGCGCGGTTGATCCAGAACCAGCTGAGCGACGTGGTCAGTGTGAGTCCGTTCTGCGCGTCGCCTCCGTCCAGGCATCGCCGCAGAATCGCGCGGATGTTGTCGATCTCCAGGTCCATCCACGCGAGCCACTCCGGCAAGCGAAACCGAGCAGCGAGCGCCATGCCCTGGCACTTGACGACGTAGTACTCCGTCGAGCGGCGAATGATGGCGTCCTGTTCACCGGCGTCTGCCAGCCTGTGGCGCGCGTACTCGCGCATGGTCTCGTGCAGGCGGTAGCAGGCCACCCCGCGCGCGTCTTCTTTGATCACAAGCGACTTGTCGACCAACGATGAGAGGACATCGAGCGCCTTTCCGACAGGCACCTCGTCCGAGCTGCACACCGCCTCCACGTCGTCGAGCGTGAACCGGCCCGCGAACACGCACAGGCGACGGAGCAGAGCGCGCTCCGCCGGCCCGAGCAGGTCATGGCTCCAGTCGATCGCGGTCTGAAGGGTCTGATGCCGCGGCAGCGCCGCCTTGCCGCCCCCGACCAGGAGACCGAAGCGGTTGCTCAAGCGGTCGAGGATCTGCTCCACGGTCAGGACCCTGGTGCGCACGGCGGCGAGCTCGATCGCCAGCGGCAGCCCGTCGAGGCGCCGGCACAGGTCGACGACGACCCCCCGGTTGGCATCCGTCAGCTCAAATGTTCCGGTCGCGGCCTCGGCGCGCTCGACGAACAGGGCGACGGCTTCGTTCTGGCGCACCTGGTTCAGGGGCTCGGCGCCGCCGGCCGAAGGGAGGTCGAGCGGCGGGATTGGCAGCACGTGCTCGCCGGGGATCGACAGCGGTTCACGGCTGGTGGCGATCACACGAACGCCAGGCGCAGCGGCGAGCACCTCGGCGACCAGCTCGGCGGCGGCCGCGAGCACGTGCTCGCAGTTGTCGACGACCAGCAGCAGCTCCTTGTCGCGCAAGAAGTCGGCGAGCAGCTGGAACGGCCGGGCCGCCGCGTGGTCTCGGAGGTCGAGGGCCGCGATCACCGAGCTGGCGACGAGCGCGCCGTCGCGGACGTCGGCCAGCTCCACCAGCCACGCGCCGCCGGCGAAGCCGCGTCCGAGCTCGGTCGCCGCGCGTATCGCGAGTCGGGTTTTGCCAACACCGCCCGGCCCGACCAGGCTGACCAGTCGGGTCGACGTCAGCTTTTTCTTCAACTCGGCAAGCTCGCGGCGCCGGCCGACGAAGCTCGTGGCCTCGGCAGGCAGGTTGCCGGGTCGGCGCGCGGTCTTCGGCATCGTGAGCGGACGTTACTACTGCCGCGAGCTACGTGAGCCGCGCCCGGGTGCTCGGCGGCCTGCCGAAGGCCTCATGTCGTCAACGTATGCAGGGTCCTAGTGGTGACAGTTGCGAGGGGTGGAGGACCGACAGGTCGCTCCGGCCCAGGTTTCCCTTCAGGGTCGACAACCTGACCACCACGATCGTGTCGCCTGCGGCAACTACGGCGCCCGGCAGTGAGATGTCAAAGCCGTTGCCAGACCTCAAATCGACGATCGAGTTCTTGTCGGCCCCGAACCACACGAGGTACCGACCGGCGAGCTGAGGAAACTGGAAGTAGTGATTGCGCGCGCCATAGGTCTTGATGCTTCCGCTCGCCAGGTCGTCGACGAACCAGGTCCCGCTGTCGAGGCTCGACGTTTCGGGAGTGCCGGTCCAGACCACACTGTCTGCTGAGCCGGCCAAATTCCCGATCTGACGCGGCGCGCGCAGCTCCGGCGGGACGGCGGCCGGCCGCAACGTTTCGGCATCGGCGAAGACGAACGACGGGTTGGAATTGCCTGGCGCTTGCTTCGCCCACACAAGAAAGTTGCCGGCGAAAACTGGTGGGGTGAGGATGCCCGAGTCGAGCGTCGTGATCGTGCCCGTCGCCAGCCGGTAGACACGCAGGTCGCTCGACCGATCGTTGGTCGGCTGGGTCCACACCACGTACCCGTGCCCGACGGCTGCGGTGCCAGGAACAGTCGTGGCGATCTGACGGAGCTTGTGGGTCCGTGCGCTCCACACCTGGATGCTGGACCCGCCCGACCCTAACAGCGGCCACACCAGCCAGCCATCGGCGTACGTCATCCAGCCGAAGCCGTTCCAAGCCATTGGGCCGATGACCTCCATCTTCCCGGTCGAGAGGTCGACGGACGCGATGGTGTTGCCCGAACCAAAAGTGCCTCCGAACGCAAGTCCGTCCTGTTCGTCGACCGCGCCCACGCCGAAGTTGACGCGGTCGAGGCTCGCGACGACGTTCGACATGGCCACCGCCCAATCAATGGGTGGATCCGTGAAGCAGAGCTGTTGAGGAGCTGCAGCGGCCGGGCTCGGCGCGGGCGACGGCTTTGACGAGACCGCCGGCGCCTCAGAGGTGGGTGAGCATGCAGCCGCCAGCAACACCACCGCAGCGAGCACAAAGCGCCGCGTTCGCATTCTTAGGCTCAACGTCCGTACTCCGTCACGGTTACGCACCGCAGTAGCGCTGCTGGATCCGCCGCCGCGGACCGGCTGGCAGTCGGGGTCATAAGGCCACCCAGCCTGTCAAGCGGCGGACTAGGCACACAGTCGGCGATTCCACGGATTACCTCACGCGCCTGGCGGCCTAGCGTGCTCGGCATGGCCGAAGAGCCCGACATGCAGCGAGTTGAGATCACCTTCGTCGGCGCCCCGCCGGCACGCCAGGTCGAGCGTGCCACGGGGGTCAGTCACGTCGAGGTCCAGGGCCGAGTCCTGCGCTGCACGGTCTACGGCAGCTTTCAACCGTTCCTCGAGGCCCTGCGCGGCCACGAGGTGGTCAGCCTGAAGTCAGTTCAGATAGGAGTTTGAAAATGGTCAGCAGCTACCCGGTGCAGTTCAACGTCGACTTTCCCGAACGGCCCCTCAACCGCTTGAGCACCGCATTTCGGTTCATCGTCGCGATCCCGATCGTCGTCGTCCTGACGATGCTGTCGGGCGAGTCATTTGGCGGTGACGACCACGCCAAGTACAGCCTCGTCATCGGCGGAGCAGCGGTATTCGTGCCGCTCATCCTCATGATCCTGGTGCGCCAGAAATATCCGCGCTGGTGGTTTGACTGGAACCTCAATCTGCTCCGCTTTTCCAACCGCGTCACCGCCTACATGACGCTGCTCGACGATCGCTATCCGTCGACCGATGAGGAGCAATCGGTGCACCTCGACTTTCCGTATCCCGACGTCAAGCAGATGAACCGCTGGCTGCCGCTCGTCAAGTGGATTCTCGCCATCCCGCACTACATCGCGTTGTTCTTCCTGGGAATCGTGGCGGTGTTCGTTCTCATCGGTGCCTGGTTCGCGATCCTCATCACCGGGACGTATCCGCGGAGCCTGTTCGACTACGTCGTCGGCGTGCTGCGCTGGACCAACCGCGTGAACGGCTACGCCTTCTCGCTTGTCACCGACCAGTACCCGCCGTTCAGCTTGAGCTGAAGCCATGATCACAGTCCCTGCGGGCGTCCAGATGATGAAAGCGATCCTGTGCGAGCGCCCCGGAAAGCCCGGTGACGTGAAGCTCAAGGACGTCGGTAGGCCCGAGGTGGGCGAGGACGGCGTGCTGATTCGCGTGCACGCGTCCTCCGCCAACCCGGTGGACCTGTTCCCGACGAGCGCGGTGGGTTACTTGATGGGCGGCCGCAAGCCGCAGGTGCTCGGCACAGACTACGCCGGCGTGGTCGAGGCGGTCGGCAGAGCAGTCACCGACTTTCAACCCGGCGACCGGGTCTTCGGCGGTGGGCGGGGTGCGTTCGCGGAGTACAAGGTAGCCCCCGCCGGTGCGGCACTGGCGCGCATACCGTCTGGCGTGTCGTTGGAACACGCCGGAACGGTGGCGGTTGCGGCCACCACCGCGCTGCAAGCGCTGCGCGATCACGGCGGCATTCAGCCTGGGCAGAAGGTGCTCATCAACGGCGCCTCGGGTGGCGTCGGCACGTTCGCGGTGCAGATCGCGAAGGCGTTGGGCGGCGAGGTGACCGCGGTCTGCGGCACCCGCAACGTGGAGATGGTCCGGTCGATCGGCGCAGAACATGTCATCGACTACCGACATGAAGACTTCACGCGCGGCAACGTGAGCTACGACCTGCTGATCGACATTGCCGGTAGCCATTCATGGTCCGAATGCACGCGCGTGCTCGCGTCGAAGGCACAATTCGTTGGCGTCGGCGCGGCGGCGGTGCAGCACGGCAAGGGCGGAGGCTTGAAAGCCATCGGTCACTTTGCAGGCGCCCGCCTCGGCTCCTTGATCGGAGGGCGCAGTTTCGCCTTCTTCATCGCCAAGCTGAACCGCCCCGACCTGGAGTTCCTCGGTGAGCTCATTTCATCGGGCCAGGTGATCCCGGTGATCGAGCGGACCTGCTCGCTGGCGCAGGTGCCCGAAGCCCTGAGCTACCTCAACGAAGGCCACACGAGGGCCAAGGTCGCGATCGCCGTCGACTAGATCTTCCACCGGGCGGCCTGGTTCGTCCGGGCCGCCTCCACCGCCTGCGCTTCGCTCTCCTGCAGTTGCTGCGGCCCGTCGAGCTCCAGCGGTTCGCCCTTGAGCGCGGGCGCCATGCCCGCCATCGCCTCGATGATCGCGAGCGTGCAGAAGGGCATGTGATCGACGCTGTAACCGCCCTCCTGGAGCATCACCAGCCGGCCGCCGCAGAGATCGCGTGCCGCCGCCGTGATCATCGCCGACAGGCTGCGAAATCCTTCTGTCGTGACGCTCATCCGCCCCAGCGGATCCGCGCCGCTAGGGTCCTGGCCCGCGGAAACGAGCATCAGCTCCGGCCCGAAACGCTGCACCAGCGGCAGCACGAGCTGCTCGAAAGCCAGGCGGTAGCCGTGGTCGGACGAGCCGGCCGGCATCGGGATGTTGACGTTGAAGCCTTCGCCTTTGCCGCTGCCAATCTCGGCGAGAGTGCCGGTGTCACGCGGATATAGGCCGTCCTGGTGGATGGAGATGAACAGGACCGAAGGGTCGTCGTAGAAGATCGCTTGCGTCCCGTTGCCGTGGTGCACGTCCCAGTCGACGATCGCGATCTTGTCGAGGCCGTGCCTCTTCTGCGCGTGCCGGGCAGCAATGGCGATGTTGTTGAACAGGCAGAAGCCCATCGGCACGCTGCCCGATGCGTGATGGCCGGGTGGCCTGATGAGTGCGTAAGCGTTGTTCACCCTTCCGGCGAGCACATCGTCAACCGCCTGGATGGATCCCCCGGCGGCCTTGAGCGCGGGCCGCCAGCTGGTCGGCCCGGCGCGGGCGTCGGGGCCGATCCACACGATTTCGCTTCCCTCGCAAGCAGCTCTGACCTTCTCGATCGTCGCCGCGTCGTGCACCAGACCGATCGCCTGCATGTCCGCGAGGGGGCACCCGATCTCTGTCAGCAGCTGCAAGCGGCCGGATCTGTCCAGCACCTGGTGGGTGCGCGCCACGCGGCCACCACCTTCGACGTGGGCGACGGCAAGCCACGGCAGCGCCGTGCGGTCCAGGATCATCGATCCGTTGTCGTGCAGCAGACACTCGGCGTCGTAAGCGAGGCCGGTCGTCATTGCGGGCATTATGTGGGTCGTGGCTCCTGACCTGGGCGATGGCGTGAGCGTCGGGCCGGACGGCGTACGCCGCTGCTGGTGGGGCGACTCCGACGATGTGCTTCGGCGCTACCACGACACCGAGTGGGGGCGGCCGGTCGCCGACGACCGCCGGCTGTTCGAGAAGCTATCGCTGGAGGGGTTCATGTCGGGCTTGAGCTGGCTGACGATCCTGCGCAAACGGGAAAACTTCCGCTCCGCGTTCGCCGGCTTCGACCCGTCAAAGGTCGCGCGCTTCACGCCGCGCGATGTTGCGCGCCTCATGCGCGACGAGGGCATCGTCCGCAACCGAGCAAAGATCGAGGCCACGATCAACAATGCGCGCCGCTTCGGCGAGTTGACCGGCGAGTTCGCAAGCTTCGCAGCCTACGTCTGGCGCTTTGAGCCGAAGCCACGCCACCGGCTGCTTGACCGCGCCGGCCTCATGGCTGCGGGCGAGTCGCCCGAGGCGGTCGCCATGAGCAAGGACTTGAAGAAGCGGGGCTGGGGGTTCGTCGGCCCGACCACGGTGTATTCGTTCATTCAGGCCATGGGGCTCGTCAACGACCACATCCGTGGCTGCGCCGCAGGCGTCGAGGTCGAGAGCCTGCGCAAAGCGTTCGTCCGCCCGCACCGATGAATTTCTGAGATGGCCGGAGTCTATGTCTCTGAAAGCGGACACTCAGCGGAAGATTGACCACCCTCTCCCCAACCCGCTCCCTGAAGGGCGAGTGAGAAATAGAGCAAGGAGCATGGAAATGACCACCCAGACCCAGAGCACCGGCCAGTACGCCAAGGTCAACGGCCTCAACCTCTATTACGAGATTCACGGCACCGGACGGCCGATGATCCTGCTGCACGGTGGCCTTGGGTCGGGCGAGATGTTCGCGCCCATCTTGCCGCTGCTGACCAAGGGTCACCAGGTGATCACGGTCGACCTGCAGGGTCACGGGCGCACAGCCGACATCGACCGGCCCATCGACGTGCGGCTGATGGCCGACGACATCGCCGCCTTGATCGACTACCTCAAGCTGGACAAGCCCGACGTGGTCGGCCATTCGCTTGGGGGTGGAGTCGCCCTGCAGGTGGGGCTCAAGTACCCGGACAAGATCCGGCGGCTGGTCGTCGGCTCCGCGAACATCCGGCGTGACGCCATCCCTGCCGAGATGCTCGCCCAGCAAGAGCAGGTGAACGCCGGGGCGATGGAGTTCATGAAGCAGACGCCGATGTACCAGGACTACGTCCGGGTCGCGCCACGACCCGAGGACTTTCCGCGGCTGCTGGACAAGATCGGACAGAGCATGGCGAAGGACTTCGACCTCAGCGAAGAAGTCCGCGGATTGAAGGTCCCGACGCTCATCGTCGCGGCCGACGCCGACATGGCGCCGCCGAGCCACTACATCGAGGTGTTCAAGCTCCTCGATGGCGGCTTACGCGACGGCGGATGGATGGGTGAGGGCCGGCCGAAAGGCGGTCACGCGCTTGCCATCCTGCCTGGCCTCACCCACTACAACATCCACAGCTCGCCCTTGTTGGCCACAGCGGTCCTCGCTTTCCTGGACCAATAATTGGATCGGGCCAAAGCGCAACGCTGGCTCAACGGGTACATGCGGGCGTGGGCAACCTACGAGCCGGCTGCCATAGGCAAGCTGTTCAGCGAGGACGCCGAGTACCGGTATCACCCGTGGGCCGAAGGGCGGGCGGTTCTGCGTGGGCGCGACGCCATCGTCGCGAACTGGCTCGAGCATCGTGACCGACCCGGTACTTACGAAGGCAAGTACCGGCCGCTCGTCGTCCACGGTTCGACCGTGATCGCGGTCGGCATCAGCAACTACTACTCCGACGCCACCCGCTCGAAGTTCGTTCGCGGATTTCACAACCTCTGGGTGCTGGAGTTCGACCGCGCGGGGCGATGCCGCTCGTTCACCGAATGGTTCATGAAGTCACCGACTCCAAACACCAGCAAGTAGGAACAAGTAGAAAGAAGACGCGCGCGCGGGGGCGCCTACAGACCGAACGCCGTCTCGAACGAGTCGTAACCCGGCGCGGTCCTTGGCCACGGCTGCCTTTCCTCCCACTTCGCCGCGAGATCCAGGAGCCAGCCGTCCATGAACCGCGGCGCGATGATCTGCAGGCCAAACGGCACGCCGTTTGCACTCACCCCCGCGGGCAGTGAGAGCGCGGGGTGGCCTGTGATGTTCGCCAGCTCGGTGTTGTAAGCCTCGGCCGGCACCGACCAGAGAGGGTCGTCGTAATTCAGCCGGCCGTCGGCGAGGAAGCCGGGGGCGGCCACGGTGGGGGTGAGGATCACTGCGTCGCCGCCAAGCAGCAGGTCCAGCGCACGCACGTACTCGAACCGGCGCCGGCGCGCGGCCAGATACTCGTCGACGCTGACCCGCATGCCCTGTTCCATGAATGCCCGCGAGGACGGGTGCATGGCGTCGACGTGCGCGGCGACGAAGTCTCGGCCGAAGCGATGCACGTGCTCGGTGGTGCACGTCGTGAACCAGTCCTCCGAAGGCGAGCCGGCAGACCAGATGGCCGACGCGTCCACCTCATGAACTTCGGCGCCAAAGACTTCGGCAGCGGTCCTGAGCGCCGCCTGAAACGTTGCCGCGAGCGGGGTGGGCAGCTCTGGCCCGACCTGCACGCGCGGCGCCGCCAGCAGACGCAACCGCGATGGCAGCGGTCGCGATTCAATCCCGGGGGGTGCAGTGGGGTCGCCTGGCTCCGGCCCCGACTCGATCGCCAGTAGCAACCGCAGGTCGGCCACCGTGGTCGCGAGCGGTCCGTCCGTCGAGAAGTCGATCCAGTCGGGGATTGGCCGGCGGGCGACGACGCCGTTGGTGGGCTTGATCCCGACGAGCCCGGAGAACGCAGCCGGCACGCGGATCGAGCCGCCCCCATCCGTCGCCGTGGCGACCGGCACCATGCCGGCGGCGATCGCGGCCGACGACCCGCCGCTCGAGCCACCCGGCGTCCACTGCAGCGCCCAGGGATTGCGAGTGATCCCGAACAGCAGGTTGGCGGTGTATCCCTCGCACGCGAACTCCGGCAGATTGGACTTGCCGACCACTATGCCGCCGGCCGCTCGCAGCCGCGACGGCACGAGACCATCTGACTTTGCGGCTGGTGCGTCCTTGAACAGGACCGAGCCCATGGTCGTCGGCATGCCGGTGACGTCCTCCAGGTCCTTGACCAGCACCGGCACGCCGGCGAGCGGGCCGGCGGTCTCGCCTGCCGCGAGCCTGCGGTCCAGATCCCGCGCTTCGACGAGCGCCTCGTCCGCGCGGATGGCGACCACCGCGTTGAGCTCCTTGTCGCGGCGCTCGATGCGGTCAAGGGCCGCCCGCACGGTCTCCTCGGCGCGGATCTGCCGGGTCGCTACCGCGTCCCGTACCCGGCCAAGCACCCCTGCCGTTGCACCTGTCATGCGAAACCGGAATTGTAGTGAGCATCTGTTCAGGAACAAGATCTAGGGTGTTCTCGATGCGCCGCAAAGGTGTGGTGATCGGGGCAGCATCCCTGGCGGTCGTGCTGGCGGCGACCGCCGCCATCGGAATCAGCGTGCAGTGGCTACGGCCTAGCGGCCGGCTCGTCGCCGCGCTCGTCATCCCGGGCCAGAGGCCACTGCCCAGCCTGCCTGCCGCGCGAATCGGCCACGACTTTCCCGAAGGCGTCGGAGGCGCCCGGCCGCCGATGGGCTGGAACGGCTTCAACCATTACTACATTCACGTCACCGGCGCGATCGTCGAAGCCGAGGCCAGGGCGCTGGTCGATTCGGGTATGGCTGCGCTCGGATACCAGTACGTGAACATCGACGGCGGCTGGGACCTCAAGACTCGCGACTCGTCAGGCGCTCTGCGGCCCGATCCTCGGAAATTTCCAGACGGCATCGCGCCGGTCGCTGCCTACGTCCACTCGCTGGGCTTGAAGTTCGGCATGTACACGAGCGCCGGCTTCCTGAACTGTGCGGCCACGAGCGCGGGCAGTTACGGCCATTTCCAGCAGGACGCGAGGCTGTTCGCCTCTTGGGGTGTCGACTACCTGAAGTTTGACTGGTGCAACATCCCCTACGAGTACTACCCGCACATGACGCACGTCCAGGTGGGTGTGATGCTCGCCAGGCAGATGCGCGAGGCGCTCACCGCGACCGGGCGGGAGATCCTCTATGACGTGAATGACTACATCGCAGCCGACCACACGTGGACGTGGGCACCTGGCATATCCGACCTGTGGCGCACCACGCCCGACCAGCACGACGACTACCAGAGCCTGCTGTGGAACTTCGAGCACAACGTCGGTCTCTACCGGCGGGCCGGGCCCGACGGCTGGAACGACCCCGACATGCTCGAGGTCGGCAACTGGGGCATGTCTGCGACCGAATACCGCTCCCAGTTCACGTTGTGGTCGGAGATGGCTGCACCGCTCATTGCCGGGAACAATCTCGTGACGATGACGCCGGCGATCCGCGACATCCTGACGAATCCGTATGTGATCGCGGTCGACCAGGATCCGCTCGGTAAGCAGGGCTACGTCGTTTCGCAAATCGGCGGCCACTGGGTGATGACGAAACTGCTCGCCGACGGAGATCGTGCGGTGGTCTTTTTCAATCAGACCAACTCGCCGGTGAGGATCTCGACAACAGCTGCGGCGGTCGGCCTCGAGCGCGCGCCGGTCTACAACTGGCTGAACCTCTGGACCGGAGAGGTCGATGGCGTGACCGCGAGCATCAGCGCCGTGGTGCCAGCGCACGCAGTTGTGATGTACCGAGTCGAAGGGCTTTTCCCGCCGAGCACCCCTAACGGCCAGAGAGCCGTATGAGAGGCCGGCGCGAACCAGCTCAAGTTCGAGGACCGGGCCCAGCCTGAACTTGACGCCCTCTTCTCCCTCTCCTGAAGGGGGAGCGCCGGGGAGAGGGGATCAGTCTTCCTTAACTGGGCTGAACTCCGGATTCGATGTGTTAACTATTGTCACGCTTTTCGTGTAAGCACCCACTTAACCTTCCACGTCCCTACGAGAGTGAAAAGCGTGAGCACCAGATCGACCATGCCAGGCTGGACCCAGGGCTTGCTGGCCCGGATGATCGCGGGATTCCTGATCATTGCGATCCCGATCGCGATCATCCTGTCCGCGGCCCTGACCGCCGAGGCTGCAAGGTCCCTGACCGCCGAGACCCAGGACTCGGTCAGCAATCTCGCCATCGGCGCCGCACTGCGGATGAACACGTGGCTGGATGCCCGCCAGGACGACATGCTCTGGGCGGCGGAGCTTCTGCCGGCGAACCCTAGCAACGGCAGCGACCCCATCGTGCAGCGGATAACGACCAAGCTGACCGACGAGTTCGACTCCCTGGCAGCCTTTGACGCGAGCGGCAAGGCGCTCTTCACCTGGGGGGCGGCCGACACAAACCCGACCGCCGAGGACTGGTTTCAGCAAAGCCTCAAGCAGCCCATGATCACGCCCATTCGGGTCCGCAGCAACGTCGTCGTCTGGTCGGTAACGGCTCCGGTACCGGCCGACGTGAAGTCGCAGGCGGCGGTCGTAATCGGCGACCTGCGGGTGGACCGCCTGAGTGCTGTTCTGACCGATTTCGGGCTCGCCGGCGACAACGAGGTGCACGTCGTCGACCCGAACCACAAGCTCGTGTACTCATCGACGTGGGGCTCCATCGCCGACGACGCCACGCTGATCGGCAAGGGCCTGCTTCGTCAGAGCGAAACCAACCCCGCGGTCGACGCCGCCCTTGGCGGCCAGTCCGGGGTGATCCGTACATCGGACTACCGAAACACCGACGTCATCGCCGGCTACGCCCCGGTGCAGGGAGTGGGCTGGGCGCTGATTGCGACGGAGCCCACGAGCGTGGCCCTCGCGCCGGTGAACAACCAGGTCGCTGCATCGGCCGTCGCTGCGGCAGTCGCGGTTGTCATCGCGATCGTGGTAGCCGTTCTGATGGCACGCTCGTTCGCCCGGCCGATCACCGCCGTATCGGGCGCGTCGGAGAGGGTGGTCGAAGGCGACCTGTCCACGCGGGTCGCGCCGCGGGGTGCGCGCGAAGTGCGTCAGCTGGGCGAGCGCTTCAACACCATGATCGAGCAGCTGGAACACCTGGTGGTGGGCCTTCGTGAGCTCAGCTCCAGGGCGACGGCTTCGGCAACGCGGTTGGCGACAGCTGCCGACGAGCTTGCCTCCGCCACCACCGAGCAGACCTCGGCGGCGACTGAGACGTCGGCCAGCATGGAAGAGCTGTCGCGCACGTCGACGTCGATCGCGGACACGTTGCAGCGTGTGTCGGTCCAGGCCCAGGAGACGCGCGAGAACCTCGAGCAGGCACAGTCCGACATGCAGGCCTCGGGGACACGGACGCTTGCCCTCGCCGAGCGCGTCAACGACGTCAACGAAATCCTCACGATCATCAATGACATTGCCGACCAGACCAACCTGCTCGCGTTGAACGCGGCCATCGAGGCGGCGCGCGCGGGCGAGTCGGGCCGCGGCTTCGCCGTGGTGGCCGACGAGGTCCGGCGCCTGGCCGAGCGGTCCAAGTCTTCGGCGGGAAAGATCTCCAAGATCATCGAAAGCGCTCGCAGCGAGAGCAATGCCACCGTGATGGCGATGGAGCAGAGCACCAAGCAGATGGAGCGCGGCTTGAAGCTGCTCGAAGACGTGGTCGATGCATCGAGCCACGTGCAGGTCATCACGCAGCAGCAGCGGTCCGCGACCGACCAGGTGCTGCAGGCCATGGAACAGATCGCGGCCGGCAGCCGGCAGGTCTCCAACACGGCGCAGGAAATTTCCAAGGCCGCCGCGGGTCACGCCGGCCTCGCCGTCGAGATGGAGACGATGTCGAGGAACGGAACCGGGAAGCGATAGCCATGGAGGTGCTCCTCCTCCCGGTGGACAAAGAGTTTTACTCGCTGCCGGTCCAGTCATTTCGCGAGGTGGTGTCGCGGCCGCGAATCACGCGGCTCCCCGCATCACCCGAGTCGGTCCTCGGACTGATCAACGTCCGCGGCGAGATCATCCCCCTCTTCGACGTGGCCGCCCTCCTCGGGACGGGCCAGAGCTCGGCCGCCTCATTCGCCGCCGTGTTCGAAACAGCTTCAGGCCGCGCGGCTGTAGGCACCACCGCCCCGCCCTTCACGGAATCGCTGGGCAAACGCGCTGGTGTCTCTGAGGTCGCCGGCACACGCGGTGTTTATCGCCAGGCAGACGAACGCCTGTCGGTGTTGCTCGACCTCGACGGGCTGCTGGCCCGGCTCCGCCAGTGACTGACGAAGTCGAGCCGGAGTTCGTCCAGCTCTTCGCCGAAGACGCACTGGTGAAGCTCGACAAGATGGGCGAGCAGCTGCTCGAGCTCGAGAGCGCATCTAATCCGAAATCGCTGCTGGCGGATCTCGGTCGCGACGCGCATTCGCTCAAGGGCGCGGCGGGAATGGTCGGTCTCACCGACTTCGCTGACGTCTGCCACGCCCTTGAGGACCCGCTGCAGAGGCTGCGCAATGGCAAAGCAAAGGCCAGCCCCGAGCTGGTCGACAAGCTGCTCGCCGGAATCGACGGCCTGCGCGTGCTGCTGGCGCAGTCCAAGTCGAGCGATGGAGCCTCCAAGTCTTCGGCGCTGGCGCGGAGCCTGGTCGCGCAGTTGCAAGATGGCTCGACGCCAGCCCTCGCCCCGGAACCGGCCCCCGCGAGGCCAATCCCACAGGAACGCCCGTCCGAGCCCGCGCCTGAGTCGATGAACGGCTCCGCCACCATGCAGGTCGCGGTCCAGCGGCTCGATCAGATCGACCGCCTCGTCTCCGAGTCGGCGGCGGCGCACCTTCGTGTCGGCCTGCTGCTTGCCGAGGACTTCAACTCCGACCCCGAATCGATCCCGCAGTACCGCGAGCTGGCGCGCCTGCTGGGCCGCCTCCAGGAGGTCACGATGCGGGCCCGCATGGTGCCGCTGGCGACCATAGCGCCGAGCCTCCATCGTGCAGTCCGCGACATCGCGCACGCGACCAACAAGAAGGTGCGCTGGGAGGTCGAGGGGGAGGAGACCGAGATCGACCGCAAAGTGCTAGAGCTGATGCTCGACCCGCTCGTCCACCTGGTCCGCAACGCAGTTGATCACGGCATCGAAACTCCTGACGAGCGAGTTGCTGCGGGCAAGCCCGCCGAGGCCGTGGTCAAGCTCCACGCGATGCAGCACGGCTCCGAGATCGTCATCTCGATCAGCGACGATGGCCGCGGCGTCGACGTGGCCAAGGTGCGAGCGGCAGCGCAAAAATCGGGCATCGACACGTCGGCCATGTCCGAGGCCGACATACGCGGCCTGATCTTCACGTCAGGCCTTTCGACCGCTGAGAAGATCACCGAGTACTCCGGTCGCGGCGTCGGCCTGGACGTGGTGCGCGCCAACCTCGAGCTGGTGCGCGGCCATATCGACCTGAGCACAACGCTCGGCAAAGGCACGCAGTTCACGATCAACGTGCCCATCACCCTGACCATCGTCGAGTGCCTGGTGGTCGAGGCGGCGAGTCAGAGCTTCGCCATCCCGATGCAGTCGGTCATCTACCTCCTGCCGGCCGATATTGTCGAGCAGGACGCGGCGGGCCGGGCGATGGTGATGAATGGTGAGGTGGCGGTGCCGCTGGTGGGGCTGGCCCAGGTCCTCGGTCTCGAAGGCAACGATCACGGGCCGGTCGTGGTCGTGAGCGGCGGCAAGCACAACCTCGCATTCCGTGTCGCGCGGCTGGTCGGACATCGCGACATGGTCATCAAAGGCCTCGGCTCGCTGCTAAGGCGCAACGAGATCATCGCCGGCGCCGCGATCGAGCCAGACGGCGCTGTCGTGATCGTGCTTGATTTCGACGGGTTGATCGCGCGTGCCGAGCACACCAAGAGCGAATCGCGCCTCGCCATCGCGCCATCGGCCGCGCGCAAGCCCTCGATCCTGGTGGTTGACGATGCCTTGACCGTCCGGGAGCTCCAGCGCTCGATCCTGGAGAGGTCGGGCTACGACGTGCGTGTCGCCAGCAACGGCAAGGAGGCGATGGCGCTCTTGCTGCGCGAGCCCAGCGACCTTGTGCTCACGGACCTGGAGATGCCGTCGATGGACGGCTTCGCGTTGACCGAGAGCATTCGCAAGCATCCGACCCTGGGCCAGACGCCGGTCGTGATCCTCACGTCGCATGACTCCGAACCTGAGCGCCAGCAGGGCCTGGCCGCTGGGGCCAACGCGTACATCATCAAGAGCGGCTTCGACCAGAACAGCCTGCTGTCGCTGGTCGAGAAGCTGCTGCTCGGCGGCAGTGTGTGATGACGGTGCGTGCGCTGGTGATCGCCGAGTCGCGAGAAGAGCCATCGCTGGCCCGCCTCCTCGAGGAGGAGGGAGACATCTCCGCGGTCACGGTGCGGCACATCGCCGACGCCGCGGCTGAGGTGAGCCGCCATCACCCGGACGTGGTCGTGATGGTGCCGGGCAACGAGGCGGTGACCATCGATGCGATCGAGCAGGTCATGGCGCGTCAGCCTGTGCCGATCCTGCTGCTGGCAGAGCGAACCCTCTCGCGCGACCGGGCCATCAGCGCTGGGGCGGTCGACGTGATGACCGCGCCGCGTCGCGACGTCGACCGTGCAGCCGCGGTGCGGCGGCGCGTGCGCTCGCTCAGCACCCTCGACTTCGCCGGTTCACGACCCCGGGAGCGCCGCGTGATCCGGGGCATCGCGATGGTTGGGATCGCCGCGTCGACCGGCGGACCGCAGGCATTGGCAACTGTGCTCGCGGGGCTCAAAGACCTGCCCGCCCCAATCCTGGTCGTCCAGCACATCCACCCGGATTTCATCGGCGGATTCCAGACGTGGATGGACCGCGAGTGTCCGCTGCCGGTGACATTCGCATCTGACCAGGACGCCTTGAGGCGTGGTCACGTCTACATCGCGCCCGCCAAGGTGCACCTGAAGGTGGCGTCGGGCCGGCGCGCAGCGCTTGACCCCGAGCCGGAAACGCTGCACCGGCCATCGGCCGACATTCTCTTCACGTCGATCGCCGAGGTCGCCGGGCGCAATGCTGTCGGCGTGCTGCTAACCGGAATGGGCGACGACGGGGTGCAGGGTCTGCTCGCGATCCGCGAGGCCGGTGGCCGGACGATCGTGCAGGACCAGGGCTCGTCGGCGGTGTACGGGATGCCGCGCGCTGCCGCGCTGGCGGGCGCAGCCGAGCGCATCGTCCCACTCGGCCGGATCGCCGCGGCCATCGTCGAGGCCGTGAGGCCGGCGAAGTGACGGACACGGTCACCGACGTCGAAGGCTTGCTCGCCGGTCGAGTCGGGCTGCGCCTCGACCCGAGCCTGCGCGCTCGCCTGACGCGCTGCATCGAGGAGGAGGCGGTCGCGAGCGGGCTGAGCCTCGAGGACTACGGGGCGAGGGTCGCTGCCGACGCGGCCATGTTCCAGCGTCTGCTCAACCGAGTCACGGTGCAGCAGACCGCGTTCTTTCGCGACCCCGCGGTCTTCGACGCGATCGCAAGCGATGTTCTGCTGAAGCTGCCCGAACCGGTCTACGCGTGGAGCGCGGGCTGCGCGAACGGCCAGGAAACGTACAGCCTGGCCATGCTCATGGCCGAGTCGCACCTGCGCGATTGGAGCGTGCTCGGCACCGACATCTCAACCAAGGCTCTGGGACGGGCGCGTGACGCTTCGTACTCGGCGGTCGAGGTCGAAGGTCTGGGCCAGCGCCGGCTTGCGACGCACATGGACCAGGCCGGCTCGCGCTGGCGCGTGCGAGCGAGCCTCATGGACCGCGTCCGGTTCATGCACCACAATCTGATCGCCGATCCGATGCCCGCGCTGGTCGGACAGTTCCGCATCATCCTGTGCCGCAACGTCCTCATCTACTTCAATTCCGCGCAGCTGGCGGTGGCGTTGGACCGGCTCGCATCGTGGTTGCACCCGGATGGCTACTTGTTCCTCGGCGCCTCGGAGTCGCTGTGGCAGCTCTCCAATCGATTTCGATTGACGCGTATCGGCGGCGCCTACGCGTATCGGCTGGGCGATGCCCCCGTCGAGCGCCGTCACAAGGAGCGTCCGGTGGCGGCCGAGCGCCGCCAGGCGCCGACGGTGGCACAGCTGCTCGCAGCGGGCGAGGCCTCGGCGAGCGCCGGCGACTACATCGCCGCCGCGGAGTCGTTTCGCCGGGCGACATTCGTCGATCCCGAGCACCCGTTGCCTTACTTCCAGCTCGCGCTGTGCCTCGAACGGGCGGGCCGCAAAGAGGCCGCGCGACACGCGATGCAGGAGGCGCGCGCGGCGATCGACCGTTGCGAGACCGCGCGGCTCGAGGCCGCGCTCGAGGGCTACCGGCCGGAAGAGTTCATCCGTGCCGTAGACCTGCACCTGGACGCCTCGGCATGATGACCATGGTCCGATTCCGCACCAACGAGGGCATCTTCCTGGCCCCGGTCGAAGGCGTGCTCGAAGTACGGAAAGCCTCGGAGGTGACGCCGCTCCCTGGTAAGAAGGATGGCGTGGCCGGTCTGATCCAGCGCAATGGCCAGGCACTTACGGTCCTCTCGACATTCGGCGCCGGTGGTGCGCACGTGGTGCTGCTGAACGCCGGCGCGCACAAGTTCGGCCTCATCGCGACCGAGGTGTCGGGCGTCGTCAATGTTTCGGAGCTGGACATCGAGCCGGCGCCGCTTGGCCAGGCGCGGCCGCTCGTCAGCGGTGTGGTCAATGCGCGAACCGGGTTGGAGCTGATGCTCTCAGTAGACGCCCTGTGGGGGGAGCTGCAGAAGCTGGGCTGACAGTCAGACGGTCGTCGCCGCAACCAGCGAGTGACCGATCTTCGCACTCTCACGCACGATCGTCTCGACGTCCTGCGGCCCGGTGCGGAAGTTGACGATGCAGGCGCGCAGCGCGGTTCTTCCATCGCGGAGGCGGGCATTGGAGATGATCGCGACGCCGCTGCGCTCGAGCTCCTCCATCACCTCGAGCTGCAAAGCATCCAGGCGGTCGCCGTTCACGCCCGGCGGCTCGACGCGCCAGCACACGATCGACAGCTCGCGCGGGGCGGCGAGCACGAGCCCGGGCGTGCCCTGCACGAGGTGCGCCATGTATTCCGACAGCAAGAGGTTGCGCTCGATCATGTCGCGGTAGCCATTGCGTCCGTAAGCCATCAGCGCCATCCAGACCTTGATGCCGCGCGCGCGCCTGCTGTTCTCCGGTCCGAGCTCGGCGAGGTCGATGCGGCCATCGGTCTCGCCTGCGTGCAGGTAGGGAGCGTGGAATGAGAATGTCGAGCTGAGCGCGTTCGGCTTGCGCACCAGCACCGCGCCCGCATCGATAGGCGCGTACAGCCACTTGTGAGGATCGCACGCCACGGAATCCGCGTCACTGAGAGCGCGCATGGACGGCGGCGCGCTGGGTGCGATCAGAGCAAAGGCGCCGTAGGCGCCGTCGACGTGGAACCACAGCTTCTCGGTGCGCGCGATGCGCAGCAGCTCGGGCAATGGATCGACGGCGCCGGTGCCGACCGTCCCGGCCGCGCCCACGATGGCGATGGGGCGGTGCCCATGCGCCCGGTCCTCGGCCATCATCTGATGCAGCGCGTCGATCCGCATGCGGTAACCATCGTCAACGGGCACCAGGCGGACCGAGTCCGTGCCCAGCCCGAGGAGGTTGGCCGCTTGCAGCTGGCAGTAGTGGCTCTCGGCGCTCGCGTAAAC
>JACXTT010004963.1_pt1 | contig 19508 bp, 19 predicted proteins | sample 9270951 | NCBI WGS metagenome assembly JACXTT01 (sample SAMN15532306, study PRJNA645909) | rock metagenome | isolation source: weathered quartz diorite | place: Puerto Rico | collected 2017-06-21 | reverse complement strand
TCCCTGTGCGTCGCAGGATGGACTTATTCAGAGCTTTCTTAAAGCCAACGCCTTACCCTGGATTTGTATTGTAAATACCGCGCACCGAATTTTTGCTCCAGATAACGCTCTTCACGCGCAATCACGCCACGCTGAATCGTCCACAACACCAGCGGCAGCAACAGCAAAGGCCAGGCGTTATCCATGATGGCGGCGAACGCTATATAAAATAAGGTGAGCGCAAGATACAGCGGATTGCGTGTGTAGCGATAAGGCCCTTCCTCCACTATCGCCGTGCTCGGACTGTACGGATCAACGGGTGTGTGCGCGCGGCGCATGGCGCGAAAGGCAAACCCCGCGCACAGCACACCGCATGCCATCAGTAGTGCGCCGATCGGCCAAGTGACTGCGCCAGCTAGCCACGAAACCGGATAGACCTTGTTAAGCAGCCAGCCCGTCAGCCAGCCGCTTAGATAAATCAGCGGCGGCGGCGCGATAACGCCGGCGGTGTCATCCCTGTTAAGGAAGCGGTATAGGACCATAAGCAATGTTGGCTTGTTCGGATATATAAGCGGTCACCGGCTTCTAGGCGGCTACTTGCTGCGGGGGGAGCATGCGCGACTGGTTTGGATAGCCCTGTGCGCTCGCGTTATCGGTAACGATAGCCTCGGGATAAACCAGCGCCACGCCGTTCTCGGCGCGCCGCACCAGAAAATCCAGTACATCCTGACGCGGAATGCCGCCGCCCGGCGATGACATGCGCGTCATGGGCGCGACCCCGATGCGATTTTTCAGCGCGTAGCCGTTGAGCTTGAAAGGCGAAAACAGTCCTGCGTTGTCTGGCATGTTATCTCCGCTGTTACTTGTTGGCACGTAATGTTTCGAGGTATTGAATCAATCCTGCGCCGCAGCTGTACAACAGTTTTATATCGCGTGCATTTTTAGCCATGCCCATGCAGCCCTCCAGGGCCGCGACGATGAAGGTCGCCGCTGACTTGGGGTGCACATCCGCACGCACTTGGCCATTCTGCTGGCCACGCGCGAGCGCCTCGCTAATCGCCGCGCGCCACAAGCCGTAGATGCGTTCGATGCGCTGGCGGAAACCGTCATCCACCGGCGACATTTCCTGGGCGAGATTATTCAAAGGGCAGCCCAGGAATAGGTCGTTGGTGCTGCGTCCGCACGGATCGAGCTTTTTCCCTTCCTCCTCTATCACGTGCAACAGTCCGTCTATGGGATCGTCGAAGTCACGCAAAGGATTCGCCCACTTGGCGAGCACCGTCGGCTCGATGAGTTCTTCCATCACGGCATAGCCGAGCGCGAGCTTGTCGGGGAAATGGTGGTAGAGGGCGCCCTTGGTCAGTCCGGTCTTAGCCAGGATGCTGCTCAGGCTCGCGGCCTGAAAACCATAGTGATGGATCTCGTCGAGGGCGGCCTGTAACAGGATGTGACGAGTTTGGTCGGGATTACGGGCGGATGATGTGGTAGACATTATTTAACTCGCTAAACGGATTTACACTAAGAGTCCAGTGCAGCCGGTGACCAGGATATTGCTCTGGCATCGGATAACCGGGACAATATTCGCCGCCAGACATTAGGTTCTCACAGTGAGTCATGTACATTAACATACCGACCAGTATGTATGCACCTTAAGCGATTGTCAAGCACTCACTTTGTTTAATATGTTGATAAATCCCCAAACCGCTCCTGTCGAAACCGCCAACTGGGCGACCCCTCTAGCGCCATATCTGCCTGACACGGGCGGCAAGCCCCTCTATTGGGGGCAGCTCTACGGGAGCAGTTATGGTCTCGCGCTGGCCGCCACCGCGCGCCGGCACGCCGGGCCGCTGCTGGTGGTGACGGAAGACACTTTGTCGGCGCAACGGCTGGAATACGAGCTGCGCTTTTACGCAGGCGACGACCCTGCCCTGCCGGTGCTGAGCTTCCCCGATTGGGAGACCTTGCCCTACGACAATTTTTCACCTCACCAGGACATCGTCTCGCAACGTCTGGAGGCGCTGTATCGTTTGCCGGATCTGCAACGCGGGGTACTGATCGTTCCACTGACGACCCTGATGCTGCGGCTGGTTCCGCAGCACTATCTGGCTGCGCATAGCTTGTTGCTGGAGGTGGAGGAAAGACTGGATCTCACGGCGCTGCGCCAGCGGCTCGAATCCTCCGGCTATCGGTACGTCTCACAAGTCATGGAGCATGGCGAGTTTGCGGTGCGCGGAGGGCTGGTTGATCTGTTCCCGATGGGCGCCGCGCAACCCTATCGCGTGGATCTGCTGGACGACCAGGTGGATACGATCCGCACCTTCGATACCGAAACGCAGCGCAGCATCGCAACGGTGGAGCAAATCCGCTTGTTGCCCGCGCGCGAGTTTCCGCTCAACGATGACGGCATCGCACGCTTCCGTCAGGCGTGGCGCGCGCTCTTCGAAGGCGACCCGCAGCGCTCACCGCTGTACCGGGATGTAAGCAAGGGTCTGGCGCCGCCTGGGATCGAATATTATGTGCCGCTGTTTTTCGAGCGCATGAGCAGCTTGTTTGATTATCTGCCGCCCGCGACGCTGGTGATGCTAAGCGACGGCGCGGCCGCGGCGGCGGAGCATTTTTGGAGGGAGATTGAGCAACGCTATGAACAGGGCCGTCACGATATTGAGCGCCCTTTGCTACCGCCCGGGCAGCTTTATCTGAACACACAGGAAATGACGGCTGCATTGGCAACCTTTCCGCAGGTCATTAGCCAGCGTTTTGAGATCGAGTCGAACGCCGTTGACAGCTATGTCAATTACGGAACTCAATCCCCACCCACCCTGACGCTCGACGCGCGGGCGACCGATCCGATGGCGGCGTTGAGCGCATTTCTGGAACAGTTTGACGGCCGCGTGCTGTTCGCCGCGGAGACCACCGGCCGGCGCGAGACCCTGCTGGAGATGTTACGCGGCCGCGACCGGCAGCCCGTGTTGTTCCCCGACTGGCAGAGCTATGTGGCTTCCGGGGCAAGCTTGGGCGTCACCGTCGCACCCCTGGAGCAAGGCTTGCTGTTGCGAGAGCCACGCTTGGCCGTGGTGGCCGAATCACAATTGTTCGGCGAGCGGGTCATGCAGCGGCGGCGGCGCAAGGGTCGCGCGCGTGACGCCGAAAATATCGTTCGTAATCTCACCGAACTTAACATCGGCGCGCCGGTGGTGCACGAAGATCACGGGGTAGGCCGCTATCTGGGTCTGCAAGTGTTGCACATCGGCGATATAGAAGCCGAATTTCTCACCCTCGAGTACGCAGGCGGCGACAAACTCTATGTGCCGGTCGCCTCGCTGCATCTAATCAGCCGCTACACCGGCGCCGCGCCGGAAAATGCGCCGCTGCACCGGCTGGGCTCCGAACAGTGGCAGCGCGCTAAGCGCAAGGCGCAAGAAAAGGTGCGGGATGTTGCGGCCGAGTTATTGGAGATTTACGCGCGCCGCGCGGCGCGCAAGGGGCATGCCTTTGCGCTCGACGAAGAGGGCTATGCGGCCTTCGCCGCCGCGTTTCCATTCGAGGAGACGCCCGATCAATTAGAGGCTATCGAGGGTGTGCTCGCCGATCTGCGTTCCGCCAAGCCGATGGATCGCCTGGTGTGCGGCGACGTCGGTTTCGGCAAGACCGAGGTGGCGATGCGCGCCGCGTTTGTCGCCGTCCAAGGCGGCAGACAGGTGGCGATACTGGTGCCGACCACGCTCCTCGCACAACAACACTACCAGAACTTCAAGGATCGCTTTGCCGACTGGCCGGTGCGGGTGGAAGTGTTGTCGCGGTTTCGTTCCAGGAGCCAGCAGGACGAGGTCGTCGCCGGGCTGGCCGATGGCAGCGTGGACATTATCATCGGCACCCATAAACTGCTACAGCCGGACATTAAATTTAAACGCCTGGGCCTGGTGGTGATAGACGAGGAGCATCGCTTCGGCGTGCGGCAAAAAGAACGTTTCAAACAATTACGCGCCGAGGTGGACGTGTTGACGCTCACCGCCACGCCCATTCCGCGCACGCTTTCGATGTCGCTGTCAGGCATGCGCGACCTGTCCATCATCGCCACACCGCCCGCGCGGCGTCTGGCGATCAAGACCTTTGTCCGCGAGTGGAGCAAGACGCTGACCCAGGAAGCGGTGTTGCGCGAGATTAAACGCGGCGGCCAAGTGTATTTCCTGCACAATGATCTCGACACCATCGAGAAGATGGCGCGCGACATCGAAATTCTGACGCCAGAGGCCGCCGTGCGCGTCGCGCACGGCCAGATGCGCGAGCGCGAACTGGAACAGGTGATGCTCGATTTCTATCACCAGCGCTTCAATGTGCTGGTGTGCAGCACCATCATCGAGAGCGGCATAGACGTACCGAGCGCCAACACCATCATCATCAACCGCGCCGACAAATTCGGTCTGGCGCAGCTCTATCAACTACGCGGGCGGGTGGGACGCTCCCACCATAGCGCCTATGCCTATCTCATCATCCCGCCGCGTAACGCGGTCAGCGCCGACGCCCTCAAACGCCTGGAGGCGATAGAGTCCATCCAGGATCTCGGCGCCGGTTTCACCCTTGCCTCGCATGACCTGGAAATCCGCGGCGCCGGCGAACTGCTGGGCGAGGAGCAGAGCGGCCAGATACAAGAGGTCGGCTACACGCTTTACACCGAACTGCTGGAGCGCGCCGTGCGGGCGCTCAAGTCCGGGCGTGAGCCTGAGTTGGACCAGCCGCTGGATCACGGCGCCGAGGTAGACCTGCGTATACCGGCATTAATCCCGGAAGATTATCTCCCGGATGTGCATACGCGGTTGATACTCTATAAACGCATCGCCAGCGCGGCCAGCGAAGACGAGCTGCGCGAATTGCAAGTCGAGATGATAGACCGCTTCGGCCTGCTGCCGCCACAGACCAAGGCTCTGTTCAAGGTCACCCAACTTAAATTGCACGCTCAGCCATTGGGTATACGCAAGATCGAGGCCGGCGAACACGGCGCACGCCTGATCTTCTCCGATAAACCATCGGTGGACCCAGGGAAAATCATTTCCCTGATTCAACGCGAACCGAAGCTGTATAAACTGGACGGCCAGAATAAATTGCGTATTATTAAATCTCTGCCAGATGCGGCTGCGCGCATTCAATCCGTTGAGCAGATATTGCAACTGCTCGATTCATAATGAAAGCAACATACATCCAAAAAGGCCGCGGCGCGCTGACCAATCAGGATGGGCGCTATGAAACGCAGCGCCGTGAATTATTCGACGACGGCTGGGGCACTGTTGACGAGGAGTTGCCGCCCGTCAAAACCACGGTGTCACTCGATGCAACCCGCAGCGTCATCAACTACAACAAGTCGCCCGATGTGGGATTCGATCGCTCCATCAATGCCTACCGTGGTTGCGAGCACGGCTGTACCTACTGCTTCGCGCGACCTACGCATGCGTATCTCGGACTTTCGCCGGGACTGGATTTTGAAACCAAGTTGTTTGCCAAGCCCAGCGCGGCGGCGTTGCTGGAAAAAGAACTCAGTAAGCCGGGTTATCAATGCCAGCCGATCGCGCTCGGCACCAACACCGATCCTTATCAACCTATTGAGCGTACATACCGCATCACGCGGCAAATTCTGGAAGTATTGAGCGCTTGCAATCATCCAGTGAGCATCGTCACTAAATCCGCCTTGGTGGAGCGCGATATAGACATCCTCGCTGCCATGGCGGCACGTAATCTTGCCCATGTGTCGCTCTCGGTGACCACGCTGGATCGTAGGCTGGCCCGCCGGATGGAGCCGCGTGCGTCTTCGCCGGAGCGGCGTATCGCGGCGTTAAGGGCGTTGAGCAAGGCCGGAATTCCAGCGGGTGTGCTGGTCGCACCCATCATCCCCGTGCTGACCGATTCCGAAATGGAGACGATTCTGGAAACTTGCGCTCAAGCCGGCGCGCGCTGGGCCGGTTACGTGTTGCTGCGTCTGCCGCTGGAGGTTAAGGATTTATTCAAGGAATGGCTGGATACGCACGAGCCGGGTAAGACTGAACACATATTAAGCCTGTTGCGCCAGTCGCACGGCGGCAAGGAATATGATGCGCGCTTCGGCGAGCGCATGAAGGGTAAAGGTGAATACGCGGAACTGATTGCACAGCGTTTCCGGCTCGCCTGCGCCCGGCTGGGAATGAACAAGAACGATACCGTGCTGGATACCAGGCTGTTCCGGCCGCCGATCCATGAGAAGCCGCAATTCGATCTGTTTTAATTAGCAAGCTCTGAAAAAGCCACTCCCTCTCCCTGTAAACGGGGAGCGGGAAAATCTGGAATAAGGTCTTCACTCATCAGGCGTGACGGCTACATCAGTCATGCTGGAGAGCAGTTCTTCGCTGAAACCGAACAGGCGCAGGTCCTTGATGCGGCGTGGGTAGAGTATGCCGTCCAGGTGATCGCATTCGTGCTGCACCACGCGCGCGTGGAAACCGTGCGCTTCGCGCTCGAAGCGGTTGCCGTGCTGATCGTAGCCTGAGTAACGAATATGCGTGTAGCGTTCGACCAGGCCGCGCATGCCGGGCACACTCAAACAGCCTTCCCACATCGCATCGGTGTCTTTGCCTAGGATCCGGATTTCAGGATTGATGAGCACGCTGGTGGGCACCGGCTCGACATCGGGATAACGGGGATTACTCTCCACGCCGAAGATGACCAGTCGTTGACTGACAGCGATTTGTGGCGCGGCAAGACCGGCTCCATTCTGTGCCGCCATGGTATCGAACATGTCGGCGATGAGCTTATCGAGATCACGGGTGTTAAATTGGCTGACCGACTGCGCTACTTGCAGGAGCAGTGGGTGGCCCATGCGCAAAACTTGTCTGATGGCCATAACGTCTATATAAGCGGTATTACATGTTGCAACAGCAAGCGCACCTTTTCCATGCCTGTCTTCAAATTTTGCTCGATCTCTTCCATGGTGATATTTCCAGGCCCGCGGCCGGCGGCGGGGTTGGCGATCACCGCGCAGGTGGCATAATCCATTTCCATCTCGCGCGCCAGCGCGGCCTCCGGCATGCCGGTCATGCCGACGATGTCGCAGCCGTCACGTTCCATGCGATTGATCTCCGCGGCGGTTTCCAGACGCGGGCCTTGCGTCGCGCCATAGGTAGCGCTCATATGGACTTGCAGCCCCACCGCTTGACAACCCCCGATAAGCAACTCGCGCAGCCTTTGGCTGTAAGGATGGGTAAAATCAATGTGCGTAACGGGGCTCTGACCGCTTTCGAAAAAGGTTTGAGCGCGCGCCGCGGTGTAATCAATGATCTGATTGGGAATGACGATGTCGGCCGGCTTCAGATCGGCGCGAATCCCGCCTACCGCCGCAACCGCGATGACCTTACTCGCGCCCGAATATTTAAGCGCCCATAAGTTCGCGCGGTAGTTGATCTCGTGCGGCGGGATGGTGTGACGATAGCCGTGGCGCGCCAGGAACACCACCTTTCTCCCTGACAGGATGCCGTGAGTCAACGGGCCCGACGGCTCACCGTAGGGGGTATGCACCACCTGCCGTTCGGTAATCTCCAGACTCTTGAGCGACCTTAATCCGGTGCCGCCGATAATCGCCAATTCGACCATTATTCGTCCTCTTTTTTTACGGCGAAGATGCCCGGCGCATTGCGCAGATAACTGTGGTAATCCATGCCGTAGCCGAACACATAACGATCTTCCACTGGCAGGCCCACAAAATCCGCACGCAAGCCGTTTTCACGGTTGCGCTGTTTGTCCACCAATACAGCGCTGTAGACAGCGCTGACTCCTTGCGCCCGACACTCTTCGAGTATCGCCGCCAAGGTCCAGCCCTCATCAAGAATATCATCCATCACCAACACCGCCCGGCCCTGCAATGGCGTGGCGGGACGCGCCAGCCAGTGCAACGCGCCGCCGCGTGTCGCACCTCGGTAGCGGGTGGCGTGCAAATAATCGAGCTGCAACGGGAAATTAAGGCGGGTCAACAATTTGCCGGTAATGACTATGCCGCCTGTCATCACACATAACACCAGCGGGTTGCTGTCTTTAAGCCTTGCGCTGACGGCTTCAGCCATGCGCTCCAGCGCCGCCTCAACTTCGGATTCGGAATATAGCCGGTCGGCGTTGGCGTATACGGCAAAGGCTTGTTGAGCGGTGACGGTCACGCTGATGTTTTTGTTGTGATAGAACAAATCATTATAGAAGGCGCAGATTTTCATTACTAGCATATTGTTCGGCGAGACCCGTTATCGCTTGACACGCTTGCCGCCATGCGGAATCGTGATGAAGTTGCATCCAGGGGATGTGACCGTGGCCGCGCATACGTACCAACCGGGCATAGGCTACCGGGTCATCGTGATGGCCGAGGCCGTCGAGGATTTGTGCGGCGGCGCGCGGGTCGTTGCAGATCAGCAGCATGTCGCAGCCCGCTTGCAGCGCGGCCTGCGCACGCTCGACCGGACTGCCTGCCACATGGGCGCCTGCCATGCTGAGATCATCGCTGAAGATCGCGCCCTTGAAACCCAGCCGTCCGCGCAGCACCTGTTGCAGCCAGATGCGCGAAAACCCGGCGGGCCGCTCGTCCACGCGCGGGTAAATCACATGCGCCGGCATGATGGCACCCAGGCCAAAATGAATCATGCGCTCGAATGGCACAATGTCTTCCGCATAGATGTCTTCGTAGCAGCGTTGGTCCACTGGAACGGTGGTGTGCGAATCGGCCGCCACCGCACCATGACCGGGGAAGTGCTTGCCGGTCGCCTCCATACCCGCCTTCTTCATGCCTATCATATAGGCATGGGCGAGCTCGCTGACGGCCTGCGGGTCGCTGTGGAAGGCGCGGTCACCGATCACTGCGCTGACGCCGCGATCGAGATCCAGCACCGGGGCGAAGCTAAAATCAATCCCGATCGCGCGCAGCTCGCTCGCCATCAGCCAGCCGCAGGTTTCGGCCAGACGTTGGGCGCGTTTACGGTCGCTGTCATAGAGCACGCCTAATGGACGCACCGCGGGCAGTGCGCTGAATCCGTCGCGGAAACGTTGCACCCGTCCGCCTTCGTGATCCACCGCCACCAGCAAGCGTGGCTCGCACAGGGTGTGAATGGCGTTCACCAGTTCCTGTAGCTGTTCCGGCGAATGATAATTACGGCTGAATAAAATGACGCCGCCGACCAGAGGATGGCGCAGCCGCTCGCGCTCCTCGGCGCTGAGCTGGAGGCCTTCCACGTCCAACATTACAGGGCCTAGCGACATGCTTACTCGCTGATAACCACCGGCGTGCCCACCGGCACGCGGTCAAATAATTCGATGACTTGTTCGTTGCGCATTTTCACACAGCCATGCGAGCCGGGCACGCCCATGATGTCTTCATCCGGGCAACCGTGGATATAAATGAAGCGGCGCATGGTATCTACATTACCGAAGCGGTTCTTGCCGGGTTCGGTGCCGCTCAACCACAGGATGCGCGTGAGTATCCAGTCGCGCTGCGGGAATCGGGCGCGTAATTCAGGCGTGTATATCTCACCGGTCGGACGACGGTTAACGAACACGGTGTTCCCGGGACAACCGGCGCCGATCTTGGCGCGGATCACGTGCCAGCCGCGCGGCGTACACTCGCTGCCGGCCGTCTCCCCCGCCCCGTTGCGCGCCGTGCTCACCGCGGTTTCGAACACGGTGCGCGCGCCGTGACGCAGGCACAGACGTTGCGCGCCGATGCTGACCTCGATGAGCGGTGCTGCATTTATCATGTTCTGCACATATGATATAACGAATCTCAAGCATTCGTCTTACGATAAGGAACTGTTCCATGACCGCGGACGCCACGACGCGCATGTCGTCGTACATCAAGCGCATCACCACCGTCTCGCCCCGCGCGAGGTGGGCATTGAATCCGCGCTGCGCTGCGCGCTGCCGCCGGCCGAGTCCGCCGACATCGCGCAGCTCGCGCAAGCCGCGGCGCACGCCGGACTTGCGGCGCTGGACGGCGCGGCGGGCCCGTTGCACGATAGCTTAGTGCTCACCGCCGCGGCCGTGCTCCAGCACCTGGGCCGCGCGCTTACGCGTCACGAAGCCGCTCTGCTCGCGCGACGCGCTTGGATCAAGGCAGCGCGCGCGAGCGATTTCAGGTATTCCCACACATTGTATAAGAGCCCTTTCGTCATTTTCGCGCAAGATTATCACCCGACTTCAATCCGAGGCAGGAACCCAGTCGTAAGCCAACTATGACTGGGACAGCGAAGTGCTGGTCGTCCGTGCGCCCCGTCACGCACGTGGTGAAAGCCGCGTGCCTGGGCGCCGACGTGGTGACCATGCCGTTCAAGGTGTTGGAGTAGATGTACAAACATCCGCTCACCCACATAGGCCTCGATCAATCCTTGGCGGATTGGGAAAAGAGTGGATTGTAGTTAAATCAATTACTTAATATAAATACTTTATTTCTAGGGTACCCCTAACCCGATCCATTGACCGAGGAATATTTTCCCACTACTATCAAGGCGGCTTTTAAGCCCAAGGAATACACCGCTAAGGGGAGATAGTTAAAGACCCATTTCAACGCTAACAACACTATTGCGGGAGAAAAGAGATGAAAAAACAGTACCGAATTAACCCCGGCGTCGTTTCGCCTCGCAAAGGCGCACGCGTCACCATACTAACAGCGGCTTTCACCGTCCTCTTCACCTTGCCCTTCACATATGCTGCCGCGGCCGGCTCGGTGAGCACCACTATCGGCGCGTCCGGGTCGCTTACCGTTTCTACTACGCCGGGAAGCACCGTTACCGTACAGGCAACCTTAAACACATCCGATCCGAATGAGAACGGCGAAGGTGAGCCACTCAATGTATCGTTTCCGGGCGGCGGCTTTACGTTAAACGGGTACGGCAGCTCGCAGTCCGCCACGTTCACGGCCACCGGTAGCAGTGTCACGATCAATGGCTCGATAGTTGGCTACGACGGTGACGAAGACGCTACCTTGATGGCCTTTGTGAATCTGAAAAAATATTTGGATGACAAAGCTAAGGCCGATGCGCAGTTTTTAAGCACTAATCTGGGTTTAATAAGTGCTGGAACAGAAACGGTCGGCCTTGTTTGCGCAGCGTTGCCTGTACCACCTGTGCAGGTGCTTTGTGGCGGATCATTGATTCCGACTGGAATAGGACTCGGAGCGTTGGCAGTTATAGCCGGCCAAATAGCCAATGACCCGCCCGACCCCAACTTTACGCTCATTGCGCAGCCCAGCACGTATACTTTCCCCCTGATCACCGCTGACGCGGGCGCAGACCCCGCCGTGGTCGATACCCTTAATGCGTGGCTGATTAATCTTGCGCAGACGGTTGCCTACGGTCAGGCCTTGGTTACGTCTATCAACCGCGCGCAAGGCGCCTTTGAGTCCGGTGACACCACCTGGGAAACCAACCAAATCCAGGCGGCACACCAATACGCCTTGCAGCTCGCCGCCTTGTTAAAGAGGCAGCCCCCGTTGCGCGCCCAACTAGCGAGCGCCTGGAGCGGAGCGGGCTATCCAACCATTACCGTTACGCCCAACGACGTGTATAACTTCGAAGCGGATCTCGCCTATAACGGCTTACCCGCCGCTATGAAGGCTAGTCTGGCCCAGCTTGGCTTAGATGCCTCCGCTATCGAGCAGGTGCGTCAACTGCTATTCGTGCAGGATATCAACGTCGTGGCCAGTGGTTATGGTGGTTTCCCCGCTATACTGACCAATCCGGACATGGATGCCGGCACACTGCATCTCGCTCAAGCACTGGAAGATTTCGCGGGCGGCGTGGCCAACCAACCGCCGGTATGCAAGGCCCGCCCCAGCGTAGCCTCGCTCTGGCCTGTTAATCACGCATGGACCCCCATCGCTATCCTGGGCGTTACCGATCCCGAGCATCAACCGGTCGGCATCGTCATTGATAAGATTACCCAAGACGAAGACGTGGATGCGCCGGGCACGGGCCACACCGCGCCGGATGCCACCGGCGTGGGGTCGGCTAGCGCCAGCGTGCGCGCCGAGCGCAGTGGCACGGGCGACGGCAGGGTCTACGCCATCCACTTCACCGCCAGCGACCCGCAAGGGGAGACCTGCTCGGGGACAGTGAATGTAGCCGTGCCGCACGACCAGAACGGCACGGCCGTGGACAGTGGCCAGTTTTACGATGCCGCTGCTATCCCGCCTGGGTTTCACTAAGCCCCCAGAGGGCCGGGCCCAGGCCCGGCCCTCTTTAACTTTGCGCAGATCGGAGGTGCGTGATGACGCTACGCGACTACCTGCATTACCTTCGAAAAAGACCTATAACTGTTTTAGGCCTTATTTTTATAATCCCCGCCGTTGGCTCGAGTATTGTGCTTTGGTATTACGGTAGAGAGGCAACGATCTTAGGTCACCATGTGAATATGTTTGTGGTTGTCATGACCTTCACATCTATTCTTGGCATGGTCAGCGGCCTACAGATGATTATCGAACACCAATGGAAGGTCTATGGGACGGTAATATTCATGAGCGCCTTGTTTCTTTTAGGCATTCTCTACTTTTCCACTTATCATCTCATGATTTATCTTGAGCAGTGGATCGTTACTCATCTCTTGTAGAGGTGTGATAACGATGAGGGTAAGGGGCCGACGCTGAACAGCGGCCAGGCGAGTCAACTCAGTAAATATTTCTTATTCACTATCTTCGGGATGAAACCACGCCAGTTGTTTGTGCAACTTTACTACTTCGCCCACGATAATCAACGTCGGGGCGTGCACCTCGCTGCTGGCAACGATCTCCGGCAGCGTTTGCAAGGTGCCGATGAACACCCGCTGCTGGCGTGTGGTACCCTGTTGGATCAACGCTGCCGGTAAATCAGCATTGAGGCCGTGGCTGATTAGCTCATAACAGAGGCGCTCCACACCCACTAGCCCCATATAGACGACGATGGTCTGTTGCGGCTGCACCAGCGCGTTCCAGTTGAGGTCTAAACTGTCGTCCTTGAGATGGCCGGTGACAAACACGCACGCCTGCGCGTAATCGCGGTGGGTGAGCGGGATGCCGGCGTAGGCGGCGCAGCCGTTGGCGGCGGTGATGCCGGGCACCACCTGGAAGGGTATGCCCTGCTCGGCCAGTGTCGCGATCTCTTCGCCGCCGCGGCCGAAGATAAACGGATCGCCGCCTTTGAGCCGCAGCACCCGCTTGCCTTGTCTGGCCAGGTCCGCCAGGCGTTGATTGATCTCCTCTTGACGCACCGTGTGCAGGGCGCGCCGCTTGCCGACATAGATACGCTCAGCTTCACGGCGCACCAGATCGAGAATTTCAGGGCTGACCAAACGGTCGTATAAAACCACGTCGGCCTGCTGCATCAAACGCAGGGCGCGGAAAGTCAATAAATCGGGATCGCCCGGGCCCGCACCGACCAGATAAACTTCGCCCAGCGACGCTGCGGCAACGGCCGACTTATCAAGCGCCGTTTGCAATGCCTCACGCGCCGCTTGCTGCTTGCCGGCGTACACCAGTTCGGCCACCGGGCCTTGTAATATCTTCTCCCAAAACACGCGGCGCTCGGCGAGGCGGGCTAGGCGTTGCTTGACCTGGGCGCGGAATTCCGCTGCCAGTGCCGCGAGCTGTCCATAAGCGCTGGGAATCAAGGTCTCCAGCCGCGCCCGCAGCAGGCGCGCCAATACCGGCGAGGCGCCGCCGCTCGACACCGCGACGACAATGGGAGAACGATCCACGATGGCGGGAAAAATGAAGCTGCACAGCTCCGGCCGATCCACCACATTCACCGGGATCCGGCGTTGCCAGGCAAGTTCGGAAACCCGGCGATTCACCGCGTTGTCGTCGGTCGCCGCCACTGCCAGATGACAATCGTCCAGGTCGTCCGCGGCAAACTCGCGCGCATGATGGATGAGCCTTTTATCTTGAGCAATTTTCTCCAGCGCCGTGCATAACATGGGCGCGACGACCCGCACGCTGCCGCCGGCACGCAGCAACAAATCCACCTTGCGCGTTGCCACCTCGCCCCCACCCACGACCAGGCATTTTTGATCTTTAATCGCAACAAAAATCGGAAGAAAGTCCACTGGGCGTCAGAGGGTGGTAAATCCGTGCATGACTTCGGCCTCGACGGGTTCGCAGTCCACGTGGGTGACCTGCGCCTGCGGCGGCCCCTGCCACAGCCAAGCGCGCAAGGTCTCCAGGTTTGCCGTCTCTCCTATAGCGAGGACTTCGACCCGGCCGTCGGCGAGATTGTGCGCCCAACCGGTCAAACCCAATGACAGGGCCTGCTGGCGTGTCGCGGCACGGTAAAATACGCCCTGCACACGGCCCGCTACCCGGCATTTCATGGCACCCGCCATGCGCTCGGCCCCGCCATTAATTAACTCCAGAGGACTTACCGGCACTCGCGGTATGCGGCTTAGCCGCTTTGGGTTGAGACTTGATAAACTCTTCAATCGAGGCGCCATCCACCTGTCCCAGGTGGCTGGCCGCCACTTCGCCCGCGGGGGAAATCAAAAAGGTCGTCGGCCGCCCGCTGAGCAGACCGAAGGGCGTCTCGTCACTGGACCCGCCCAGTAACACCGGATAGCTGATAAAGTGTTCCTCGACGAATTCGCGCAGCTTCTCCACCGGGATATCTTCACTGTTGACGCCCAATACCACCACATCGTCTCGGTGCCGGGTATGGAAATCCTCCAGTTCTGGAATCTCCTCCAGACACGGCGGACACCAGGTGGCCCAGTAATTCACTACCACCCACTTGCCCCGGTAATCGGAAAGCCGGTGCTGCACCCCTTGGGTGTCAAACAGCTTGAAATCCAGTCCCGCGGCGTGGCCGGAGGAAAGGGCGAACAGGGCCAGAACAAATGGGGCGATTCGATAAATATTAAATGACACAGAATACTCCTCGCGCGACAATATACGCTTGACAGGTCACCCTATCGGAATTTGCTTGTGAATAATACCAGTTTCCGCATTGAGACCGACAGCCTCGGTGAGCTTAAGGTGCCCGGCGATGCCTGGTACGGCATCCAAACGGCGCGCGCGCTGGCTAATTTTCCGATCAGCGGACGCGGCCCGGACCAGGATTTCGTGCTCGCGCACGTGCGCATCAAACGCGCCGCGGTGGTCGCCAATACCCAGCCCGGCTGGTTGGACGAAAAATTGGCCAAAGCCATCATTGAAGCCTGTGACAAGATACTCGGCGGCGAGTATCTCGATCAATTCGTGGTGGACCGTTTCCAGGCCGGCGCCGGCACCAGCCACAATATGAACAGCAACGAGGTCATCGCCAATCTCGCCAACGTGGCGCTGGGCGGCGAACGCGGGGCGTACAAACCCGTGCACCCCAACGATCACGTCAACATGAGCCAGAGCACCAACGACACCATTCCTGCGGCGGTGCGTCTGACGGCGCTCGCCAAGTTGCCGCGCCTGGTCGCTGCCGTGCAGGCTATGGCCGACGAGTACACGCGCATCGGCGCGCGCGAGGCGGACACCGTCAAGAGCGCGCGCACGCACCTGCAAGACGCGGTGCCGACCACTTTGGGCCGCGAGTTCAACGCCTATGCCTGGACCTTGCGCCGCTGCACCGCGCAGCTCACGGCCTGCCGCGAAGCCCTGTGCGAAACCGGATTGGGCGGCAGCGCCGCCGGCACCGGCTTGAACACCGCGCCGCATTACGCCGAGCGCGTGGCGCAGGAATTGGCGCGGCTCACTAATGAACCGATCCGCGCCGCGCAAGATCTGGCCGCGCAAATGCAGTCCACGCACGACCTGCAACGCCTGTCGTCCGCCATCCGCGATGTGGCCCTGGAACTCACACGCATCGCCAACGACATGCGCCTGCTCGCCTCCGGGCCGCGCACCGGCCTGGGCGAGATTGTGCTGCCCGCCGTGCAGCCCGGCTCCAGCATCATGCCCGGCAAGGTGAATCCGGTGATGTTCGAAATGCTCAACCAAGTTTGCTATCAAGTGCTCGGCCAAGACGCCGCCATCGCCGCCATGACGCAGGCCGGGCAACTGGAATTAAACGTTATGCTGCCGGCGCTCGGCTCGGCGCTGTTCGACGCCATGGAGTGGTTGACTAATGCCCTCAACGCCGCGACCGAGTTCAATCTCAAAGGACTCCGCGTGGACCGCGCGCGTTGCAAGGAATTTCTGCACAACAGCGTGGGCCTCGCCACGCTGCTGAACACGCGCATCGGCTACGCCGCCGCCGCCAAGATCGCGCAGGAATCGGAACACAGCAGACGCCCGGTGCGCGACATCGCCGCTGAGCACGGTTTAATGAGCCGTGAGGAATTCGATGATTTGGTCTTGAAAGCCGCGCGCGACGGCCGGCTCTAACAGGAGGCTGAAAAAGTCCATCCGGGACTTTTTCAGCCACGCACGGCAAAAAATGTCATTTTTGCCTTGCTTCATTTTTCAAACACTTGTAACGCACAAGGATGTGCTAATGTCGCGCTAGGAAGGATATCGAGAGCGACCGTGTTCGAAACATGGCGGCACGTCCGTGTGCCGCACCGCAGGCTGCTGAAAAACGAATTTTTCAGCAGCCTGCTAAGCCGCTGTAAAAATCGCCCCAAAACGCGGCACTACCATCCGCCGCTATTCTCTTGTGGTGCAAACTTATCTCGCCTGCATCTCTCTCTACACGCCAAGCCGTTGAAGATTAGATAATTTTTTCACTGGCACGGCTATTGCTAACCTCATGATGAACAGCTACATGAGGCAATTACTATGCGCGTGATCTTGGCGGTTGAACATCCGGACTATGCGGAGATTCTGCAAAGGGCCGTGCACGATCTCGCTTACACCGTAGCGGCGCGCGTACGGCAACTTAACCAATTATGCTCCGTGGCGCGTAAAACCGAGACGGATATTATCTTGCTCGCCGTCGATGAAATCGACCGCATAAAACTGCGGCAAATCGAGCGCGCTTATTTCGTGCGGCCTTGTCCCATCGTGCTATTCACGCGGCGCGGCGACACGGAGATGATCAACGCCGCGCTCAAAGCCGGCGTCAGCGCCTTCATTGTGGACGGGCTGCGACCGGAAAGAATAAAACCCATCATCGACACCGCCGTCATCCGCTTTAACGGCGTACAGGATTTACTCAAGGAACTGGAACAGGCGAACACCACGGCGCAGGAACGCAAGCTGATCGGGCAGGCCACTCATATTCTGGCCAGGCAGGCACACATCCCGGAGAGCGCCGCCGCCAGGGCGCTGCGCCGGCTCGCCCTCAACCGCAATAAACGCACGGTGGACGTCGCGGGCTGCATCATCAGCGGCGAACGCCTGCTGGCGCACGTTTAAATGAAAAAATGTTCGAAAGTGAAAATCCCATTCTTCGCCTCTCCTCGAGGAATGGGGCTTTTTTAGCAATGACTTCCTCAATAACACAGCGCTCGTCTGAAACGGCGCTGCGCGTGCTGTTGGTGGACGACGACCCCGAGCGCGCCGCCCTGGTCGAGCAGGCTCTGCGCACGGCCGGATACGTGGTTGCCGCGCAGCTTGCACCGCACGACGACTTGCACGCGCGCGTCGCCAAGATTCAGCCCGACGTTATTATTATCGACATGGAATCGCCGGATCGCGACACCTTAGAGCACATGTGTTGCATCGGACGCGAACTGCCGCGTCCGGTGGTCATGTTCACTCATGACGGTGACAAAGAAAAGATTCGTCTGGCGATGCGCGCCGGCGTGAGCGCCTATATCGTGGGCGGTTTGAGCGGTGAGCGCATTAAACCGATTATCGACGTCGCTATGGCACGCTTTCAAGAACATCAAGCCCTGCGCGGCGAACTGGCTAAAGCCACCGCCGCCTTGGAGGAGCGCAAGCTGATCGAGCGCGCCAAGGGCTTGATTATGCAGCAACGGCAGTGCTCGGAAGATGAGGCCTACCGCGCCTTGCGCAATCAGGCGATGACGCACAACCTGCGCCTCGCCGACGTGGCGCAGCGCATCATCGCAGCGGCGGAATTGTTGATTTGAAGTAGTCGATTTGGGATCGCCCAATGAGGGGCCGATTCTTGTAAAACTTAAAGAACGCAAGTCAACGCAGACTTGCGCATGGACAACGGCGTCCATTCCACGGGAGCAATCTCGCTGGGGTGGGCGCTTTTTTTTGGCCGTCACCTGGAGGAGAAGTTAATGAAAATCCTTAATAACAACGATCTGCCCGAAACCGGCGTCGATCAACCACGCCGCACGCTCATGAAATCCGCGCTGGCGCTGAGCCTGTATGCGGCCATGCCGGCGGGCTTGAGCAGCCGCGTGTACGCCGCCGGTTCGGACGCGCCCGAGAAAACCGATCTCAAAGTTGGTTTTATCCCGCTCACCGATTGCGCGAGCGTGGTGATGGCCAGTGAACTCGGTTTGTACAAAAAATACGGCCTCAACGTCACGGTGACCAAGGAGGCAAGCTGGGCCGCGGTGCGCGACAAATTGGTGCTCGGCGAATTGGACGCCGCGCACGTGTTGTATGGCCTGATTTACGGCGTGCAACTCGGCACCGGCGGCCAGAAAAAAGACATGGCCGTGCTCATGGGCCTTAATCACAACGGCCAGGCCATCACCTTGTCGAACGTGCTGAAAGACAAGGGTGTGGTGGACGGCGCGAGTTTGAAAAAGCTGGTTGATACTGAAAAAGGCGATTATACCTTCGCGCAAACCTTCCCCACCGGCACGCATGCCATGTGGTTGTACTACTGGCTGGCGGCGCACGGCATTCACCCATTTAAAGATGTCAAAAATATCGTGATCCCGCCGCCGCAGATGGTGGCGAATATGCGCATCGGCAATATGGACGGTTATTGCGTCGGCGAACCGTGGAATGCGCGCGCCATCTACGACCAAATCGGCTTCACCGCCACCACCACACAAGCCATATGGAAAGATCATCCGGAGAAGGTGCTGGGCGCCACGCTGGAATTCGTGCAGAAGCATCCCAACACCGCGCGCGCCCTCATCATGGCCGTGCTCGAGGCCTCGAAGCATATCGACACGACCAGTAATCGTCCGCAGGTCGCTAAGGTCATTGCGAGCAAGTCCTACGTCAATGCACCCGATCCGGTGATCGAAGGGCGCATGTTGGGCAAGTACGAAAATGGCTTGGGTAAATCATGGGATGATCCCGACTACATGAAATTCCACAACGACGGCCAGGTCAACTTCCCTTATCTGTCGGACGGCATATGGTTCCTCACCCAACACAAACGTTGGGGCCTGCTCGATGCGGACCCAGATTATCTCGCCGTCGCCAAGAGCATCAATCAAATCGACCTGTACAAGCAGGCTGCGGAGCAATTAAAGGTCTCCGTGCCGTCCGATCCATTCCGCACCGGCAAATTTTTCGACGGCGCGGTGTGGGACGGCAAAGATCCCAAGCAGTACGCCGCGAGTTTCACGATTAAGGCCTAAGGAACCTCTGATTAAGTCAGAGGTTCCTGCGGTGCAGGGAGGCACCGCCATTTTTCAATTACGCATGTAATTGAAAAATGAAGAAAAGCAAAAATCGCATTTTTGCTTTTCGTGCTCTG
>JACXTT010004962.1_pt1 | contig 19508 bp, 9 predicted proteins | sample 9270951 | NCBI WGS metagenome assembly JACXTT01 (sample SAMN15532306, study PRJNA645909) | rock metagenome | isolation source: weathered quartz diorite | place: Puerto Rico | collected 2017-06-21 | reverse complement strand
TGCTCAGCGCGGAGGGGGGACGGTACCCCTCGGCGTGAAAATCGGAACCGAGCCTCCCCTTCGCCCTCTGCTCGTACAACCGCTCTGCATCGCGGTATTCGGAAAGCCGCCTTTCATAGTCCTTAAGGTTGACAAATATGCCGAGGGGGACGAGAAGGAGGCACAAGAGCGTCGCAACGACGAATCGGAAGCTGAGTATCGCTTCCAGAATCTCTTTCCTGATGATGGTTGAAAGCATTTTTTTGGGAAAGATTTAATTGAGAATTCCAGGCGTGCCCTGGTCGCCGGAGTCTCATCAAAATGCGTGCCGCGTCAGGAACCGGAAAGAGGGAAGCAGGAGGGAGGGTGAGGAAGGACGGATGGGTAACGGCTTACACGGAGGTGGGAATAGGTTTACCCATCATCTGAGCTCCACCTCCCGTCAAATCCATACTGACGCATTTTATTGAAAAGCGTCTTGCGGCTGATTTTCAGCTTTTCCGCCGCCGCTGTGCGGTTGCCCCCCGTCTCCTCAAGCGCGCGCGCGATGAGCTCCCGCTCGGCGCGCTCGGCTATTCGCCTGACGATCGCCTCCATCCCGTCGTCTGATCCGGTTTCCCCGCCCCCTCCCATGAACCCGAAATCACCGACCTCCAGCCGGGTCCCCGCCGCACCGAGCAGCGCGCGCTGTATCGCGTTTTCGAATTCCCTTATGTTTCCCCTCCACTCCCGATCCCTCAGGAACCGGAGACTTTCCTCGGAAATTCCTTCAATCTTTTTTCCAAATGAAGCTGCGTGTTTCCGGATGAACCCGTCGGCATACTGCGGGATGTCTTCACGGTGATCTCTCAAGGGAGGGATCGTGAGATGGATGACGTTGAGCCTGTAATAGAGATCCTCACGGAAGCGCCCTTCGCTTACCTCGCGTGAGAGATTCTTGTTCGTTGCCGCAAGGATTCGCACATCGACCCTGATCGGGGACGTCCCCCCGACGCGCGTGAATTCTTTTTCCTGGAGGACCCGCAGCAGCCGAACCTGCGCGTTCATCGGAAGCTCGCCGATCTCATCCAGAAAAACGCTCCCCGTATGGGCTTCCTCGAATTTCCCCGCCCGCCGCTCGCGGGCATCGGTGAATGCCCCCTTCTCATGCCCGAAGAACTCGCTTTCAATCAGCCCCGGAGGCACGGCGGCACAGTCCACGATGACAAAGGGGGCGTCCCTCCTCCTGCTTTCATGGTGTATGGCGCGGGCGGCAAGTTCCTTCCCCGTTCCGCTCTCCCCGTCGATGAGCACCGTGGCATCCGTCCCGCTCATCTGCATGATTTGTTCTTTGACGCGCCCCATCGCCGGGCTCGACCCGATCATGCCGGCGACTCCGTATTTTTCCGCCAGCTCGCCCTTGAGCCTGCCGACTTCCTCGGTCAGCCGGTAGACATCAATCGCCCGTTTTACAATGAGCAGGATCTGATCGTTATCGAAGGGTTTTGAGATATAATCGTAAACCCCCTTTTTGATCGCATCCACCGCCGTCTGAATCGTCCCGTGCGCTGTCAGTATGATCGCCACGGCATCCGGCCTGATTTCGCGGATTTTACTGAAAGTCTCGATCCCGTTCATCCGCGGCATCTGGAGGTCAATGATGAGCACCTCCGGGTCGAATTTTTTTGAGATTTCAACGGCCTCGAATCCGTCCCTTGCCGTTTCTATCTCGCATCCGCTTTCGCGGAGTATGGTGGCGAGAATGTTTCGTATTCTCTCCTCGTCGTCGACGATGAGCAGCTTCCCCGGCCTCATGTGCCAACCTGCCTCGGCAGCCGGACCCACACCGTCGTCCCGGTTGCCTTCCCGTCGGTACGGCTCGTTATGCCGATGTCCCCCCCGTGCCTCCCGACGATTCCATACGATATTGAAAGTCCGAGACCCGTGCCGTTGTCCTTTGTGGTGAAGAAAGGGTCGAAAACCTTCGGCATGAGTTCAGGCGGAATTCCTGCGCCGCTGTCGGTGATCTCGATGGAAACCGAGCCATCGCTCTTTGAGTCTCCCTCGGGCCGGGCCGAAATGATAAGCTCTCCCCCATGAGGCATGGCCTGAAGGCTGTTGAGCAGCAAATTGAGAAACAATTGCTTAAGCTGCGATGCGTCGCCGATCAGGTTCAAGCCGGAGCCCGGATATTTCTTCACAACATTGATAGAGCGGTTGCGGATTTCGGATTCCAGCAACAGCATCGTCTGGTCAAGGATCTCGCCTATCTCTACTGCTGCCCTCCGCAGTTCGGACGTTCTGCTGAACGAAAGTAGCCCTTTGATGACCTGGTCGATGCGGTCGACTTCCTCTATAATGCCCGCCGTCAGCTGGCGCTTTTCATCGGGAAGATTTTGCGCTAGATACTGGATCGTGCTCCGGATCGACGTGAGGGGATTCCGGATCTCGTGCGCCGCCCCCGCCGCAAGCTCTCCGACAGTCGCCAGCCTGTCGGCATGGAATATTTTTCTCAGCCTGTCCTCCTGGAACTCATACAGGACCGCGTTCTCGATAGCAAGGGCGCTTTGATCCGACAGGAATTTTAGCCGCGCCAGCTCCTGCTGCTGATAACGGCCCGATGCTTTAGGGCCGAGGAAGATTATCCCCGTCAGCCGGTTGACGGCAATCAGAGGGGCCGCGACGGATATTTGTTCGCGCTCCAGGAATTCCCGCTCTTCCTCGGCAAGATACCGCATGACCTCCGGACTTCCCGGAATGTCGAGCACGCTCTGGTTCACATTGAGCCATTTTATGAGATTGTCCGCGTGGGAGAAGTTGAATTTTCTGAGATTTTCGCCACCCTTGATTTTTTTCCCTACAAATCGGTCGGTGATCGGCTCGTAGAGGACGACCGCGACCATCGATGCCCCCATGATCTCGCCCAGCTTGGCTGTGAGATTTTCAAGAAGCTGCTCCAGGCCGACGATCGAACTCAACGGGGAGAGTAGCTCCTCCATCGTCGATTGGTGCGGTTTTTCCCCCGAAATCCACCAGCGAATTTTAGCGGCGAGATCATCCATGAAACGATTTTTTCCCCTCCGGTTTGCGATTCTGCCGATAATCTACGGAATGATCGTCTGTAATTCAAACCAAATGTAATTCAAACCAAAAAGGGGGGTGTTGACTATCCCTCCAATGATGCCTACATTTACTTGTCAGACCGGCTCCCGCGTCGTTGCACACGTACCTCCGATAGGGGACATTGCTTACCAATCACGAGGAAGAGGCCATGAGATCCGTTTCGCGAATTATTTTTTTCGTTGCGTTTTTCGCCGCGATGCTCGCGATCGTGACGCATCCGCACCGGGGAATCCGCCAAACCGCGCCTTTGCACGTTGGGCTGGGAATTTCACAGGGCGAGGCGGGGATGGATAATGACTGGTTCATGACTCAGCGAAGCTATCCCTATACGAATATCCCGCGAAATTCACTCTCAAAGATCCGTGAAGGGATGGGAAAACGGTTTTCCGGGAGAAATTCCCCGCGCACCGTTGCTACGGGGTCAAGCTGGACCCTCGCAGGACCATCGAATATCGGCGGTCGGATCGAGTGCGTCGCTTTCGATCCCACGGATCTCACGATTTACGCCGGGGCTGCCTCCGGAGGGGTCTGGAAGACAACCGACCTGGGATCAAACTGGGCGCAGGTGTTCAATGAGAGTTTTTCTATCGGCGCGGTTGCCCTGGAGCCCGGTAACCCCAGCGTCGTCTATGTCGGCACAGGAGAGAATACGCCCTCCGGGGTCGCCACATACCCCGGGAATGGGATATGGCGTTCAACCGACGCCGGCTCGTCCTGGACGAACATCGGTCTGACGAATACCGGGTATACCGGCCGTATCGCGATTAATCCCCTCAATCCCAGTACGATTTTCGTCGCCGCTCTCGGCTATTACAGGGACGTGACCAATGAAAGGGGCATCTATAAGTCGACGAACCGGGGGGCCACCTGGACTCAGACGCTCTTCGTCAACGATACAACCTGCGGGGTCGATGTGATGTTCGATCCGACCGATACAAGCAGGGTGTTCGCCATGCTCTGGAACCGCCACCGTACTCCTCATTATTCAGTTCTCACCGGACCGTCGAGCGGTCTCTATTTTTCAAGCAACGCCGGATCGACCTGGGCTCCGGTGACGAATGGATTTCCCTCCAACGACCCGAACCTCGGACGCATCTCGATGGCTTTCGCTCCCTCCAATCCGGCGATCGTCTACGCCCTGACGCAGTATGGACTCGGGTGGGGCGCTATCTACAAGAGCACGGACCACGGCACCTCATGGACCGAGACTTTCGACGGAACCGTAACGAGCGAATCGCAGGTCTGGTATAATAATGTCATCACCATCGATCCCACGAATTCAAATAATGTCTGGGCCGGCATGACGAACCTCTATCGCTCGACGGACGGGGGAGTCACCTTTTTTATTCCCCCAATCGGCGGATCATTTCACGGTGATCAGCACTCGATCCAGTATTTACCCCTCCCGAATACAATCCTCGTCGGCAACGATGGCGGAATTTATCTCTCGGGTAATAACGGAAGCAGTTTTATTAAATCACTGAATCTTCCGATCACCCAGTTCTACGCCGGGATAATCAGCCCCCAGAATCCGAACCGCCTGATCGGAGGCACCCAGGATAATAACTCTCTGCAGACCCATACCGGCGTTGTTGACTCCTGGGACTACATTTATTGCTGCGACGGATTTTACTGCCTCATCGACCCGACAGACTCAAACCGGGTCTATGCCGAAGCCCAGTACGGCGGTCTTGGTTATTCCACCGACGGCGGATCATCCTTCTTCGACGGCACAAACGGGATAAGCATAACGGATAGGAAAAACTGGGAGACACCGATCGCTATCAATCCCATAAATCACAATAATCTCTTCACGGGGACTCAGCGCGTGTATGAATCGTTTGACGGAATGCAGTCGTGGACTCCCATCAGCCCCGATCTTACCTACGGCAACGGTGGGCGGGTCGGCACGATCACGACGATCGCCGTCTCCCGGCAGGTTCCACAGGCCATCTATGTCGGCACTGATGATGGAAGAGTCTGGGTCTCGACCGACTACGGCTCCACCTGGACCGACATTGCCGCGTCCCTGCCCCTCCGGTGGGTCACCCGGCTGACAGTCGATCCTGATTCGTCCAATATCGCCTATGTGACGCTGTCGGGGTTCTATGAGAATGAGTATGGCGGACATCTCTACAGAACGTCGGACTACGGCGCCACCTGGACGAATCTTTCCGCGTCCCTTCCCGATATACCGCTCAATGATGTGGTCATGGATTCCGCGAACCGGAATCACCTCTTCGTTGCGACCGATCTGAATGTGCTTTTTTCGACAAATCTCGGATTTGACTGGCATATTCTCGGCTCCGGATTGCCCGAGGTCTCCGTGCATAACCTTTCACTCCACCAGGGTTCCCGTACCCTGGCCGCATTCACGCATGGCCGGTCAGCGTATACGATTCCCCTTCCCTCCGCGCAATTCCAGGTGCTGAACGTCCCAAACCGGTCGCGGTGGAATCTTGTGTCAAATCCGCTCCAGACCGACGACGACTCGCTGCGCCACCTCTATCCGGCAAGCGTCGGTTCGGCGTATAGTTACTCCGGCACATATTCAACGACCGTCCTGATACACCCCGGGCACGGCTACTGGCTGCGGTTCCCGGACTCCCCGCCTGCCGCGGAGATTTCCGGCGCTGCGCTCCCGCCCGATACCATTCCCGTGACTTTGGGATGGAACCTCGTAGGTTCTGCCTCGGGTCCGATAACGCCCTCGTCGGTCGGAAGCGATCCCCCCGGCATGGTGACGAGTAGTTTTTTTGAGTACGATGGTCACTACTCCGTGAGCGACTCCATACTCCCCGGCCACGGTTATTGGGTTAAGGTGAATCAGGATGGCTCGCTCATTATGCCGTCGTCGCCCGGAGGAGGCGCGGCCAAAACGGTGGCTCATATAGTGATTTCCCCGACGTCCGACATGCCCCCTCCGCCGCCCGAAGAGTTTTCAGGTATTACTCAAAACATCCCGGCACAGTTCAGGCTTCATCAGAATTTCCCGAACCCCTTCAATCCTTCTACCACGATTAAATACGATGTGCCCGTGGATAGCCGCGTGACCGTATCGATATTCGACGCGCTGGGACGCCTCGTCTCACAACTCGTCGACGAAACGGTGAGCGCGGGCGAAAGGGAGGCACGCTGGGATGCGTCAGGGGTGGCATCGGGCATCTATTTCTGCCGGATGCAGGCACGAGGCCTCACTTATCCCACGCGATCGTTCGACGAGGTGAGAAAGCTGATGGTTGTGAAGTAGCCTCACATGCCAGGCCGGAGGAGGCCTGACGGGGCCGGGGAGGCGAGTGGGGGCCGTAGATCTGCCGCGCGTCTGCGCCGGTTCCCTTGTCGTCGACGCCTCATGAAAAGTTGTTTTCCCGGGGGGAACTTCCTACATTAAGCACGCCTTCAAAGATTCGTCAACTTCCTCACCCGGAGTCTTTATGTTTATTCGCCTCGCCGCACTTTTCGCGCTATGCTCAGCACGCTTGATCTCCCAGGATGTTTATTCTCCCCATTATCAGGGGGAAGGCCTGAGCCACGATTACCACATACTGCACTATAAGATTGACGTCAGTATCGATGAGAAGGCGAAGACTGTCGATGGGAATGTTTTGCTGAAAATCGTTCCCCTCCGGCCGGATCTCCGGACGGTCAGACTCAATGCCGGGCAGATGACAATTTATTCCGCAAAGCTGGGGAAAAAGGACCTGAAGTACGACTATGACTCCACGCTTTTGTCGGTTCGCCTCGATACGGCCTACTCATTCGGTGATACCGTCAATCTTTCCATAAAATACTTCTGCAAGCCTAAGCAAGGGATGAATTTCAGCGGACCCGACTCCGGCTACCCCGCGAAAAGGTGGCAAGTGTGGTCCCAGGGCGAGGATACCACAAACCACTTCTGGTTCCCCTGCTACGACTTTCCGAACGAGAAATCGACCTCCGAAGTTTTTGCTACCGTCAATTCACGGTTCAAGGCGCTCTCCAACGGGAAGCTCGTCGGGGTGACGGAGAACAAGAATGGAACCAAGACTTTTCACTGGTTTGAAGGGAAACCCCACGCGTCGTATCTCATCATGGTCGCCGCGGGAGACTATGCGATTCTCCACGATAAGGCGGGCAAACTCCCCCTGGATTTTTATGTCTATCCCGATGATACCGCAAACGCCAGAATCTGTTTCAAACAGACGGCCGCAATGATAAAGTTTTTCAACGAGAAGATCGGGTTTGCCTACCCGTGGGAAAAGTATGCGCAGATTATTCTGCAGGATCATTTCGGCGGCATGGAGAATACGAGCGCCACAACTCTCACCGACCTCGGCTCGGTCTATGATGCCCGCGTCCGCGTGGATGATTCTCCAACCTCCCTCTTCGCTCACGAACTCGCCCATCAGTGGTGGGGGGATGTCGTCACCTGCCGGGATTTCCGGCATATGTGGCTGAATGAAAGTTTTGCAAGCTATTTCGACCCCCTCTATCACGAGTTCTCCCTCGGAGAGGATGAGTTTGACTACAGAATGTATAGCAACCAGCAGGCGGGGATCTTCGTCGATACGGCCCGCAGCCGTAGGCCGGTCGTGAGTTTTGAATCCTTCGGGGATAACCTCTATCCGCGGGGATCCGCCATCCTGAATATGCTTCACTTCGTGGTGGGAGATGACTTGTTCTGGAAAGGGATCAATCACTATATCACAAAATATCAGTTCACATCAGTGGAGACAAATGACCTGAAACGATCGATCGAGGAAGCGACGGGTCTGAATCTCTACTGGTTCTTCGACGAGTGGCTCTATAAGGCCGGGCACCCGGTGTTTGATGTAACGTACCGCTGGAGCGATTCCGCAAAGTCCGTCATGCTGGGGGTCAAACAGGTGCAGACGCTCGATAGTCTCACGGGCGTTTTTTCTACACCCGTTGATATTGAAGTGACAACGTCTGCCGGTCCGTCTACCCGCAGGGTGACGATCGCGAGCAAGGATACTGTTTTTGAGATTCCGTGCAGTGAGAAACCCCTTTTGGTGATTTTCGACAAGGGGAATAAAATTCTGAAGGAGCTGAGGTTTACAAAGTCGAACGAGGAGTGGAGGTACCAGGCCACGATGGCCCCGAACCCCATCGACCGGATGCGTGCCCTCCAGGCGCTGGCCGCCTCTCCCGATCACGAGGCGTCTATTGAAATTTTTACCGACAGGATTAGGTTCGACCGGTTCTGGGCCGTCCGCCGCGAAGCGATCAACCTCGCCGGGAAGATGGATGTCAAGATTGATTCGTTCCGGGATCGGCTGAAGGGGGCCCTGATGGCCGCCCTGAAGGATCCAAAATCGGCTGTAAGGGACGCCGCCGCCTCACAGCTCGGGGCGTTCAGGGGACAAAATGTCGCCGAGGCTCTTCGTGCGAGTCTGCAGGATTCCAGCTACAATGTCATGGCCAGCGCCCTCCGCTCGCTCAGCAAAGCCGATTCCGCAAACTCGTTGGGCGTGATTAAAGCGCACCTCGACTATCCTTCCTTCCGGAATCGCGTATCGAACGCCGCACTCGGGGCCTACGCCTCGCTTGATTCCGTCGGGGGCCTCTCTCTTGCGATGCAGAAAACCAGCTACGGCGAGGATCCGATTACGAGGTTTACAGCGATGAGGCTTGTAGGACGATACGGCAAGGGCAATCAAGAGGTGACGACCCTTCTGATCGGGCTTCTCGGTGATAAGAGCGGCGGAATCCGGTCGACGGCGGCACGCATGCTCGGAGATATGGGGGACCAGTCAGCGCTCGGGCCCCTGCAGAAGATTGCTGATGACAAGGAGAATTCTGCCTCCGATGCCGCAAAACGAAGTATTGAGCGGCTAAAGAAAGGCCCGGCAAAAAAACTTAACTGAGAGGGCGACACCCGGCGCTCAGCGATGTTGCATGGATCTGTAATGCCGGGCAACGGATAATTTCGCCCGATTTCCTCGATTATTTCCTCAAAGATCCTTTCCGAGTTTTTAAGCGGGAGAGGCGATTCTCGAACTTTTCCCTTCCTCCTTCTGTATTTTGGGTAGCCGTGTTTCGCCCCCACAGGTGTCGATACTGGGATAATTGACCACCCGATGATGGGGAGTGTTGCTTCTGCCGGGGGTTGCTACTATATTTGGATGAAAGGCCCCTGAGAGTTGGTCGGGAGGGTGTCGCTCAGGGAGTCCTCATTCCATAGGTGAAGCAATCTCGATCGTCGCCAGAGAATGCCAATGAACGTCTTTATTCTTTGGGGCAGGTCGGTGTGTCCATGACGGAATATTATTCAGTGTCAGATAGAGTGAGAATGGTGTCATCTCCCTTTCCCTGCACTCCGTTGCAAACGACATGATGAGGACGCCTCACATAATCAGTATCTGCACGATCCTGCTTTTGCTCCCTATGACCGGCCACGCGCAGGGGTTTCCGACTATTGACCGATTTGGCAAAAGGCATCAGGATTACCTTCCCTCGATACAAGGGGATGCGAGAGGTATCGCCGGGCGTTCCAGCCTGTTAAAGTCCTTGCGAGTCGAGTATGGGAGCGGATCTGCTTCTCCCCTGGCGGAAAACTCCGCGGTCTTTTCAAGCTGGCAATGGGTAAATCCCTTTCCTTCAGCCGTCCATTTTCGCGGCGTCCAAATGCTTGATTCGAACACTTTCGTCGCAGTCGGAGAGGGGAGCGTCTTTTTGAAATCGACTGATGCAGGTATACACTGGCTGGTAAGGTCCAACGTCGGAGGGACCGATCTGATCCTGCGATCTCCCTCATTCTCTGACCCCGCTCATGGGACCGTCGTCGGATTTTCAAACGGAGGGAGTTATGGAGGTATCGTCAGAACAGATGATGGCGGAGACACCTGGATTCCTCAGGGCGGCGATTCATTGCCAGCCCTGACCGGCGTATCTTTCACCAGCCGGGATACGGGAACCGTCGTTGGCTTCTACGGAACGATTCTCCATACGACGAATGGTGGCATCTCGTGGATTAAGCAAAACAGCGGCACAACAGATCGTCTGTGGGGTGTATCCTTTACCCACCCCGACACTGGCACAGCTGTGGGAGAGACCAACACCATCCTCCGGACAACAAACGGCGGAGCTACATGGTTCGCTCAGACCAATCACCCGTTTGGGGTTTTTTGGGCGGTATCCTTTACTGATCCCCGCACAGGCACTGTGGCGTCAAGCACTCGCATTTACAGGACGACAGACGGCGGCGCGACATGGTTCCAACCTGCCCTGGCGGGGGGTTCATCGCCGCCGGGTTGCATTTCCTACGCATACGGATTGAAAGGAGTGTCTTTTGCCGATGCAAATCACGGCACCTGGATTTGGGACTTGGGCGTGATCGTTCATACAACCGACGGCGGCGCTACACGCGATGTCCAGTGTCTCCCGACTCCATACCCGTACCTTTATGGCGTTTCTTTCTCGATCCCTTCCACCGGCATGGTTGCAGGACTGTACGACGTGCTCTATAGGACAACTGACGGAGGCACGTCCTGGAATTCACTGATAAAAGGGCCCACGATGGATCTCAAGGCCATTGCCTTTCCCGACATTAATACCGGGTATGCTGTCGGGGCTTCAATCCCTGAGTTTGGATCCCCCGCGGCATCAATTATTCGAACGACAAATGCCGGTCTATCATGGTCGATTCATTCATTTGATTCTTCCTTCATTCCCGGCGGTGTTGCTTTCACGAGCGCGGACACAGGGACGGTGGTGGGAACTGTCGGCACGATTCTCCGCACGACGAATGCCGGAACCACATGGACTCAGCAGCTCAGGGACAGCAGGCATCCATTCTACGCCGTATCATTCCCCGATGGCAGTCACGGAACTGCCGTCGGATCAGGGATACTTCATACAACTAATGGAGGAAGCAATTGGGTTCAACAGTATGGGGGGCAAGTGGATTCGACTTTTCTTTCGGATACGGCGCGTTTTTTCGGAGTGTCATTTACGGATGTGAATACCGGAACCGCCGTGGGCTATCACACCGCAGGAGGTGTAATCCTTCGCACGACAAATGGCGGGGCTACGTGGATCCCGCAGTTCAATCAGCCCGGCGTCACGTTGTACGGTGTATCATTTGCAGACGCCAATAACGGGACCGCGGTAGGAAACCGTCCTTCATCCATTTGGGGTTATTATGGGGTCATCCTTCACACGACGAACGGAGGCTCTACGTGGACCTCACAATATAACGGCTTTGCATCTTTTTCCTGTGTTTCCTTCTCCGACCCGAATACCGGGGTTGTGTCAGGTTACCTCACCGACTCCCTTGGGGATTCGTATGTCCCGGCAGTACTTCAAACGACCGATGGCGGAGCCCACTGGACGTTCGGTACCACTGCTGGAGTTTCTCTCTCCGCAGTTGCAATGGCTCGCTCCGGTTCCAAACGGGTAGCGTTTGTCGCCGGACAAGGAGGAGCAGTTCTGTGCTCGGCGCTCTCTCCGCTGAGCGCAAAGACCTGGACAGGGCTCGTCGACTCTTCGTGGAATAACGACAGTAACTGGTCTCCGATGGGCGCTCCCCTCAAACCGGACAGCGTGATCATACCGCCGGCATCAATTAATCCGGTTATCTACCAGATTCAGGATATCATCGTCATCTCATCGTTGAACATCGTGACGGGGGGGCACCTGACTATTACATCAAATCTGTCCCGACTGACCGTGAAAGGAGACGTGAGGATAGATGGACGCCTCGAGGTTCGCCCGCCCGCCGCGACCAGCATCGTCGTCGGCGGCAGCTGGCTCCTGCCGCCCGGCTCCGCACTCTTGAGGAAGACAGCCAAAACGAGCGGTGAATTCGATCCCTCTCACTCAACGGTGTCTCTGAGGGGACAGGGTCTGTTTTCAAGCGGATTCTATAATCTTGCGCTCGATTCCGGATCTGCCATGCAGTCTAACGGTAATGTCCATGTCCAAAACCAATGTTCAGTGCTGGGCGATGTGACCATAAGCCCTGCCGAGACGCTTTTCGTGGACAATTCCGGATTTCAGTCTCTGAACGGCTCCGGCAGCGTGCTTCGGGGGACGATCCGACGTGCGCTCGATTCCGCTTCCTTGAATCTGTACCGCTTCGAAAGCGACAGTACGTATGTCCGGTTCAACGGTAACGGCACGTATCCGGCAAAACTCACGATGACAGCCTTTCCCGATACGGCCGTTCAGACTCTCTCCGGGGTATGGCGCATCCTTCCGAGTCGCGTGAATTTGTCGGCCAATACGGTCGCAAGCGACAGCGTGACACACTTTACGAAATGGGCGATCGGAGTTCCACGCCCCCATTCTCAGCTGAATGTGGGCTTTGACGTGGGGGGCGATGGGATGGTGGACAGGCTTTATGAAATCACGACCGACGGGGGGAGCAACTGGCAAACACGGCTCGCCCTCCACTATAGTCAGTCAGAACTCCCTCCCGGGATTCTGGAGGATTCACTGAAGATGATGACTCTCGATACGACTCTTGAATCGGTCACCGTCAGTGCGGGGGCGAATGGGGCCGTAAGCCCCTCGGGTTTTGTGATCGTGCAGAGGGATTCAGATCAAACATTTGCCATCACCCCCGTGTCAAAATATCGCATTGATAGCGTCCTTACGGATGGCTTAAACCAGGGTGCGCCAGCGAGCTACACAATCCACCACGCCACAGTGAATCATACGATCGCGGCTTACTTTTCACTGGCAGAGATCGATGCCCAGGTGAAGACAGGCTGGAATATGGTCTCAGTGCCGATGACAGTCGGCGATTATCGCAAAGTGTCTCTGTTTCCGGGCGCTTCCTCAAGGGCCTTTCGCTTCGCCGGGTCGTATCTGGCGACCGATACCCTTCAGAACAGTCGCGGATACTGGGTGAAGTACCCAAACCCCGCCTCTGTTCCCATCATCGGATATGAGATCACGAGGGAGACTGTGTCAGTGGCGGATAAGTGGAATATGATCGGTGTGCCGTCGTATGACGCCCGGGTGGCCGAGATAGAGTTTTTGCCAGGGGTATCGCGGGCCTCTAATTTTTACGGTTACGCAGGAGGGACAGGGTATTACATCGAGGATACGCTGAAACCTGGGGTAGCCTACTGGGTGAAGGTGAACGGTACCGGGAGGATCGTGCTCCATACGAGCCACGAGCAGGGTTTCACCCGACAGCAATCCCCGCGCCAACCGGGTCATGGATCGTCACTTTTCTCAATCCCGGAAGGAGTGGAATCTCAATCGCTGGTAATCACGGATGCCCTGGGAAGGGAACGGGCCTTAAAGTTCTCGTGCAGGGCGGAGAATATCAACCTCGATCGGTTTGAACTGCCCCCGCCTCCGGTGGAAGACATGGATGTGAGGTATGGATCGAACAGGTGGTTCGAGATGGGGGATGCGAATCGCCAAAAGTCGATCCCGGTAAAAGTCTCAGGAGCGGAGTACCCCGTCCGGATCGAGTGGAAATTTGTGAATGACGAGCGGGCAACGCTCACTGTGGGAGGACGTGAATTGTCCATAGGCGGGAATGGATCGACAGTCGTCTCAGATCCGTCAAGGGAGATCGTCCTGGGATTTGAGCCTGCCGTTGGAGTGGAATTGCCGACGAGCTATGAACTTTTTCAGAATCACCCGAATCCATTCAATCCGGTGACGGAGATACGATACCAGTTGCCAGTGGAGAGTAAGGTGACGATCAGGATTTATGATCCTCTGGGTCGTCAGATCGCCCTCCTTGCGGATGAGGTGGAAGGGGCCGGGCAGAAATCGGTCGAGTGGAATGGGGGAGACGTGGCCAGCGGAATCTACTTCTATCGTCTGGAGGCGACAAGCACAACCGACCCGGCGAAACATTTTACAGGGGTGAAAAAAATGGTTCTTCTCAAGTAGCGTGAAGTAGTTCAGCCGTCAGGGAGGTGACCTGGCACCGCCAGCGGGCGTTTCCATTCTGAGGCCAGGGCGCTCATTTTCCGGTCAGTTGCTATTTGCCTCCTTCAGGCGGAAGTGCTACATTTCTACCACGGGCTGAATCCCGAAGAATCACCCTGATCTGCTGGAAAGGATCAGGAACGCTTTCTATGGCCAGGTTTTATGAATAATGTGACGCCCAGCTGGTTTTCTGATGCCATCCTCGCTACGCTGATTCTCATCGCCATCATCAGCCTTTTCATAAGACGGGGCAAACATGGGAAATGATGGACGCAGCAAGAATCCAGAAACGAAAAGGCGGGCACCAATACTTTAGGCTGATTTTAATTCTTTGGATACGGATGAATTATCGGATTCGACACACTTGAAAAATCTCTATAACTTCTGCCCAGTCTCGAAAGGACCTAGGATATGCAATCTTTTTTGATCGTCTCACCCCATACTGCGGAAGAGTGTCTCAAGACTCTCGATTTTCTCCTTGCCGCCGGCTATCTTACACACTTCAAATGGGCATGCCCATCAGGTGAACACACCGGCTATGCGATTGTGGAGGCGGAGAATGAGAATGAGGCCCTCCTGGCCGTGCCCACTTTTGTGCGGCCAAAGGCGCGTGTGGTCGAATTGGTTTCGTTCGACACCAATGCGATCAAGTCGATGCACAATAAGAAGTAGCCGCCTCCCGAAGTTGTTCCTGGAAAATCCCTAGGAACGGGGTTAATCCCGATCTCCGCGACGCTTTGGGGAATCCGCTGAGACCCCGCCCCCTGTCTCTATCGCCCGCCCGTGATGTAATTCTCCAGCTGTTTGATCGTGTATTCCTGCTCGGAAATGATCGCCTTCACAATGTCCCCGATCGAGATCATGCCCACCAGCTTGCCGGATTCATACACGGGGAGATGACGGATCCGTTTATGCGTCATCACCGCCATGCATTCCTCGATCGTCCGCTCCGGTCCGATCGTGACGACATCCGCCGTCATGATCTCGCTGACCATCGTTTTCTTCGATGAACGACCCTTGAGTATCACTTTCCTCGCATAATCGCGCTCGGACAATATGCCCGCCAGCCGTTCTCCCTCAAGCACCAGCACGGCGCCGATGTTTTTATCCGCCATGAGCTTGATGGCGTCGTAAACCGTCGATCCGGGCGGGACAGAGCTTACCTCACCACCCTTTTTTTCCAAAATCTGACGGATTGTCATCATGGGGAACCTCCTTCCTTTGTGTTAGGATTTCATCGCCACGAAGAGCTTGTTGAAGCTTTCCTTCGCATCGCCGAAGAGCATCATGCACTTCGGATTGTAATAGAGCTCGTTTTCTACTCCCGCGAAGCCCGGCGCAAGGCTTCGTTTGAACACGACAATGGACTTCGAACGGTCGACTTCAAGGATGGGCATTCCATAGAGAGGACTTCCGCGGTCGCTCCTTGCCGCGGGATTGGTGACGTCGTTCGCGCCGACAACGAGCGCCATGTCCGTCTGCGGAAAATACGGGTTGATCTGCTCCATTTCATAGAGCTGGTCGTACGGGACGTTCGCCTCCGCCAGGAGGACGTTCATGTGCCCCGGCATCCGCCCCGCAACCGGGTGAATAGCGTATTTCACGTCCACTCCCCGCTTCATCAACATTTTGGCGAATTCCGCGACGCCGTACTGGGCCTGCGCGACGGCCATTCCGTATCCTGGCACGATGACTACCGACTGTATCCCGTCCAGTAATGCCGTCATCTCGTCCGGCTCGATGCTTCGTACCGACCCTTTCGCCTCTACGGCTTTGCCCGCCTCCTCTGTCTGGACTTTTCCAAACGCCCCGAAGAGGACATTCATCGCGGAGCGGTTCATCGCCCGGCACATCAAGAGCGAAAGGAGAAATCCTGAGGTTCCGTCCAACGAGCCGGTGATGATCTGAATCTTATTCATCAGAACGAATCCCATCGACGCGTCCGCCAAACCTCCATAGGAGTTAAGCAACGCGATCACGACCGGCATGTCCGCAGCTCCGATCGGGATGACAAGCAGAAGGCCGAAGATGAGGGCCAGACTTACCATGATGATAAAGACCGTCGATCCTCCCTGGGATGCTACCACCAGATAGACCAGGCTGAGGATTATCACTCCCAGGAGGGTGAGATTAAACACATTCTGGCCTTTGTAGGTGATCGGGTGGCCCGGGAGTACTCCCTGCAATTTCGCCGCTGCCATGAGGCTTCCCGTGAAGGTCAGCCCTCCGATCACCACCTGAAATCCGAGCGGCGTCATGACGGTGGCGGCGAGCCCCTCGCTGTGCCGGAAGTATTCCGAGATGCCCACCAGACATGCCGCGAGCGCCCCGAGCGAATGCGAGAGGGCTGTCCTCTGCGGCACGGCCGTCATCGGTATTCTGAGGCCCATCGTGCCCCCGATGACCGATCCGATGAGGATGCCGAGCGCGATCCATTTGTACGTGACGATCTCGGGATGGAAAAGGGTGCCGGCGACAGCCAGGAGCATCCCGGCCTCGGCGAGGAACATTCCGCGGCGGGCGAATTTTGGCGAACTCAATCCCTTCAGTCCCAGGATGAAGAGGGCTGCCGAGAGGACGTAAAAATACCGCAGGATCTGACCCGATAAAAACTCATGAACGAAGCGCTCCACGTCTGACCTGAGTTCCTGTGAAAAATAGAGAAATACAAGGAGCGCGATGATGAGTACGGGAAGCCCGAGAAGGAGCTTCGGATCCAACGTGAACCGTCGCCTCCCGTCGGTCTGATCTTTCGCCGTCCTGAACATCTTTAACATGCGGTCGGTGATCAGAAAGCCCCCTACCACGTTCGTCGAGGAACAGGTGACGGCGATGAATCCCAGGGCTGTGCTCAAGGGGCCGTAGTCTGCCCCGGCGACGACAAGCGATCCTACGAGCGATATTCCGGCAATTGCATTCGTGGCAGACATGAGAGGGGTGTGGAGCAGGGGAGGAACCCGCGTGATGATGTGGTAACCGAGGAATCCCGCCAGCATGAATATGTAAAGGCCGATCTCGAGTTCGGTCGTCATCCCTGAGCTCCACTGAGAAGCGGCATGCCGAGCAGAGCCCGGATCCGGTCGTTCACGATTTCTCCCCCCTCGGTGAGGAGGGTGTCCCTGATGATCTCATCCTCCCGGTCAATTGTCAGCCTTCCGTCCTTTACCATATTCTGCAGGAATGTGACGACGTTCTTGGCGTACAGCTGACTCGCCTGGTAGGGAACGGTTGCGGGGAGATTTAAAGGACCGGCAATGACAACTCCGTCTTGCTCGAACGTCTCACCGGGACGGGTGAGCTCACAGTTGCCCCCTGTCTCCGCAGCCAGATCCATGATCACGGAGCCCGGCTGCATCCCCGCTACCATATCCCGTGTGATGAGGACCGGGGCTTTTTTCCCCGGGATGGAGGCCGTCGTGATGACGACGTCGCTTTCGGCGATCACGCGAGCCAACATTTCTCTCTGGCGCCGGTAAAACTCTTCCCCCATCGATTTCGCATATCCGCCCGACCCCTCCGCTTCCTTTGTCTCGATTCCCAGCTCGACGAATTTAGCCCCGAGACTCTCTATCTGCTCCTTCACGGCCGGCCTCACGTCGTAAGCCTGGACAACTGCCCCCAGCCTGCGGGCGGTCGCAACGGCCTGCAACCCCGCTACGCCCGCTCCGACAATGAGGATCTTTGCCGGGGTGATGGTCCCGGCCGCAGTGAACATCATGGGGAACATTTTCTTGAGAATACCAGCGGCCAGAAGCACGGCCTTGTATCCCGCTATCGTCGCCATCGAGGTGAGCGCATCCATCGACTGAGCGCGGCTGATCCTCGGGAGAAATTCAAGGGCGAACGCGGTCACGCGCCGCTCCGCAAGCGCGCGGACGGCTTCCGGTGCGGCAAAAGGGTTGAGAAGGCCGACGAGGATCTTTCCCGGATTATTAAATCCGTTTTTTTGCAGGGCGGTTTTCAGCCCGCTGATCGGTAGGATGATGTCGGCGTCCGCCAGAAGCTGCAACCGGTCCGCCGTGACGGAGGCTCCCTGTTTTTTGTAAAGTTCATCGGGATACCCGGCTTTTTCCCCCGCTCCCCGCTCGAGAAGAACTTGCAGACCGACTTTCGCCAGTGCAGGCACGACAGCGGGAACGAGCGCAACCCGCCATTCCTGAGGAGACTCTTCGGACGGCACGCCGACGAGCATCTGATGCTCCATGATGCTGAAATGGGATGAAATTTGAGAGAAGATACAAAAAAATATGCGACTTGCCGAATGGTGTGATGCAACTATTCCCGGACGTCGATGTGACCTTTGAGTTGTCCAACGAGCAATCGCACGCCTCACGCCATCGCTGGCAAAATTAGCCCCGGCGGGAAGGTCTCACTCACTCGTTAATTTATGCGAATTATCATTCGTAAAATGGGTAAAACGGTCGAATCGGGAACGAATCAGCTAATTGATGAATTATGATTCGAGGAGGGTTGAGGGGGTTCAGTCCCACATCCGCAAAAAGTGTCTAAATCTGTCTGATTTTCCCGAACTTTTTTTGGGGTGGGCGAGGTATTTTTCGTGAAAAGGTCCTATTCCCGATGATTTTTTGAATCTCCGATCACATTTGGCTACCTTTTGAGAGTAACCGAAAGCTTCCCGCCCCATTCAAAAGTCATCCGGTTTTCAGATTTGAATCAGTGAGTTAGACTGGAGAGATGAGAATCCTCGCTCGCGCGCGTCATGTTTTGCTTGCTTTGACGATTATTTCGTCGCCTCTTTTTCCCCAAACCGGATCTATAGTCCGGTCTCCCGCGGAGTTCGAACAGCTCAAAGGGATCGTTCTCCGCTGGGATGAAAAGGAATTCTACAAAATCTTCACCAATGCACAGACCTTCGGCTGGACGGAGTACTGGACAGGACGCTACTACGGCACACTCCAGACTCAGACGGCTATCCTCACGGAAGCGCTCAACGAAGGGGTGGAAGTTTATGTCATCGACGATACGTCGCATACAGGCAAATACGGCCCATACCTTTACAGCGATTACCACGTCGCCGATACCCTCGCCGCCCTCGGAATAGGTCCATCGCCCCATCTTCACATTATTCCTTTCCCGCCGCTTCCTGACGATCTGGACAAGGTCTGGATCCGCGACTGGGGTCCTTACACGATCTACGGCAACGGGATTCCCACCATGGCAGGGCGCGACATCGATACAACCATCGGCGAGTTTCTGGGCGAACCCTTTACAAGCACATCGGTCATGGACGGGGGCAATTTTCTCACCGACGGCCACGGTCGGCTCATCTGCGATGAATTTCAAACGGGCATTGACAGGTCGCTGTTCGGGATAAACGATCTTGTGACAGTGGCCAATTATAAGATCCACATCGACTATTACATGAAGCTGATTAACGAGGAGACTTTTATCGTCAATGAGATCCCCTCTTCCAATCATGACCCGAGCGTGGATACGTTTTTCGGCGACAGCACCGCCCTCGAAGGGGCCATCTCGGTCATGAAGCAGAGGACCAGCTGTTACGGCCG
>JACXTT010004961.1_pt1 | contig 19510 bp, 23 predicted proteins | sample 9270951 | NCBI WGS metagenome assembly JACXTT01 (sample SAMN15532306, study PRJNA645909) | rock metagenome | isolation source: weathered quartz diorite | place: Puerto Rico | collected 2017-06-21 | reverse complement strand
CTGATGATGATCTCGTCGCCTTCCTTCAGGTGCTGCAACTGGGAGGTCAACGGACCGTCCGGCACCTTGATGCTGAAGAACTCGAGATGCTCTTCCCAGTTCGGGCTGGCAATCGAATAAGCACGCATCAACGGTCGGCCATTGGGTTGCTGCAGGCCGATCATCACGAACTGACCGTTCTCAAAGCGCAGGCCCGGGTCGCGGGTGCACTTGAAGCTGAACAGAGTGTCGTTCCAGTGGTGAACACTGAGGACACGCTCGTGATTCATGTTGCTCATTTGGATGGGGCTCCTGGGGATTTGGCCTGCGCCGTCGATGACGTGCAATTGCATAGCATTCTAATGGCGGCGACAATATCTGTTAAATGAATTATCAAGATAAGGGTTATCGGTTATATAGATATGCGATTTACTCTCCGTCAACTTCAGGTCTTCGTCGCCGTCGCCCAGCAGGAAAGCGTCTCCCGGGCCGCCGGGCTGCTGGCCTTGTCGCAATCCGCCGCGAGCACCTCGATCACCGAGCTGGAACGCCAGTCGAGCTGTCAGTTGTTCGACCGTGCGGGCAAACGTCTGAGCCTCAATGCCCTGGGCAAACAGCTGTTGCCCCAGGCCGTGGCGCTGTTGGACCAGGCCAAGGAAATCGAGGACCTACTCAACGGCAAGTCCGGTTTCGGCTCGTTGGCGGTGGGGGCCACCCTGACCATCGGCAATTACCTGGCAACCCTGCTGATCGGTAGCTTCATGCAGGTGCACCCGGAAAGCCAGGTCAAGCTGCATGTGCAGAACACCGCCAATATTGTGCAGCAGGTCGCGCACTACGAAATTGACCTGGGTCTGATCGAAGGCGATTGCAGCCACCCCGACATCGAAGTGCAGACCTGGGTGGAAGACGAACTGGTGGTGTTCTGCGCCCCCCGGCATCCGCTGGCCCAGCGCGGCCAGGCCAGCCTGGAAGAACTGACCCATGAAGCCTGGATCCTGCGCGAACAGGGCTCCGGCACGCGCCTGACCTTCGACCAGGCCATGCGTCATCATCGCAGCGCCCTGAATATCCGCCTGGAGCTGGAGCACACCGAAGCGATCAAGCGCGCGGTGGAATCGGGACTTGGGATCGGCTGCATTTCGCGCCTGGCCCTGCGCGATGCGTTCCGCCGTGGCAGCCTGGTGCCAGTGGAAACCCCGGACCTGGACCTGTCGCGGCAGTTCTATTTCATCTGGCACAAACAGAAATACCAGACCTCCGCCATGCGCGAATTCCTCGAACTGTGCCGTGCCTTCACCGCCGGGGTTCAGCGTAGCGATGAGATCGTCCTGCCGAATATTGCCTAAAGCAGAATGACCGCCCAGACCAGGGCAATCATGCTCAGGGCCACAAATTGCGCGGCGCTGCCCATGTCCTTGGCATTCTTGGACAAGGGGTGACGGTCGAGGGAGATGCGGTCAATGGCCGCTTCGACCGCCGAGTTGAGCAATTCGACGATCAACGCCAGCAGGCACACGGCAATCAACACGGCACGCTCGACCCGGCTGACGTGGAAAAAGAACGTCAGCGGGATCAATACGACGTTGAGCCAGACCAGTTGGCGAAACGCCGCTTCGCCGCTAAAGGCCGCCCGCAGGCCATCGAAAGAGTAACCCACCGCGTTGAGCATGCGTTTAAAACCGGTTTGACCTTTGAAGGGCGACGGCATAAGTAGGCAACTGAGAAAAATGGAGTAGGAAAGCTAACTCAACCAGCGTCAAACAAAGATGAAAGAGCCAGCAATCACTGGCTCGAAATTGACTCAAGTTGTTGCAGCAGCAGCGCGGCCTGGGTTCGGGTACGCACCCCCAGCTTGCGGAAAATCGCCGTGACGTGGGCCTTGATGGTCGCCTCCGAAACGCTCAACTCGTAGGCAATCTGTTTATTCAACAAACCTTCGCAGACCATGGTCAATACCCGGAACTGCTGGGGCGTCAGACTGGCGAGGCCTTCACTGGCAGCCTTGGCCTCGGCGGACACGCTGACCGCTTCGAACGCCTGGGGCGGCCACCAGACGTCACCGTCAAGGACGCTGCGCACCGCTTGCTGGATCACTTCCAGGGAGCTGGACTTGGGGATGAAGCCACTGGCGCCGAACTCACGGGAGCGCACCACCACCGACGCCTCTTCCTGGGCCGAGACCATGACCACCGGAATCTGCGGGTATTGACCACGCAGCAGCACCAGCCCGGAGAATCCGTAGGCGCCCGGCATGTTCAGGTCGAGCAGGACCAGGTCCCAGTCGGCTTTCTCGGTGAGACGGGTTTCCAGCTCGGCAATGCTGGCCACCTCCACCAACCGCACATCGGGCCCGAGGCCCAGGGTCAGTGCCTGGTGCAAGGCACTGCGAAAGAGAGGATGGTCGTCGGCAATCAGGATGTCGTACGTGGTCATTTTTCCAATGATCCTGTTTTATGCGTCAGGCTCGACGCTGTGCAGCCACTAGATTACAGGAAAGTCTTCAGATGCTCGTGGGCTTCATCTTCAGCATTGATAGGCAACTGGAACTTGGCGCCCAGGTAATGCGCGGTAAATACGTCCAGTAACGCATCCAGCCCCTGGGCCGCACGGGTGTCCCCGGCCAGCTCCAGGCACAACGCCGCGACTTCCGCGGTGCAGAAATGATCATCGCGCTTGGAGCGACGCAGCTTGTAGCGGGACAACTGCTCGGACTCCAGGCTCAACACCGGAAAACGCTCCAGGTAAGGGCTCTTGCGAAACATCTTGCGCGCTTCGGTCCAGGTGGCGTCCAGCAGGATGAACAGCGGACGCTTGCCGGGAATGGGCTGTACCTGTGTCACCACCCGCTCAGGTGCCACGAACTCCCCCGGGAACACGATAAACGGCTGCCACTGCGGGTCGGCCAGCAGGGCCAGCAGTTGTGGGTCGACTTCGGTCCGCGACCAACTGAAGGCGCTGGTGTCGGCGATCACATCGGCGATCAGCCAGCCGGTATTGCTCGGTTTCATCGGCTCGACGTCGTGCATCAGCAGGCACATGGCCGAATTCGAGGCCACCCTGGGGCGCCAGGCGCACAGGCAATACTGTGGAATCACACGGCAGCCTGGGCAACGCTCGGCTCGTGACCCGCGAGCGACGAAGGGCGTTTTTGCCCGGGCCAGACGCTCGGCACGCAGGCGGGAGACTGCGTGGCTCATCGCGAAAAACACTGGCGGGAGGAAGGGACAAACACGAAAAATACGACTCGCAAAAGCATAAAGTGCGCGAAGTCTACCAGAGACTCAAGGACCGTTTGGACCTTCATCCATCGACATTTCCGTCAGTCTATCCCTAGTAGGGCCTACAACCGCCCTCTATAATTCGCGACCACTGAACGCACGCCCCGGTAAAGGGTCGAAGCACCAGTTACCGAATCAGGAGAGTTGCATGCTGCGCCGTATCGTACCGTCCCTGGCCCTTTTGCTGGCCCTGCCTTTCAGTGCCGCCCAGGCGGCGTCGCTGAAGGATTTCGAACTGAACAAGATGCTCAAGGACGTGGCAGAAGAGAGCAACGTGGGCCTGCCCCGTGAACTCGACGAGCACATCCTCGATGTCGGCTACACCGTTGAAGGCAGCGAATTGATCGACCACCTGAGCGTGCAGGCCGACTATGCGCCAAGCATGCGCGATAACGCCAAGGCGGTTTACCTGCAACTGGGGGCCAGCGTCTGCCGTAATGCCAACTACCGCAAGTTGATGGCCAAGGGCGCCGTCATGCGCTATGAGTTCACCGAGAACAAGACCAACCGCCCCGTCACCTCCGCCCGGTTCGTGGAAAGCGACTGCCCGAAAGAAACACCGGCGAAGAAGAAAAAGTAACCCCTGTCGTCGCGTAGCGCGCCGCTCGTCATCGGCGCGCAGCCTCACCGCCCCCCGAGCAGCCCTTTCGGCAAGCAGCTAAAGTCCTTTGCAAAGGGGCAACAAGCGGTTGCCAGCCATGACTTTATAGGCTCATCATCAAATCGACATGGCACACATGCGACACATGCAGTGACGCGGCCTTGGCGAACGTTTCTTTCGGCCTAGCCAAGGGTTCCGTGCAGAAGGAGACGTTAAATGCCTTACGAACCGAATGACTTGTTGTCCCGTCATTTCCAGAACAACGGTATCGACCTCACTCGGGTCGAAGAACAACTCGACCAGGTTGCGCCCAATAGTCCGAATCTTGCGCTTTACCGTGACATGATGCTGACCGTCCTGCGCATGGCCCAGGATGACCGCAACCGCTGGAATGCGAAGATCGTCCTGCAAACCCTGCGTGAACTGGAGAACGCCTTTCGCGTACTGGACCAGTTCAAGGGCCGCCGCAAGGTCACGGTGTTCGGCTCGGCGCGAACGCCCACCGAACACCCGCTCTATGCACAAGCCCGCGCATTGGGCACCGCGCTGGCCCATTCCAACCTGATGGTCATCACCGGTGGCGGTGGCGGCATCATGGCCGCGGCCCACGAAGGCGCCGGCCTGGAACACAGCCTTGGGTTCAACATCACCCTGCCCTTCGAACAACATGCCAACTCAACCGTGGACGGTACGCAGAACCTGCTGTCCTTCCACTTCTTCTTCACCCGCAAGCTGTTCTTCGTCAAGGAAGCCGATGCGCTGGTGCTCTGCCCCGGCGGCTTCGGCACCCTCGATGAAGCGCTGGAAGTGCTGACCCTGATCCAGACCGGCAAGAGTCCGCTGGTTCCGGTGATTCTGCTGGATGCCCCAGGGGGTAGCTTCTGGCAGGGCGCGTTGGACTTTATCCGCAATCAGCTGGAGGCCAATCACTACATCCTGCCCAACGACCTGAGACTGATGCGCCTGGTCTACAACGCCGATGAGGCGGTGGAAGAGATCACGCGGTTCTACAGCAACTTCCACTCCAGTCGTTGGCTGAAAAAGCAGTTCGTGATCCGCATGAATCATCCGCTCAACGAACGTGCGATGGAGCAGATACAAAAGGATTTTGCCGACCTGTGCGTCAGCGGGCACTTTTATCAAGGTGCCAGCGCCGACCTGGAACACGATGAGCCGCAGTTCAGCCATTTGACGCGTTTGTCGTTCGCCTTCACCGCCCGGGACCAGGGGCGCTTGCGGGAGCTGGTGGATTTTATCAACAGGACGGAAAACTGGAGCAGGGCCAAGGCACCGGCTCAGGAGCGTACGCGCGAGCCGATCAAGGTGACGTGATCAGTCATCCAACCCACGGCCGCTGAACAGGCGGCCGATCATTTCCATGGAATAACCCCGATAACTCAGGAAGCGTCCCTGCTGGGCACGCTCACGCGCATCGGTGGGCAATTGCCCGGCGAACTTGCGGCGCCAGGTGTCTTCCAGTTGCGCTTGCCAATCAAAACCGCTTTCACGCAAGGCCAACTCGATGTCGGCACGTTGCAGGCCTCGTTGACTCAGCTCTTCGCGAATACGCAGAGGGCCGTAGCCGGAACGGGCACGGTAGGAAACGAAGCTTTCGAGGTAGCGGGATTCGGACAGCAGCCCCTCTTCCGTCAAGCGGTCGAGTTCTGTGTCGATCATTTCAGGTGGGGCGCCGCGCTGACGCAGCTTACGCGTCAGCTCGACTCGACCATGCTCGCGTCGCGCGAGCAGGTCCATTGCAGTACGCCGTACGGCGACAGGAGTATCCAGTACGGCGCTCATCGGCTCACTCAGATATCGGCGTCAGCCAGATCGTCTTCAGTCTCGTCGGCGGTCGCAACGCCTTTGACGTCGGCACCCGCGCCAGCATTCAGCAGCTTGTCACGCAGTTGCTTCTCGAGGGTCGCGGCGATGTCCGGGTTGTCCGCCAGGAACTTGGCCGAGTTGGCCTTGCCCTGACCGATCTTGCTGCCGTTGTAGCTGTACCAGGCACCGGATTTCTCGACGAAACCGTGCAGCACGCCCAGGTCGATCATCTCGCCGTTGAGGTAGATGCCCTTGCCGTAAAGGATCTGGAACTCGGCCTGACGGAACGGCGAAGCCACCTTGTTCTTCACGACCTTGACGCGGGTTTCGCTGCCCACCACTTCGTCGCCTTCCTTCACCGCGCCGGTACGACGGATGTCCAGGCGCACCGAGGCGTAGAACTTCAGTGCGTTACCACCGGTGGTGGTTTCCGGGCTGCCGAACATCACGCCGATCTTCATGCGGATCTGGTTGATGAAGATCACCAGGCAGTTGGCGTTCTTGATGTTACCGGTGATCTTGCGCAGTGCCTGAGACATCAGACGGGCTTGCAGGCCGACGTGCATGTCGCCCATTTCGCCTTCGATTTCCGCTTTTGGCACCAGGGCGGCCACGGAGTCGACGATGATCACGTCCACCGCGTTGGAGCGCACCAGCATGTCGGTGATTTCCAGGGCCTGCTCGCCGGTGTCCGGCTGAGAAACCAGCAGGTCGTCGACATTGACGCCCAGCTTGCCGGCGTATTCAGGGTCCAGGGCGTGTTCGGCGTCGACGAAGGCGCAGGTCGCACCGGCCTTTTGCGCCTGGGCGATGACGGAAAGCGTCAGGGTGGTCTTACCCGAGGATTCCGGACCGTAGATCTCGACGATACGGCCTTTCGGCAGACCGCCGATGCCCAGCGCGATGTCCAGGCCCAGGGAACCGGTGGAGATCGAAGGGATCGCCTGACGGTCATGATCGCCCATCCGCATCACGGCACCCTTGCCGAATTGACGTTCGATCTGACCCAAGGCCGCAGCCAAGGCTTTCTTCTTGTTGTCGTCCATTAAAGTCCTCACGTAATCAATAAGGCCTGACGGCCAACACCTGTATAAGTAGCCAGTATTATTCCACAGCGTTGGCGGATCGCCTACCCCTGATTTGCGATTTCTGCGTCCGCCCGTCGTAACAGGCCTTCCAGCGCGGCCTGCACCGTCTGTCGGCGGACAGCGTCGCGGTCGCCGGGAAAGTGCCTGCGTTCGGCGATCACTTCGTCGCCACGGCCCCAGGCCAGCCACACGGTACCCACCGGTTTCTCGACGGAACCGCCGTCCGGCCCGGCCACCCCGCTGACCGCCACGGCGAAGCGTGCCGCGCTGTTGGCCTGGGCACCGCGAACCATGGCCTCGACCACTTCGCGACTGACCGCGCCGACCTGGCCGAACAGGGCTTCGGGCACGTTCAGCTGGAGGGTTTTCTGTTGGTTGGAATAGGTGACGTAACCGGCTTCGAACCAGGCTGAACTGCCGGAAATCCGGGTGATTGCCTCGGCGATGCCGCCGCCGGTACAGGACTCCGCGGTGCTGACCTGGGCCTTGAGCGTCTGCAAGCGCTTGCCGAGTTCGGCGGCAAGCCGGGTGATTTCGTCCACGTTCATCTCCTGGTGAGGCGGCCCTCCACGCCCTCCCTTGTAGGAGCGAGCTTGCTCGCGATGGTGGCTGGGACACCGCTGGGTATCAGGCCCCGCGCGTTATCGTTGACGACCCTCGCGAGCAAGCTCGCTCCTACAGGGGAAAGACGCCGGCCAATCAGTATCGGGTCAAAATGATCACCCTACACGAGCGGACCGCGCTTTCAAGACACGATATTGCATCCGGATGTCAGCGAGAAACCGCTCCGGCATACGCCTGGCAGGCTTTCAAGGCAATCAGGGCGCGGTCGCCGTCGTCGGTGATGGCGATAATTCGTTGAGCATGCGCCGGGTCAAGTCGGGCTCTTGTGGCTGCATGAACCACGCCGCCGGCGGTGGCGGCGGCTGACACGTTGCAACCACTGGCGGGATCGTTGCCGTCGAGGAGGACTGACAGCCGCAAATCAGCAGTGGCAAGGCGATCGCGCAAGCGAGCCTGATCCTGTTGCACATCGTTCAGCTCCTTTGAATGGGTTTGGTCGCTGCTCTGGAGCCGCTGCTCCAGGGCCAGCCGTTGGTCCTGCTCGGCCCGCTGTTGCGCGGCCGCGGCGAGGGAAAGTTGGTTGAGCGTGTCGGCCTGCAACCGGGCCTGATGCTCCAGTTGCAGGCCGTAGCGCCAATCCTGGACGTGCCAGGCGATGACCGCCGCACCACCGGCCAACAAGGCCAGCAGTGCGACGACAACGCCCAGGCGCCAAGGTGCCGGGATCAGGTCGAGGAGGCGCATAGCACCGCCCTCGCCCGTGCCCAGAGTTGCAGTCGATCCTCGAGGCCGTTGAGGCCACCGTTGATCTTGCGGGTAATGCTGTTGAACTGATCGGCATCGGCCAGTGCGTTCAACCCTTGCTGCTCCCAGAACCAGGCCGCCGACTCGGCGGCCCATTGCGGTTGTTCCAGCAGTTCCGGTTGTTGCAACAGACGATCATCGCCGAACAGCCCGAGGCTGCATTGAAGATAGTTGCTGCGACCGGTGATCTGGATCAGCCCGCGACCGCGATAGTTCCAGCCGTCACCAGACGATGCATCACCGTTACCCATACGCGATGCGTAGACGATGTTCGCGATCTGCTCCGGCTGCCGGGCGACCTGCGCGGCCAGGTCCGGAGTAAACCGGCTGGGCCAGGTGGTGACCAGGGCCTGCGCACCATAGTTCAGGTTCTCGACCACCGACCGCAGTTGGCCTGACTCGTGACCCGCTTGCGCGAGGAACGCTGCAACGCGCTGCGCGGTGACGATCTGATAGTCGTTCATCGCTGCGTTGAGCGCAGGAACAAAAACGCCGGCTTGGTCGCCGGCGTTCGGGAGGATCTGCAGCAGTTGCTGCTGGGTGATGGGCATAGCGTTCTCCAGATGAAGAAATCGCGCAAGGCGGGCTATCGGGGACAGCGGTTGGTCGTTGAGATTACGGAGAACTTGGTGCGATAGGCCAGTGTGGAGAGTCGACTGTGATGTCTACGGTTTGCAGCGCTGTGTAATAGTCACGCCAGGCCTTTGCGGCAACAGTTTCGGCGTCAGTAGCATCGCCGAGCTGCAACGCCAAGAAGAGAGGGGGCATTGCCTGAGAAGCCGCAAGAAGCAATGCGTCCTTCTGGTATTGTTTGGCCTTTAGAATAACTTCAGGCGTCGACTGAGGAGTCATGAACGCCAAATAACGAGGATCGTCAGCGTCAATCTGGCCTTGATTCCCCCAAACTTCCGGGTCTTGAGGACCGCAAAAAACACCTGTTACTACGAGCTCATCGGGCCCCGAAAACTGCACGAATACTGATTTCATCGAGACACCTCAGAATGAGTAAGAAGACATATAAAAGTAATAATTTGTCGCACCCGTCGCTGTAAAATAGATCGTCTGAGGCGTCACCAGATCCAATCCATCAAACGATGATGATCCGGAGTTCTGCGAGCCAGAATTGTACTTCCAGCACGTCTGGTAAACGTCAGATGACACCGTCATATTACAACTCGTCGAGCCGCCAAACCCCATCGATCCGCCGATACTCACTGCGTTAGGCGGGGCATACGTCGATATACTTAGGGATGTTACTGAGGCATATGACGATGTAGTTGCCAATACCCCAACATATGGGAACGAGATTCGGCGGTCGCGCTGCAGTTGGGTCTTGAACTTGCCGGTACTGTCTGTCAGATACACCCCTACCAGCGCTGATGCGGTGAAACCGCTCGGCATGTTGGCGCCGCTGTATACGCTGGGGGCGATGGCTGCCGTAGCGTTGACCAAAAGCGAGCCGACTACGTTGGTTGTCGGATTGAAGACGATGTACCTGGCGACGAAACCGCTCACAGGAGCAGAGCCGGTATCCATGCCGTTCAGGCCTGTCGCGGCCAAGTTCGCCGTGTTGTTAACGTTGACTAGCTGATAGGCCATGCCGCCCAATGCGGTTTCGACAATGACCTCGTCACACGTGAACGTAGCGGTCGATGATGCTGCCGACACGTACTGTTTCGCGTTGCGCATTGTCCCGACAACAGACATTTTCGGAGCCACTGGATCGAGCACGACCCAACTGGTGCCGTTGTACTCAACATCCGTCAACAGGCCATTTGTGATGTTCGCTGGAACCAATGTACCGTTGGCGTCAAACTGCGTCAGGCCCCTGGCGCCCACCCCGTTTACGTTGAGCGTGTTCGAGCCCGCCGTACCTGCAGCGTTGAAGCTAGCCCGGAAGCGCTGGCCTGCCAATAGCGTTGTGATCGCCGGCGCTGGGGTCAGTGTGAACGACGGGGCAGTACCGCCAGTTGTGAAAGCAACCAGAGCCTGGCTTTGAACTACTCCAGCCATCTTTTTGGGGGTGACGATTGTCGTGTCATCGACACCTGAATTTGCCTGAGCCTGCGTAACAACTTTCGCCACACCCAAGACGCTTTCAGTCGCAGGGACCACTGACTTTGAAATGGCTTGAGAGGCCCGTAGATCAGCGATGCTGACAATGGCATCGGTCAGCTGAGCATTATTACTTTCAGTCGGAACAACATTGGTTGAACGGATAACCGACAGGATTTCATCAGTCACCGCATTCCCCCAACTGGAGGGAATCAACGACCCCGGTGTTCCGCTCACCGGATTCTCATCGACAAACTTTCCATTCACTAACCCAATTCCGGGCACGCTCTTTGGATAATCCATATTTCTATCCTCTAGTCATAATTAATGTGTACGATTCCTCATCCATCTAGGCCAGGAGTGCGGCGGTGCGTTTCGGGGGGTTGATCTGGTGAGGGAACATGAAAGTGGTGAGGCCGGATACGAGAACACCAAGATAGGGGAGCGTTTTCAGCAACTGCAGCTGGGTAACGGACATGGCGTTCTCCGAGCACAATAAAACCGCTCGATGGCGGCTGATGGTGGTCTGAGTGTTAATCAGACCGGCGGCGCGGGCCAGTCGATGGTTGCGGGAAACCCGGCTTGCTCAGATACACGATTGACGGCCACCCGATACTGTTTCCAGAGCTTCAGATCTGCCGTATCCGCACCGGTCGCGCTTCCCAGATCGACAGCATCCTGCAACGGCGCAATGCGCAGACTTGCTGTAACAAGTAACGAATCGCGCAGAATGTTGGCAGCTGCAGCGAGCTCCTCGATAGTTCGCGGCAGGGGTATAGGATCTGCAGGCAGCCCGACGCTAAACGTCTCGTCAGGACCTACATCATCAGGGCCTGAAACAGCCCGCCAGCCTTGTTTGTCGTTACGAATTGCATAACTCATAAGTTGTCCTCCCAACCAATACAGGCCAATGCCGTTCCGGCTGATGCAGCCACATAGATATTGCCCCCCTCTAGAATGAGGCCAGCTTTAGATTTCCAAGGGTTACCATTGTTTGACGATGCGACAATCGGCGGGGGGTTGGTCAAACTGCTTATGTTCCCATATGAACTATTCGGGGTTACCGCAATGGCGCCCCCCCCCGTGTCAGTGGCGGCAACAAACTCAATAAGCCCGGAAGTAGGAGGGACGTACCCCGCTATAGAAATAGCCGCCCAAGTAGGGGCTAAAATGCTCCCTTGCACGCCAGAGCACATAATCGGGAGGTTCGGAACGTTGCTACTTGCAGAGACTGTGTATTGAACTTTTTTACCGTATTGGCTAAAAGAAAGAGGGTATTTGTTAGCCGTGCCGTCAGTACGCACCCAGCCAACGCGGGCTTTGTGCGTGTAGCCAGAAGGCATTGTCGGCGCAGTTGCACTAAGAGACAAAAGTCCTGCAGCAGTGGTCCCGTTCCAAATAACCCAGATGCTGTACCAAGTTGATGTTGCCAACAACCCCGTATCCAGACCATTGATACCCATCACCAAAGCATTAATACTCAAACTCAGTGCACTCAGCGTCTTGAACGATACCTCGTTACCCACAACCAGTTGATCTGCCAAGACGCTCACCAAGGAACTTACCCCGGAAGCCGATACCTTCAATCCCTTGTGCGAGCCCACAACAGCCACTTTCTGCGCGTTCTGGACCTCCACCGCCAACGCGGCAATATCGATATTTGCCTGATTGGTCGGAGCGTTCCAGGCCTTGATGCACCACATCACCGCCAAGTTGCGCGGACGGCTACGACCGAAATCTACGCCCCCGCTTGCTGTGCCGGGAGTCTGTACGCCATCCATCGTGATCGCACTAGTTGCTGAGTTCGCTGTGAAGTTCACAGCGATTGACTCGGGGACCCAAGGAGCCTTGTCGTACTCGATACCAAGAACTCGCATGTGATCGGCGTTGTTCAAGTTTGCAATCGGCAGGTTGAGCCCATCACCATCACCGCCAACAAACGTACCGACCTGCCAGCTACCGATAGCACGGCCTGTATCAATGCCACGCCCATGGTCCCAGCCGCGCATGAACTCGCCCCGCGAGTCAGGCAGCCGAAAGTTTCCAGCGCCTTCATCACCCTTGTTGAACGCTGAGGCGAGGTACGCCGACAGATCTGGATAGGTGGCAATGCTCTGTACGCTGCCATCGGCCTCCAGATACCCAGGCGGCACCGTCCCCTTGGGGAACGCCATCATCGCCCCGACCGGCAACGCAGCAGCACTCTTGACCAGAGCCTCGACTTCCGCCTTGGTATAGGCATCCGTAATCCCATACGCTGCCAACGTCGTACGCACCTGCTCCGGCGGCAGCGAACTCTTGATAATCGTCCGGATCGCCGTCAGCAACTGATCATGCGCGGTCTCCGAAGGCTGCAGCCCACCGGCCTGGACCACGTTCAGCAACTCCTCGGTGACCGTATTGCCCCACACCGCCGGTATCAACGACCCCGGTGTTCCATTCACCGGGTTCTCATCGACAAACTTTCCATTCACCAGCCCAACGCTGGGCACACTTTTTGGATAATCCACGTTTCTATCCTCTAGTCATAATTGATGTGCACAAGCGTGTGCGCTGGTGCTGCACGATGTATCAGGCATTCCAAAGCACTGCCGGGGTTGGCGCCGAAACGCTCGCCCCAGTAGCTGGCGCCAAAACGCCGGCCCATGAGCAAGCGGCCACCGGTGTTGAGCGTCCACATGAACTGCGCCTGCCAAGTGCCGAAATGTGCTTTGCCAAACCGCGACCGCCCCATGCGCGGGCTCTGCAGTTCGGTCACGCTGGCATTCGGATATCCCTGGCTGCGGGCAATATCGAGGAAGTAGCCAATGCTCTGGCTGCCCACCGCCAGCAATCGTCGACGCACCGCCAGGCGGCGATCGTCGAACAATGGATTGGGCCCCAGGCACGGGTCGGGCAGGTTCATCACCCGTTCCCAATCCGGCACCAGCTCACTCACCGTTACCGGATCGACTTCATTGATCAGGTCCACGGCCCGCGCATCGATCCGTGCCAGTTCCTGGGCAATCCCCAACAGCACCTGCTGGATTTCCGGCACCTGCTCCGGGTCCCAGGCCGGGCCTGCCGGCAGCAGGCTGCGCAACTGCTCCTGGTATTGCGCGGCAGTCCTTACGCCAGCCATACGCAACCTCCGAAGGTCAGCAACTGGTTGGTGGCGGCTGGCACATCGGCGGACGGCGAGACCAGCAGGTGATCCTGCTCGCCGCTGGCACTGCTGATGGACTCGGCGATATGGGTCAGCAACAGTGTTTCACCCAAGCCACCCTCGCGATCATGCAGGTCCTGCAACTGGGCCTCGACGGCGGCGCGGGTGGCGGTGGTGTCCGGGATCAGGCGCAAGGTGTAGGTCACCGGGACCAACACCGGCGCCAATACATGCAACTCGGCGGTCACCGGACGCAACGGATCGATATAAGCCTGGACCAACGCCAGTTGCTCACCATCCGGCAGCGGCACCGGATCGTCGTCGCGCATCACGAACAAGCCGACGGTGCCCGGCCCCAGGTAACTGCCACGACACCAGGCCCGGGTAATCCCCGGACACTCCAGTGCCCAGGTTTCGTAGTCGGCTGCAGAACCGCCGTTCGGAATAATGCGATAGGAACGAATCACCCGAGCCCGCAGCGATTCGACGCTTTCCATCGCGACACCGCCGGTCAAGCCCGGATCCAGCACCGTGAAGGTATTGCCGATCCCCTGCACCGGCTGTACCGGAAACAAGGTCAAGCCGGCATCGGCGTTGCCCAGGCTGCCGGCATCCAACGCCTGGATCTGCGCGGTATTGATCCCGCTGCTGGTGGTGCCACCGAGGGTCACGGTGTAGCTGCGCCCATCACTGGTCTGCAGCAACGTGTCGGCATCGAGCACCGCCCCGGCTGCAGCGGTAAAGCTGACGCTGCCGCTGGCCGCCTGCGCCGCCTTGCGTGGTTGATGCAGACGCAATGCGGCAATCCGTTCCAGGGTGGTTTCATCGGCGGTATCAGGCAGGATCTGCTGGGCGATCCAGTCGAGGTAACCGTAGAGGCCGAAGGCCGCGCCACCGAGGGTGCGGGCCAGGACCTGTGCATCGGACTGGCGCAGCGAATCGCCGGCCAGGTCGCCTTGGGTGCGATTGATCAGCACCGGCAGCGAAGGAGTTTCAAACGGCATAAGTCACCTGCCAACTGTGGTTCGGGTTGATATCCAGGCGCTCGCCACTGGCCAGGGTCAGAACCGTGCGCAGGTTCAGTCGCTGGGCGTCGAGCCGTTCGGTTTGAATCTCGATGGCGCTGCAATGGCCGTCGTCGAGCAGCCATTGCAAGGCTTCGCGGGCATAGAATTCGGCGTCGAGCTGGGTCTGCGCGGTGAGCTTGACCCGCCGCAACAACCACAGCCGCGAACCGATACGGTCATCGGTCACCGAAGGAAAACTGTCGCCCCACCAACCGAAACGTTCATCGTCATCGAGACGGTCGTCGGCGTTGGCGCGACGCCAGGTAAACAGGCTGATCAGCACCGAGCGGGTCAGCGCCGTCTTGAGGTCGTTGGAGACGAACATCAGGCACCTCCCGCCGGCGCGCCGGTCTGGCCGTTGCCCGGCTGGATGCCGCCGTGTACATGCTTCATCTGGCTGATGCCGCCAGCGACCTGGTCGCCCTGGGAGACAATCTTGCCGGTCTGGGTCAGGCTCGGGCTGTCGATGTTCACCGCCGTGCTGGCGCGGATATTCAGGGTGCCGGTTTCGATATCGATGATCCGGCCACGCTTGAAGTGGATCTTGTCGCCCTCGTCGGTGTAGAGGGCGATTTCGCCGGGGGCGAGGTTCTGCAGGCGGTAGCGGCGGTCAGCGACCACCAGGACGATGGCATGGGAACGGTCGCCGCCGAGAAAGGTGGCGATGCCTTCGGCGCCGGCCAGCGGGTTGCTGGTGAAACCATAGGGTTCGAAGTGCTCCATGTCGTCGTTCACTTCACCGGCGGTCAGGCGCATTTGCAGCGATTGCAGTTTGTTGGCCGAGTTGGCGAGCACGACAGTGCCGCGCGCCAGCAGGCGTGTCAGTAGGCTCATGGGGATTCCTTGGGCAAGCGGGGATGATTACTTCGTGGCCTTTGCCGGCGCCGGCGTCGCATCGAAGACCTGTGGCGGTGCCACGACCAGGGTGGTGATCGAGCCCTGTGCGGACAACGACCAGGTGACCTTGGAGATGAGCATGTCCTGGTCCACGTCCAGCACCGGATCCTTCACCCGCACGGTCAGGTTGTGCCGCCACAGGTCACCGTTGGACTGTCGCCAGCCCTGCACGGTGTAGGTGGTCGTCAGGGCCTTGGCGCGGCGTGTCGACCGTTCCCAGTCAGCCCGCTGCTGGGCCTGCTCCGGGGTAAGCTGCGCGCTTGCGCTGATCACCGTGACACGCTTGCGATCCGGGTTGGTCTCACTGGATACCCCGGATACTTCGCTCACCGCACTGCCGCTTTTCTGGTCGCTGCCCTTGTGCTGGCCGATCACCCGGTACTCGGAGAACACCTTGCTGTAGTCCCTCGCCGTATTGGCCGAAAGAATGTTCTTGCCCAGCTCCAGCACATCAGTGGCCCGCCCGGCGCTGCCGGGCTTGGCGAGTACCAGGTTGCCGGCCGCATCATCGGTGGAGAACACCCGATACAAGGTCAGCAGCCGATCGATGGACTTGAACACCGTCTCGCCCGGCACGATGCTGTGGGTTTGCAGCTTGGTGGTTTCCGGGATCTCGCTGTGCACGTTGACCTTGTAGGGCTTGGCCAGCGCCTCGACGATCTTCAGCAGGCTCTGTTCACGCCATTGGCCCGGCTGGTTGACGGCCGCGCAATCCACCAGGTCCTGGGTCAGCGAACTGCCCTCGACGGTCAGGCTGATCTGATTGCCGTCATAGCTGATGGGCGCCTTGTACACGTAGCCGGTCAGGACCTGGTCGCAGCCGATCAAGACCGAACAACGGGCGCCGGCCTTGATCGGCACGGCCAGGGTCTGCCCCGGCCATTTCCAGGTGATACCGAGCTTGAAGGTGCGGAACTGACGCTCGAGATCAGCACTGATCTCGATGGTCTTCCAGCCTTCATAACTCAGGCCGTCGACCAACAGGACGACGGCATTGTCGATGTCGTTCATGGCTTACTCCTGGGAGATCTGCAACGGCACCGGCGGTATGAAACCGGGGTGCGAAATCCGGTTGCGCTGCACCACCTCACCCACTCGCGTGGCATCGCCAAGTTTCTGGTAAGACACGACCAGGGCCGGCTGGGTGCTCTTGGGAGTCAGGTCAACCAGACGCACCCCGTTGGACGCCACCGCATTGAGATGCTGCGTTAGCGCCTGGCGTACCGTACTGAGCGCCTGGTACTGCACCGCGTCGGCCTTGAGCGCCGCCTGCCAGATCACATCGTTGAGGCTGTCACGTAGCGCCAGCACATCGTCGACTACTGGCACATCGACGCGTTGCACCGGCTGCTGGGCTTGCTGGGCCAGTGATGGTGTGGTCGTCAGTTTCACCGCCGGCTTCGCCACCGGTATCATTGACACGAGCTGGGAGATCTGGACCAGCAAGGCATCCTGGATCAGATTCACCGTGGCCTGTGAGGCCGCGGCGGAGTCCTTGCCAATGGTCAGTTGCGACGTGTCGAGGGACTTGGCGTCCTCGACCTGTTTCGAGAGGTCGGCCAGCATTCCGTGATAGCCCTGGACGGCAAAGTCTTTCAAACCCCGAACTTCGCCCACAACGCTCTTGACTTCGCCGACCAATCCCTTGAATTCGCCCAGCACGCCTTTAACCGCGGCACTTACTTGCTGGGGGAACTCCTTGATCGTGCGGACCAGGGCGTAGATGTTCGCGTACGTCTCGATCAGCGGCTGCAACTCCTGTTCGATCACGTGATACGCCAAGGTAATCCCCTTGCGCAGGTTTTCCAGGCCGACCCGCGCCTGGTTGATCTGCGACATCGCCCCATCGAAGCGTGCCACCGAAGAGTCGAGCAATTTGTCCGACGCCACCTGCAATTGCTCCTGGGTGTTGACGACGGCCTTGGGGTACTGCAGCGGTTCATCCGGATAGAACTTCAGGTTGAAGGTCACCAGCCCGCCTTCCTTGCGGGTCTGGGTCATGTCGCAGGCGCCGACCTTGACCTGCATCCGTCCCAGCCACGGGTGGACCAGTTCACCACTGCCCTCCTCCAGCGCCTTGAGCAGGCTGTCGCGCTGCTCAAGGCAATCGGCGCCGACGATGAACGCCGTCAGATCATGGATCTTCGCCTGCTGGCCGAGGCCTTCGAAAAACGCTTGGTCGCGCTGGGGGTATTCATGCAACTGGCCTTTCTGGCCGACCGGGGTTTTCGCCTGGTCGACCCAGAACGGCACGCCGCGAAACGACGCCGGCAACAAACGATCACGCCAGTTAGTCGCCATAGGCACCTCCAAGGGAAAGCGAGCGATAACCGACGCTAGGCGTCAGGTCCAGGCCCGGTTGATTGGTTTGCACTTGCTCGACGCGCAAGCCCGCTGGCGCGTCCTTGAAGCTCACGGTCAAGCCGCCTTCGAGTTGCGTGCGGTTGTTGGCGGCGGTTTGCTGGACCAGGGCGTTGGCGTTGCTGGTCAGGCCGGAGTCGCTACTGGTCGAAGGGTCCCCCCAGTTCCAGAAAGAAGCACCGCCGCCATTGGCCGCCTTGGCATTCGTGGCCTCTTGTTGCTGCGCCAGGCCATCGACCTTGCCGGTGACCTGGGTGACAAAGTTACCGAAACCGCCACTGAACAATTCCTTGATCGGCGCGATAAGGGTTTGCAACTTGCTCCACCAGCCAGCGAACCAGGTGACAATCGGGTCCCAGTTCTTGATGATCAGCCCCAGTGGCGACCAGTCGAACATCGTCTTGAAAAAATCCATGACCGGTGCCGCCAGGCTTTGCAACACCTCCCACAAGGCTGAAAAGACCTTGCTGATGGGCTCCCAGTTGGCGACGATCAGCCCGATGGGAGACCACTCGAACAATGTCTGGAAGAAGTCCTTGAGCAACTGCGCGGGGTCTTGCAGCGCTGCCCAGATCGTGTCGAAGTAGGCGCTGATAGCGCCCCAGTTATTGATGACCAGCCCCAGCGGCGACCAATCGAACAGCGTCTTGAGAAAGTCCACCACCGGTGCGCTCAGCGCTTTGATCTTGCTCCAGACCTCCTCGAAAAATGCGCTGATCGCCCCCCAGTTATTGATGATCAACCCCAGCGGCGACCAGTCGAACACAGCCTTGAGAAAGTCCACTACTGGCACAGCCAATGCCTTGAGCAATCGCCAGATCGAATCGAAGAGCCCCGTCAGCGGCACCCAGTTGTCCATGACCAGGCCCAGCGGCGTCCAGGAAAACAGCGCCTTGAAAAAGTCGAACACCGGAGCGGTTAGCGCCTTGATCGACTCCCAAAGACCGGCGAAAAACACGCTGATCGTCCCCCAACCCGCCGTAATCATCGGCATGGGCGACCAGTCGAGCACCACCCGCAACCCCGACATGAAGCTGGCCGCCATGCTTTTGATGTCGTCCCAAAGCCCGCGGAAAAAGCCTGAGATCGGTTTCCAGTAGGCAACAATCAGCGCCGCCGCAACGGCAATGCCCACCGCGATCAAACCGATCGGTGAAGAGAGCACACCGATCGCCGCCGCCACCCCGGTCACCGCACCTTGCAACACGGTGAACGCCACCGCCCCCGCCGCCAGGCCCTGGACCAGATTCGGATTGGCCGCCACGAATTCGGCGACGCGGCTCACCAGCGGCACCAACGCCGTCACCACGGAATTCACTACAGGCAACAACGCCTGGCCGAACTTCAGGGAAACCTTGTCGACCGCCTCACTCAAACTCGCCAGATTCTTCGCCGTGGCTCCTGAATCAGATCCCTCAGCCCCCTTGCGGGCCTCGGACAGCTTATTTTCTGCCTTGATCGCTGCCTGGACACCCTCGACAAACGGCGCCGCCAGGCCTTCGCCCTTGAACAGCGCCGAGACATCCAACTCGCCCAGGCCGCTGTCCTCCAGGCTCTTTTTGAAACGCTCAACCTTCGTGGTGACCTTTGCCATATCGTCGTCCATTTTCTGGACGCCGCTCACGACAATGCCCATGTTCACAAGGGTCTGGCTATTCGCCGTGAGTGTGTTATTTGTCGTAGCCATCACTGCACCTGCTGCATCGCATTGATCCGTTGCGCATGCTCCAGGGATTCCCGGAGCACATCCAAGGGCCTGGCCATCATCTGTTCGGGGTCAACCTTCCAGAACCAGGCCAGGTCATAGGCGACCGCGATCAGCTCGCCGATGGCTGCGATGCCGC
>JACXTT010004960.1_pt1 | contig 19523 bp, 14 predicted proteins | sample 9270951 | NCBI WGS metagenome assembly JACXTT01 (sample SAMN15532306, study PRJNA645909) | rock metagenome | isolation source: weathered quartz diorite | place: Puerto Rico | collected 2017-06-21 | reverse complement strand
GTCGTCCGCCGTCGACGAAGACAGCGCGGCGGCGAGCTTCGCCGGCCAGCATCTCACTGTGCTCAACGTCCATTCTGCGGCCGATGTTCCCGGTGCGGTCCGCGACGTCTGGTGGTCTGCGAACTCGGACTCGGCCATCACCTACCGCCAGCGGGTCGGCGTGTTGACGCGGCCCAGCGTCGGTGTCGTCGTCCAGACGCTCCTCAACCCCACCGTCGCCGGGGTCATGTTCACCGAGCACCCGGTCACTGGCGCCGACGAACGCCTGATCGAAGCGAGTTGGGGCTTCGGTGAAGCCGTGGTCGCGGGCCTCGTCGTCCCGGACCACTTCCGCCTCGACCGCGCCGGCCAGGTGCTGGAACGCAAGGTCGGGCGCAAGCGCATCGCGATCCGGTCGCTCCCGAGCGGGGGCACCTTCGAGCAGGAAGTTCCACCGACGCAGGTGAGCCAGCTCTGCCTCGACGATGCCCAGCTGGCGGCGTTGGGCGCGCTCGCCCTCCGGTGCGAGAAGGTCTACGGCCCGCGCCGCGACATCGAATGGGCGTTCCAGGATGGGACGCTCTACCTCCTTCAATGCCGCGCCGTCACTACCGGGAAGGCGCGCGGCGAGGCACCAGCGCCCGGCCCGCCCCCGCGCGACCCCGTCGCCGCTCTCCGGCGCGTCCAGCTCTTCGCCGACATGGACCGGAGACAGGCCGAACAGATCGCCCGGCTGCTCAAGGAGCGCTTCTTCGCGAAGGGCGAGACCGTCATCCTGGAGGGATCCGGGGGCGCCGCCTTCTTCCTCATCGACTCCGGGGAGGCCGCGGTCTCGAAAAAGGGCGTCCCGCAGGGCTCCCTCGGACCGGGCGACTATTTCGGCGAGATCGCACTGATCGACGGCGGCCCCCGCCTGGCTACGGTCACGGCTGCGACCGACCTGATCTGCTACGGGCTCACATTCTGGGAGTTCCGCCCGCTGATCGAAAGGAACGGCGCCATCGGATGGAAGCTCCTGCAGGCGCTGGCGAAGCGGCTGCGCGCCGCCGACCCGAGCCAGCTGCGGGCGAGCACGTAAGGCTCATCGGGTCTGAGAATCACTGCATCCGGCAGAGAACGCGCAGGGTTGAACCGAAAGCGGCGTGCGAGGCCGGGTTGCGCCAAGGTCACGGCGCCGCGCGAATGGCGACGCGCACCGCATGCCGCGCACGTTCTCGACGAGCGTGCCGGGGTCGTGCGCCTGCCAGTTGAGCTCTTCGGTCGCGCGCGGGCCGAAGATCGCGTCCGGATCGGCGACGCCGTCGAGGGCGACGTCGTGTACTGGATGATTGAGGTCGACACCGAGATCGCCTCGGGGTCACCGTCGATCACGCACCCGCCCGAGAAGGCCGCGGCCGACGTGAAGACCTCGGGATGCCGTGCGCCATAGCTGAGGGAGCCGAAGCCGCCCTGTGAGAGGCCGGCGATCGCACGACCGCGCTGCGCGGCGATTGTCCGGAGGTTGTCGTCGATCCACGGGATGAGCGCCGCGACGTGGTACGTCTCCCACATCGGCTGGCCGCCGGCGCCGCCGTTGAACCAGTCGGTGGACCACCCGCCGCCGTCCCCATCGAAGCCCGCATCGGGCATCACGACTGCCCAGAGAAGCAGGAGTTCGCTGTTCGTCGAGTCGGCTCCTCTGGTACGCTGTGGCCAGCTATTCCCGTAGAGAACCCGTAGAGTCACTACCCGGTGCCATAGGCGGGGACCGTAATTGGGACCAACGTCAGTGGTTCGGCAGGTCGAGAGCGACCGCGTCATGGAGGTCGGCCGCATGCTGGACGAGCGAATGGCCAGGCTAGCGCAACTCGTAGCTGGTTGAGCAACGGCGTACCCGCATGTGTCGTTGATCGGCACCAGCGATCAACGGCACGCAGGAGGCGGTATCGATGGATGTTCGTGCGGTCTTTGGGCTCAGCGTCCTGATGAGTTTTCTTGCCTTCGGTGTGGTCACGACGCTCTACATTTGGCCCCGCCTTCGCGGCCTGGACCGCTGCGCTGCGTTGGTCGCCTTGGTGGTGCCCCATACGTTTCGGTTCGTTGGACTGAGTTTCTTGGTTCCTGGGGTTGTCTCTCCCTCGCTTCCGCCGGCCTTCGCTGCCCCGGCCGCCTATGGCGACTTGGTGGCAGCAGTGCTTGCCCTGGCCGCCACGCTCGCGCTTTCCAGGCGTGCGTCGTGGGCCATTGGGCTTGTGTGGCTGTTCAATCTGTGGGGCGCGGCCGATCTCCTATTCGCGGTCTACCAGGGCCAGGTGGGGGTGCGGATTGGCCCGGGGGCGCTCGGAGCCGCGTTCTTCATTCCGACGACGGTTGTTCCGCCCCTATTGGTCACGCACGGTCTGATCTTCTGGCTTCTTGTTCGAGGTAGGCAGTAGCGCGTCACATCAGGTTCTGGAACACGCCGAGAGCCCGACCGAACCCCTGAGGGGACGGGCACTTGAACGCCCGCCCGCGCGAAGGATCCTGAAACACCGCTATGCCGGCAGCGCGAGGGCTCGGATCGTCTCCTCTCGGGGACTGTTCATCTTGAGGTTCCGCGACGCGCTACTGAGCAGGCTTGGCGGGTGAGACGGACAGAGGATGAGACGCGTTCCCTTGGACCTCATCCTCGATCATGCGTCGTTTCGCCCCGAGGACATCAATCTCGACCGAGGCGCGCGCCATCGACGAACGGATCCTGGCGCACTGGAGCGGGGGCGATCATGCGGCGGTCGTGCATCTCCGTCAGGAGTATCGGCGGTGCCATCCCGAAGGCCTCTTCGGCCACAACCTGATGGCCGGGCGCTCGCGCAGCGCACGAGTGTCTGGATCGGCGGACGCGGTGTCCGGAGGGGACGACAGTCGGCGTCGGCAGCCGACGCCGAGCGACCGTCCACCGACCCGTCACGGTGTTCCCTCCGACGCCCTCGACGTGGCGCGCTTCGTGCTTCTCCCGCAGCGTATGTCGAACGGAACGAACAATCACGTCGACCACGTCGTCGTTCTCATGCTCGAGAACCGATCCTTCGATCACCTCTTCGGCTTCCTCGAGGTCCCCGCGGGGCAGAAGATCGACAACCTCCGCGGGGTGCATCCGGTGCCGTCGAACCGGCTCGATCCCTCCAAGCCGGCGTCGAGCTCGAACGCGGACATTCCCGCGACCTCGCCTGCGCCGTTCGCGGTCCACGACACGGAAGGTCCGCCGCACGACTTCGCCTCCGTCAACGTCCAGCTGTGCAACGACCGGACGGGGCCGACGGCCCAGCATCCCGCGACGAACGACGGCTTCGTCCGCGTGTACAAGGACGATCTGCTCAAGCGGACGCACGTCGTCGACACGCCGACCGTCGGCGAGGTCATGGCGAGCTTCGATCCGAGCCAGCTGCCGGCGCTCAACGAGCTGGCACGGAGCTTCTGCCTGTGTGACCGGTGGTTCTGCGACGTCCCGAGCTCGACGATGTGCAACCGCATGTTCATCCACGCGGCCACGTCGGAAGGCTACGTCCACAACGCGTTCAAGCGGCCGTACAGCTCGAAGACCGTGTACGAGCTGTTCGAGGAGAAGGGGCTCATGTGGGCCGCCTATTTCCACGACCTGAACGAGCTGACGCAGTTCCCGAAGCTCAGCCCGACCCCCGAGCACTTCCGCCGCTTCGAGGATCGCTTCTCGTCGGACATCCAGGCCGGCCAGCTCCCGACCTACAGCTTCATCTTCCCGCGCTTCCTCAACACGCAGGGCAAGGCCGCCAACTCCCAGCACGCGCCGCAGGACATCCGGCACGGCGAGAACCTGATCGCCGACGTCTACGACGCGCTGGTCGCGAATCCCGCCGTCTGGAACCGCACGGTGCTGGTCGTGACCTACGACGAGCACGGCGGATTCTACGATCACGTCGTGCCCGGCGCCGCCCCGAACCCCGACGGCATGACGTCGCCGAACCCGGACGACCCGAACCACGCCCCGCACTTCGCGTTCGATCGACTGGGACTGCGCGTGCCGACGATCATCGCGTCCCCGTGGATTCAGCGCGGCACGATCGAGCATCGTGATCTCCGCCATACCTCGGTCATCAAGACCGTCAGGGAGCTGTTCGACCTGGGCGGCCCGCTCAACCTTCGCGACGACGGCGCGACCTCGTTCGCCGACCTCTTCAGCGTGCTCGACGCGCCCCGACCCGCCTCCGACATGCCGGCGAAGCTGCCGCGGCCGTCCGGTGCCCCGGGATCGCATTCCATCGTCGCCGGCGCTCCCGTGCCGCTTGCCGACGAGCCACTCGATCCGTTGACGGCGGAGTGGGTCGCTGGGTTCGCAGCGCTGACGCACTCGCATGCCCACGCGGCCCTTGCCGCGGCTGCGGCGCCGGCGACCCACGGCCAGGCGGCGGCGTTCGTCGAGCAGCGGCTGAAGGCCATGGGGAAATGATCGGCCCCCTCGGGAGGAGCGTAACATGTCGACGACGCCGAGCGCGACGAGCACGGGCAGTCCGCAGGGTCCGGTCGGCGGCCGCCCGACGATCCAACAGCTGCTCGCCGTCCCACCGGAGCAGCACGACCTCGCTTGGCTGCGCCAGGCACTCCAGTGGGCGATCGAGCTCGAGCTCACCACGATTCCGCCGTACCTGTGCGCGATGTGGTCGATCGCGAGCGCTGCGGGACCGGTCTACGACCGGCTCTACGCGATCGTGCTCGACGAGATGTTCCACCTGGGTCTCGCGTGCAACATGCTGACGACGGTGGGCGGGGCGCCGCGGATCGCGTTCGTCGACACAGCGCCGAAGTTTCCCTGCGCGCTGCCGGGTCACGTGCGCCCGGGCCTCGTCGTCGGGCTGCAGAAGCTTTCGAAGGACGCGGTGCTCAAGACGTTCATGGAGGTCGAGCACCCGGATTGGCAGCCGCTCGCGCTGGTCGCCGGCGAAGCGTTCGCGACCATCGGCGCGCTCTACGAAGCCGTCGAAGCGGCGTTCGACGCGCTTCCGCCCGGCACCATCACGGGCGCGAGACAAGTAGTGCGAGGCGCCAGGCTCTTCGCCATCGAGACCGCCGCCGACGCGAAGACCGCCATCGATCGCATCCGCGCCCAGGGCGAAGGCACCCGAGACGTGCCCGATCCCCAGGGTGTCATGGCGCACTACTACCGCTTCGCGGAGATCTGGCACGGCCACGAGCTGGTCAAGGTCGGGCCGAAGAGCTGGACGTTCGCCGGCCCCGCCGTCCCGTTCCCCGACGACGCGGACATCCTTCCGATGACGCCGGCGCCGGCCGGAGGCTCCCCTGAATCGCGTGACTTCGATCTCCTCTACTCGGACCTCCTCCGCACGCTGCAGAGCGCGTGGGGCTCCGGCGGCGGCCTCGGTGGAGCAGTCGACAAGATGCTGCCGCTCACCGACTCGGCACGCGCCCTCATGAAACACTCGCTCGGGCCGAGCTTCGCGTTCCTTGCCTGACGGAGGTCACTATGAAGCCAGCATTCGCACGTATCCTCATCATCTTCCTCGAGAATCAGCCGGAGCCGACCGTCCCGTCCGGCTCGTACCTCGAGAGCCTCAAGAAGAAGGGAGTCTTCCTGTCGACGTACTTCGGCGTCCGGCACCCCTCGGAGCCGAACTACGTCGCTGCCATCTCGGGCTCGACGTGGGGGATCCACGACGACGCCGACTACAACCTCGAGCAGACGACCATCGTCGACCTGCTCGAGAAGGGGAACATCTCGTGGAAGGCGTACATGCAGGGCCTTCCAGGGAACAAGCTCGCGACGAGGGCGGGCAAGTACGTTCGCAAGCACAACCCTTTCGTCTCGTTCACGACCATCACGAACTTCCCGAAGCTCCTCCCCAACGTGGTTGACGCCGACCAATTCGACAAGGATCTCGCGGCCGGCACGCTTCCGCAGTACTGCTGGTACACGCCCGATCTGGACAACGACGGACACGACACGGACATCGACTCCGCCGCGCAGTGGCTGGAGAGCTTCCTCGGGCCGCTACTGGAGAACAAGAAGTTCGCCTCCGAGACGCTCGTCGTCGTCACGTTCGACGAGCGCCATCCCGACAGCGACAACCACGTCTACGCGGTCGCGGTCGGCCCGGGGGCGAAGGCAGGGAGCGTCGACGGGACGCGCTACGATCACTACAGCATCCTGCGGACTGTCGAGGAGAACTGGTCGCTCGGGACGCTCGGCCGCAGCGACAAGAACGCCACGTGGTTCAGCTTCCTCTGGGGGCTCCCACCCACCGAGACCAAGCCGGAGGACCACAACTAGCCTACGGGCGGGAATGTCGGGTCGCGGGATCCCGCTCCCGTCGTCGAGGTGAAGAATGGCAGATTCATTTGCGACGGATGTGTCCCCCTTTGTTCAAGGCATCCGGTGCCTCCCTGTCGTGGCTGAGGGACCGCCGAAACGGCGCTTACTCTAGTTTTGAGGTGGCGTCGATTTCGGGGGGAACGTCACCATCAGGGGACGACGATGCTGAACAGCCCGTTCGTGACAGTCACCGACTCGGAGGTTCCGCTGACGGGATCCAAGGTCCCGGCGAACGTTCCCTGCACTCGGGTGCCGTCGAAGTTGGTGAACGTCACGGTCGGCCCGCCGTATGGCGCCTGCCACTGCTTCGCTGTCGGATGACGGGAGACCTTCATCTCCATGTAACCGATCGTGCAGGTCTGTCCGGGAGCCGGAGCGGCGAGTGTGCTGCCGGTCAATGGGCCCGAGGCACATGTCACGACCAGCGACTTCACCACTTGCCCGAGATGACGTAGCTTGGTGCCTCCGGTGATCGAGATGCCACCCGCACCGGCTATGGCCCCCTGGATCTGCTGGTTCTTCAGTTTAAGCTTGTGGCCGTTCACGATCGCCGTGATCGTCTGCTTCGGTTTGGCCGCCGCGTCGACCGCGAAGCTCGCCACGAGCGCCGTGATGACGGCTGGCGCCACGATCCATCTGTTCGTTCTCATCGTCGTCTCCCCCAGGGTGCCGTGCACGAAGCAAATCGCGAAGTACACGAGACGTCGACGCGATGCCAACGGGCGACGAGCGAGCGCAGACGCGGGCTTGCCAAGGTCTCGACCCATTGGGCCACGTCGCGATCCGTTTGCGGGCGGCGATCGACTCCGCGCCGATCCTCGTCCCGGCGTAGAATTCGGCCGGGGTCTTCTGGCCTAAGCTGCTGTGTGGTCGCTGCTTGTTGAAGTCCTCGCGGTAGAGCCCGAGAACGACACGCCTCCGATCCAGCGCCGGCGGCCGAGTCAGTGGCCGTGCGTGGCCCCAACGCGCGCGAGACCCCGGGGGCTTGCCGAAAATCCGGTTCGGGAGACTGTATCGGCCAACCCCGACAGAGGAGAAACGTCGATGGCAGGCAAGACAGACTTCACTCCCGAGGAATGGGTCCAGATCCTGAAGGCACCCGGTTGGGCGAGCATCGTCGTGGTTGCCGCCAGCCCAAGCGGGCCGTTCGGCGTCGTCAAGGAGATGTTCGCTGCCGGCAAGGTGCTGGCCGAGGCGATGGTGAACCCCGGGGCAAACGCGCTCGTCGACGCGTTGGTCGTCGACCTCACCTCCAGCGACGGCCGCAAGCAAGCGCAACCGCGCGAGATCGTCGGCAAATCGCCACAGGAGGTGCGGACCCTGGCGCTCGATGCGCTCAAGCAGGTGGCCGCGCTGGTCGACCGGAAGGCGAGCGGCGATGCCGATGGCTTCAAGCGCTGGATCGCCGGCCTCAGCACGAAAGTGGCGGAGGCAGCGAAGGAAGGCGGCTTCCTCGGCTTCGGCGGCACCGCGGTGAGCGACGCCGAGCAGGCTGCCCTGAAGGACATCTCGGCGACGCTGGGCATCGCGTAGGCTGCGGAGCGAAGGGAGGCGAAGTCGGGGGAGGCAATTTCAAGCGGAAGCGGAGCAACGAAGTAGCGCCCCGGAGCTATCGCATAAAGAGACTGGAGGGTACATCATGCGGAGTCGAAGGACGACGGCGGTCGCGGTCGGAGTGCTTGCTCTTGGCGTCCTGGTTGCTTCGGACACGGCGCAGGCTCAAACACCCAGCAAGACCGAGGAGGTGTTGCCGCGTCCCGAGCCACCCTTCAAGGGGAAGATCGGCCGCACGGTCAAGGAATCCACACCCGATTTTCCAAAAGAAGTGCAAGCGCCGGCGGGTGCACCCAACGTTCTTCTGATCCTCACCGATGACGTAGGTTTTGGCGCGTCGGCTCCGTTCGGCGGTCCGATCCAGACGCCGAATTTCGATCGTATTGCCAACGCCGGCCTCCGGTACACCGCCTTCCACACCACGGCCCTCTGCTCCCCAACTCGCGCCGCGCTGATCACAGGCCGCAACCACCACAGCGTCGCCAGCGGTTCGATCACTGAGTTCGCCACCGGCTATCCGGGCTACAACTCACTTGTTCCCAAGAGCGCCGGCACGGTTGCCCAGGTTCTGCGGGACTACGGATACAACACCTCCTGGTTCGGCAAGATGCACAACGTGCCCGACTGGATGTCGAGCCAGGCCGGCCCCTTCGACCTGTGGCCGACCGGACTCGGCTTCGAATACTTCTACGGGTTCATCGGCGGGGATTCCGATCAGTGGCACCCGGCCCTCTACGAGACCACCAAGCCGATCGAGCCCTACCTCGGCAATCCGAATTACATCCTCAACAATGACCTCGCGGACAAGGCCATCGACTGGTTGCGCATGCAGCATGCGCTCGCCCCGAACAAGCCGTGGTTGCTCTACTACGCAACGGGCACGGACCATGCTCCGCACCACGTGCCAAAAGAGTGGATCGAGAAGTACAAAGGCCAGTTCGACCAGGGGTGGGACAAGGTCCGGGAGGAGACCCTCGCTCGTCAGATCAAGATGGGCGTCGTCCCGCCCAGCACCCAGTTGACCAAACGTCCCGACCAGATCCCGGCGTGGGATTCACTGTCGGCGGATCAGAAGCGTCTGTACGCGCGGATGATGGAAGTTTACGCCGGTGCCCTCGCACACGCCGACCACGAGATCGGACGGCTGCTCGATGCGGTGCAGGAGGCCGGTCAGCTCGACAACACCATCGTGATCTACATCATGGGGGACAACGGGGCGAGCGCCGAGGGAACGCTCCAGGGAACCACCAACGAGGTGGCGACCGCGGCGAATGGCGTCTCGGAGAGCTTGCCATTCCTCCTTTCGATGATCGACCAGCTCGGCGGCCCGACGACCTACAACCATTACCCGGTCGGGTGGGCGCACGCGATGGACGCGCCGATGCAGTGGACGAAGCAGGTTGCTTCCCACTTCGGCGGGACCCGGAACGGGGTCGCCATCGCCTGGAAAGCACGGATCAAGGACAAGGGCGGCATCCGGCCTCAGTTCTGCCACGTGATCGACATCGTTCCCACCATCTACGAAGCGATCGGGATCAAGCCACCCACGGTGCTCGACGGGGTGAAGCAGAAGCCGATAGAGGGAACCAGTCTGGTCTACAGCTTCAGCAATGCCTCGGCCCCGACACGCCATTCAACGCAGTACTTCGAGATGTTCGGGAACCGGGCGATCTACAAGAATGGCTGGATGGCATCGACGACACCGCTTCGTCTGCCCTGGGTGACGTCGGGCTCCGAGCCCGCTCTCGATGACTTCAAGTGGGAACTCTACAACATCAACGAAGATTTTAGCCAGGCGAAGGATCTCGCCGCGACGAACCCCGACAAGCTCAAGGAGCTGCGGAACGCGTTCGACGTCGAGGCAAAGAGGTACAACGTGTATCCGCTCGATTCGACCTTTGCCGAGCGCGCGGATCCCGCGATCCGGCCCAGTCTGACTCGAGGGCGCACCGAGTTCACCTATTACTCGGGAATGGTGCGCATCCCCGAGGGCTCGGCGCCGAACTTCAAGAACAAGTCCTTTGCGATCGGGGCCGAGATTTCGGTGCCGGCAGGCGGCGCGAACGGCGTGCTAGCGACACTGGGTGGTCGGTACGGCGGCTGGGCATTGCTGGTCCAGGACGGGAAGCCCGAATTTGCTTATGCGAAATCCAATCAGCCGGAGCACAAGTTCCGCATCATCTCCCCGGAGCCGATCGCGGCTGGCGACCATGCGGTCCGCTTCTCATTCAAGTACGACGGAGGCGGCATCGGGAAAGGCGGAGACGGCTCCCTGTTCATCGATGGGAAGCAGGTGGCACAGGGGCGAATCGCAGAGACCATCCCGGTGCGTTTCTCGCTCGATGAGACCTTCGACATGGGCCAGGACACCGGAACGCCTGTCATCGAGACCTACGTCGATAAGATGCCGTTCAATTTCACCGGCACCCTGAAGAAGGTCGTGGTGGTACTCGAACCCGAGAAGCTGACGGCAGAGGAGAGGCGACGACTCCAGGCGGAAGAGGCGAGGGCCGGAGCGGCCGTTCACTAGGCGGAGGATGGCGCGTGAAAGGACGGCAGCGGTCGACGACGATGAGATTGGGTAGGGCGGAATGTCCGCCGCCTCAATACTTAAGTGCGCGTCGTCTCGACGCTTCCGCGATTGACGAAATTGCCGCTGCTACCGGGGGCGCCGACGGCCCGAGAGAAAAGCCCCGACGACTCACGGCTTTTAGGGAGAGCGGGCGACCAGGGTCGAACCGGCAACGTCCAGCTTGGGGAGCTGATCGACGACGGGCCGGAAGACTATGATCCGTGGGGGTGATCGTAGGATCGGCCACGGGTTAGGATTGGTTTCCGGTTTCTATGAGCTTCACTGGATTTGATCGAGTTTCGCTGCTCAACCGGCACCACTACCGGCATCGAGGAGAGGGGCTCGCATCGGCTGAGCCCGGCTCGTCGCTGCAGGCTGTAGGCACGCCAAACCCCGGGAAGTGACCGAGCCGCGACTTATCGGACGGGCGGTTCGGTTGGTCCCCCCTTTCGCCCCGGCTTGCGGGTCGACGTAGAGCTGACATTCGGAGTCAGAGCGTGCGGCGGAACATTCTCGTCGCCAGTGCCATCGTCACAATCGAAAAGACCACCAGGAACCCGAGATCCCCGGTGATCGCACCGAATCCGGTGTCTTTGAGCAGGAGGCACTTGAGCGCGTGGACCGCGTACGTGAACGGGTCGATGGACGAGATCGCCTGCATCCAGGGGGGGAACCCTTGCCGCGGGTACACTGCACCGCTTGGGAAATACAGCATCGTATTCAGGAGTCCGAACATCGCGCGCGGCACGAGCGGATCGGTCACGCGGACCATCAGGAGGAACATGAAGCTGATGAGCGCGAAGGCGGTGATGAGGATCACCGCCATCACCTTGAGGAAGCGCCACGGCGCGAGCGGGTTGGGGATACCGGCGATGAACGATCCGGCGACCAGCAGGACCGCGCCGGCGAGGACCGCCTTGATCGTTCCAGAGAGATTGAAGCCGGCGATCAGCTCGAGCTTGGTGATCGGCGTCACCAGGTAGCCTTCATGCAGGCCACGCGCCTTGTCGTCGATGAAGATGATGCCGCCGCCGATCATCACCATCATGAATACCGACATCACGATCGACCCCGGAAGCAGGTACTGGATGTAGGGCACGTAGGGATACACCTCGACGACGTCGAGGGTGGGCTGACTCGCCAGGCGACGGCTGGTAGCTGCCGGTTGTCCGAGCGTGGCGATCAGGCCGTCCATCGATCCGGCGAGCGTTGCTGCCACGAACGTGTCGGTGTTGTCCTCAACCAGCGCCAGACGCGGCGCGGCCTGTTGCAGGTGCAGGCGCGAGAAGTTCGGCGGGATGATGAGTGCGCCGTTGATCACGCCGTCCCGGAGGGCCGCAAGCGCTTGCCCCTCGTCGCTATAGTCAATCGTCTCGAAGGTGCGCGCGCCGCCGGCAACGGCGTTGCAGAGCTCGCGTACCTTGACCGCGGAAAGACCGTGATCATGGTCCACCACGGCCACCCTCAAGTGCCTGACGATGCCGCCGAACGCGTAGCCGAGCACGACCAGCTGCACGATGGGAAAGAACAGTGACATCACGATGAGCGTCGGGCTGCGGCGGAACCGTCGCAGTTCTCGCTCGATGATGGCCCAGGTCCGATGCATCCCCGCTATCGTCGGACCATGAAGGGGCGATCCATCGGCGACGCGTCTTGAAGCGCATCGCGCAACGCATGGCCGGTATAGTGCACGAAGACGTCGTCGAGCGACGTGCTCTGCACCGACAGCGACACGAGGACGACGCCGGCGCGCGCTGCCGTTTCGACCAGGGCAGTCGTGGTCGCCGGACCATTGTCGGAGGCGATGCGGTAGAGGTCGTCGCGGCCGGTGACGCTCTCGACGTGCGGCAGCGCCGCCAGTGCGGCGGGCCAGTCGGGCGGCGCAGCGGCGAAGCTAACCTCGAGACTGTTCTTTCCCGGGATGGACGCCTTCAGCCGGATCGGCGAGTCGAGTGCCATCAGCTTCCCGTGGTCGACGATGGCAATGCGATCGCAGAGCTTGTCGGCCTCGTCCATGTAGTGCGTGGTGATGAGCACCGTGAGCTGACGCTCCTTCTGGACACGTTGGATCATGCCCCAGACCGCCACGCGCGACACCGGATCGAGACCGGTGGTGGGTTCGTCGAGAAAGAACACGCGCGGCTCGTGCACCAACCCGCGTGCGATCTCGACGCGTCGGCGCATGCCGCCCGACAGGTTTTTCACCTGTGCATCGGCCCATGGCGTCAGCTCGACCGCTTCCAGCAGCTCGCCGATGAGCCGGTCCCGTCTGGAACGCGGCACACCATAGAGCTTGGCGAAGATGAGCAGATTCTCGTACACGCTCAGCTCGAGGTCGCTCGTCATCGCCTGCGGGATGACGCCGATGGATTCCCGGACCCCGTTGGGTTGCGTAACGACGTCGAAGCCGTTGATCGTCGCCGTCCCCTCGGACGGGGCCAGGAGGGTGGTCAGCATGCGGATGAGCGTCGATTTCCCCGCGCCGTTCGGCCCGAGGAGCCCGAATATCTCGCCGGCGTCGACCGAGAAGCTGATGCCCTTGACGGCGGTGAAGTCGCCGAAGTGCTTGACGATGTCCCGCACGTCGATCGCCAACATCAGCGTACGAGCACCAGGGCGATGTAAGCGGTCATGCCGACCGCGAGCCGGCGGTCTTTGTTGTCGACGCGCAGCCGCACTTCGAAGGTCTTGATGTCGCGCTTGAAGCGGCTGACGTCGCGTTGCGTGGCGAACCCGGCATCGGCGCTCCGATAGAACACGGCGCCCTCGCGTTCCTCGCCGGACGGAAGCCGCACGGGAAAGGTATCGCCGATGCGGATGCGGTCGATGTAGGTTTCCTCGACGTCGACGCGGACCCACAGGTCGTCGGGGTCGATCAGGGTGAGCAGCGGTTGTCCGGGGCTCACGAACTCCCCGGCCCGAACGGCCATGACGTCGACGCTGGCATCGAGCGGGGCATGAATCTCGGTGTAGCGGAGGCGGACGTCGGCCTTGGCGCGCTGGGCGGCCGCCGCCGACTGCTGCTCCCGGCTGCTGCCGAGCGCTTCACGCCGCATCGCCGTCTGCTCCGCACTCGATCGCGCCAGCGCCAGCGCGGCGCGTGCCGCCTCCACCTGACGTTGCGCCGACTCGACGCGTGCCGCAGCGCCACCATACGTCGTGCGAGCCTGGTCGAGCTCCTGGGTCGAGACCACGCCGGTCGCGCGAAGCTCCCGGTGGCGATTGAACACCAGCCCCGCCTGTTCGGCGTCGTTCTGTGCCACCATCTGTAGCGCTTGGGCTGCAGCTAGGTTCGCTTCCGCCTGACGGATCTGCTCGGCCGCCTGCTCTTCCTGCAGCCGGAGCGCCGCCTCGCTCTCCTTCACCTGCGAGGCGAGCCCCTCGGCACTGTGCGCATAGTAGTCGCTGTCGGCGCGAAGCTCTTCGGGAGCGATCACCGCGAGCAGCTGTTGGCTCCGCACGACGTCTCCCTCGCGCACGAGCAGTCGGTCGATTTGTCCGGCCACCTGGGGACTCACGATCACCTCGTTGGTGGTCACGATCCCGGTCAGGGTCAGCGTGGTCGCACGCAGCTGCCAGACGTAGTAGCCGACGGCCGCTACCAGGACCCCCAGCGCCAGCGCGTTCAGCAACCTCCTTCGCGTCACAGTCGCTCGACCCCTCTGTGGGAAGGCGATCCCCGTCCCTGCATCGTTCGTCCTCGCAGCCCCTGGGTTTCCGCCCGAGCGGCCGGGCATCTTTGGGCGGGCGCCGGCTCTGGGTCAAACCGGGCGTGAATGCACATCAGGCGACCCGGTCGGCGTTGTCACCATTTTCGCTGCTCAACCGGCCCCGCTACCGGCACCGGATAGTCCCTGTCGTCCCCCGAGCGCGCCGCTCGACGAGCAGACGTGGCCGAGCGACTTCTCGCAGGAAGAGTGCAAGGCCAGGCTCGTCGCCGTGAACGACGACCCGGCCGTGTTCGGTGTCATCCTGCAGCGACCCTTCCCACTCACATCAACGGTCGCTCGTTGGCCTCGGTAATCCACCCGCTCAAGGACATCGAAGAGTTGAATCCCGCTTCGATCGGCGACATCGCCTACAACGACCTCGCCCTCGCCCCCTATACCGCGGCGGCGTCTGAACGGTCTGAACTGGTGGGATGGGGCTGCGGGGGAGGGTTGGCAGTGTCCGATATCCGGCGTTCTGGCAATCCGCGTTACTCCGGGCTATCCGCACGAGCGAGGAGACTGGGTTGGGCGCCGCTCGCAACACCTTCGTGCTTCACGACCTCGGAGGCCGCGGCTCCCCCCTGCTCATCTGTCACGCGACCGGGTTCTGTGGACAGGCCTACCTACCGCTCGCCGCCCGGCTCGCCCGACAACACCACGGCTTCGCCATCGACTTTCGAGGTCACGGCGACGCACCGCCTCCGGACGACGGTGATTTCGCCTGGACGAACATGGCGAGAGAGGTCGAGGCCGCAGCCAATACGATTGAACCACAGCGGTCCACCTCGTCGGCCACTCGATGGGCGGCGCCGCAGCACTGGTGGCTGCAGCGACCACCCGGACAAGATTCGCGTCCGCCTACCTTTTCGAACCGATCGTCGTGAGCGCTCCCATGCTGATCCCATCTGGACAGAACCCCATGGCGGACGGCGCCCGCCGACGAACCCAGGTGTTCGCATCGAAGCAGGCGGCGCTCGACAAGTTCAGGTCGAAGCCACCGCTCAACGAGCTCTCCGACGACTCGCTCGCCGCCTACGTCGAGTACGGCCTCGGCACACTGCCCGACGGTCGAGCGTTCCTGAAGTGCGGCGGCGAGAGCGAAGCGGCGACCTACGACGCGACGGGACAGATCTCGACGCTACTGATCGCCGAGGCGTCGCAGCCGACCGTGATCGCAACCGGCGACCCGGCCACCTCGATGCTCGCCGCCCTTGCGCCGGCGATCGTCGCCGCCCTGCCGAACGTCAAGCACCAGATATACGCAGAGCTCGGGCACTTCGGTCCCCTCCAGGCACCCGACCGAATCGCCCGGGACGTCCTCGAGCACATAGAGGCGACCACCACGTCTTCGCGCTCAACCTGACCGCTCGTCGCCTCGCCGCGCGTTGAGTTGTGGGCGTGCTAACCCTTCGAAAAGTGAAGTGGAGCCGATGGGGGTCGAACCCACGACCTCGAAGGCTAAGTTCAGCACCACGCCGAAACGCAACGAAGCCCTCTTGGGCGTCGACCCGCGCGGGAACCAGGTCGTGGTGCGCGAAGCCGATACCGGCGACGACGATCTCGTCGGCGACGAGCCCGACGGGCGACTCCGCGTCCGGTGCCTGCTGTCTTCCGGACCACGAGGGCGAGAGGGAGTGCGAGGAGATGTCGGCCGCCGACTGCACCAACGCCGGCGGGACGCCGAACGCGGCGGCCTCGTGTCTCCCGGACCCGTGCGCGACGACGCCGCCAGGCGAAGCGATCATTTGCTGCATCGCGGGCAGCGCGCAGGGCGCGTTCACCGAAGGAGACCCGGAGGTCGAGTGCGAGGACGTGAGCACGTCGGCCGAGTGTGCGAACGAAGGGGGCACCGTGGTGCAGGGAACGTCCTGCGACCCGAATCCGTGCGCACCGACACCGCCCGCGACGATCGTCGCGTGCTGCGTGCCGGATGGTAGCGAGACCGAGTGCGATGGTCTTGACCCCGCCCGATGGGCGCCGGACGGCGAGACCATCGGAATCGACATCGGCGCCGAGCAGCTTGAGGGCGCCCGCGCGCTCGCCCGCGACCTCGGCGTGCGCAACGTCACCTTCCGGCAGGGCAACATCTTCGAGCTGCCTTTCGAGGACGGAAGTTTCGACGTCGTGTTCTCGCAGACGGTCCTCTTCCACATTCCCGATCCGCTAAAGGCCCTGGCCGAGCTCAAGAGAGTACTCCGCCCCGGCGGGCTGATCGCGCTGCGCGACGCGATCAACGCCTCCATCATGGTCTGGCCCGAGGATCCCCTCATTCGGGAGATCGGTCGCATGGTGCGCCTGGGCGCGCAGCGTTCTGGAGGCAATCCCGACGTGGGCCGGGAGCTCGGAACGCTGCTCCATTCGACCGGCTTCACCGATGTGTCCTTCACGCTCAGCTTCGAACAGCCGGAGCGACCCGAGGAGCGCGCTGAATACTTTTCCGTCGTCGCGCGGCTGGCCGAGGGGACCCTGACCAGCCTCGCCGTCAGTGAGGGCTGGAGCACGGCGGAAAAACTGGCCCGGGGGGCTGCACGATGCCGGGAGCTTGCGAACATCCCAGGATCGATCTGGGCGCTGCCATTCGGGCAAGCCACCGGCCGCAAGCCTGGGTGAGCCATCGGACAGGTCGCAATTGTCGAGCCCGTGCCAATCGCGGCACGACGCCACGGCGGCGCCCTCCCAGAACCCGATCCACAACTATTGCCAATACCTCCTCGTTATCTTCGCACTTCTCTCCGACACACGACGCTGGATCTCCGCTCACGATGATCCGATCGGCGTGCCTCGGGAGCGGGATGTCCACGACGACGGCGACACTGCCGATCCGCTGGCTCGTGCGGTTCATCGCGGCTCCCACCGTGAGTCCTAGCCGTCCTGTGGCGAGCGTCGTCCCCGTTGGATTCATCGCGGCCACGAGCCGCGCCCGGGTCACCGTGCCGGTCGTCGAACACGCATGCCTAGCCGCGCTCGTGGTCTCGCACGCACGTCGGGGTGTCACGGTCGGTGTTGTAGCGGTCCAGGGCGTCGCGATCGCCGATCATCGAGCGACCCAGCGCCGCGGAACGCGGCACGCGATGGGGGAGCTTGCCGACGAACATCGCGAGCAGGCGGTCAGCGTCGGCCACGGTCGTCCCGATCGGCGTCGGATCCGAGCCGTTGGCGACGTCGAGCTTCCCCGCAATCAGCTGACGCGCCAGCAGCAAACTCGCGTCGGCGCCCGCGCGCCGCGCCCTCAATACCGCCAACAGCTCGCTCTGCGTGTACGTCTGACTGCCGAGAACGAGCGTCGCAACCGGCCACGTCGAAGGATGCTTCCTCCAGAAGCCCGGGCCCACAGGGCAGGTACCGCGCGGGATGGTCGTCGGCCGAATGGTGGTCGTCGTCGACGTACTGGTCGAGCTGGTGGACGTCGTCGTGGTCGATGTGCTGGTCGAGGGGGTTAACGTCGAGACCGCGGCGACCGCATCGAGGCGCCCGAAGCCGCTCGTTTCGTCGAAGCCAGGTGCGCCGATGTCGACGGCGCCCCGCGTGAGCGCCGCCTGTATCCCCGCGGGCGTCAGCGTCGGGTCCAGGTGAAGAAGCAGCGCCGCGACGCCCGCTGAGTGCGGCGCCGCCGCGGACGTGCCGAAGAACGCGCAGAAGGGCGGGCACGCCGGAAACCCGCCGGCGTTCGAGATCGCGACCCCGTCGAACCCGACGAGATCGGGCTTGGCGCGAACTTGGAGCGTGGGGAAATCGACGCGCGCGGGGCCGTGCGAGCTGAACGGCTCGACCTGGTCCAGGCCGGGATCGTTCACGTCGACGGCGCCAACGGCCACCACCGAAGACAACGCCGGATGTCCGAAGATGCTGCCGGCGGCAGAGCCGTGCTCCATCGCCGCCGCGCCCAGGCAGAAGAGCTCGAGGCGGCGCGGCTGCCCCGCGACCCGATCGACCAGGACGTTGGCGAGCTGGTCGGTGTTGGATTGGTTCACTACCTGGACGATCTCGATCGGGTCCTGTGCACCCTCCTGCGGGTTGATGCTCTCCGCGACGAGGCTCAGGTTGGCGTCGAAGAGGGCCAGGTCGTAGTCGTCCGCCGCGCCGCCGAACGGATCGTTCCACTGCAGGATGCAGGTGAGCGTTCCTTCCGCCGGCACGACGACCCCATTGAACCTGTCGCCTGCGCCGGCGGCCCAGTCGTGGATCTGGCCGTTCGACCCCGGAGCCGGGAAGAAGTCTTCCTCGACGTGCGCCTGCGCTTCGTTCCCCGCCGACGAATGATACGACACGCCGGCCGTCACTGCGGCGCTCACGGCGTCGGCCACGGGACCGTCCTCGAAGTATGGCTCGCCGAAGAAGCCCAGATCGTCGACGATCACGTCCGCCCCGGCGTCGACGAGGCACTGGACCGCGTCGACCATGTCGAGGCTGGTCGACGGCCCGCTGAAGAGGAGCCTCGCACCCGGCGCGACGTCGTGCACGATCTCGAGCAGCGCCGTCCCTTCGTCGCCGGCACCCCGCTGGCAGCGATTGTCGTTCGGGACGACCACGTCCGGGAGGTCGTGCGTCGCCTGCGCATCGGCGAGGCTGTTGATGCCGTCCGAGATGACGCCCACGACGACACCGGTGCCGTCGACGCCCCGGGCGGCGCGGAGCTCGTCGGCACGACTCGCCACGTCGCCCTCCGTCGTGATGCTGCCCGTGCGGGCGACCGCGCGGTCGACGCCGCGGATCGCCCGTACCCACGGGAACGCGGCCAGCGTGTCGAGCGCGCTCGGGTCGACCCACGCCTGCACGAGGCCGCGCGCCATGTGGATGCGCTCGATTCGCGCGCCCGCCTGCCGGAGCTTCGACAGCTCGTTCGCACCGAGCGGCGAGCAATCGAGGTACACGTGGAGACTGCCATCGGCCGCGAGCGGCGGCGGCGCGGCGACGAGTCCGCTGGCCGACGGCGCTGCGGTCCGCGGCGGCAGGAGCCAAGACTGGATCTTGGCGTTCGCTCCGCGTGCTGCCCGCAGGTCGCGAAGGGTGTCCAGCACGTGATCGAGCGGGCTCTGCGCCGATGATGTCGTCGCCGAGACCGTGACGCAGAGTAGAGCGATAGAGACGATGAGCTGACGTCGCATTGGAGTCCTCCGAATGTGTCCGCCGCGGGCAGACGCCGTCGGCGCGTGTTGCTTACGCCGCTCTACGCGTGAGCGGCGTCCCTGGATCCCAGGCGCCGTTTTTGAACGCACGACCGAAGACTTGCTGCCCGCTGTGGGCCGCCTTCTGCTCGAACGTCGGCCACGGGACCGGGACCTCGCCGGCTGTGACCCCGCCGACGACGACGTCGGAAAGCCGAGTCAAGGTTCGGGTGGATCGCGTCGGTGAGATGGTCGTTCCCCTGCGCCCCGTTTGCCGGGATTGG
>JACXTT010004959.1_pt1 | contig 19526 bp, 18 predicted proteins | sample 9270951 | NCBI WGS metagenome assembly JACXTT01 (sample SAMN15532306, study PRJNA645909) | rock metagenome | isolation source: weathered quartz diorite | place: Puerto Rico | collected 2017-06-21 | reverse complement strand
GCTTCCAAGAACACGGCGGCCAAGGGTTTACCCTTCCCGTTCAAACCCATCCCAGCCGCCGACAAGGCCAAATCAAGGGGCCTCGTCGTCATCGACGGTGCAGGCTTCACCGTCGGAATCAGAACCCCGCTACGCGACGGCCTCAACTACCCGGGGTACAGCGCGGTCAACCTCGAGCCGTTCCGCCGGTGGTCGCTCGCGCTCGACGCAGTGGGCATGCCGATCGAGTCGACGGGCGGTTACATGGGCCTCGAGCTCGCGGGCGGCTGCGATTCGCTCCAGGTCTGTGTTGCGGTCGATCTGGAGACGACCTTGCAGCCGATCGATTGGTCGGTCCTTACGGAGGGAACTGGTGCGGGAACCGGCCACTACGACCACGCGCACTTCTGGTCTGGTGTGCTCCGCGCCGGTGACCGCGAGGTGCGCGCCCAGGGGCTCGGTATCCGTGACCACTCGTGGGGCCCTCGGAACCTCGCCGGAATGGAGCACGGGGTCTTCGTCGCGACGGTCGCCCCCGATCTATCGACGCACCGGACGGGTGTTTCCGCGATCCGAGATGGTCGCGAGATCGGGTTTGGCTTCTGCGCCACTTCGGCCGGAGTCGAGATGCACCGCCGGCCGCTCGCGCAGGCGATAGGCGGCTCATTCTTGGACGATCGCATCCCCGCGGTACTCGTCGAGAATGCCGGAGAATCTGTGGTCGCCACGACCGACATCGAAATTCTGATGCCGCTGCTCCGCGACAATTACCTATCGCGCAACTTGATAGGTACGACCCAACCGGGACGGGGCTTCTCGTTCTTCGAGGTCGGGCGCGGCATCGACGACCTGACGGTGAACGAAATCCTTCGGGAGGGGTCTGCCAGGTCTTAGGCGGCGGAATGTCGTAGCCGAGTGAGATCGATAGGTTCCCGTCATGAACGCCTTCACTGTGGCCGTCCACACCTGCGCGATATGGAAGGAACTTACTGATTGGCACAACCTGCTTCAGGGGGCCCTCGGATCTCTAGTCGGATCAGCGATCGGAGTTCTTGGTGCGTTCTGGGCGGCGGCGTCGACTATCAAGGGGCAACTTGAATCGGACCGTGCCCTTGCGCGTGACTCGGTCTCAAGCGGAGCAGCTCGAGCCGCACTGGGTCGGACCCTTGCTGTCGAGTCGGCGCTCCTCAAGATCGCATCGGCAACGCAGTTCAAGCCGACAGTCGTCCCAGATAGCTGGCCCGAACTCGCGGCGGCGAATATGGCCATGCTCGACGCTCGACAAGTGCTCGATGCCGAACTTCCGCCCTACCTAGTCGATGAGCTGAACGAACTCGACCGACGGACCTTCGCTCTCTTCGAGTACTTCGTTCTCGGTGAGTCGATTCCAGAGGACTGGGGCCGCGACGGAACCAATCGTGAATCGCTAGATCCAGTTGCCCGCGCCGCGATGTTCGGCCACGATGCTGCCGTTGCGGCGAAGTCCAAGCTGCGGGACTTTCTCGCTGACCCCGTGAGCGCACGTGCCGCCGCAGAGGCACCACCGAATCAGCGGCGCAGGCGTCGGGGCTCGAAAGACTCGCACTAGGGGTTCGCGGCGGAATGAGGAAAGGACATTTCGCTCCGATTTCCTAACGAATTCATGTGCGCGATCATCGGACGACCTGCAGACTCGCCGTCAAGATCCGACGAGAATAATGGAGAAGTCTAAGAGTTGTTCAGAGAACGCCAATTCGGAAGGGCTTCTGCCTTCATCGGCAGCGTCATATTGGTCGGCCTCGCGGCGTTGGTAGTCAGCGCGGTCTTTTCGGACGCCTCTGGATTCGGCGTGCTCGCAACCTTCGTCTCCACAGCAACCCTGGTTGTTTCAGTTCCGATTGCGGCACTGACCCTCCTCCGTGACGGGCAACATCGGCGGGTCGACCGCACGCTAGCGCTTCATGCAGAGCTCACCACGGGAGACGTCGGTGCTGCTCGCGTTCGCTTAGCGCGCCAACTGCGCGATCTGGGCAGGGCCGGAGTCCACGTGAATCGGCCCGGCTTGGTTGCTCAAGTCACGTGGGACGAACTTCTTACAGACCGGGTGAACAACTACCTCCTCGAGGTCGACCGCGCTCACAAACCGTATCGAGACGCCGGTGCAGTACTGAGAGTCTTCGAGCGAGCCGATGCCGCGAACCGCGCAGGAGCTTTGGACTCCGCTCTATTTCATCAACTCATCTGTCACCACGGCTATTGGTGGGCGATTGCTCTGCGCAAGCGCGAAGGCGAACCGTGGGCTTCACGCGATGCGCTGGATGGACTGCTTGCCTGGGGGGCCGAATACGAAACTCGCGCGAGTACGACCCCGACCTACGCGCGTGATTGGGGCAAGACTCGTCTGAGAGATTTCGGAGTCGAGCGCTAGCAACCTGCCCACTCGCGACGAGCTGGCGAACATTCCAGACCCTTGAGCATCGCCAAGTCATGCGTAGAAACTCGCGGCGGAATGACGCACTCATCGCGGAAGAAGAGTGCGCCTCGAAAGCTTCGTGACTAGAGCCAGGTCCTGCGACATCGAGCTGCTAAGTTCGCCGGGTGCAACGGGGCGAACTGTGGTGGGTGCAGTACGACGAGAAGCGACCGGTGGTTCTGCTCTCGTGCGATGCACGGCCTGAGATCCAAGTCGTGCAGATCGTCCCACCAGCCACGTCGGCCCAGAAACGTGACTTCCTGATTATGCCCGGTGACCAGGCGATCGATGCCGACGTCCGGCGCCGCAAAGTCGCCGAGGCAAGTCCGGTCCAGGCAGTCCTGATCGAGGTGTGGTTCGGCCGTTCGGAGGGGCTGGCAGAGGAAGGCGTTGTGCGGGTCGCACTTCCGCAGGAAGGGACGATGTTCTGCACCTGGGGTACGAGCCTCAGCGAGGAGTTTCTGACCGAGCGGATCGGCGCCTGTTCGCCGGAGAAGCTCCATGAACTCGACGTCGCCATGGAGTTGGCTGGCGCCTTAGGTTGACACCTGCATCACGCAAGACGCGATCGTCGCTGCCACGAGGCCGTTGGTCGACGCGTTCAACTCGGCAGATACGGACGCATCCACAAGGCGGCGGAATGACGCATCCAACCATCGTTCGCCTTGGCGAACTGGCGACCTTACCTATCTCGGGATGTCGCCGTCACGGTCCTCCACGGTGGGTCAGGCCCGAGCCCTCAGGGAGCGGCGGCAGAGCTTCAGGCTGCGAGTTGTCCGGCTGCCTGAAGGGTTGCATTTAACTCCTGAGCGATCCCCCGGGCCATCCGAGACGGATCAGCCGTCGGTGTGGGGGCGCCTACGACCTCTACCCAACACGCACCGTATTCGAGGGCGATGCCGGCGCCTGTGAAGTACTGATAGGGCGCGTACAACGCGTTGGTGATGAACAGCATGCTGGAATTGCTTGGCGGATCCAGAACCTTGCACAAATGTTCGATCGACTCGCGTGTGTCTGGGCGGCGCCCCCTCGAGGTTTGCGGAACCGTGACGACGCTCGGCTCCACTCCGAGTGCGTCAGCAGCGTCCGCAAGGACGCGCGCAAGGTTCGCAGACTCGTCGAGATCTCTCTCCCCAGTCGGAAGAGCACTGCACTCTTCCGCCGAAATGCGCCGCTGACTTCCAAGGCCGACCACGTGCTTGAGAAGGAGCCCATTCACTGCGAGGTCTGCTGCAAGTTGGCTCCGCACCCTGTTGGCTGTGACGCTTCCTCCAAGCACAACGGCGATGTCGTATTGGTTCCGAGTAGGGAGGGCGCTTCGTAAGAGTCCCGTTGCCGAAGCTGCGTCAACCAGAGCCTCTACCTCGGAACTACTGAACTGATGGGTGCGAGCTTGCCAGCGCTCGGAACCAGCCCGAAAGTCCCATGCAACCGCGGCCCAATTTGCGGCCGCAACGACACCTGACGACGTAACGCCTTGCTCAGCGGGTCCACCACCAGCAGCTATCGCTCGCCACAACTTTGGCTCCTCTAACCAATTTCGGGCGTGTTCTCTCAGCTCGCTGAAGCTCATCGTTGCGAGGACTGGATGATTTGGCACTTCGGCATTGTGTCTTGTCACATCGGAACGTTCGAACTTATACCTGCCGGCGTCTAGTTTCGTCGTCGCCTGGGGCCCGGTTCGGCCAACTTTGTGGCGACCTCAAAGGCGACGTTGCGGGCGCGGAACGCCACGCAGAGAGGCAGCGTCTGTTTGCGAGAGAAGTCGCAAAGGCCAACGCGCTTCGCCAAACATCATCGCTTCGAGTCGTTACCATCGCGGTGGCACCCAGTGAGCGGAGCGGCATGAACATCTTTGAGCGATGGTGGCAAGATCCCCAAGCTTCGTCGACCATCGTGATAGCCGTCGTTGCGGGCGCATTCGCGATCTACCAACTGCGAGCCGTGCCAGCGGATCGACGACGCCGAATCCTGGACGCGATGATCGCACGATTCGAAGAATCTGCAGGCGAGCGCGCCAGAGTTCTCAAGGGCACGCCGCCGCTTCTCGCATTGGCCTATGAAGCCCTCAGGGCCGAACTGGATGCCTCTTGGGTCATAGCGGCCCCTGGCTCTCAGATGCTGTCGAATGAAGAACTGCGCGGGACTCCGTCGGCCCAAACTCTGGTGCGCCTGCGGCGCGAACTCGCAGACTGGAGTACACCCGACCTTGGTGTCTCGTATTTCTCAGCCGCCGAAGTTTTCGAGTGTGAGACGAAGTTCCGTGCGCTGCTGTGGGCGGTTGAGACCATCCGCTCAAACGATCCGTCCAGTCCTGTTCAGGCAAGCAACGTCAGTTCGGTAAATGCACTGGTTTCGAAGCTCAATACCTTCTTGAGTGACTACGAGAGTGGCGTGTTCTCGGCACGCCAGATGCTCGGTTTATGGCACGTCAGCCTCGCACGGCTGTCCACGGCGTGCCTCCCATTCATTTGGGAGCGAAGCCTCCCACGCAAACTGATGGGCGTGGATGGCAACCCAGGAGGTGGCCGCTGGGGCCGAAGCGTTCTCCGGGCGGGCATCGCGGCTGAACACTACAACGATGTGGTGCGAATCCACCGAGTCTCTCCCATTGTTTGGGACCCAAAAGAGAACCGCCAGGGGTTGGCGCCGACAATCGTTCATCCACGGCTTACTCGCGAGATGTTGGGCGCCGAGGAGCTTGTGGTAGGTGTCCCAGGGGTACCCAAACTCCTTCCATACTTGAGGCTATGGGTTCGAGATCGGTATTGGAGATTGGTCGGTGCGCTGACCCTGCGGCCGCGCTGGAGCTGGGTTACATTCGGTGGGCGTCGCCTCGCAAACCACATCTCGCGCGAGGGTGAGCTAGCGACCGTCTTGCGTTACGCCGTGCACTGCGGGGAAACGAGGGCGATCGATCGGTTCTCTTTGGATCTAACTTGGACGTTGGAGGGACTGAAGCGTGAGGTCGTCGCTGTCAGGACCTCTCAGCCAGCATCTAGGCCAACCAATCGCAAACTGCGGTGGCTGTATTTGACACAGCCGGCCCGGCAAGATGATTAGCCAGGAGTTGGCGCCGGGCCTCGCCCTCCTTGAACGAAGTCGCGCAGGCATTCCTCTAAGCGAGGCAGAGGCCGTCGCGATTTGCAGCCTCGATTTTGTTGGCTTCACATACGGAATCTCGCGGGAGCTGCGACCCGGGGAGATCGACTGCTCGACATTGATCAGCCAGGCCTACTGGCTTGGCGCAGGCATCAGACTGCCATTTCGCGCAGATGACCAACTGCGCAGCCCAATGGCGGAGAGTGTGAACGCGGCCGATCTGCTACCTGGTGACCTGGTGTTCGCGTATCCCTCGGCTAGCGAGTCTTTCAATGGTCGACACAACCACGTGGCGATGGCTCTAGGAAAGGACGGCTGGGGCGAGGACTGGGTAATCGAGTCAAGCGATCCAGACGGGGCGCACTACGCGAGGCTCGCTCATGCTCGATTGGGTGGTGGCTTTCGCCGAATCTCGAACCACACTGCTCCGGGGCTCGGAACGGGCGAATGGATTGATCTCGCGCGACGGGTCCCGAAGCTCTGTCGACTCGGAGCCCGACTTACATCAGGCACGTCAACCCACCACCGGCGCCACATGGGCACCGATATCGTCCTTGATGCCCCCACGTCGATTGCTGCTCCCGTTTCTGGGCGGGTGTCCCGCCTGGTGTACACGCAAGGCTCAGAGGTTGCGGCCATCGAGGTCTTGGCCGCTGACCGGAATTCAGTACACGTCCTAGGGCCCTTCGGCCGAACTGAATGCAGCCTCGGGGAGGACGTTGTTCGAGGTCAGGTCCTAGGGCGGACTTCCTCTGTACCTGTAGCGGGCTGCAACGTCACTCAGTTGACACGGCGCCGGCACCGAGTGCACTGGGAGGTCTGGGCCACCGAGCGAAGCCGAGCGACCTACGAGCCGCTCCTGCCGTTTGAGCAGAGAATGACTGCCGTCGGTCCGACCAGTCCACCCATGCTCGCGCAGAACCCCGTGTATCTGATGAGGCTTGGCGCTGTGGGCAGCCCCACCGCTGGTCCCGTGATTCCGCATGTTTGAACCGATGCCGCCTCGAGTTGGGCAAGGTTTCAGTACTAGCTCCGACTTGATCCTGATTAGAGGTCTGCCGGGAAGCGGCAAGAGCACCCTCGCGTCAGCGATCTCGCACTACCTCGAACCAAGATGCGTAGAGATCCTTGACCCAGACCTTGTGGACAGAGGTTCCAAGGACTTCGTGCGGTTCGGCCGCCTCTGCGCTGCATCCGGCGTTCCGAATCAAATCCACGTCTACCGATATTTGTTGATGCGAACTGGCGAATCGATCCGCGCTGGGCGCACAGTTATCTGGTCCCAGGCGTTTACCAATAGGACCGTATTTGCATCACTGCTGTCTTCAGTGCGTGCATTCCCAGCCCAACCATCTAATCTGCTCGCTCTAGAAATGCGGATTGATCCACAACTCGCGTACGGTCGAGTGATACAACGCCAAGAGACTGGCGGCAATTTCGTGCCGAGGGAACGATTCGACCAGTTGACCAAGCACTACGAAAGTTTTGCGGATCTCGACGTTTGCACCTTGCCGTTGAGAGGAGAATGTCAACCCGCGGAAAACGCACTCCGATCGATCGCAATTTTGCGGAGCGGTGCGGCGCGGGCTACGTATGCCCTCGGGGCGAAATGACGCGCTACCGCTCACCCGGCTACTGCTCGGTCGAGCGGTAGCGTACGAATGTGGACATCGAATGGGCTCGGGCCAAGTTGTCGAAGTACTTGGAGCTCGATCGCGCGTGTCACGACGCAGTCCCGGCGGGCGACTACTGGAACGAGCGAGCCTCTGCGCTTAACGATGAGGCCACCGAACTGATCCCAACGGTCACAAAGATTCTTGAGGCAGTTGGGGCGCCACCCAGCGAGCCATTGATGCCGCCGTCTTACTCGTCATCGTCGACCACACAGCTCGTGCGACAAGGGCTTGGCATTCTTCGCGACCGAGAGGAGTGGGTGGTGCGGCTTGCCCCAGACGAACCTCTCGCTCCGTCTCTCGTTGCCGATGGCTTTCATCCATGGGTCTGGAAAGCGGCAAGTTCCTTTTGGGAAGCCGGCAAGAAAGCGACAGCGGTCGAACAAGCTGCCAAGTCCTTGACGGCGCACATTCAGCAGAAGTCGGGATCAAAGCTCGTGGATCGGGAACTAGCAACCGACGTCTTCTCTCCAAAGCCTCACAAAGCGAATGCTCGCCTGTGGCTGCCCGGGGACCGCGAGACAGACACCTGGAGGTCGCGACAAGATGGCGTGCACCATCTGGCAATCGGCGCCTATGCCGGCATTCGAAATGTAGTGGCTCACGCAGTCGAAACCGGGTGGTCAGAAACCGAAGCGCTCGAGTATCTCGCAGTCCTATCGACGGTCGCCCGATGGACCGATGAGACCACTCTGGTACTGGCGACAGACTGAGCCTCACGCGGAGAAATGACGCTTGTTCGGCCGAGGTGTGCCTAGTTCGCTCAACGACTTCACGCGATACGACACGGCTGGTGCCAACTGCATTCCGTTCCGATCGAGACGTCGGCCTGAGGTTCGTGGTTTGCTCCACCTGGGCGCATCCGCGACCGTTCGCTCGTCTTAGGAAGGCATCGTCGTGCACATCCGTGAGGTGCTGGTCCGCTGGTACAAGTCATTCAACTACGACTACGAACTGAAGTTCGCTCCGAAGGCGACGAAAAAGGACTGGCAGGTCACGAGCGATGGATGGTTGCCGCACGTATCGGTTGATCTAGAACGAGACATCACGGCGGTTGTTGGGGCAAACGAATCAGGCAAGTCCCACCTTCTCGATGCGATCCACATTGTGCTCTCGGGCGAGAATCACTTCCAACGCGACTTCTGCAGGTACTCGACGTTGTTTTCTGTGGAACAGGACAAGAGGCTGTATCCCGAAGTGGGCGCACTGTTTGCCGTAACAGACGTCGAGCGGACAACTCTTACCGGCCTTCAGATTCCCCTCTTCAAGAACGACGACCTCCTCATGCTTCGCCCAAAGGCAGGCGTCATTCAGGTCCTGGATGTCAACGAGAAGCGCGTACAACTCAACGAGGCTCAGGCTGACGCGCTGCAAGAGCTCCTTCCCAAGGCTCACAAGCTTCAGACTCAGGTCGATCTTCCTGACTCGGTATCGCTCGCGGCGCTAGCTGGCAAGGAGCCCGTTCTGCACGAGCGGAAGCAGCGGTTCGAGCTCTTACGCCTTCTCTCTGGGGTCGGGGGCCTCGAAGCCCTCAAGGAGCAAGCAACCGCCTTGTTTGCCCTCGTGGAGTCGGCGCGGAACACGTCCAAGGACGAGTCACTTCAAAAGCTCGCCGCCAGCCAGCAGGAACTTGGTCAAGACCTTCTAACCAAGATCGCCCGAATCGACCAGAGTTCTTTCGCCGACCTGATCGACGCGATAGCCGAGGAACGTGAAGGCCTCGTCAACGCATTGATTCAGAAGATGAACGAGTCCATCGCTCGGCACCTGAACATTTCGCGATGGTGGCGCCAGGACGAGGACTTCGCCTTACGTGTTTCACCCCGAGAGCACGAGCTGGTGTTCACGATTCGCGACCGAACCGGCGCCGACTACTCGTTCAGCGAGCGAAGCCGCGGCCTGACGTACTTCCTTTCGTACTTTGTACAGCTGTGGTCGCACGAGAGGCCGCCAGTACCCGAAGTGCTCCTGATGGATGAGCCTGACGCGTATTTGTCGGCCGTCGGCCAGCAAGATCTATTGCGGATCTTGGAGTACTACGCACATCCCGACAACTCGGAACGCTCGGACCAGGTCGTGTACGTCACTCACTCGCCGTTCCTTATCAACCGGAACGCTGGGCACCGAGTGCGGGTCGTCGACAAGGGAACGGGCGATGAAGGGACGCGTTTGGTCGCGGACGTGACTCGCAATCACTACGAGCCACTTCGAACCTCGCTCGGCGCTTTCGTTGCCGAGACGGCCTTCATCGGCGGAGACAACCTATTCGTTGAAGGAATCTCCGACCAGGTTCTACTTTCTGGCATGAACGCCCGCCTTCGGCTTGCCGGCGCGGCTCCGAGTGCCACTCTCGACTTGAACCATGTGACGCTTGTGCCAGGTGGCTCGAACATGCCGTACATGTTGTATCTCGCCCGAGGGCGAGATCAGTTCAAGCCCGCATGTGCGGTGTTGCTCGACAGTGATAGCGCCGGTCAAGAAGCCCGCCGTCAAATCCTCAAGGGCGGAGCTAAGGGTCGTCCGACCGTTTCTGATGACCTCATCATGATGCTTGGTGAATCTGTGCCAGGTGCAGTTGTGGCTCCCGGAGTGATCCTCGAGGAACCTGAAGACCTAGTCCCCTTGCCGCTGGCAGGAATCGCTGCGCGTCGTTACGCCGTTCATCTGCTCGGCTTGAACGAATCCGAGGCCGCAACATTGACCGACGAAGCAATCCTGGGTGGTGTTTCTGCGGATGCGCCGTCCCTGTGGGATGCCATCGAGAGCGCGTTCCGAAGCGCGTTTGACACCGGTATCGGCAAGGCCGGCTTCGCGAAGGAACTGATCGCTTACTTAGGCGAACACGCCAACGACGTGACTCCGCCTGAGGGCGTGGAGGTTCTGGATGCGAACTTTGCCGCCCTAATCGCGAGCTTGAGCGCCACCTTGGCCGTCGCCAGCGAGACGGAGACGGCTCGCCGCCGAGACCGACGAGTTGAGCAACTAATCGCCGAGTTCTTTGAGGCACATACCGATGGATGCATCCGAGACCAAGGTCTGGTTCTACTTCGCCGCGTCGAAGCCGCTGCTGACGATACCGAGGTCGGCGACATGATCCGGGCGGGGCTCGCGACCGTTCGGCGCGACCACGAACTCACCGAAGAGCCGTTGAAGCGAGTTGCGGATTTCCCACTGTTCCGTACCGAGCTCCAGCGCTTGCCGCTGTTGCCGCGGTTGAAGGACCAAGGGCGAATGGACGTCGCGGACATTGCAGGCGCAGAGGGACAGGCGGATGCTTTGATGCCGACAGGGACTCCTCCGATCGTGACCGTGGTCGCAGCAACAGACGCACTGAACGTCCCGGAATCCGTGGCAGCGGCAGACGAGCTTCCAGTGGAAGACATCAGCGAGCAAGAGGAAGAGAACGTTGTCGCTGCAGAGCGGCTTGGCGAACCGCTCGCACCGTAGACGGCAAGGTGACAACGCACATGCGTCACTCTGGGCGAACCGGGTTACCTGCGACAGTCGCGGCCCACGCATTCTCTGCGAGCGACGCCAACAACAGGACCACAGTTTGGTTGTGCACGCCCCACGCCGGCATTCGCTGACCGTAGAAGGCGCGCTCCAGCTGCGCGTTGAGGCTCTCGGTGTCCTGGCGCATCCCGTACAGGCGCTCGTGTTCAGTTGAAGTCGCAGGAACTATCCGCAGGTACTCGCAACGGTTGAACTTGTTGGCTTCGTCGGTTGCGATCGGGAGCAGGGGCTCCCACCAGGTGTGGGTGGAGTCGGTGCGCGGGCACGACATCGAGTACTTGGCGTAGAACTGGTGGGCCTCGCCGCCGTCCTTGTGGACGGTGACGTCGCGCTTGGTCTGGTGTCGGTGAAGCTCGACGAAGGTGCTGTTGCCGTCGACATCGATGATCTGCTCGAAGAGCGTCCCGGCCGAGGCCCAGACCTGGTGGCCGCCGCAAGCCTCTTCGCGCTTCGCCCTCCGCGGAGACCACGGGAGCGGCTGGGCGGCGTAACTACGTCTGCCGACGGTGATACCACCGCGCTTGGCGGCCTGGTGGCGCGGGGGAGTGATGACCCCGCAACCGGTGGCGCCCTGCACGTCTTTGAGGTGCTTGCCGCGCCAGGCGCCGTCGGCGGTGAAAGCCTGGATGCCGTCGGTCCTGGCGGCGAGATCGTTGGCTAGGTCGGCAAAGACCTGGCCTTCGCCGCCGGGCGTTCTGGACCGAAAGTGCTCGATCCCGAGGATCACTCGATGGTTGGCTCTCGGTGACCGGACCGACGCAATCGCAAACTTCGTGCCCCAGACGATCCCATCGACGCCGCCCTCGCCGTACCGCTCTCGCGCCGGGTCCTCGCGCACCGCGCGGAGCTCACCTGTTCGACGGTTCACGCGCTCGGTCTCCAAGGTTCGCACGGGGCTCGAGAAGACCTTGCCGTCGATGCCGACTACGTTCTCGCGCTTATAGGCGCCGACGCACCCGCGTGCAGGTCGGTCCAGGAGGCCGAGGTCGGCCGCTCGTTCGACAGCCAGCTCGCGCTGCAGCTTGAGCGCAGACTTAAGGACATCGGACGAAAGCCGGTGTCGCACGAAGTAGACCCAATGGTCACGGCGCGGTGCAATCGCAGGCACTCGGTCCTCCAGCTCAGGTCCGCTAACGGCGCCTGCGCGGTCTCGCACGATGCCCCACACGAGCGGATCCTCGAGAGCACGTGCAGTCGCTGAGGCAGACCCGAAGACCCGAATGCACGCGCCGAACACGACCAGGCACCAGTCCGGGAAGTGTCGCGGACGGCCGCCTTGGCGATGAACCGGCTGGTTCGCCTGCTCGATCAGCTCTGCGAGCCTGTAGATGTGAGGGTCGCCAGCGATCGCACGCAGTCGATCGAGCTGGGATCCGGCGGCCGCCTGGCGCTCGCGTTGGGTCTGGCGCGCCGATCGACGGACGTCATCCGGCAAGAGCGCGCACCGCCTCGCCGTAGTCGCACTGCCAACGTTCGCAGATGAAGCCCCGCGCCACATCCAGCGAGTCCAGTCCCAAAAGCGCGGCCACGTCCTCGACGCGGTCGGTGAGCGCGTATCGCCGGTTGGCGGCGTATTCACGCAGCGACGCGGGCCGCACGCCGTTACGAACGACGCCGGCGTTCTTCATGGCACGGGACAGGCTCGAAGAGATTCCAGGGGCGATCGAGGTCTCGGGGTAGGTTTCGAACGGCCTTCGCAGCGCCAGCGCAGTCTCGGAGGGATCCCAGCCAGTTCGAGCGCGCCGAGACGATCTACGGCACGAGGCGACGCGGGCGACCAGCGTCGAGACCGCAAATGGCTCCAGGTCTGAGCGCCGGTCGCCGAGCCGGACGCGTGCGCCTCGCAGATCCAGGTCACCAACGACGGTGTGGGCGATTTCCAGGTGAGTTCCGCCGGCTAGCGCCAGTTCAACAGCTGCCGGTCGAACATGGTCGCGCGGACTCACTCGACCTGCAGCCCTGAGCCGAGAAATCTCGGCCGGAGTGAGCGGTACTGGTACCCGCGGCATGGCAGGGTGGACGACGCTCAGCGGGGCTGATGGGTCTTCGTGGACAAGACCGGCATCGCGGAGAGCGGCGAAGGCATCTCGGACGACCGTCAGTCGGAACCTCGACGTAGACCCAGCGGGCTGGAGTCCGCCGCCGCGCGGAGCGCGAACGAACGCAATGACCAGCTGGAGGTCAGCGTCCGCCGGGTTCGCGCAGCCGGTGGCGGCGGTGAAGCGAACGAAGGATGCGAAGACACGGCTGTAGCGGGCCGCGGTTCCCGGAGTCATCTCTGCGCGCTCGACTCTGCGATTCCAGTAGTCGTGCACGATGGACCACTCCGTCGCTGGCCAGGCCTCGATCGTCATGTCTACAACTGTAGACACAAATCATGACTTGGTCAACATTCATGTCGCGGGGCCATCTGTCGGCGGGTTCTCGTAGGGTCGGCACATGGGCCGCAAGGTGGACGTCGACGATCTCGTCGACGCACACGACGTGGCGGCGCTGCTTGGCCTCGGACACGCCAACTCTGTGCACACCTATCAGCGGCGCTACCCGGACATGCCGAAGCCTGTCTACGCTGCCGGCCCGCGACGCGCAAAGCTCTGGCTGCGTAGCGAGATCGAGGCCTGGAGCAAGCGTTCGTAGCGTGCGAACCACCAGTGCTCCAACGGGAGCGCTGTCGTTTCAGTTGGTGAGAACCTCGTTCACGCTGGGGATCTTGCTATCCCGGATCCGGTCGCCGAAGGTCTCAAGCCAGCTGAAACCGACCTTGACGGCGCGCTCGTCGCCGACGCGACGGGTGTGGCCGGCTTGTGCTCGATAGCCGCCCCAACGAGCTGCGGTGAAGCCGGAAAGTGTGCCGGCCTCCTCGAGCTCGAACGTCCAGGTGTTTCCGTCGGGTGCCTTCCAGACTGCGTTGTGGGCCCAATCGTCGTCGCCTAGGTCGATACCGCCAACACCGCCGCTGGTCATCGACACCGGGCCATCTGCATCGCAAACACCTGTGAAGTTGAAGCCCTCTCGCCCGATGCACAAGTGGCCCCACTCAATGGAGCCGTCCTCGAACTCGTTGGCGAAGGCTTCCCACCCGAGCTGGAGGTCTTTGAAGACCTTGAACTCCTTCCAGTCCATGCCGGCCGGCCAGTAGGAGTGGTCGTAGAAGACGAATCCCTCTACGTCTTGGCCGTCGACGTTGCCGGCAACCTTGTAGAGCTCGCTGATGTAGAGAATGGGCTCGTCGTTGTCCGGGGCATAGATCTGCACACCCGGGCCGACGAGTTCTCCGTCGAGCTTGAGGAGTCCCGCGTTCTCCTCCCAGTTGAACTTGCCCGGAGTGACGTGGAACTTGAACTCCCCGCCTGAATCGCCCACCTTCTCCATCATCGCTCCGTGAAGCAGGATCGAGTCCTCGGTGTACTCGCGCTTGACCTCGCCGCGCACGGTGCGAGCGGATTCAGGGTTGATCTGAACGGATTCGTCATCGCACTTCATGAGCCAGAGGCCGGCGGTCATCGGTCCGATGAACTTGCGCTCGAAGACGTGGAGGGTGCCGTCTGCCTCGCGCCAACCGCCGTACAGGTAGATGACCTGCTCGGTCAGGCCGAAGTGGGTGTTGGTCGGATGGTGGACGGCGATGGAGGAGTTGTACGGCGCGGTGAGTGCCCTGTGCTGGAAGTCGCCGATCTCGATGGTCATGGTTGCTCCTGAAACTCGCTAGACATGCTGTCTTGTGAGTAGACACTCTGTACTACGCTCCTTGGTGTGTCCACTACTTCTCGCGGAACAATGCGCGACCAGCAGAAGGCAGCGACGAGAGAGCTCTTGTTGGAGGCGGCCAAGGTCTGCACGGCGCGAACCGGCTACGGCGGCATGACCATCGAGCAGGTTGCCGCACAAGCCGGTGTCAGTCGGGCTACGTACTACCTGCACTTCTCCAGCAAGGGGGAATTGGCGCAGGCAGTGATCGACGATCTGAGAATCCGCTCCGCGACTCTGATTCCGAGTCACACGCTCGCGGAATTGGACCGACAGCAGATCGACGTGATCGTGCGCCGTTTGGTCGCCTTCTACCGGGAGGAGGTTGAGGGTCTCAAGTTGTGGTACGAAGCTGCGGCGATGGAGCCAGGCCTCGAGGGCGCCGCAGATGCGACGCGTTCGGTGTTCCGTCCCGCACTCGTTGGCGAGGTCAGGTGGGCGAGTCGCGCGGCGGCCCGAAAGGCGAACCTGGTCGTGACGATGATGGTCCTCCAGCTTGACCGGCTCTGCTTTGCGTGGCTCGTCGGGGGATGGCCGATGGAGGAGTCGGACGTGATCGCCGAGGTCGTTCTGGCCTGGGATGCGTATTACGTCCCGCGCCTTCGGGATCTGTCCAACTTCTGACTACAACATGAACGGACATGCTTGACAGTGACATCAATCCGTTAAATCATTTACCTATGAAGGCCTCACCCCTCCGAAGGCTTGGCATCGTCCTAGCGATGACGGTTCCGGTCGTACTGTTCGCCGCTGATGGGCCTTCGCACGCTGACGCCAGTTACACCTCGCACGCCGAAGGGCAGATCTTCCACGTCACGATCAGCAACGACAAGGGCTCCATTCCGACGCTGCCCGACATCGATGCGGGCGTCGGGACGGCGCAGGCGTCCTTTACGAGTTTCGGTGGAGGAGTGGCGCGTGCAGCCAGCCCTGATGCGGGGTCTGCTGCAAGCCTTCCGGCGCTCTTGGGCGCCGTCGTTCCAGGCTTGATCCCGACAAAGCAGCCGATCCCGTTTCCCTCGATCGCCACACCCGGCGACATCACGGCCCAGGCCGGCCAAGGTCCTCAGAAGGTCGGCACCGGGCCTTACGAGCTGGACGCCGCTGTCACCAGCACGTCTGCGAACGCGCGTACGTCGATCGGGGGCAGTCTCGATAGTGACAACGGGGCGGCCACTGCCATGAGCACTGCCAACATCACCGTGGGCGGAGATGGCAGCGTCACTTCCAGCGCAACGAGCACGGTGGACGGGGTCAAGATCAACGGCCTTCTCAAGATCGGCGAGGTCACGAGCCAAGCGCAGGTTGTTCGCGATCCGACGGGCGGCATCCACCGAAGCTCGAACGTCGACGTCAATCTCATCGAGGTTGCGGGTGTGAGCATCGGCTATCACAACGGTAGGTTCCAGACGCTGTTGGGCAATCTGCCGCTTCCGATCGACTTCACGCAGGTCACCAACCTGGTGTCGAAGGCAACGAAGGGCATGTTCACGTTGCGGGTTGCAGCTGCGCAGAACACGCCGAACGGTGTCGTTTCTGGCAGTCTGCAGCTGGTTGAGGTCGTACCGCCTCCGCCCAAGTGTGTGGCGATTCCCTTGCCAACTCCGATTGTCAGCGGCGTGACCTACTGCGGCACCACGACCGTCGTGTACGACTTCGGCAAAGCGATGGTGAGCACGGACTACACGGTGATCCCGCCGCCGACCGTGCCACCGATTGGTGGCGGGTCTACGTCACCTCCGACGGGCGGCGGGAGTTCGTACTCTCCACCTCCGGCTGCCGTCGGGCTTCCGGTCATGGGTGCAGCTACGCCGGTAGGAATGGCGCCCACCGGCACCCCAGTAGCGACGACGCCCGCTCAGGTACCGCTCACCGAAGTCAGCGCACGCTTTGACGACATGTCGAACATCTACCTGGCGATCGTCGGATTCGCTGGGCTCATCCTCCTTTCATCTACGTGCATCCGCATGCTGGGAGTTCGCAACGCATGGACATCATGAACCTGCTCCGTACCTACTGGGACCGTCTCGGCGCGATCGGCTGCACGATCGCGGGTGTGATCGTGTTGGGGTTCGGCTGGCACGGGGTCAGCCAGAGCGCCTATCCGGCAGGACAGATCCCCTACGTGGTGTCCGATGGCTTCGGCGGGCTGTTGCTGCTCGGTGTTGCGGCCATCCTCTGGATCTCCGCCGACCTTCGCGACGAGTGGACCAAGCTCGACTCCCTCGACCAGCACTTGGAGACGCTCATCGAGCTGGCTGGGGGGCAGGTTCGCGAGGTGCCGCCTTCGGATTCGCTGCAAGCCGTGCAGGGTAGGCGCGCTCGCCCGGAGGCCTACTTGCCTGCGTCGAGCGGCACCCGGGACTCGACCTCGGACGGTACGGCGTGACGAAACAGGTCCGGCCGGCCTTCGCACCTCGCTCGCTTGACATCACGGTCCCGAGGTCCACCAGGCGACCGTGGTCGCTGGCGGAGTTCGGGCGCGTTGTCTTCCTCTGGTCGGCTGCATTCATCACCCTTGGTGTTGCTTGGGCGGGATCCCGGTCGGACGCGAATCCGACGCACTCGAGTCGGTGGATTCTGATCGGCCTCATCGGCGCCTTGCTCGGCAGCACCGCGTCGACATTGTGGTTGGTAGCTGGAACTCGAAACGTTCGTGGTCGTGAGCAATGGATCATGTCCCGGATCGATCAGCTTCGACCGCAGATCCAAGAAGTGCTCGGTTTCACTGCTGCATCCGAGTCAGTCGGTCGAACAGGTTTCGACGACGACGCACTGGTGAAGGTCGAGAACGGGTCTCGCTTCCACCGTGCAGATTGCTTGATGGTGAGCGGGAAGGACGTGGTGTCGGCGAACTCGACAGACCCGTCTCTGGAGCCTTGCGGGGTATGCCAGCCGTGAGCGAGTACCTCCCGTTCATCGTCTTCGGGCTCGTGTCGGGATCGGTCTACGGACTGTCCGCCATGGGTCTCGTCCTCACCTACAAGACGTCCGGAATCCTCAACTTCGGACAAGGTGGAGTGACGGCGATCGCGGCATTCCTTTACTACGACCTCACCAAGCATTCGGTCCCGGTCCCGATCGCGTTGATCGCCGTCGTGCTCGGTTTCGGCGTGCTATCCGGACTCGTACTCGAGGTGGTCGCCCGTTTGCTTGCGCGAACGTCGACTGCAAACCGCGTGGTCGGAACGGTCGGCCTTCTTCTCTTCTGCCAGTCCATCATCGTCGTGCGGTACGGCGGAGCAGCCATCCCGTTCCCGAGCTTCCTGCCTCAGGGAGGCGTGACGATTTCAGGCACGCTGGTGCGCGCCGACCAGATCATCACGGCGGCGATCGCCCTGATCGCGGCCGTGGGAATCTATGGCTTCTTCCGTTGGACTCGCATCGGCACAGAGATGCGCGCAGTTGTCGACGACCCCGATCTACTCGACATGACCGGTCGGAACCCGGTTCGCATTCGCCGTACTGCGTGGATCATCGGGTCGGTGTTCGCAGCAGTGTCGGGTCTCTTGATCGCTCCGACGAGCAACCTCGACTCGATCCTGCTGACCCTGCTCGTCGTCCAGGCCTTCGGTGCGGCCGCGATCGGCCGCTTCACGAGCCTGCCCATGGCATACATCGGTGGACTGGTCCTCGGGCTGCTCGCGAGCCTGGCTCCGAAGTTCACTCCTTCATCCACGGTGTTCCAGGGATTTCCGCTGGCGATCCCGTTCCTCCTGCTCGTCGGAGTGCTTCTGGCTACGCCGCGCGGCAAGTTGAAGGAGGTCGGCCGCGCCGTCCTGTCGTCGGTGCCTGCGAGATCGCGGCTTTCTTCGAGTCAGTTGGCAGGCACGAGTCTGGCGTCGGTCGCAGCGTTGGCGCTGGTTCCGGTTTTCGTCAACGCTCGATTGATCATCTGGAGCGAGGGTCTGACCTACGTGATCCTGTTCCTGTCGCTCACGTTGCTTGTGAGGCTTTCCGGCCAGGTGTCGCTCTGCCACATCGCCTTCCAGGCGGTTGGTGCGGCCGCGATGACCCACTTCGGTGGTCTTCCGTGGTTGCTTGCCGTCCTTCTCGCAGGTCTTGCCGCAGTGCCGCTCGGGGTGATCGTCGCCCTGCCGGCGGTTCGGTTGGCCGGTCTGTTCCTCGCCGTGACGACGCTCGGGCTCGGGATCCTGATGCAGTACCTGGGCTACGCGACCACACCCTTGTTCGGGACTGGGCTCGATCGCACGGCAAATCGACCTCAGGTCTTTGGCCTCGCTAGCGATCGCGGCTACTACTACGTCCTGCTCGCGTTCGTTGTCGCCGCCGTCATCCTTGTCTTCAGCATCGAGCGCAGCCGGATGGGACGTCTTCTTCGAGGGCTGGCGGATTCGCCGACAGCTCTCGTGACGATGGGTGCAGGCATCAACGGTCTACGTGTGCTCGTCTTCTGCGTCTCTGCCTTCCTGGCGAGCATCAGTGGGGCGGTGCTCGCACCTCTGTTCGGAGTCGTCGACTCAACTCGTTTCAGCTGGCTCAACTCGTTGGTTGTGCTCACAGTGCTCGTGATCGCTGGTCGCGGCATCATCGTCGCGCCGTTCATCGCGGCGGCTTTGATCGAGGTCGTTCCTGGCTACATCGAAAGTCAGAACTTCCAACTGTATTTGCCGGTCTTCTTCGGCCTGGGGGCTCTCGTGATGGCGATCGCTCCAGGGATCCGGTCGAACGCTCCAACCACCACTCGCCCCCGACGGCGCCTCGGCGCTGTCTACGTCGATGCACTTCGACGTCGCTCGACCAGCCCGAACGCAATGGAGATGTCATGAACGTGAACAAGATCCGAGCCACCGGAGTCATTGGCGTCGTTGCTATTGCCCTCTTGCTGGCAGGGTGCGGCTCGAAGCTGACTGATGCTCAGCTCAAAGCCGGCGCCTTCGGCGCCGTCGTGACGGATGCGAACGGTAATCCTGTCAGTGGCGGCACGACTGGTGGACCCCCGGGCGGCCCGAATGGTGGCCCCCGTGGACGACAAAACAAGCGGACCACGGGAGTCCCCACCGAGGGACACACGGGCCGGCACGACCGGGGAACAGCCC